>Ga0308159_1000573_pt1 | contig 78780 bp, 76 predicted proteins | sample PhyCR1_FD_201040 | JGI IMG/M metagenome (GOLD analysis project Ga0308159, IMG submission 201040) | Phyllosphere microbial communities from UC Gill Tract Community Farm, Albany, California, United States - DLSLC.R1 | ecosystem: Host-associated > Plants > Phyllosphere > Unclassified | place: USA...
GATGACTACCAAAGACAATTACTTGGTTTCAGCATTAGTATTCAGGAAAAAGAACGGGTAAGGATAGGGCAAGATATGCACGACGAAATAGGATCCGCTCTATCGGCTATTAAAATGCTCGTAAATCAGCTTCCGAACAATGATATTGAAAGCCATCAGTTGATTTCCGGTATTAAAAATGGATTGAGCAATACCATAAGTGATGTAAGAACGATTGCAAACAACCTGTTCCCATCTGTATTGGCAAAATTTGGATTGGCTGATGCACTGCATCACCAGGTAAAAGTATTATCTGCGAGCAATACCTTAAAGATTGACATGATGATAGACGCAAAATTTGAGCTTAACTATGAATATGAACTAGCCATCTATCGTATTATGCAAGAGTTAATCAACAATGTCATCAATCATGCAAATGCAAAAAACCTTTTAATCATATTGAATCAAACCACTGAGTGTATATTAGCTACCATTAAAGATGATGGCTGTGGTTTTGATGCCGAAATAATAGAAGATTTAATACAGACGGGGATAGGTATTAAGAGTATCCAAACACGGGTAGCAGCAATGCAAGCTACTTTAAAAATAACCTCCAAAAAAAACGCCGGTACATTAATTGAAATACATATTCCTTTAAACGATGGAAAAGATCAAAAATAGGCCAACCAACCAACCTTCAAGCCGAATTAAAATAGGTATAGTTGATGATCACAAACTGTTTAGACATGGACTAATGCAAATTTTAGGAAAGATTAAACACTTCTACCCTATTTTTGAAGTAGATAGTTATCCGCAATTAGTAAGAGAATTGGAACTCCAAGTGCCCGATATTATCCTGATGGATATTGAAATGCCTGGAACAGACGGAATAGACGGATGTAAACTAATCATAGAAAAATTTCCCCAAGCAAAAATAATTGCCTTATCCATGCATACTGCGGATAATTTTATTTTTTATATGATGAAAGCCGGTGCAAGGAGTTATTTACCTAAAGATATAGATGAAGAAACATTATATAAAGCCATTGAAACAGTGCATGCAAATGGATTCTATTTTACCGATGCTGTTGCCGCTGCCATGTTAAACGGCGTTAAAGATAATTATAGCAGAAGGTTGACTTCAAAGCATGGTGAGAGCCCACTTACCAAAAGAGAGCTTGAGGTATTGACACTCATTTGTAATGGCTTAACCACGGTAGAAATTGCACAGAAATTATTCATTAGTGTAAAAACTGTAGAGGGTCATCGCAAAAATTTATTGGAGAAATCAGGTATGTCCAATTCAGTAAGCCTGGCAGTATATGCCGTTAAAAGCGGAATTCTCGATGAACGATAATAATTAAATAAAAAATCCTCAACATCTCTAATTGAGGCTTTAATTGTGGAATGAGGCAAAAACTCGTTAGATAGCTACTTGTTAGCCAAAAACTAATACTGATAAAATATAGACAAAAAGCATGTTTCGGCATTTTATGGATTAACTGAATAGAACAAAATGTAATCGGTCTACACGCTGTCATTCACAATATTGGTTGCCGGAATATATCAGTTGGTTTTACATGGTAAAAATAATGGTTCCACATTTTGCGGAATTGACTTGAACAGTAGCCATGGAAAAAATGAAATTACTAAAGCTATGCATCAAATCATTCAGTGGTCTTTTGATTCAAGGAATTAAGATCAACACATTCATTTCAATCACCATCATTTTAAAGCATATTTGAGTGTAGTTTAGCGTGAAGCCTATTCCAGTCCTAGTGCAGGCCTAAGGCAGGATAGTTGCATTTTAATGCATGTTTAGTTTATATTATATTATAACGTCGTAGATCTATTTTTAAGTTTTGATAATAAACGAGCGGCTTTCCCTTCCTTTTAATTCAAGATAAGGTATTCCATCAATTTCAACCCATCTCCCAATATCACCCGTATTATACCTGGAAAAAGGAAAGCGCTTTCGGAACAAATTACTCACCAGCAGGCTCCCATAGCCCTCCGAATTTTCGTTAGGACCACAGTGTACGGTAGTTAAAAGACCGATTAACAGATCTTTGTTACGCAATGAATTTTGGTCTTTCCAATATTTAAAAGCCCGGGCACTTTGATCAAGGTATTGTCTTAACAACCAACCATCATCGCCACAAATATTAGTCGCCATGGTATAAAAAGAGACCAGAATGCAATACGCTTCCCACAACAGCCAAATCTTCATCAACGATTCTGTTCAGGTTTGCTACCGATCTGAACAGCTCTGCTTCATCCGGCACAAATGTATTTTTATGGATCAGCATAGTTTTATAGATTTATTCTATTCACCTGGTGAGGCGATTTACAGAAATAAACATAATTGAGCCGAAAAGGCATCTTTTTATTTAGTTGCTAACCAAACCGCTCACTCATGGCCTGTTCACACAATCCAAAAGATAAGGTCATGCCGTTACCGCCCAGGCCATTAATAATAGTGATTCCTGCCGCTGGCTGGAGAATCAATTCCGTTGCTCCGTTCTTCATTTTTGGATAAATTCCATTCCAGGTTTGGATAATGCTGGTGTCTTTAAAATCCGTAAAGGTTTTAAGGTATTTGATAATCAGCCGGTTGATAAAATCCTTGTCGAAAGGATCATGAACAAGACCATATTCATGCGAATCGCCTATGGTAATTTCTCCGGTATGGTTTTGGGCGGCCATTACATGGATTCCCCATTTCAGATACTCTGCATACTCTTCTTCATAACGTTTACGCAAATTAGATAGAGAGGTTGTGGCATGAAAGCCAGGATAATGAATCATACTTAAACTTCCACAAAGCGCTGGCCCAATGCGCCATCCATTTGGCTGGCTATTAATCCGCAGCATTTGCAACTTGCATTTGGTAATCTCCTGCTGCATAAAAAGTTCAGGATACAACGTTTCAAATTCGGCACCGCTGCAAATAAAGATTTCATCTGCCTGCCAGCTTCGTAATCCTGATTTTACAGTTGAATTTTCTACCTGACTGATGGCGGTATTCCAATGAAAATCTACTGCATATTTTTCCTCCAGATAACTGGCAATTTTACCAATGGCTACCCGGGCTTCTACAATCATTTCAGTAGTACTCCATAAGGCACCCTTCAATTCAGCAGGATTTACACCATCTGATTTTGCTAAAGTTTGCTTGGATGTGAGCAATGAGCATTCGCGATAAGCCTGATTCATTTCTACATACTCCGTCATTACGGCAAGTTCATCATCACTATTGGCAATGTGTAAGGAGCCCACCTCATCATGCCAGATATCAGCTTCCAGGCAAATCTGTTTCCAAATGCTACGAGATAACATGGCACGCTCAAAAAGTGGTCCGGTAGGTTGTCCTATTGGCCATACCATCCCAAAGTTGCGGATGGATGCGCCGACAGCACGTTCGTTACGTTCAAACACAGTTACTTTAAATCCCCTGATGGCGAGTGCCCGGGCTGTTGCCAAACCCACAATACCGGCACCAATTACAATGGCAGATGGTTTATTCATATAGTAGAAAATTTTAACGGTGTTGCCGCAGCAGTATTTCCTTTGCGTGCAGACTGAAAAAAATAAATTAAGGATAAGATGCCGCAAAGGCCACCAATTACGGCGACTAACATTATCCCCTCTTTAAAAAAGTTACCCCAGCTAATAGTTGGCTTCCCAAATTCTTTAACGATTAATACACTTACACTGGCCAGGTAACCAAGAGAATCAGCCAGGTACATCACAAAACCTACATTACTTTTATAATGGAATGTGGCGATCATGCGTTCAAAAAAGATGGCATTATAAGGCACATAACCAAGATAAAGCCCTAAACCAGCCATAGTCATCCAGGCCACAGGGCCAATCATATGTAAACTGAACAAGATGGTAGATGTTCCAATTAAAATGCACCCACCGATAATTAATAGGTGGATAATACTAAAGGCTTTTAAATTTCTTTTAATCAGAAAAAGTAAGCTCATTGCAATAAGTACAATGATGGAAATACGGCTATCTATTTTTGCGTAAATATTTTTATCGGTAATCCCGAGGCTATTCCAGATCTCCACTTCAAAGTTATCACGTACATCACGCATTACGGTAAGTAAAACATAGATGACTAATGTCAGGATGATTCCAGGCAAAAACCGGCTGATAAATTGTTTTCTCTCCAAAGCCGTCATGGGCTTACGCTCGGTGCGCATGAGCTGATCTTTCTCTGTAGGTGGCGGCATAAGTTCAAGCAGCAAAACAAAAAATATGATCGGGATTACAAATAATGCACCCGTTAAAAATGGCATCATATATTCATTTACATGGTAGGCATGAAGAAGCGTTTGACCAACTGTTTTTACGAAACCAGAACCAAAAATCAGGCTAATGGACAATATAGCAGCCATAAACTCGGTAGAACGGCGACCTTCGAGGTAACCAAATACCAGGCCCCATATTAAACCCAACGGGAAACCATTCACAAATAAAAATACCATATTGTATGGTGCCGGAACGAGTGCAAAGCCTAACAAAGCCAACCAGGAAATACCCACAAGCAGAAGTATGGTTGCTCCCCTACGCTTCCCTTTAAGTTCTGCAATAAAACGGATGCCATAAAATTTGCTTAACGTGTAACCCACAATCTGAAAAATAACCAGCCAAACTTTATAATCTATATGAAGATATTGTTGGCCGGAATAAGTACCTGCAGCAAAAGCTTTACGGAAAGCATACATAGAGGAATAGGCACCAAAAGCAGCTAAAGCCGAGATCACAGCAGTTAAGGCATAAGGCCAATTGGCTATTTTTACCTTTAAAATTCTTGCTAAGCCCATAGCCATTATCTATAAAACGATGTTCAGCACTTCAGCGATGTTATCAATAATATGGGTTGGATGATAGGGTTCTAACTCAGCACGCGTGAAAGCGCCTGTGGTTACTGCAATCACATATTTACAACCTGCATTTTGTCCTTCACGGATATCAACCTCTGTATCGCCAACCTTTGCCACTTCATCAGCTTCAGAAATACTGGCCAACTGTCTCAGTCGGTTAATCATCCCTGGATTAGGCCGCCCTTCAGCTACTTCATCAGAACAAACCATATAATCAAATACACCTTTCTCCCGCCATTCCAGTCTTTTAATAATAACTTCGGCAATGTCTCTTGAAAAACCAGTATTAATACCAATCTGAATGCCTGCCTTTTTTAAAGCTAACAGGGTAGACTCTGCATTTGGTAAGGCTTCCAGAAAATCAGCCTGCTGATAATATTCAATCATCAGGCTTACAAAGGTTTCATGAATCTGATCAATAAGATGTGGTGTAATCTTTAATGTATCAGCTTCATACAAATGAAGCATTTTGGTAATCGCCACAATTTTTTTATAACCCATTAAAGGGTTAATAATGTGATCAGGAACACCATAACTATGAAGCTGCAAGGCATTTTTAAAAGTTTGCGTAACTTTATTTTCATCTTTGACCGTGGTACCGGCCATATCGAACACTACGAGTTTAATGGACATTGCTAAATCTTTTGTTTAGCAAAATTAAACTTAGTTTATTATTACAAAACTACCTTAATGTTAAGATAAATTTAATTTTAGCTATTTTCTTCAAAGAAATAAATCACCAGCATGCTGGCTTTATCCTTTCCTGAATTTTTTGGAGTATGTGGCATGCGGCCATCGAACAACATTGAATCACCTTGCTTTAAGTGATATACCTCATCTCCGAAATGATAGTCGATGGCACCATTTAAAATGTATTTATATTCAAAGGCATCAGTTTGTATTTGTGGCCTTTGCGCATTAGGTTCAAGTTCGAGAATCACCACATCTACAGTAGATTTTTTAATGGTTTGTGTAAATATGCGTTGGTAACTAAAACCCGCAGCATCTTCTTTTTCAAAATGCTCGTAATCTTCCTTTCTGCGGATGAGAAGCGGAAAATTCCTGCCATTGTATTTAATATCTTTAAAAAATACATTTAAGTCAATCTCTAAAGATTTAATAATATCAATTAGTACAATTAAGGATGGTACGGTACGGCTATTTTCAATTTGCGAAATTAATCCCTTACTTACATTCGCCCTGGAGGCCAATTCCTGCACCGTAATGTTCTTCTCACGTCGCCTGTCTTTAATCCGGTTACTGATTTGTATCAGTACATCATCTTCCATTGATCTGATTTTTGTTAAAGGCGGAAATTAGAGAATAAATTTTAGCGTGGCAAGGCTTTTATCATATTTTAGAGATTAGCAAGAAGATCACAAAAACTTAATTCTGACCTAACATGAATTACTTTTATTTGCTTTTTTTTAGATCACATGATGGAAAAATCCTTAAGTCCGCAGGTTATTGTTGATGAAGTGTTCGCTTTATATGAGGCACATGGAAATGATGATTACATTGGAGAACCCGTTTCCCAGCTCGAACATATGTCGCAGGCAGCAAACCTTGCTCTTGCAGAAGGCTATGATGATGAAGTCGTACTTGCAGCATTCTTTCATGATATTGGACATTTATGCGCTGCTGGTTCAATAGTAGAGAGTATGGATGGAATGGGCAATGTGAATCACGAACAGATCGGGGCAGATTACCTGCTGGCGCATGGTTTCTCCACCCGTGTAGCCAAACTGGTAAACGGACACGTGATTGCAAAACGCTATCTTACCTATAAATACCCTGAATATTTTGATAAGCTTTCTACGGCCAGCCGCGTAACTTTAGGGTTTCAGGGCGGACCAATGAACGCTTTGGAAGCAGCAGCATTTGAAACCGACCCTGATCTTGATATCATCATCCGCATGAGGTTTTGGGATGATGAAGCTAAATTAACAGAAATACCTGTAGATAACATAAACCAGCTCAAGGCTATTGCTATAGCACATTTGAGCAATCACGAATAGGCATTATTGCTTTCATGTTAAATCATTTTAATTTAATTGTATTGATTTAGTTACCAAAACTGAAAACTGTTAATAATCAGTAAACATATTTTTAAAGTTTATATAACCTAAAATTAGTTTACAAATAATAAACAAAGTTTAGTATTGCCAAATAATCTTAACTCAAATTATTTGGCAATTATGGATGCTTTTTACCCCAATTTAAAAAGGCTTGCACTCCTGGCGATGTGCTTCCTTTCTCCGCTTATTTTACTAGCACAAACCAAGATTTCCGGCGTCGTTAATGATGAGGCTAATCAGCCGCTTCCCGGTGTAAGTGTAATGATCAAGGGTTCTAAAACCGGAACAACCACTGATAATTATGGTCGCTTTATCCTTTCGGCAAATATAGGTCAGACACTCCAGTTTCAGTTTGTAGGCTTTACCAGCCAGGAAGCTACCATTAATCAAAATATCAACCCCATTACCATTACCTTGAAAGGGAACAACGAAACACTTAACGAAGTAGTGGTAACCGCATTAGGTGTAAAAAAAGATAACCGTAAAATCGGTTATGCCGTTTCTACGGTGCAGGGAGAAGATCTCACACTTGCCCGTGATCCAAATCCGGTAACAGGCTTAATTGGTAAGGTAGCCGGATTATCAGTAGGCCCTTCGGCAGAATTATTGGGCTCACCCAATGTAGCCATTCGTGGAAATACCATCTCTTTATATGTAGTGGATGGTTTCCCAATCAATACAGATACCTATAATATCAGTCCGGATGATATTGATACTTATACTGTACTAAAAGGCCCTGCAGCTGCCGCACTTTATGGCAACAGGGCATCTTATGGTGCAATCCTCATTACCACAAAAAAGGGAAACAAAAATAAAAAAGGCTTAACCATTGATGTGAACAGCAGTACTGTAATAAACAAAGGTTTTTTAGCATTCCCACGAGTACAGCATGCTTATGGAGCAGGTGAAAATACTTTTTATCAGTTTGTTGATGGTAAAGGTGGTGCACCGGGTGGTGTAGATGCCGATTATGACATTTGGGGACCTTATTTTAACGGACAATTAATTGCCCAATATGATAGTCCTATCGTTAATGGTGTACGTCAGCCAACGCCTTATACAGCGCGGGGTGCAAATAATTTAACTAACTTTTTGCGTACCGGAGTTCAAACGAACAACAACATTGCCTTAACCTCCAACGGTGAAAATCACACCATCCGCTTTTCTGCTTCGCAACAACACCAGGATAGTTATATTCCTGAGCAATACCTGGATATTGCCAATGCGAACCTATATGCATCATTTAATCCAAGCCCACGCTGGAAATTTGAAGGTAATGTGAACTTCAACCGCCAAACCACTGATAACTTTCCAGATGTACAATACGGCCCAAACAGTTTAATTTATAACCTGGCCATTTGGACTGGTGCAGACTGGGATGTTAATGCACCTGACATTAAGGCCATCTGGCAACCAGGCAAAGAAGGTATTCAACAGCAATTTGCAGAATATACCCGTTACCACAACCCTTGGTTTATGGTGAAGGAATGGACAAGAGGTCATTACAAAACCAACACGACTGGTTACCTTTTAGCAAATTACAAAATTAACACGAACCTGAATGCTACCTTACGCTCACAGGTTGATACCTACAACATTCTGCGTACCGAGAAAATGCCTTTTTCTGCCCACCCTTACGGACGTGAAGGCAATGAAGGGGATTATCGTGAAGATCGCCGCGACTTATTCGACAACAATACGGAGTTGATGTTAAATTACGATTATACCGTTAAAAAATTCATTAACATTTCAGGTTTGGTCGGTGGAAACATGCGCAACATGTCTTATAATTCCAGCTGGACTTCAACTGATTACCTGAATGTTCCTGAAGTTTATGCCTTTAGCAACTCCAAAAATCCTATCCAGTCTACCAGTTTCAACTCTGGCATGCGCGTGTTAAGTGCTTATTACTCATTAGATTTAAGCTTAGGTAAATATGCAACCATTTCAAGTACAGGTCGTTTAGATAAATCTTCTGCCTTTCAGGTTCCTACAACCTATTATTACCCAAGCTTATCGGTAGCAACCGTAATATCTGATTATATTAAAATGCCTGAGTTTATCAGCTTTTTAAAAGCAAGGGCTTCATATTCTAATATTCGTTCTGATGCTACTTCCACCACCATAGGCCCTGCCCCATTCAGTTCAATTACAGCATTGGGTGGTAGCACTGGTGCCTCACTTTTTAATAATCCATTGGGCTATGGCACCACTTATAGTTCTCCTTACAATGGTCCGGATTATTCACTAAATACTTCTTACGCTACCAGCAAACCTTATAACAGTCAAACCGCAGGTTACGCTTCTGATTATTTATATCAAAATGGAATTAAAACATCAACCCGTGTAAATTATGAGGAAGGTTTTGACATCAGGTTTCTTAAAAACAGATTAACCTTTAGCGGAACAGCTTTCCAGTATATTGATGGTCCAAGAATTTTACCAAACGCCATTTCAACAGCTACAGGTTACACCATCGAATACCTGAATGCACTTAAAACTAAGAAAACAGGATACGAAGGTTCGTTAAGTGGTGATGTTTTCAAGCGGGCAGATGGCTTTAGCTGGAATATCTTAACCAATATTTCTACTTACAAAGAAGTTTATAAAGAGCTTCCTCAAGGTCAAAGCATTTATGCCACATTCTTTAAAGCAGGAGACCGCACAGATAAATTATACGGAACTGCATTTGTGAGAACACCTGATGGAAAAATTATCAATGATGCAGCGGGCAAACCATTGGTTAACCCAACAGCACAGTTTCTGGGTAACGAAATCGGTAGATTTAACTGGAGCATTTACAATAAATTCCAATATAAAAACCTGAGTCTGGGCATCCAGTTTGATGGTAATGTAGGTGGCGTAATTGTTGATTACATACACAACAAAACCATGCGTGGTGGTTCTAATACTGAAACGGCAGAAGGTGCCTTGGGTGCCGCCAGGTATCAGGATTGGTCAAATTTTGGAAAGGCCGGTTATAATGGCAGCTATGTTGGAGAAGGTGTAGTTATCGCTAATGGCGCTTCAATTAATTATGATTCTAACACGGGCGCAGTGCTTAATTATTCGGCTTTACAATATGCGCCAAACACCCAGGCTGCCTTTGTACAGGATTATGTGAGTAAATATTATAATGTTGATGAGGCGAACCTGATGAGTAAAACATTCACCAAGCTGCGTGAGGTTACCCTTGGCTATGAGTTTTCTAAAGAATTACTGGAAAAAACCTTTATCAGAAAAGCTTCCTTATCCATTTATGGCCGAAATTTATTGTATTTCTATAAAGATAAACGCTTTAAAGACGTAGATCTTGATCAGTATAATTATGCAACATCATCAACGGGTTTGCAATCTCCAACTATCCGCAGTTTTGGTATCAACCTTAACGCATCTTTCTAACCTTGATAACACAAAAGATCATGAAAAAAACAGCCCATATATTCCTGCTGCCTCTGGTGCTCATCACCTTAGTAACAGGCTGTAAAAAAAGCTTTGAAGAGCTTACACAAAACACCAATAAACCAAATGCCGTTTCTGCAGCCCTTTTGTTAAATGGCGTATTAAATAATTTGCCCGATTTACCAGATGGTTCGAAAGAAACTTATAGCCAGTATTACCTGAACAATTATGATTACTATGGCAATAACCGTTACGATTTGGGTGGCGGTGATGACTATTACACTACACTTAAAAACGTAGTGGAGATGGAGCAACGTGCTGCGGCTACCGGTGGTGCCAGCATAAACCCTTATGAGGCTTTGGGTAAATTTTTCAAAGCTTACTTCTTTAGTAAAATGAGTTTGGAAATGGGAGATATCCCAATGACCCAGGCATTAAAGGGACTGGATGCATTAGAGCCTGTGTATGATTCGCAAAAAACGGTTATGCAGCAATCGCTGGCCTGGCTGGAAAGCGCTAATAGTGATCTGGATCAGTTAATCAAAAACCCTGCTAATTTTGGTACGGGTGCTGGCGCAACACTCAGTAATGATATTTATTTTAACAATGACTTGAGCAAATGGCAAAAAACAGTAAATGCATTAAGAATCAGATTATTGCTTCAATTAAGCAAAAAAACAGCTGATACTGACCTGAATGTGATTACACAGTTTGCAAGCATTATTGGCAACGCTACTAAATATCCTCTAATGACCAGTAATGCAGATAACCTGCAATACACTTTTGTAGCACCAAATAACTACTATCCTCAAAACCCAAATAATTTCGGGCAAAGCGGATCTAGAAAAAATTCTTCTGCTACGTACATCAGCTTGCTTACCCGGCTTAGAGATCCAAGGGTTTATGCCACGGCTGAGCCATCAAGAGATTTAGTAGATAATGCCAAACAAAGTGCTACAGATTTTGCTTCTTTCGTTGGAGCAGATGCAGGATTAGATTTAGGCGTCATGTATAACAATGCTGGTTTACAAAAATATTCTTTCATTAACCGTAAACGTTTTTATTCCACTTATACCGGTGAGCCAAGCATACAAATCGGTTATGCAGAACTCATGTTTAACATTGCCGAAGGCATTAACAGAGGATGGGCAGCCGGTAACGCTGAAACATATTATATTGCAGGTATAAAGGCTTCAATGAGTGCATATGGTATTCCTGAAACGGGCAACTACACGGCATATTTTTACCGTCCGGGATCAACAGATGTAACCAACTCATCCAATTATGATACCTTCAGCATCCCGGTAGATTTTAATACTTATTACAACCAAACCAACGTAAAGTACACCGCTGGCGCCACAGGCATCACACAGATTTTACAACAGAAATACCTGGCCTTGTTCAGACATTCTGGTTTGGAATCTTATTTCACTTACCGCCGTACCGGGATTCCTACCTTTACAACTGGCCCTGGAACAGGAAACGGAAACCGGATTGCCCGACGATTTAAATATCCTTCGGCAGAACGTACCGCCAATGCTAAAAATTATCAGGCAGCAATTACCACTCAATTTAATGGCAATGATGACATCAATGGCATCATGTGGATTTTAAAATAATAGCTGTTCAGGCAAGGCCAACCATTGGTCTTGCCTTTACCCCAAACCCATCACATGAAAAAGATCATATTAATTTTTGCCTTATCCATTAGCGCATCATTTTCCTTTGCGCAAACCAGAAAAACAAAAAACCTGATTATTGTCACTCTTGATGGAATGCGTTGGCAGGAAGTATTCAGGGGAGCTGATTCTGCCATGATCAGTTCTAAATACATTGAAGATAAGGATGAAGTGAGAAAAAAATACTGGACTGCCGCTTTGGAGGATCGTAGGAAACTACTTTTTCCATTTTTATGGAATACCGTGGCAAAAGATGGGCAAGTTTATGGTAATCGCGATTTAGGCAACAAAGAGGAATTATCCAATCCATATCGTTTTTCTTATCCGGGATACAATGAAATCTTCACGGGTTTCCCTGATGTGAGGATGAATACCAATGATGCCATTGCCAATCCCAATATGAGTGTGTTGGAATTTCTGAATAAGCAGAAAGGCTTTGAAGGCAAAGTCATTACGTTTTCATCATGGGAGCGTTTTCCACAAATTCTGAATACCGGCCGCTCTGGTCTGCCAGTATACTCCGGCTATGCAGATTTAAAAAACAATGACGCAAATGCACGATTAAAATACCTGAACGAACTTCAACATAATGTTCCGCACTACCTCGGTGATTCTACCAGACTAGATTTTATTACTTATGAATTTAGTAAGGAATATCTCAAACAGTATAAGCCAAGAGTACTTTATATGGCTTTTGATGAGACAGATGATATGGCACATGCAGGTAATTATAAATTTTATCTAGACAGGGCGAAACAGGAAGATGGCTATATTAAAACCCTATGGGAAATGATACAGGCAGATCCGTTTTATAAAAACAACACTACATTGCTTATCACCTGCGATCACGGCCGTGGAGATGTGCCAATAGATCAATGGCGTGACCATGGCGCAAATATTAAGGGTGCTGAAAATACCTGGTTCGCCATTTTAGGGCCAGATACACCTGCAGCAGGAGAATTAAAAACAGCGACAACAATTTACCACAAACAACTGGCACAAACGATGTCCATGCTGCTTGGCTTCGATTTTAAAGCTGCCGCCAAACATGAGGTTGGAGATGCCATCAAAACAGTGTTTAAATAAGATTACATTTATCGGATGACTACCTAGCACATTAGCTATAGTCATCCGATGACTTATGTACTAAATGCGTTGCAATCTTTAACCAAATAATCAAGACTTTGAACTGATGTTGAATAAAATCTTTAAACTTCATCCGTTGCCGGTCCTATGTTTAAAACCTGATTGAATAAACTTCTCCGGTTTACTTCCGAACATTTCCTTAAGATTGATGGTTATGATGATGTACTAACCGAATACAGATCATGGCAAAAGAGAAGAAGAAAAAAACATCGAAGAAAAAAGGTGGCAAAAAGAAAGATAAAAAGAAAAAAGGCAGCACTAAGAAGAATAAACTTGGTGTAAAAAACTCCTTGGTGAATAACATCAATGCCCGCAAAAAGAAGGGAAAATCCCGTTCAAAGAAAAAATCGAAAGTTAGCAGAAAGGCTTACAAAAAAATGAAAGAGGGCTGGAAGAAATAAGTTATTTAGCGGAATATGATTTGGTAGCGTCTTTATGATAATGGCCGATTTAATCTGTAATCATGGTTTTTTATTCCGCAAAATTCGTGAAAATTATAAATGATAATTTTAGGCTATCTTTGCACAAAATAAAATCGATGGCGGTATTACATAAAAAAGAAGAAAAAATTCGGGCAGTGCTGGGTAGGTTGCCTAAAAAATATACAGATGAACAATTTGTTGAAATGTTTATCAGACTTTACTCTAAAGATTGGGGAAAGATTAAATCAGCTTACATCAAGCAATCTCAGGATAAAGAAAAGGGTTCTATCATTAACATGCCTAAGCCAGAGATTTATTTGAAACAAGTTTTAGCCAACTACTTACAAAATGCAGATGCACCAAAAGCTGCTGAAGTAAAAGAAGAAGTGGTAAAGGTACCAGAAACTACAGTAGAGAAACCAAAAGCAACAGCAAAAAAAGAAGCTGAAGCAGTAGAAGAAACTGTAGCACCTAAAAAGGCAAAAGCTCCGGCCAAAAATAAAGTTGAAGCAGCAGAAGAGCCGGCTGCGGAAATAAAGAAAACAAAAGCCCCTGCTAAGAAAAAAGCTGAAACAATAGAAGAGCCAGTTGCTGAAGTAAAAAAAACTAAAGCTCCGGCTAAGAAGAAAGTTGAGAAAGCAGAAGATGCTTCATCTGAAATTAAGAAACCAATAGCAGCAACTAAGAAGCCTGTAGCAAAAAAATAAAAAAAATTTTCACTCAGATATAATAAATCATCCTTTTGGTTGTTTATGTATATGAGAGCGTTAATTTAGATTACGGGGATAGGTCGGTATGATTTATCCCCGTTCTTTTTTACAAAAAGATTTTTTTAGTATTTCTTGTTTTACCTGGCAATCATTATACACTCCAGACACTCTTTATGTCGAAATACGAAGGCAATCAACTTACGAAGTTTAGCTGGCCTGAGCAATAGGGAAACTTCGTCAGTTTAAAGCAATGACAGAAAATAAATATACTAATGGTAGCCTGTCTAAATACTAACAAACTATATTTAAATTTTATCATACTTTAGCAAGCTGAATACAAGTTAAGGATAAGTTATTTTTAAAACCGTCCTTTTTATGCATATTCTTTTTCCTTTTCTTCCAATTTAGCCTTTTGTAAATCGAAAGCTGTCTGCATCCCGTACCAGTATTCTGCACTGGTTTCTAAAATTTTGCCAATTTTTATTGCAAGTTGTGCGGAAATGTTTCTTTTGCCAACAAAAATCTGGCTTAAGTTATTAGGAAGAATTTCTAAAGCTCTTGCAAAATCTTTCTTTAAGATTTGTCTAGCTTCAATTTCTTCTAATAAAAACTCTCCAGGGTGGAAAGCTTCAATCTCAATTTCAGCACCTTTAGAATTAAAGACCTGATTGTTCATATATCTTAGTATATTAAACCGCTATGCCCAATGCATAGCGGGTTAGTAGTATATTAATCCGTTGTACGGATATTATTAGCTATAATGGTTACTGATCTCCTCAACTTCCATTATTTCAAGGTGTTCATCTTTCGTTATCATAAATATAAGCCTAAAAGCTATATTTAACCTGATCGAATACTTACCTAAGTATCTTTTTTCTTTAAGCTTTTCAAATTTTAAGGACTTAATGGCTCTTAAATCTGTAGTACCTTTGGCTTGTCTAATCTGGGAGATGCGCTTTCTGAATGCAGTTTCAACCTCTTCAGGATACTTTTTCTTCCCAGTGCTTTTGTTCTGTGCAAGTATGGCTAGATACTCGTCAACAAACTTAATTTCCATAATTTAAAATTTTCTTTCGTAATCATAACTTCCGATCTTTTATTTAAGATTAGGTTCATTCCATAATCTGATACAATAATAACAATTATTTTTTTATGATCAAAATCTGATCATGATCATTTTTGTATCATGATCAGATTTTGATAATTAATTAACAATCGAGTTTCTTATTCAGATGAAGTATTTGAAATATCTATGTACTAAAAAAAATCAATCAAGCATTCACACAAAATTGTAACTTTCTACATTATAATTGGTATATCGAGAAAAGTCGATATACCTTTGCTTTATGGATCAAGTAGAAATCTTTAAAGCCTTATCAAACAAAACCCGTTTACAGATTTTAAACTGGCTTAAAGAACCTGCCGTGAATTTTCCAGAACAGCTAAATCCCGATTTTGAAAATATTGGCGTTTGTGTTGGACAGATTCAAATGAAGGCCGGTTTATCTCAAAGCACCATTTCCGAATACCTTTCCATTTTACAGCGTTCAAATTTGGTTACGGCTACCCGTGTTGGCCAATGGACTTACTACAAACGCAGTGAAGAAGGAATCAGAATGTTAAATCAAATTATTAGTACAGAATTATAAAAACAGAAATATATGAACACAGATAGTTTATTTAAGCCCTTTAGCTTAAAAACATTAAACACAAAAAATAGAATCGTAATGGCCCCGATGACGAGATCTTTTTCTCCTAATGGCGTTCCAACTGATGCCGTTGCAGCATATTATGCCAAACGAGCAGCCGGTGAAGTGGGATTAATCTTATCTGAAGGAACAGTAATTAATCGCCCTTCTTCTTCTGCAGACCCTAATATCCCTCATTTTTATGGTGATCAGGCATTGGCTGGCTGGCAGAAAGTGATCAATGATGTTCATGCTGCAGGCGCACAAATGGGCCCACAAATCTGGCACCAGGGAATAATGGAAAACCATGCATCTGGCTGGACACCTAGTACACCTTTCGAAGGTCCGTCTGCTTTACAAAGAGCTGGTTTTGAAAACGGTGTTCCTATGACAGATGCTGCAATTGCAGACACCATTGCGGCTTTTGGGCAGGCAGCAGCAGACGCAAAAGCGTTGGGCTTTGATACGGTAGAAATTCACGGTGCACATCAATATTTAATTGACCAATTTTTTTGGGATGCTACGAACAACCGCACCGATATATATGGTGGTAAAACTCTGGCTGAGCGGACACGTTTTGCTGTTGAAGTAATCAAAGAAACCCGTAAGCGTGTTGGAGAAGATTTTGCTTTAATTATTCGCTTATCACAATTTAAGCCTGCTGCCTACGATTTCAAATTAGCCAAAAATGAAAACGAGATGGAACAATGGTTAACACCACTGGTTGATGCAGGAATTGATATTTTACATTGCTCTCAACGTCGCTTCTGGGAACCAGAATTTGAAGGATCTGATTTAAACTTTGCTGGGTGGGCGAAAAAAATCACTGGTAAAGCCACTATATCAGTTGGTTCTGTTGGTTTAGACGGTGATTTCTTTGGTGCATTTGCCGGACAAAGCTCTCAACCAAGTTCGTTGGATGAATTGGTACGCAGAATGGATCGTGGAGATTTTGATTTAATTGCTGTTGGCCGTCCATTATTATCCGATGCAAATTGGGTTAATAAAATTAAAAATAACCGTACGGATGAATTGAAAGGCTTTAGCAAAGAGGCTTTAGCTGAATTGGTATAAATTTGCTATTTATAAAGCAAAAAAGCATCTCAGCAATGGGGTGCTTTTTTTGTTCTGACAACTTTATTAGAATTTCCTTAATTTCATGTATTAAAAATAAAATTATGTCTAACATTTCACTCATTATAGAAGAACGTCCGGCCAATATTGGCAATTTCATGGTTGGAAGATTGTTGCCTTTCAGAGAAAAGCGAATGGTTGGCCCTTTTGCATTCATCGACCATATGGGACCAGCAGCCATGAGCGATCATGAAAATTTAGATGTCCCACCACATCCACATATTGGTTTATCTACATTGACTTTTCTTTTTGAAGGGGAGATTGAACACCGCGATAGCATGGGTACAGATGTCATCATTAAACCTGGTCAGGTAAACTGGATGACATCTGGTAGCGGCATTGCCCATTCCGAAAGAACACCGGCACATCTTCGCCAAACTGACAAAATGCTTCATGGCTTGCAAATTTGGGTAGCCTTACCCAAAGACCTGGAACAAATGGAGCCTGAATTTTTTCATGTTGAAGAAACCGACATCCCGAGTTGGAACCAGGATAGTGTAAATATAAAGTTGATCGCTGGTGAAGCTTTTGGACGTAAGTCACCTGTTCCGGTTTATTGCCCCCTTTATTTTATCGAAATCAAAAGCAATAAAAGGCAAAAGCTGAATATCGGAGATAATTTATTTGGTGAAAGTGCTCTTTATATTTTAGAAGGCGGCATTGAAAGCGATGGACATTTATTTGAACCACGACTCATTTTAATTGCCAACGATGCCAAACTTTGTGAGTTTACCATGCTGGAAAATACGACAGTTTACATTTTTGGTGGAGAGCCTTTTCCTGAAGAAAGATTTATTTACTGGAATTTTGTGGCTTCGGATAAAGCTTTAATTGAACAGGCAAAGCAAAATTGGTTGGATCAAAAATTTAAACCCGTTCCTGGCGAAACTGAATTTGTTCCCTTGCCTAACCAGAATCCTTATTTAAAAAAATAACTACGGAAATTCTTTTAGAGTCATCCTCTTGAATTTATTTCAGGATCTTCTTTTGATGAAGAGATTAGGACGAGAGATTGCTTCGTCGTGCCTCCTCGCAATGACGACAATTCTATAGTGCCATCCTCATGAACCTGATTCTGGACCTTAACATAAAAGGTGCTAAACTAAATCCGATAACTATCGATCAGCATGACGATTTGGTTAGGTAATCCCTTCAAAAAATCCGTCTTTGCGAAGCAGATTTTTCATCTGCTGAAGCAATCTCTATTGAAGAATCTGCAAAATAGATTGCTTCGTCGTTCCTCATTGCAATAACGACAATTCTTTTAGAGTCGTCTTCCTGAATTAAATTCAGGATCTTTTATAAAGAGTTTATTATGAGAGATTGCCTGGTCATTCTTCCCCGCAATGACAATAGATCATCTGATATTATTCTTCCAACAAAGCCTGTCTGATTTTTTCAGCAGCTTCGGCCAGTTCTTCCTGACTTGGGCTTAATTTTTCTTTGCTAAAGTTCATATCGCTCACATTATCCATTGGAATTAAATGAATATGCGCATGTGGAACTTCCAATCCGATTACTGAAACGCCTACTTTTTTACAAGGAAAAGCAGTCTTCACTCCTTTTGCCACAATTTTAGCAAACATCCAAAGACCAACAAAAAGGTCTTCATCCATATCAAAAATGTAATCCACTTCAATTTTTGGAATCACTAAAACATGGCCAGCAGTTAAAGGCTGAACATCCAGAAACGCTAAATACTCTACTGTTTCAGCTACAACATGTGCGTTGATTTCGCCAGCAACGATTTTTGAAAAGACGGTCATAAGTAAGTTGTAGGTTGTGAGTTATAAGTTACAGGTCTGGTCTTACAACCTGCAACCTATAACTCGTAACATTTTTATCTTGATATTTCTAAAACTTCAAATTGCATTTTACCTGCCGGCACTTCAATTTCAGCAAATTCACCAACAGATTTACCCAATAAACCTTGTGCAATTGGTGATTTTACCGAAATTTTTCCAGTTTTTAAATCTGCTTCAGTTTCGGCAACTAATTGATAAGTCATGGTTGCACCATTCTTTACATTTTTGATCTTTACAATAGATAATGCCAATACCTTTGTTAAATCCAATTTTGATTCATCAATTAAGCGGGCATTCGCTAATGTATTTTTTAATTTAGAGATTTTCGCCTCATGCAAGCCCTGCGCCTCTTTTGCGGCATCATATTCTGCATTCTCCGATAAATCACCTTTATCTCTTGCTTCAGCAATTGCTTTAGATATTAGCTGACGCCCTGTGGTTGTTAGATAATGAACTTCCTCTCTTAATTTATCTAAGCCCTCTTGTGTGTAGTACGTTACCTCTGTCATTGCTCTATTAATTTTGTTTCAAACGCTATAAAAAACAAACAAGACTACATAGTTGGTTACTACATAGTCTTGCTTCAATTATAACGAAGATAAAATCTGAAAATTACAAATGCAAATAAATACACATGATTTTTGCGATTTAAGGATAAACAAGATTTTATGTGCTGATTAAATCTTAGCACAATTCATTCATTATTTTTTACTTTTAGCTAAAATTATTCTAAAAAATGAAAAAGTTATTCTCACTAGTCCTCATCTGGGGTTTGGGCTGTTATACCCTTTCGGCGCAGGAGCTTTATATGCCAAGAAATATCAAAGCTGCCTATCAAAAAGGTACACGATCTATTACTGGCCAACCAGGCCCTAATTACTGGCAAAACCATGGTCAGTACAATATGGATATCAAAGTAGATGCAGAAACCAAAATAGTAAGCGGACAGGAAGAGATATTGTATAGTAACAACAGTACTGATACGTTAAATGTGTTAGCCATTCGTTTCGTAAATAATCTGCATAAACCTACTTCACCAAGGAGCGGTACGGTTAGTGAAGATTTTTTATCTAGCGGACTTAATATTTCATCTTTTGCTGTAGATGGAGAAACCTATAAAGTTGATTCAAAAAACTGGGGAACGGTTGGAAATGTGAAATTGAAAAAACCTTTAAACCCCAAATCAAAAATTACCATAAAAATTCAGTGGGATTATCCGTTATCAAAAGAAAGCGGTCGTGAGGGACAAATTGACCCGAATTCATTTTTTGTAGCCTACAGTTATCCGCGTATTTCGGTATATGATGATTACAATGGCTGGGACCGGATTCCACATACTGATAGGGCAGAGTTTTACAATGATTTTAATGATTATGTTTTTTCTGTAAAAGCACCAAAGAATTATGTTGTCTATGCCACTGGCGATTTTTTAAATCCTGACGAAGTGCTTCAGCCGGAAATTGCTGCTCGTTTAAAAAAATCGTATAACACAGATGAAGTGGTAAATATTGCTACTGCTGATGAACTAAAAGATGGAAAAGTAACAGCGCAAAAAGATTGGAACACCTGGAAATTTAAAGCTGAACACATTACTGATGTTACTTTTGCGTTGAGCAATCATTATGTTTGGGATGGAGGAAGCGTGATTGTTGATACTAAAACAGGCCGCAGAGCGAGTGCGCAAGCAGCTTATAACCCAACTACTGGAAAAGATTTCTTAAACTCTGTTAAATACAACATTAATGCCCTATCGTGGTTTTCAAACAACTGGCCGGGCATTCCGTATCCTTATTTAAAAACCATCGCTTTCCAGGGCTTTGCGGATATGGAGTTTCCAATGATGGTGAATGATTCTAACTTTGGAGATCCTGTTTTTGCACAATTGGTTCAGGATCATGAAGTGGCACATACCTATTTCCCTTTCTACATGGGCATTAATGAAACCCGCTACGCTTACATGGATGAAGGTTGGGCAACTACCTTTGAATATTTGATTGGCATTGCAGAACACGGGAAACAGGCGGCAGATGATTTTTACAAAAAGTTCAGGGTAAATGATTATATCAATGACAAATCAACGGAAGAAGATCAGCCCGTAATTTCCATGTCTGATCAGGTTTCTGGTGCAGGTTACGGCAATAATTCGTATGGAAAAGCATCTTTATCTTACCTGGCGTTGAAAGATATACTGGGCGATGCAACCTTCAAAAAAGCATTGCATCATTATATGAATACCTGGAATGGCAAACATCCTATTCCGTGGGATTATTTTAATTCGATGAATGCAGGTTCAGGCCAAAACTTAAATTGGTTTTTCCAAAATTGGTTTTTCACCAATAACTATTTAGATTTAGCTCTTGCAAAAGTTGCCACTGCTAAAGGTAAATCACTCGTTACTGTTAAAAATGTTGGCGGCTTTGCCATTCCTTTTGATGTAGTGGTAATTTATGCAGATGGTAAAAAAGAAACCATTCATCAAACACCAGCTGTTTGGAAAGTGAACCAAAAAGAAGCGGTGATTAATGTCCCATCAGCAAAGAAAATTACATCGGTTACTTTAGATAATGGTATCTATGTGGATGCAACACCGAAAGATAATGTTTATATTGTAAAATAGTTGACAATTAAGGTTGGCAGTTTTCAATTTGCAAACTGCCAACTTTCTATTTTTTATTCACAGCTTAAACGGCTAACTGTTCTCCGCTTTAAAAGTCGCTTCGTGTTTAACGGGAAAATTAAGTGAATTGGCGATGAAGCACATTTTATTGGCTTCTTGATGTAGCGATTCTGCAAGTTCAAAATGAGCCTTATCTGCAATTAAAACCTGAGGATGTAAAGTTACCTCTTTAAACTTCCCACTCCCATCTGCCAGTTCTTCCATGATTCCAACAGCCTTATCCTTATAATCTATTACTACAATTTCATTTTTCGAGCACAGGTGCAAATACCAAAGCATATGGCAACTGGAAATGGAAGATAAAAGCAGATCTTCAGGATTATATTTAGCTTTATCACCTAGAAAGGCAGAATCTGATGAACCTAAAATATCGGCTTTACCATCAACTGTTATGGTATAATCGCGATCATATGATCGATAATCCATTGTTCCGGAACCCTTATTTCCAGTCCACATGATTGTTGTTGAATATAAATGATCTTTCGGCATGATATAATTTAGTTAGATTTTGTAATCCAATTTATGAATTTTGGTCTGAATTTTTAAAAAGAATCCTAACTGTTTTTAATTTAGAATGAGAATGTATATCATCCTCGCTTGTAACGAGGATAATGATAAAGGCAATTTTATCACCCTCATTTCATACCCCTCTCAAGAAAAGCCCTGCAATTTATCTGCAAGTACTTCCGAAATCTTCCGGTAAGAATCAAAAGTCCATCCGCCTACATGCGGAGTTAAAATAATCTTTTCATTCGCTTTTAATTCATCGTACCAATCTTGTTCGCCTAATGCTGGGAATTTTTCTGTTTGCAATACATCTAAACCAGCACCTAAAATTTTACCAGATTTAATGGCATTTAAAACAGCTTTTGTACTTACTACTTCTCCCCTCGCAGTATTGATGAAAAAAATTGGTTTTTTAAAATGAAAAAAATATTCATCATCAACCATTTGCCTGGTTTCTGCAGTGAGTGGAATGTGCAAGCTCAACACATCACTATGTTTTACAATCTCTTCCATACTTACCTCACGTGCAAAAGCATCACTAAAGCCTGCTTTATATTTATCATAAGCCATTACATCTACTTCAAAGCCTGCAAGTTTTTTAGCAAAACTTTGCCCCATAAAGCCATAACCTATAATCCCTACCTTTTTACCTTTCAACTCATAACCCCGATTGCCTTCACGATCCCAAATTCCATTTCTAATTTCCTGATCAGCCTTGCGGAAATTATTCATTAATGATAATAACAATCCGGTAGCATGTTCTCCAACAGCATCACAATTTCCTTCAGGAGCATTAATCAGTTCAATATTTCTTTCAAATGCGATTTTATCATCAATATTATCTAAACCCGCACCTGCTCTGGCCACAAATTTTAAATTGGGAGCAGCTGCAAAAATCTCAGCATCAATTCTAAACTTGGTTCGCACAGCAATACCTACATAATCCTTAATTTTCTCTAACGTTTGCTGCCGTGTAATTTGTGGCTCATCATCAACCACATAACCCATTGCAATAGCGCGCTCCTTAAAAACAGGATGTAAATCATCAACGATTAATATTTTCTTCATTTGTAAATTTTATTTTCGACGTTTTTGAGATCAGACAAAAGTAACATTTTATAAAAGGCTTCTGCATCTCAAAATCCCTTATTTATTTAAGCCAGCCAGCATCATTAAGGCTCACAAAAATATTACTATAAAACCGCTGTAATAAAATAGTTACGCCACGCTTATTAAACTTAGTTGCTGTTACTTTGTCTCCCTTTACAACACACACACAAATTTTAATTTTTAATGAGACTTTTACAATTACGAACATTACCTATAATCATCCTCCTTTTAAGTTTAACTTTTAATCTTTTTGCCCAAACTGGTGGCAAAGCAAAAATTACCGGTGTATTAAAAGATGCTAAAACTCAAGAAACCATCCCTTTTGCTACAGCCGTTTTAATAGATAAAACAACAGCAAAGAATGTGAAGATTGCGCAGACAGACCTGAACGGAGCCTTTGTAATGGCTGACTTACCCAAAGGAAATTTCACTTTCAAAATTAGCTTTGTTGGCTATCAAACCATGGTGAGGGACAATGTTGCCATTACCGCAGCAACAGGCACTTTAAACTTCGGCGACATTAAAATGAATGCGGCCAAAGGAAATATTTTAAGCGAGGTGACCGTGACAGGCCAGAAACAGGGCATGCAGATGGGAATTGATAAAAAAATATTTTCGGTAGATCAGAGTGTAATCAGCGAAGGTGGTTCGGCAACTGATTTATTGCAGAATGTTCCTTCCGTTTCTACAGATATGGATGGTAATGTAAGTTTACGTGGCTCTACAGGTGTTAAAGTTTTAATTGATGGCAAGCCTTCTTTAATTGCAGGAGGTAATGTTGCACAGATTTTAGCTTCCATTCCGGCGAGTTCAATTGAAAGTGTAGAAGTAATCACCAATCCATCAGCTAAATATGATGCAGAAGGTCAGTCTGGAATTATCAATATTGTATTAAAGAAAAACACTAAATTAGGTTTCAACGGTTCTGCCGCAATCACGGCTGGTAACCGCGATAATTATAATGCAAATACAAATTTAAGTTTCCAGAATAGTAAGGTAAATATTTATGGAAACTATAGCTATCGTTATGGGAACCGCGTTGGAGGAGGTTATCAGGACATTACCTATAAATCAGACTTGGCGAGAACTGCCTTTACCAATCAGGCAACCACTTCAAATACTTTGGAGAAAGGGCATAATGCCAAGGCTGGGTTAGATTATTATCTGGCGCCTAAAAGCGTTATCAGTTTATCAGGTGGTTTCAATTCAAGAGAAAACGAGCGAAATGAATTATTGGATATCAGACAATTGAATCGTGCACAAACACCTGTTTCTTTGAGCAACAGAACCAATTTAAATGATGGCTATGGAAGCAGTTATGATTTAAATTTGGATTACGTACAGAAGTTTAAAAAACCTAAAGAAGAATTGACTTTTAATTTTGGTTATTCTAATGGAGATAACAATAACGATCAAACTTACAGTACCACTACAACCAACAGAAACAATGTTCCGATTAACGAAAACTTAAGTTTGCAACGTGTTTTTAATAGGGGCGATAACTCAAACTACAATATCCAAACAGATTATAGCGTGCCTGTTGGCAAAGCGGGTAAAGTGGAAGTCGGCTACCGCAGCCAGATTCGTTTAGGGGATAACAACCAATACGCAGATTCTATTTTAACCAACACCAGCGTTTATATAGAAAACAATAAACTAATTAATAATTTTAATAGCAAAGACCAGGTGCATGCCCTTTATGTGAACTATCAGAATCAAATTAAAGATTTTGGATACCAATTGGGTTTAAGGGCAGAAGATGCCCGTTTGGATACGCATTTAGATGGCTACACTAATAATGTACTAACTTCAAGCGAAGGAAATATTCACTATAAAAGATTATATCCAAGTGTATTTTTAACACAGAAACTAAAAGGTGATAATCAACTTCAGCTAAGCTATACCCGCCGTGTAAATCGTCCACGCCCATGGGATACCAATCCATTTTTAGATGTATCTGATCCATTTAACTACAGAGGTGGTAATCCGAACTTATTGCCTGAAGATGTTCACTCTTTCGAATTGGGTTACAGCAAATACTGGAAAAAAGTAACCTTAACTTCGAGTTTGTATTTCCGTCAAACCAATGATGTTATTCAACGGGTAAGAAGCTCACCTGTTAACGGAATTATCACTTCAACACCACAAAACTTAACGCGCCAGATTAATAGTGGTTTAGAGTTAATTGGTCGTTTCGATTTAGTGAAAGCATTAAATTTCACCACCAATGTAAATCTTTATCAGGCAAAATTTGATGGAGATGAAAGATTCAATATTAAATCAAGCCATGGTTTTAGCTGGAATGGAAACGTAACCGCAAACTTAACTGTTGTTAAAAACGTATCGGTTCAAGTTCGTGGCGATTATCGTGCATCTGAAGTAATGGCACAAGGTAAACGTAATGCGATGTACGGAATTGATGGTGGGGCAAAATATGACTTCCCGAACAAAAAGGCATCATTAAGTTTCAATGTTAGGGATGTATTTAATACCAGAAGATGGAGTATGACCACAGAAGATGATTTTACAATTGTAGATTTTGAACGTCAGATGCAGGGCACCATGGGTAATTTAACCTTCTCTTACCGCTTTGGGAAAACCACTTTTAGTAACGTGAAAAAACAGAAAAAAGACGATCAACAGGAAAATAGACCTGATGAAGGATCATTCTAATAGCCTAAGGCGTTTCGAATATCGGAACGCCTTTTTTGTTTAAGTACAGCGTGTGAAAATGATATTCATTATCTTGCGCTATGGAAGATCAAAACCCTTGGAAGACGCTCAATAGCGAATTAAAATACGACAACAATTGGATCAGGGTTACCGAACATCAGGTCATCAATCCATCCGGTGGTTCAGGAATTTACGGTGAGGTGCATTTCAAAAATTTCGCCATCGGCATTTTACCACTTGACGAAGAAAAAAACATCTGGCTGGTTGGGCAATATCGTTTTCCACTTAAAGCCTATAGCTGGGAAATTCCGGAAGGTGGTGGGCCATTTCATGAAGATCCTTTAGAAAGTGCCAGAAGGGAACTTTTAGAGGAAACCGGATTAAGCGCCAAAAACTGGAAAGAGATCCAGCGGATGTATCTTTCCAATTCGGTAAGTGACGAACAGGCCATTATTTACCTTGCAACCGATCTCATTCAGGGAATAGCTATGCCTGAAGAAACGGAGCAATTGATAGTAAAAAAAGTACCATTTGATACTGCTTACCAAATGGTTTTAAATGGTGAAATAACCGATTCGATGAGTGTTGCTGCTATTTTAAAAGCAAAACTGATGCTGTTAAATGGTGAATTATGATCGTAATTTACCAAATCTAACAGTTTTTAAAAACCTGCGGGGTTTATTTAAGTCTTATTATCTTTGCGAACTATTTAAATAAATATGAGCAAGCTTTTCGGCTATATTTTAAGCCCTGTTTTCTATTTTTTCTTTGGATTGACGCTTTGCATCTTCCATCCTATTCAGTGGGTTTGTTATCGCTTTTTTGGATACAAGGCACATAAAGTTTCTGTCGACATTCTGAACTTTTTTTTAACTTATTCCCAGGTATTCTTATTTAATTCTGTTCGCTTTAAAAACGATTATCAGCTTCCTGCTGATAGGCCAATTATCTTTACTGCTAACCATCAAAGCATGTATGATATTCCTTCTATGATCTGGTTTTTAAGAAAACACAGTGCAAAATTTATTTCTAAAATAGAACTTACAAAAGGCATCCCATCCATTTCCATTAACTTAAGGCTAGGCGGTGGCGCAAACATTGATAGGAAAGATAATAAACAGGCAATTTCTGAAATTATTAATCTCGGACGCAGAATGAAGGAAAACAACTGGAGTACGGTTATTTTCCCTGAAGGCACGCGGGCAAAAGATGGACAGGTTAAAACCTTCCAGTTTGGCGGAATTGCGACTTTATTAAAGGTTGTTCCAAATGCATTGGTTGTACCTGTTGCAATTGAAAACTCCTGGAAAATTGTGCGTTTCGGGATGTTTCCCCTTACTACCGGCCATGCTCTAAAATGGACCGTACTAAAACCAATAGAACCAGAAGGAAAGACAGCAAACGAAATTACACTTGAAGCTGAAAATGAAATTAGAAAAGTGCTTGGACAGGAAACTATTTAGTATCAAGATCTGAGTATTAAGTATCAAGGCCATTTGCAGTTTTTAGCCTGCGGGACTTATAACTTACGACTATTAACTCCAGGCTAAAGACGCTAACTAAATATTCTTATTCCCGATTACCTTGAAAAACTCATCACGATAAGTATCTCCAACCGGAATGATTTTCTGATTGATGGTGATCCTGCTTCGCTCTATACTTTCAATTTTATCTACCGCAATAATGTATGATTTGTGTACCCGAATGAATTGACTTTGTGGCAAAGCTTCTTCCATTTTCTTCATGCTTTGAAGTGTAATTACCCTTTCGGTTTTGGTAAAGATAGAAATGTAGTCTTTCAAACCTTCAATGAAAAGGATATCATGTAAATAAATCTTCTGGATTTTATGTTCCGTTTTAACGAAAATATAGTCCTGAACAGGATTTGCAGGAGCTGAAAAAGGTGCAGGTGTTACAATTGGCTGGGCCACACTTGCCGGTGCCTCTACAGGTTTAAATTGGTTATGAACTTTTTCTACTGCTTTATAAAATCGGTCAAACGCAATTGGTTTCAAAAGGTAGTCTGATACGTTAAGATCATAACTTTCCAAAGCATATTGTGGGTAAGCAGTGGTTAAAATATAATGGCATTTATTTCCGGCAATTTTTAAAAACTGAATTCCGGTAAGTTCAGGCATTTGAATATCCAGGAAAACCAAATCGATGCCACCAGCCTGAACAATTTGCAAAGCTTCTATAGGATTTTCGCATCTTTTAACGAAATTTAAAAAAGGCACCTTTGAGATATAATCTTGCAGAATATCGAGCGCTAATGGCTCATCATCAACAACAATACAATTTAAGTTCATTTTAGCTTTATAGTTTTAATTCATGATTTGGATAACATCCGCAGGTATTTGGTTCACGGATTATATATCAATCATCAGTTCGCAGGTATAATGGGTAGCCGAATTTACAACATTTAATTTATATCTGTCAGGATATATCAATTGTAATCTTCTTTCTACATTGGTTAAACCAACTCCACCTTGTGCATCTTTATTCTGATTATTTTTTTTATTGATCACACTGAAATGAAGGATTTTTTGATTGGCAATGATGTTAATTTTCACCGGATGCTCTGGATCAGTTACCACGCCATGTTTGAACGCATTTTCTACAAAAGAGATTAACATCAGCGGAACAATTTTCTGATCATCAATTTCTCCATTTAATACCATCTCAATGTACGCTCCATCTTTAAACCTAATTTTTTGCAAATCAATGTAATTGGTTAAATAATCAACCTCCTTACTTAGTGATACTGTTGGCGTATTGCTTTCATAAATCATGTAGCGCATAATTTCAGAGAGCTTCATAATTGCATCAGCTGTTTTATCTGATTTTTGATAAGCCAAAGAGTAAATATTGTTAAGCGAATTGAAGAGAAAATGAGGGTTGAGTTGCGACTTCAAAAATTGTAACTCCATTTCACGACGTTCACTTTCAAGATTACGCTGGATACGCTCATTAGCAAACCAATCTGCAGCAAATTTGATCAGGCAACTGGAAACCAGAAAGAAACCACATAAAAACAACTGTGCGAAGAAATATTCATTAACAGTGATCGTTTTTCGCTTGCCTTCATTCATATACTCCATCATCTCTTTAGGATTTAACACCGCGATTGCAGTTTTAATAAATGCTGCTACGCCTAGAAGAATAATAAAAATGAAGATATACAGAAAATACTTCTTTTTCTTTTTAATGAATTGAGGAATGAGGATTAGGTAATTAATGTAAAATAGCGAAACATTTATGATCCCAAATAATACAAGCGATAATAGAAAATGCTTTATATTTTTTGTATCAGAATCAAAAAAGGCACTTAATGCAATGATGATTAATATAACTGCCCAGTACAGTGCATGCAGTATGATTGGCCCTTTGCTTTTCGTCATTATGATTTACTTAATCTTCCAATCGTATCCATGATTCAATTAGTGCATCCAAAATAGATAAAGTTTCTATTTTTATTCAATACAATCTACCAACTGGCTTTTTTTTTCTACGAACGGCTAAAAACCGCAAATTTATCGACAAACACCGTTTTTTAGCGACAAACCATAAAATTGCCCGTTGATCTATAATCTTGAACACTTGGTATAATAGATTTTAGCAGCCAATTTTCATTATGTTCCTTTGAATCATCAAAACGAAACAACCATGAAAAATTCATCAGCAATCACCTTCACCAATCAAGCAATAATTACTGATGATGCTTTCACAATCTCTCAAATTAAACTAACTGTTATGAAAAAATTAGCCAATACCTCGCCATTTTTACTTTTATTATTACCAGTTTTTATGATGATCATATTAACACTAACGGTTAATACCAATCAAAATGATGCTGAAATAGTGGTTAAACCAGCTAAAGCACCTTCTTCAATAGTAAAACAAGCTACAGCTATTTTTAAATAGTGTAATGAGTACTTTTGCAATAGAAACCGTAGGACTAAATTTTAACTTTGGCCAGCAGGCAATTTTAAAAAATTTAGCGCTTCAAGTTCCCAAAGGCAGCATTTATGGTTTCCTTGGGCCAAATGGAGCAGGAAAAACCACCACAATAAAAATACTGCTTAACCTCTTGAAATCTCCATCCGATCAGGTTTTTATTTTCGGAAAAGAAATCAACAATAACCGCATTGCCATATTAAAGCGAGTGGGCGCATTGGTAGAGCAACCTGCTATTTATGGGCATCTTACCGGAAAAGAAAACCTGGTTAACCGGTGTTTGCTTTTAGGTATTAAAAGAAGCAAGGCTGATGAAATGCTGGCGCTCGTTGGCTTAACAGAAGCTGCAAATAAGAAATCAAATCAATATTCTTTAGGGATGAAACAGCGACTGGGTATAGCCCTCGCCTTAGTTTCCGACCCTGAACTGCTCCTCTTAGATGAACCTACAAATGGTCTCGATCCGAATGGCATCATCGAGATCAGAAACCTGATGATTGAGCTCACTACAAAGCACAACAAGACCATTTTGGTGTCCAGCCATCTTTTGGCTGAAATAGAAAGAACGGCAACGCACGTCGGCATTATCAATAAAGGAGAATTACTTTTCCAGGGAACCATACAGGAGCTTCAGCTACTTAATAAACCTTTGCTAGAAATTGAAGTGACTGATATTGATCGGGCTTCAATGCTTATTGAGGAAAAGGGATATGAAATTGCAACCAAAACGGACGCAAAAATTTGGATTCCGTTCGTATCTCAAACAGAAAGTGGAATGATAAATACTTTATTGGTACAAAATGGGTTTACGGTAACCAGTCTTTCACAACAAAGAAAAGATTTAGAAAACCTATTCCTGGATATTACTAAAACAAACTAAAAATGCGCTCTTTATACATTTCAATATATTCAGAATTTTATAAATCAAGAAAAACACTTGCATTTTGGGCATCGATCTTGTTGCCGCTTATTATATGTAGTTTAATCACTTTTGGCTTTTATAGCAGTTCAGAAAAGATTTTAAATCTTCACCAGCCATCAATGATTCTTTGGCTACGTTACATAAGTGCAGCCCTTGGTGTAATGGGCATACTGATTTTGCCATTTTATGTGATTTTTATGGCATTTTCAGTAAATAACATCGAACACAAAAACGACACATGGAAATCTCTCTTTGCTCAACCACTTAATAAATTCTCTATTTATGCAGCAAAGTATATTTTTGCCGTAATTCTAATATTTCTTTCATTGTTCCTTTTTTGCAGTCTTACTTTTGCATTCGGACATTTATTGCAATTCCTAGTACCGAAATTTAATTTTAATCAGTATGATCCCTCTATAATCCTGATTAAATTTTACGCTAAACTCTTTTTATCCTCTTTGGGAATCTTATCTATTCAGTTTATTTTAAGTTTGCTTTGGGGCGATTTTTTGAAACCAATGGGAATAGGTTTTGTGGGCACTATTATGGGCATCATTGCAGGCAATGTGGGTTGGAAATACGCCTATTTAATTCCTTACAGCCATCCATCATTGGTTTTAAGTGGTAGTAAGGCAGCAGCAAATCCTTCAAATTTCCCCATCTTTACAAATGAAATCTATACCAGTCTAATTTATGCCTCCGTACTTTTTATTCTGGGTTATTTCATTGTCACCAAAAAAAGTATTAAATAATCCGGTGTTTAAATTACTGCAATAAAATTAGATCTCTATTTAATTATTTAAATTAGATCCTGCAATCATACAAAAGCCTGCTTTTTTGATCATTTCCGATCAAAAGGCAGGCTTTGTTGTTTAGAGAGAGAGATGCGTTAAATGGAGAGCGTTATTCCTTTATTAAAAGGACAAAATTCTTTGTTTAAATGCCCAAACAATGAGCTGATAAGAGTTACGTAAATCAAGTTTTCTTACCATATTTCTTCTATGTGTATTTACAGTATGCTCACTGATAAAGAGCATATCGCCAATTTCTTTACTGTTATAACCTTTTGACAAAAGACGTACAATGTCTATTTCCCGTTCAGTTATTAAACTATTATTTTCATTAACTAAAACATCGTTTATCATTTCAAAAAATAAATGTGGTGAAGAATAGAATCTATATTTCGTTTGTTTCTATATTCAAAAGTACGTGCCCCTACTGATTTATGAGTAGCATAAAACACCCTAAATAAAAAGGTGATTTTACGGTATTAAAAATACCAATCGCTATTGCCTGCCACCATCTAATTTACGACTTTAGGGATCTAAATCATTTATAAATACTAATATGGAAAAAGTAAACAAATCGCAGCCTATTGATAAAGAAATAGCGCAACAAATGGTTAATGCTTATGAAGAAGAGGCTGCCAGTCTTAACTCCAAGTCATATACTAAAGCAGTATGGTTCCCTGCAGATCAAATTCTGGCAATGGCAAAAAAAATTAGTGAAGGTAAACATGATGGTTTAAGAATATACTTTGCAAAATATTTATCTGAATCATTAGAGGATTTGCCAGAAGATCATCTGGGACGGAATACGGTATTACTGGTACCTACTTATGCAGCTGGCGAAACTAACACACGTGGTGAAGTAACAAAAGCGCATGAGGATGATATAGATGATATAGAAAATAGAGGTGAGCTTTGTCCTACTATGTGTGATGGAGTAGAATTGTAATTTATGAATTTTTTAACCCCTATTGTTATTGCAGAACTAATCTGTCTGATCGCAGCTATATTTTTTTTGTTTAAGGATAAGATTTCATTCTGGAAAATTAATATTGCTTATCTGTTGATTGCATTATCTGCGGAAGCGAGAGGATCATTTCTTGCTGCTCACCATCACCATAACGTAGGGTTATTTAATACATTCGTTTTATTTGAAATTGCATTTATTTCTTATGGAATGTATTATTGCTTAAAAAAATACACCAATCCAAGGCCTGTAATATTTACTGGCCTTGGTATTTGTTACCTGATCTTTACCATCTTTACAGTCAAAAACGGCATACATGCTTATAATGATGTATTCAATGACATTACGGTTAGTATAATGTCTGTAATATTTGTCTTATATTGCCTTTATTACTATTACAAGCTTTTGAATGATGAAGAGGTTCTTGATCTGAAGTATCACCCGGAATTTTGGTGGGTAAACGGGGTTTTATTCTATTACTTTGGTGGTACAGCTATTAATCTCTTTTATGGCCTGTTTAATATCCGCATATTTGAGCATATTCCACTTCGGTTATTTATTTACAATATCATTAACATTATCCTTTATAGTAATTGGATATACAGTTACCTATGCAGAGCCAAGCAACGCAAATTGCAATCTTAATCTCGATTACAACATTTATATTTCTGCTCATGCCCTTATTTCTGATTATTTATATCAGATCATATACCCGGCATAAGAAAAATCATTTGTTGGAAAAAGAGCATATGCGGCAAAAGTTCGAATCTGAAATTTTGCAGGCCCGGATCGAGGTTCAAGATCAAACCATGCAAACCATTGCCACAGAACTACATGATAATATTGGTCAACTCCTTAGCTTGACAACTTTAACGCTTAATTCAGTAAACCTGATGGATAGTGAAAAAGCAGAGAAAAAAATTGGCAATTCTCTTTCCTTAATTAATAAATCTATCAAAGAGTTAAGGGAGCTGGCAAAGCTGTTACACGGAGAACAGATTGTTGAAAATGGAATCGGCTATGCACTCGATCAGGAAATAAACTGGTTAAACAAAACCGGTGCCTACGAAATAGAAATAAACAACACCCTGGTTGATTTGACAGAAAAATCACCAGATAAAGACCTGATCATTTTACGTTTATTGCAAGAAATTATTAACAATATTATTAAGCATGCCAATGCTACAGCAATTACCTTTAATGCTCATTATGAAGATAAGATTCTTCATTTGCAAATTAAGGAAAATGGAATTGGCTTCGACTATGAACAAGCTGCAATAGCACCATCCGGAATGGGTTTAAATTCTATCCACAAAAGAATAGAAATGATCAATGGAAAATTAATATTAAATTCGTCACCTATTAACGGTACAAATATTTTAATTGAAATTCCCTATCCCTAAAACATGCCTGCCCTATCCATCTCTATTGCTATCGTTGATGATCATACACTTTTTCGTTCAGGTTTGGCGAGTTTGTTAGATGAGTTTGATGAAATTAAAGTATTGTTTGAGGGCATTAACGGTCTGGACCTTCAAAACAAAATCAAAAATCATCCTGATTTACAGCTTATTTTAATGGATATAAATATGCCTGTAATGGATGGATATGCAGCTACAAAATGGGTTAAAGAAAACTATCCCAATGTAAATATACTGGCACTAAGCATGCTGGAGGATGAGAAAGCCATTATCGGAATGCTGAAAGCTGGTGCAGGCGGCTACATGCTTAAAGAATCTACACCGATAGATCTCCTAAATGCCATCAAAGCCATTACAGAAAAAGGATTTTATGTTAATGACCTCGTGTCTGGCCGATTGTTGGTGGCACTTAAAGATGGTGATGCTAAGCCGATTTTTAGTGCACGTGAATTAACATTTCTCCAACACTGCAGTAGTGAGCTCACCTATAGAGAGATTGCAGATCTTATGAATGTTAGTCCGCGGACAGTAGATAATTATCGGGAATCTCTATTCGCTAAACTCAATATTAAATCTCGTACTGGACTGGTGGTTTATGCCATTAAAAATAATCTGATTAAGATATAACTTCTTAATTTTCCAGACATTAATTTCTAATATAATTTGGATAACTAAGTAATTAGTTTTAACTTTAGTTATGACAACATTTTGTTGTTCATCCTTATTGTAAAAATAATTATGGAAATTAAAGATTTAACTAAAGCCGAAGAACAGATTATGCAGGTTTTATGGCAGCTGGAAAAAGCATTTGTTAAAGAAGTTATAGACCAACTTCCTATCCCCAAACCCGCATATAATACGGTTTCAACAATTATCAGGATTCTGGAAACGAAAGGCTTTATTGGTCATGAGGCCTTTGGAAAGGCACATCAGTATTATCCCCTAATCAGTAAAGAAGAATATAAGCGTCATGCTACCGAAAAACTTCTCGGAAATTACTTTGAAAACTCTGTGGAAAGTATGTTTTCCTTTTTTGTAAAAGAAGAGAAACTTGATTTGAGTGATGTGGATGAAATTTTAAAAATGATAAATAAAATTAAACGAAGTCCAAAATGAGTTTCGCCCACTACCTGCTGCAGGTAAACTTATACCTGATTGTTTTTTATGGTTTTTATAAATTACTTTTAGATAAGGAGACCTATTTCTTACTCAATCGCATCTATTTAGTGGTTTCGGGTATTTTATCTTTATGCATACCCTTTATACGACTGGAGTGGATTACCCAGCAGGAAGCTGCGCAAAAGGTTTACACCACGGTAAACTGGGAAGCCCTTTTAGAAAAGGCAACAATAGTTCCTGATCATCAAACAGGTTTGGGCTGGGCAAGTGTTCTTGCCTTTATTTATTTTACAGGTATATTGTTCTTTCTTGGCAAACTAATAATTAATTTATTGATGGTTAAAAATCTGATTAGCTATGCGAGAGCTGGTTCAGCATTTTCATTTTTCAGCAGAAAAGTAATAGACAAAAACCTGCCCTTATCAAATGTAATTGATGTACATGAGGATGCACATGTTAAGCAATGGCATACGCTGGATATTTTATTTTTTGAAGTACTAGGCATTTTAACCTGGATAAATCCATTCATATATCTGTATAAAAAATCAATCAAAAATATACACGAATTTTTAGCTGATCAGCAGGCTGCGGAATTTCAGGGAGATAAGGCAGAATATGCGATGCTGATTCTGAGCCAATCTTTTGGAGTATCTCCAAATAGCTTAACGAATGGTTTTTTTGAAAAATCACTCATTAAGAGAAGAATCTTTATGCTTCAAAAAGAAAGATCTAAAAAGGTAGCCATTATGAAATATGGCTTTTTTATCCCCCTGTTTGCCATTTTAATCCTCTTTTCTTCAGCTACAGTTCGGAAGAATAAGAAACTGATGGCCCTTTCGGATCAGATTCCTTTAGAAAAACCTATCGAAATTATGCAGGATATGGTAGCTCCAAAAAACGAATTTTCAAATGAAACATTATCTAAAAATGTAATTTTTCCTTCAGTAGATAAAATAGATGTAAACTGGGCTGGATTTTATCGTTTCATGGCCAAAACAATAAAATATCCGTCTGAAGCCCATCAAAATAATTTACAGGGCAATACCCAGATTAAATTTACTCTTCAAAATAATAAAGTAACTCAAATAAGTAGTGTTGTAGATTTAGGTGATGGTTGCGATGAGGAAGTAATGAAAGCAATACTTTCATACAGAAGTTTTAAAAATATACCGAATGGTAAATATACTTTAGCAGTTGGATTCAGATTAGCTGATCGCAAATCGGCCACTAAAAACAGAAATTTTGTTGATGTACCCTCCTATCAAAAATTATCTACAATTAATATTGTTGGCTATTCTGCTCCACAAAAAGATAATCTTCACAATGAAAAAGTATTCGATTTTGTGTCCATTGATCAACAGCCTGAATTTCCCGGAGGAATTGCTAAGTTTTATGAATATCTAGGAAAGAGTATTAAATATCCTGCACAAGCAATACAAAATAATGTTCAGGGAAAAGTGTTTCTATCCTTTATTGTGGAAAGAGATGGCAAGCTATCTGACGTAAATATCACACGTGGATTAGGTAGCGGAACAGATGAAGAAGCATTGAGGGTAGTTAGTGGCTCACCCAAATGGAATCCTGGTATTGCAGGTGGCAAAACAGTTCGGGTAAAATACAACCTTAATGTAAATTTTAAAATGAACTCGAATGATGAGCCACCGGTTCCTTCGAAAACACAAAGTCTCACTTTTAGACCAGATCAAAATCTGACTTCTATTCATTCAAATGAGGATACATTTAAGGGGATGATTTTTATTGATGGGACTAAAATAGCAGATAAAAAGGTTTTAAATACAATGAATCAAAAGAATATTGAATCGGTAAATGTATTGAAAGGCAATGCGGCAACTAGTTTATATGGTTCAGAAGCAAGAGAAGGTGTAATACTAATCACTACTAAAAAGGGAAAGACTAACTTATTTAGAGATCTGAATCAAAAAGAAATTACGATTGACAGAAATACGACTGTAGATTATTTACCTAAAAAATTCTAACCTGAATCAATCATATGAAAAAGATATCAATTTTAATCATTGTACTGGGCTTTGGTTTGCAAGTTTACGCGCAACAAGCAGATACAATTAAAACACAATCCAGCATATCATTCCTTGGTTTGTCTAAATCAGACAGTAAGGAACCATTAATTATTATTGATGGAAACAAGCAATATGTAAGAGGGACTACCGCACTAAAAGATATTAATCCAGATAATATTGAATCCATAAATATTTTGAAAGATAGCGCTGCAATGCGTAAATATAAATTTGATGGCAGTGCAGGTGTAATTGAGGTTACAACCAAAAACGGCCAGGCTGGATTTTATAAGAAAGCCATTGACACAGGACGTATAATTTTAAATGGTAAGATCGAGCCAGGCTTTCGGTCAACACATCCACCGAAGGTCATCATTAAAAACTTGTTACAAAAAGACCTGGATCCTAAGGCTAAACCCATGTACATTGTAGATGGTGAAGAGGTTCAGGATATTGAAAATCTAAATCCAGATACCATAGCTTCTGTTAGTGTAATTAAAGATGCTGCAGGAAAATCATCATATGGTGATAAAGGAAAAAATGGAGCTGTTATAATCACTACAATAAAAGCTAGCAAAAAGTCTGAAAAGAAAAACTAAATAAAACCTTAATAAAATTTAATGATGAGAAAGCTAATGATTCTAGCCCTAATGGGCATCGCCATGTTTATTAATTCTGTAAAGGCACAGAAAATTTATGATTTTGTATCTGTAGAAAAGCAACCAACTTTTCCTGGTGGCATAGCAAAATTTTATGAATACCTTGGTAAGGAAATTAAGTATCCTGAGGCAGCGAAAAACAATAAAACACATGGAAAGGTATTTGTAAGTTTCATTGTTGAGCAGAATGGAAAATTAAGTGATGTGACAGTAACCAAAGGTTTATCTACAGAAACTGATGCCGAAGCCTTAAGGGTACTTAAAAGCTCACCAAACTGGAATCCAGGCATATTAAATGGTAAGCCTGTAAGAGTAAAGTATAATATTAACGTTAATTTCAATTTATCACCAAAAACAGAGAAAATGACAAGCGTTAAATCTGTAATACAACCCGAATATCCTGGAGGCACAAGCAAACTTTATAGCTATCTGGCAAAGAATATAAAGTACCCTGCACAGGCAAAAAAAGATAAAGTAGAGGGAAAAGTATTTTTAGCTTTTAATGTAGAGGAAAATGGCACATTATCAGATTTACAGGTTACTAAGGGACTCTCAAAGGAAACAGATGCAGAAGCTTTAAGAGTAATGAAATCTGCACCAAGATGGAATCCAGCGATTGATGCAGATGGTCATCCGGTTAAAGTTAAGTACCAAATAGCTATCAACTTTACCATAATTTAATTAAAACCAATTTAAAAACACAAAAGCCCTGCTAAAAAATAGCCGGGCTTTTGTGTTTTCACTCCTGTCTCGGAAGTTTAAATCTATAAATTTTTTAGGGTTTATACAAACTTTACAAAATATAATTTCAAATAAGAAAATTTTTAATATGCTAACATAGAATTAATTACGTTTCACAAACTTATATTTTGTTGTGTTTGATTCAAAAGGCTTTCTGGTAAAAGTAAAAAGCCCCAAACTAGGTTTGAGGCTTAAGATTCAGCTTTTCAGCTGAATGCACAGTATATTTTTAAATTGTTTCTTCCGAAACAAATTTTGCACTGGCAAAATCACGGTTCATGCGTGCTATGTTTTCAAGAGAAATCCCTTTAGGACATTCTGCCTCACAAGCACCCGTATTGGTACAATTACCAAAACCTTCAGCATCCATTTGTGCAACCATGCTTTGTACACGACGATAGCGCTCTGGTTGACCTTGTGGTAATAACGCCAATTGAGAAATCTTAGCAGATACAAATAACATGGCAGAAGCATTTTTACAAGTGGCCACACAAGCACCGCAACCAATACAAGCTGCTGCTTCGAAAGCCGCATCAGCCTGCATTTTCGGAATTGGAAGGTTGTTGGCATCCTGTGCATTTCCAGTATTCACAGAAATGAAGCCGCCTGCTGCAATAACCCTATCAAATGCAGAACGATCTACAGTTAAATCTTTTACCACCGGAAAAGCAGCGGCTCTCCATGGCTCTACAACAATAGTATCGCCATCTTTAAAAGAACGCATGTGTAACTGGCAAGTCGTAACTAAGTCTTTCGGTCCGTGAGGGCGGCCATTAATGAACATGGAGCACATGCCACAAATACCTTCACGGCAATCGTGGTCAAATACAACCGGTTCTTCGCCTTTGGTAATCAGATCTTCGTTTAATACATCGAACATCTCCAAGAAAGACATATCTGGTGAAATACCAGCTAGTTTATAATCTACCAAAGCACCTTTGGTATTGTTATTTTTTTGACGCCAAACTTTTAGCGTTAAGTTCATATTTCCTGTACTCATGATATTGAGATTTTGGACATTAGACAGGAGAAATTAGATTTGAGATTTGAGACATTATTGCCTTTCTCACATCTTACATCTCACATCTCACATCTATTTATAACTTCTTTGTGCTACTTTAATATTTTCAAACTTCAGCTCTTCCTTGTGAAGTTCGAAGTTTACACCTTCTTTAAATTCCCACGCTGCAACATATGCAAAGTCTTCATCATCCCTTAAGGCTTCACCTTCTTCAGTTTGATATTCTTCACGGAAGTGACCGCCACAGCTTTCATTGCGATTTAAAGCATCGATACACATCAATTCTCCTAATTCAATAAAATCGGCAACGCGACCAGCTTTCTCCAGTTCAGGGTTTAATTCTTCAGCAATTCCGGGTACCCGAACATTACTCCAAAACTCAGCGCGTAAGGCTCTGATTTCTTCTATAGCTTCTTTTAAACCCTTCTCATTACGGGCCATACCACATTTTTCCCACATAATGTGACCTAAACGCTTATGAAAATGATCTACAGATTTAGTACCTTTTATATTAATTAAGGTATTTAATATGCCCTTTGCTCTTTCCTCAGCCTCTACAAATGCAGGATGATCAGTTGGAATGGCTTTCACCGAAATTTCTTTTGATAAATAAGCGCCAATAGTATAAGGAAGAACGAAATAGCCATCAGCCAAACCTTGCATCAAAGCGGATGCACCTAAGCGGTTCGCACCGTGATCGGAGAAGTTAGCCTCACCAGTACAATATAAGCCAGGAACAGATGTCATTAAGTTATAATCAACCCATAATCCACCCATGGTATAGTGAACTGCAGGATAAATCCGCATTGGAGTTTCGTAAGGATTCTCACCTGTGATTTGTGCATACATATCAAACAGGTTTCCGTATTTTGCTTTAATTACTTCAGTACCTAAGCGCATACAGGTTTCTTTATCAGGATTATGAATCCCTGATTTAGAAGCTTCAATTTTACCGTAACGTTCAGTATTAGCCTTGAAATCCAGATATACCGCTAATTTAGAAGCTCCTACACCATAACCAGCATCACAACGCTCTTTTGCAGCACGTGAGGCCACATCACGAGGAACCAGGTTACCAAAAGCAGGATAACGACGCTCTAAATAATAATCTCTTTCATCTTCAGGAATTTCTGAAGCTTTACGGTTATCATCTTTCTTTTTCGGAACCCAGATCCGTCCATCATTACGTAATGACTCAGACATCAAGGTTAATTTCGACTGGTGATCTCCGGAAACCGGGATACAAGTTGGGTGAATTTGTGTATAGCAAGGATTTGCAAAGTAAGCACCTTGTTTATGCGCTTTCCATGCAGCAGTAACATTACTTCCCATGGCATTGGTCGATAGGTAAAATACGTTTCCATAACCACCTGTACCTAATACTACTGCATGACCAAAGTGACGCTCAATTTCTCCGGTAATTAAGTTACGGGCAATAATACCGCGTGCCTTACCATCAATTTTTACCACCTCAAGCATTTCATGGCGGGTATACATCTCTACTTTACCCATACCAATCTGGCGTTCTAAAGCGGAATATGCACCTAATAATAATTGCTGACCAGTTTGTCCGGCAGCGTAAAAAGTACGTTGCACCTGAGTACCACCGAATGAACGGTTATCTAATAGGCCACCGTATTCGCGTGCCAATGGTACACCCTGAGCCACACATTGATCTATAATGTTGGCACTTACTTCTGCCAAACGATGCACATTGGCTTCACGGGCGCGGTAATCACCACCTTTAATCGTATCATAGAAAAGGCGGTAAACACTATCACCATCATTCTGATAATTTTTTGCTGCGTTAATTCCACCCTGAGCAGCAATAGAGTGAGCTCTACGAGGAGAATCCTGAAAACAAAAACACTTTACTTTATAACCCATTTCGGCCAAAGTAGCTGCTGCAGAAGCACCTGCCAAACCTGAACCTACAATAATTACTTCGATAGTTCTTTTGTTCGATGGGTTAACCAAAGGCACAGAAGACTTATATTTAGTCCATTTATTGGTTAATTCACCTTCTGGAATATTTGAATTAATATCTGACATATCTCTTTTGTGCTAAAAACTAATTAATTAAACCGGTATAAACTGCTATTGGCATCAATGCAAAAAGGATCGAAATGATAATTGAGTACCAAACACTAGCTCCCTTAATTATTCCATTATATTTTGAATGATTCCAACCCATGGTTTGGAAAGCAGAAGCAAAACCATGTAATAAATGATAACATAGTGAAATCATTAGTAATACATAAGCCGCAACTCTAACAGGATCCTGGAATTTTTCTCTCATCACCGCATACAAATCTTCATGTCCGTTTGCATCAACAGTTGGAATACCTGTAAAGCGAGATACTACCCAAAAGTCTTTTAAGTGAATCACTAAGAAAATAAGTAGCAAGGTACCTAGTAAGCCCATTGAGCGGCTATACCACTTGCTATTTGCACTGCCGTTATAAACTGCATAAGTTTGTGGCCTTGCCTTTTTATTCTGAATAGTTAGATTTATAGCCTGGTAAATATGTACCAGTAAACCTAAAAACAAAACATATTCCCCAGCCCTGATGATCCAGTTGGTTGCCATAAAATGAGCGCCCACATTGAATGTTAAACCATTATCATCAAGAAAAATTAACGAGTTGATACCCGCATGTACTATTAAAAAGAGTATCAGGAATATTCCTGTAACACCCATCACGTATTTTCTTCCTATTGATGAAGAAAGTGCATTTCCAAAACCGCTCATTTGATTAGGATTTATATCTAAATTTCTTGCAAAAGTATCTAATTATGAGTTTAATTTATAAACGATTATGACAAAACGGGGATAAAACATTTATTTAGAAACATTCTAAGTCAGAAACGAAAGAAATTGAAAGATTTGTTTAAAACGATTATTTGAATGAATAGCGTTATATATAAACATTAAGAAAATAAGGATAATAAGAAAAAAACTAATGTATGAATATTAACATCAGAATATTTAGGCACAAAAAAAGTCCCGATTTGCATCGGGACTTTCAACGATTTATGTGTTCGAGTTTTCTTAAGCTACTTTTACATTTACCGCGTTAAGGCCTTTTCTACCTTCTTCTACATCGTAGTTTACGGTATCATTCTCACGAATGTTGTCAATTAAGCCTGAAGCATGAACAAAAATTTCGGCATCGCCATTAGATGGAGTGATAAATCCGAAACCTTTAGTTTCATTAAAAAATTTTACTGTTCCTTGTTGCATTATATTGTATTTTAATTTGTACCAAAGATAGGCTTAAATACCTATAAATCAATTTTTTTATTTTAAAATAATAAAAATACCTTAAAAATACTATCTGATTGGCTGCAAAGCGCCGTTTCTTTGATCAATTAAATTCAGAAAGAGATTCAATAGTGCCGAATTTGAGATTGTATTTAGCGGTAGATCACAATTTATCGTCTGCTTTATACCTACAATTGCACCTAATTGAGCTAATGCTTAATAGCTTTATCACTTAATATTTTATATATTTACTACTAATCAAACATACAGCTATTGTTATTACAACGAATTAAGCTAGTTTTAAATTTTTATCATAATTGATCACGAGATCATCTGTTAGCTTAACCATAAATAGTTCGTTAAAATTCTCTTTAGAATGATAACTTAGAATTAAGTAATCATTGGTAGTCTTATGCAAAATCATTTTCGGACTTGTATAGGTTATCTCCTAAACATGGGCAGCCTTATTTAATAGGTCTGACGAGAGAATATGAAGTTCGGCCCAATCGAAGAGAATGGATTGCCCTTGCGAATCAATCAAATAAGGCATTTTATTTTTTAAAGAAATCAGTGTATCTGTTACAGATGATTCCAGTTTTTGATGTAAGGAATAAGCTTTCATATTTTCTTTCAACATCTGAGAAAAGGTATGCGAGCGTTTATCTTGGGTATAAGGCTTAGACCTTTTTTGAAATTCGCGATACGTATTGTGGAATATGCTCCGTTCAAAATCAGTTCTGCACATGAAGTTAATATATTGTTTTGAACTGAGGTTAATGTAAGCTAAAGCCATATAACTATTTTATTACTGATTCAAATACGAATAATTGACTATTCAAGTTCAACTCTACTAGTCAATCGATAACGGTTAAATAACACGCATATTATCAACATATGGTAAACGTTATTTTTAAATGAAAACGTTAAAACATTAGGATTCGCTTCAATAGCTGAAAATTAAATAGATACTGAACTATTTACTCAATCATAATTCATTAACGAAGTTATCCGCAAAGCGATAAATATTAAAATCTGCCTGTTGTAATGCAGTTTGAATATCTGCTGTAAGCTTCTTTTTGTTAACATTACGCATTTTATAATTTTGAATAAGCTTCCAGGCTTTCTCTGCAAAAAGAAATTCTTGCCGTTGGTTAATATTGGTAATTGGCTCTATAATCCATTTCCCTAATTCATCAATGCCTACATTTTTATCAGCCACCGTTTTTAAAACAGGAATTAACTTTACGCCTTGATGAACCATTTTTTTTAGATTATTAGCGAAAGTATCAGCCCCTTCTCGATCGGCTTTGTTCACTACAAAACAATCAGCAATTTCCATCAATCCTGATTTGATATGCTGAACATCATCTCCTGATTCAGGAACCAGAACCACAATCGTTTTATCTGCTAAACCCGCAATTTCCACCTCTGATTGACCTACACCAACAGTTTCGATAAGAATAAGATCAAAATTTGAGGCCTTTAAAACATCAACCATCTCAATTGTTTTTGCAGAAATGCCACCCAACGCACCTCTAGTAGCTAAAGATCGAATAAAAACATTAGGATTATTAAACTGTGCGGCCATTCTGATTCGATCACCAAGTAATGAACCAAAATTAAATGGGGAAGTTGGATCGATTGCCAAAACAGCAATCCTTTTATTTTTAAGTGTAAAAAAGTTAATTATGGCATTTACCAGCGTACTTTTACCTGCACCAGGAGGCCCGGTAATGCCAATAACAGGAGTTCCTGAACGGCTATCCAGATTTTTGAGGATAGAATCCGCTGGCGAAAGATCATTTTCAACAAGTGTTAATGTTCTGGCCAGAACCCTGTAATTACCTTGTTTAACTTCGCTTAAAATGGATAGAGGGGTATTCATCAATAAAACTATCTTTGTACAAAGAAACAAAATAATACCGCACTTAGCGCAAAACAACAAAGACTGGATGAAACCATCATGATTTACCTAAACCCGCAAGGAACTTATCAACAAATCATGATCGCTTCATTACCGCTAATAACACATTTAAATAAATGAAAGTTACCGGGTTTACTTTTTTAAGAAATGCAATCATAAACGATTATCCAGCCAAGGAGGCTATACTTTCTATTCTTCCTTTGTGTGATGATTTTGTAGTTGCGCTCGGAAATTCTACCGATGAAACTGCAGCGTTGGTTAAAAGCATCGACCCTAAAAAAATAAGGGTTATAGATACCATTTGGGATGAATCCATTCGCGAAGGCGGACGTGTTTTTGCTGATGAAACTAATAAAGCTATCACAACTATTTCGAAAGATACAGATTGGATGATTTATATTCAGGGAGATGAAGCCATCCATGAAGATTATCTTCCGTTAATTAAGAAAGAAATGGAGTTAGAACTAGGCAACCATAATGTTGAGGCGCTCCTATTAAAATACAAACACTTTTATGCATCTTATGATTACCTTGCTGAATCGAGACGCTGGTACCGAAGAGAAGTTAGAGTTTTAAAAAATTTGCCGGGCATTCATTCTTATCGCGATGCACAAGGTTTCAGAATTGATAATCGTAAGCTGAAAGTTAAACTGATTGACGCCTACATTTATCATTACGGCTGGGTAAAACCACCTAAAGGCTTACAGGGAAAAGTTCGGAATTTTAATCAGTTTTATCAAACAGAAGAATGGATTGAAGAAAATTATCCTGTTCAGAAAACGTTTGATATGCATAATGCAGATCGGTTGGTGCATTTTAAAGGTACGCATCCTAAAGTGATGGAGCAGAGAATTGCTGCTGCAAATTGGACATTTGAAAAGGATCTAACTAAAGAAACTCCAAAAATGAATTTCAGAAGAAAGCTCTTGCAAAAAATTGAAGATTTAACTGGTTTGCGTCTTTTTGAATATCGTAACTACAAAATTGTGAAGTAAATGCGAAAAAGCGTTTCTATCGTCATCCCAAATTATAACGGTAAACATTTATTGGAAAAATATTTGCCATCTGTCTTTGTTGCAGCACAAAATGCCGAAATAGATTTCGAAGTGATTGTGATTGACGATGGCTCAAAGGATGATAGCATCAACTTCATTAAGCAGAATTACCAAAACATCAAGCTTCTGATTAACGATAAAAACCGAGGCTTTTCTTATACCTGCAACCATGGCATCAGTGAATCTAAATATGAGCTAATCTTATTATTAAACTCTGATGTTAAGTTAGATCCTGATTATTTTTCGGCTCAATGGAAGTATTTTAAACAGGAAGATACATTTGGCGTAATGGCCAGAATTATGAGTTTTGATGAAACTAGAATAGAAGATGCTGCTAGATTGTTGTACTATTCAGGTTGCCGAATTAAGGCGAATAAATTCTATTACAGTGCAGATTCTGAAGATGAAAATGTATATACAGCCTATCTCTCAGGCGCGAATGCTTTGATTGATGCCAATAAGCTTAAAGAATTAGGCGGCTTCGATGAAATTTTTTCACCTTTTTCATCAGAAGATTTTGATTTGAGCCTACGTGCATGGCAATTGGGATGGAAATGTTATTATGAACATCAATCTTTTTGTTTTCATCATGTTAGCGGAAGTACTAAAACACAAATCAAATCTGATTTTATTAAAAAGGTATATTACCGGAACAGATTTATCTTACAGCGCATTCATCTGAAAGGTATGCGATTGAGTTTACTCCCCTTTTATTTACTATTCGCAGAAGTTATTCCTAAAATTTTAGCAGGAAAATTTTGGATCTTGGATGCTTACAAACAATATCTGGCCTCTTTTACTGCAATTAATGACAGTCGTGATCTACTGACTAATTTAAAAGAGAAATATCATTCTGCCACAAGTATTGCTGATGTAATGGAATTTATTAACAAATCTATAAGAGATAAAAACATAAAACGATTGTAATTTTATAGCTCGCAAAGACTCAAAATTTAAAGGTCTGTATGAAAACCGTACATTTGCTAAGTTTTATTTAGATTTTTAAGGAGAAATTTTAGACTGTTCTCTAAACTTATCATATACATTTTTCATAAATGAAAATTTACTTTCGCTTATTATCGTTCGCAAAACCAATTGAGAAGTTCGCTATTCCCTATGTGATTGCCACACTTTTTGCCATCACATTTAATACTTTCTTATTCACTTTATTAGGACCTTTATTAGAGACGCTTTTTGTTAAAGATGCACCAACTACCCTAAGTAAGGCAAGTTCTTCACTTGATTTTATGGCTAAATTTAGTCAGCAGATTAATATGTGGATTGACCAGTACGGAAAAACAGAGACACTGAAATTTGTATGTGTTGTGATCGTTATCACAGTTGTTTTAGCTAACCTTTTCCGCTATTTATCACAACGTTACATGGAAGATCTCCGTGTACATACACTTCTGAATTTGCGTAAAACAGTCTTTAATAATGTGATGAATTTGCATATAGGCTATTTTAACAATGAGCGCAAAGGGGATATTATTTCTAAAGTAGCATCTGATGTTCAGGTGGTTCAGTTCACGGTAACCAATACTCTTCAAGTTGTTTTTAAGGAACCTGTCCAGCTACTTTTCTATATTGGTGTATTAATTTCCATATCGCTTAAACTTACATTATTTTCACTATTGGTAATACCTATTTCCGGTTTCATCATTAGCAAGATTGTTAAGCGGTTAAAACAGCAGGCAAAGGAGTCTCATGAGTCTTTTGCCAGGATGATTGGCTTTCTGGATGAATCGTTAAGCGGAATTAAAATAGTAAAGGCATTTAATGCAACGCAAAGGGTTAAGGCTAAATTTGATGACGAAAACAAATTCTACTCTTTCTTAAACAGAAAGATGGTTAGAAGACAACAACTGGCATCTCCTGTTTCACAAACATTGGGTGTGCTTGTGGTTGTTTTTATTGTTTTGTACGGAGGAACAATGATATTAACAGGACAAGGTGATTTAACACCTTCTAAATTTCTTGTCTATATCGCAACATTTTCACAAGTTATGCAACCTGTTAAGGCATTAACAGATTCTTTTAGCGGAATTCATTCTGGCATTGCTGCAGGAGAACGTGTACTAGACCTGATCGATACAAAACCCGATTTAATAGATAAGCCTGATGCTAAACCGATTAATCAATTTGAAAAATCACTTGTACTTGAAAATGTTTCTTTCAATTATGGTGAAAAACAGATATTAAATAATATTAATATCAATATTGAAAAAGGAAAAACCATTGCTTTAGTTGGTCCATCCGGAGGTGGAAAAAGTACATTAATGGATTTAATTCCTAGGTTTCATGATCCTAAATCTGGAGTAATCAAAATTGATGGCTTAGATTATAAAGATGTTAAAATTGAGGATCTCCGTACACAAATGGGTACGGTTAATCAAGAGTCTTTTTTATTTAATGACACTATTTTTAATAACATCGCATTTGCCAAACCAAATGCAACTGAAGCGGAAGTTATAGCAGCCGCAAAGATTGCCAATGCACACGAGTTCATTTTGAATACAGAAAATGGTTATCAATCTTCAGTAGGAGATCGTGGAAATAAATTATCTGGTGGGCAAAGACAGCGTGTGTGTATAGCCAGGGCTGTTCTGGCCAATCCGCCAATTATGTTATTGGATGAAGCAACCTCTGCGTTAGATACGGAATCAGAGAAGCTGGTTCAGGATGCATTGAACAATTTAATGAAGAACCGCACATCAATCGTAATTGCTCACCGTTTAAGTACCATACAACATGCAGATAAAATTTTGGTGATTGATAAAGGGGAAGTGGTTGAAACCGGAAGCCATGCTGAATTGATGGGTAAAAATGGATTGTATAAAAGGTTAATTGACATGCAGACTTTTAATGATTAAAGTTCTCTAAGATCATCTCTAATTTTAAAGTCTGTTCGATGGCATTAAAACCTTTCGCATATTCCTTGATATAACTCTTATCATAAGAACTATAATTTTCTTCTATTTGCTCCATGGCTTTAGCTAATTCTGTAAACGAAAGCTGATTAACTACAATACCAATTTTTTCATTTACGTACTCTTCTATACCACCAGAATTAAACCCCGCAATTGGTTTACCCAGATGTGCTGCTTCCTGCATTACAAGCGGAAAAGAATCCTGGCGCGATAGAAGAAGAAAAGCATGCCCCAAATTAAAGTAATCATAATAGTCAGTAGATTTTCTTCCAACGAAAAACAATCTGTCTTTATAGGCAATCTCCCCCGCAATTTTGGTATAAGCAGTAGTTCCAGAATCATCAATATTGCCAATCCATATAATTTTATGATTCGGGTTTAGCACCTTGAGTAAAGGAATCACAAAATCTACACCCTTAATTGCGTTAACGCTACCAGCCATAATCCAGATAAAATCATTAGCTTTGAAGTTAAATTCCTCTTTAGCACTGCTGTTATTATTTAATGAAACAAAACGATCATCAACAAAACTATTTAGCAAATGAACATTCTTATGCCCCATGTCTTTTAGGTTTTCACAAACAATTTCAGAGCATCCTATGCAAACATCAGACTTTAATAAATTGTTTATTGTTTTACTTTTAACCATATCATAATATAAAGGCATTTCGTGAACATGAGATATAATTTTGACACCAAGCTTTAAAGCAATTTCATAAGCATCCCTATTTACAATGGTGTTAATATACCAGCAGTCAGCTTTTATTTTTTTCTGAATTTTACGCAACTGGTATTCTATTGGATTTATGTTTACCAAATACAATAAAATCCTAAATAACCGCATGAGATAGTTCTTATGCTTTTTATAGCCAATGAAAGAAGTTACGTTTGCGGGAAGGTCATTTAATAATGCACCATCATTTCGGGTAAACAAATAGGGCTCAAATTTCTGAACATTCAGGTTCTCTAAAATATAAAGTAACTGCATTTCAGAACCTGTCCTTCCAAAAAATGGGGTGATAAATAGGATTTTTTTCATATTTAATTTATGGCATAGAGTTAGATAAGACACATACAACTTCATTTAAAACAAGCTAAACTATTTTTCAAAGATGCACAAATAACCATCTAAAACTTTAAACGATTAGAACACATTTTTAAAATAAGTTGTGGCTAATAGTCTAAATAGCTATTTATTTTTACTTTTGTTATGCTCTGGCTGAGTTTAAAATTATATATCCCAGTACCCATAGTCTAAAATGACAGATACTCCTGAAATATTATTAACCGTATTGATGCCAGTTTACAATAGCGAAAAGTTTTTAGAGGCTTCTATCGAGAGTATTTTAAAGCAGACGCTAAAAGCATTTGAATTCCTTATAATAAATGATGGGAGTACGGATTCATCAGAGGACATAATTATGTCATTTTGCGATTCACGCATTCGTTACATTAGCAACTTCAGCAACAAAGGTATTGTGGCAACGCTGAATGAAGGACTAAAGCTCAGCAGAGGAAAATATATTGCAAGAATGGATGCTGATGATATTGCAAGTCCGGAACGTTTGAGTAAACAATTAAGGTATATGCAGACTCATCCGGAATGTAAATTATGTGGATCTCGGGCATTGGGCATTGATGCGAAAGGTGTAAAACTTTACAGTATTAATCGACCTGTAAATAGAGACAAAATCAAGGTATTTAACCTGTTTCGAAATGCATTTATTCATCCAGCGATTATGGCCGATGCTGAAGTGATTAAGGAATATGCTTATCATGAAGATTACAAGTATGCCGAAGATTATTTGTTATTCTCAAAAATTTCAATGAATTATTTCGTTGCAAACTTAAAGCATTGCCTGCTGAATTATAGAATTCATAACGAAAGTATAACGGCCAAAAAAAATGAAGAAATGATACGCAGTGAGTTAAAAACCATTGCATATTTGTTATCTTTCTTATTTGATAAAGTGAGTGAAAGCATGTTATTACTCCACCATAGCCTTTTACGCCCAGAGAATACTTCTTTTCCTATTAGAAAGATGGAAGAGCACCTTATCAGCATTTCTCATGCAAACGAGAAAAAACATATTTATAATCAGGCTATTTTGGATAAACAGCTTCAGAAAGAATGGTTCAGTATTTTGCTAAAATCTAAAGATCGTTTAGCGCTAAATAAATTTTTATCATCTGAATTATTCCGGGTTAAACATTTAAATCTCAAACAGCTGTTTAAATTGATGTCAATTAAGTAATATGAAACCACTAATTTCTGTAGCAGTGTGCACGTATAACGGTTCTTTATTTCTGGAAAAACAGCTAATGAGTATCCTCAACCAGACTTACAAAAATATCGAAATTGTTGTTGTAGACGACTGCTCTACCGATAATACGTTTGAAATTACAGAGACTCTGGCCTTTAAATACCCACAGATAAAATCGTTTAAGAACACAAAAAATATTGGATTCAATAAAAATTTTGAAAAGGCAATTAAATTAACTGCTGGAGAATACATTGCCATTAGTGATCAGGATGACATTTGGCTCGAAAATAAACTGCAGAAGCTAATGGACAACATCAAAAATAAATGGTTAATATTTTCTAATTCTGAATGGATGGATGAAGATGAAAACCAATTAGGAAAGCAAACTTTAGGTGCTAATTTTAATTTAGATATAAGAACATTTAAAAGCTTTCTGTTTTACAATTCAGTTACCGGACACACCACTCTTTTTTCTAAAACATTATTGAAATATATACTACCTATGCCAGAAAATGGCTACTATGATTGGTGGATCGGTTTTGTTGCATCTTACCACAATCAAATTACTTGTTTAAACGAGTGTTTAACCCTCCATAGGATACATCGCTCTTCAGTAATGCATCATTTTAAGGGCGAAAAAGATAAGAATACTAAGATAGATCGTTCTAAAGAGATTAGTACCAACCTCTCAATTGTAGAAAAATATAAATATTTGAAAGAAAGCGATCAAAAGTTGATTTCTAAAATCCGTAGTACTTATGACAAGAAGGGTCTTAGCATATATATTATTAGATTGATATATCACTATTATCAGGATTTTTTTCCAGATCTAAAAAACAGAAAAGGTTTGAGTAGACTCAATTTTGCAATCAAATTTGCAAAAAAATCATCATAAGTTACTATAACATGAAAATTCATCGCTGGATAGATAAGTATAACATAAAGAATAATAAAAAAATCATTCTGAAATATAGTAATGGGATAAGTTCAGGCAGAAATAGCTTATTTTCATTGCACCCAAAGTTTTATACTAAATACTTATTTAGGTTATTGCTTATTTTACTATCAGTATTTACTTTTCATAAAAAGGCGTATCTAATATTTTACCAGCTTATATCTAAAAAATATTCCCCTTTCTACGCTGTAAGTGGATTAGAGATTATAATAAACAAGTTTTTTGATATTTTTGCTACAATATTTGGATATAGATATTTTGTCTCCGAAACTATTCTCCCACTTCTTCCTGAAAAAGAAATCTTAAAAAAACAAATGAGTTTTACAGTCGGCAATAGGCCGTTAGTAAGCATTATTATTCCAGTCTTTAACAATTTATCTTATACCTATAATTGTCTTTTATCACTATATAATAACATCCCAAGCACTCTATCTTATGAAATTATTGTTGTTGACGATTGCTCATCCGATCATACAGAAAAATTTTTTAAGACAAATGCAAATGGGATAAAGTACATTCGAAATCTAGTAAATAGTGGTTTTTTACTTTCTTCTAATAATGGAGCAATGGCGGGGCAAGGTGAATACATATGCTTCCTCAATAACGACACTCAAATAAAGGTTAATTGGCTTGAAAGTCTAATTAATACGTTCAGAGATGAGGGTGTAGGTTTGGTTGGAAGTAAACTGGTTTATGCAAATGGCCTATTACAAGAGGCAGGTGGCATTCTCTTTTCTGACTCCAACGCGGCTAACTATGGTAACAACCAAGATCCAGGTCATCCACTTTATAATTTTATAAGGGAAGTAGATTACTGCTCTGGTGCTAGTATTATGATAAAAAATAGTGATTTGCAAAAGATAAACTACTTTGATAATCTCTATGTACCAGCTTATTATGAAGATACAGATCTTTGTCTATCCGTAAAACATACACTCAACAAAAAGGTAGTTTATCAGCCTTTGTCTGAATTGATTCATTTTGAAGGCATAAGTTCTGGAACGGATACCGAAAAGCATCCCGTAAAAAAATTTCAAGTCATAAATAAGGGAAAATTTGCTCAAAAGTGGCAAATGGAATTATTGAATTATCCTTCTTTCAATGATATTGATCAGGCTATAAAGAGATACAGCAAAGATAAAACTGTTTTAATAATTGACGATTCACTTCCTGAGGCAGATAAAGATTCTGGTTCTGTAAGATTAATGCACATTATAGAAATACTTATATCCCTAAGCTATCATATAATTTTTGCTCCAAATGATGGTGTTAAAAAAAATGGTTATTTTGAAAAGCTTACAGAATTAGGTGTAGAGGTACTTTACCGTTTTCCTAATAGAAACGCTATGGTCAACATGATCCTAAAAAAATTAAACCATATTGATTTTGTCTGGATCTGCAAACCGCAAAACAATAAGGCATTTTCATTTTTGGTCAAACAAAATCCAAAAATTAAATGGATTTATGACACCATAGATTTGCATTTTTTACGAGAAGAGCGTGAAGCCAATTTATTAAAGAATGAAGTATTAAGACAAGAGGCCAATAAAACAAGAGAAGAAGAACTTGCTTTTGCCAAAGCTGCGGATATTACCATCGCAATTACCATCGATGAAAAGAAAATATTGGAATCTTATGGAATAAAGAATGTGATAGTTGTTCCAAATATCCATATTATACAGGAAAACAAAAAGCCAATACCTTTTGCAGATAGGAGTGGATTAGTTTTTATAGGAGGGTATGCTCACAAACCAAATATTGACGCAGTTAATTTTTTAGTAAAAGAAATTATGCCCTTGGTTTGGCATGAAAACTCTACCATCAAATTAACCTTATTAGGTAGTAATCCGACTAAAGAGGTTCAAGAATTGGCATCCAACAAAGTTGAAGTAACTGGATATGTAGAAGATGTTTCCGACTATTTTAACCAAAATCGAATATTTGTTGCTCCATTAAGATTCGGTGCAGGTATGAAGGGTAAAATAGGACAAAGCCTAAGTTATAATTTACCTATTATTACCACAGATATTGGGGCAGAAGGAATTGGACTTATTGCAGAGCGGGATTACCTGCATGCTGATAATGCCACAAATTTCGCTAAGCAAATTTTGAGGCTTTACAGTGATGCACAACTTTGGAATAAAATTTCAAATTCATCTAAAGAAGTTATCAAAAATTATCATCCAGAGCACATCAAGCATATTATAAAGTCCTTTTTAGCTTAGTTAGTTTATAACTAAATTTTAAGTAGTTAAACAAGCTCAATCTATCCTGTAAATATTTCACCTTTAAAATTTGTTTGACGTCTTTAACCATGAACTTTTCGTTTTTAATAACTTCATTCAAATAGCGCTTAAGTGAAGAATATTCTAATTTTTTTATAGCCATCTTGCTATAACCTTCGTAATCTATCGGTAGAATTTCATCATATTTATCCTGAACCTTAATAATTTCTTTTAACCATTGATGATTAAAGTTTCCATCAGAAGCATGGCTCAACAAAATTTCGTAGCTCACTAAAATATCATATTTCTTTCCTACGGCTAAAGAAAAATCGATATCATAACCATGGAACCCCTTTAATAGATGTTCGTCAAATTTAATTGTTTGTGCTATTTTCTTCGTAGTACAAAACCATACGCCATCTATGCAACTTACTTTGCTTAACTTTTCTCTTTTGGGATTATAATATTCATGCTGTTCTACTTTGTCTTTATATTTGGAGCCCTGATTTATATTTAATCGCCATGTAGTCTTTTCAAATTCCGATGGCGGGAACCATCCTGATGGTGTAGCAGATCGATATGTACTTCCCGCTATTCCTAATAAACCTATCTTATCATCTTTGAATACTTCAGTAACTCTGATTCCCCAGTTATTCGTTTTTATTTGAATATCTTCATGTAAAAAGCATAATATTGGATATTTCGCCTTCTCAACACCCTGATTATACACTGAACAGATGCCTCTATTTGCCTGTAGGTTATCAATTGCAATAATTTCATATTCTGCTCCAATTGTATCTAAAATGTTTTTTTTCACATCCGCTAAAAGAGATGTATTGATGGAGCAAATAATAATACTGATCATAAATTTACAATATTTAACAACAATGAAACAACAAAAATATATAAATAAACCTATTGAAATTCGTAAAATTGCAGCAAATGACTGCACCAAACACTACTAAAAATTACGACTTTATTGATACAATGAGATTTATAGCTATGATCGGAATTGTAATGGAACATAGTTCTCCTTTCCTTGGCTTAAAATTAACCACCTTGCACGATCAAATCATCCAAACTGTTTCTTTACAGTTTATTAAGTTTGGAACAATCGTTTTTTTTATTCTAGCTGGTTTCCTCATTGGAGATAAATTTAATGAATATACGACTAAGCAATATCTCGAGCGTAGACTTAATACCACTTTGAGACCTTGGATTTTTTGGGTAAGCATTTTTATATCTCTTTTTTATATTGATCAAGGTGTTAGATATTTAAAAGGTTCAGATGCTTTAGGCTTTAGCCACCCTTTCGAATACATATTAGATAGAATTGATTTTATTATAGTTCAGACTAGTTTTTGGTTTATAATCAACTTTATGATCTGTATAACTGTTCTGCTAGTATTTAGAAAGTACATGTATAAAATCACATTTGGAGCTATTTTAGCTACTTTATCATTATTTTATTCAATAAATCTGTATTATGATTGGATTCCTACTGGCCATACTACAGCATTATTAGGCTTTATATTTTACTTATGGTTAGGGGTTATATTACACAAGTATTTCGCTCAGTTTCAAAGTTGGATTAATAAGCAATCTTTTGTACTTATATCATTGGCATTGTTTATTACCTTTATTCTTTCATGTGCTGAGACAATTAATCTAATACAACTAGGCTCTAGTGACTCGGGAAATACACTCAGATTTTCTAATATTATCTTCTCCATGGTATCATTTGTCTTTCTTTATAAATATTGTAATTTCTCTATCATCGAGAAATTGAAACCAAGATCAATGACTTTTGGAATTCATTTGCTGCACCATATATTGATTATCATTTTTCTCCCTATGATCTTAAGGCCACTAAACATTGTTTATGCTAAACAGAGCGCATGGAATTTATTTTTTCTACAGTTTGCGATTTTCATTCTTATCTATGCAGCGACTTATGCTCTGGTATATTATATCGGGAAATCTAAAAAATGGAAATGGACAGTAGGACAATAATTAGATTATAATTTTAAGAATATCAATGCAAATAATAATCATAAAAAGTTATATCATTTTATGTATTATAATACATATTTTAAATTTAAATTTTGGAAGCTGGTAAAAGAAAAAAACAGCAGCAAGAATGATCTAGCTGCTACTTATTATTAATCTTTTGTAAGTTTTAGGGTTAGTAAATTTTAAAAATTAAGTCGAACATAAATAATCTTTAATTTGGGGCATAAAAGGATACTCCTTCTGCTATATATCCAGCTGGGGCATTAGCAGTTTTTGCATAGAAATGATCTCCGCTATTCGGGTTAAAGTATCTATAAATAGGCGTAGAATTATTCTCTTCAGAAGCAAATGCATAAAAAGCTATGCCTTCTGAAATGTAGCCACCTGGAGCTGGAGAACCTCTTGAATATAAATGATCACCATTTGTCGCATTATAATATCTAAATACTGGCACAGTGTTTTGTACACCTAAATTAGGATATGCATTAAATTCTGAACCCTCTGATATATAATTACCTACCGTAGTATTTACTTTTGAGTATAGGTGATCCCCATTTGTTGGGTTAAAATATCTATATATAGGAACAGCAGATAATTTAACTTTACTTGCCAACAAGTAACTAATTACATAAGATTTAACAGCAGCACTTTTAGTCGCATCAGCTATTAAATCCCAAATAGGAATTAACCCTCCCTCAGAAATGTCAATCATTTCTGCATTTAATAAAGAAGAACTATTCTCCCATGCTTGAGTGCTGATATTCGGCAATGTACTACCTAATGGGATATTTCCAAATAAACTTGGAGAAGGTTCACCACCTATGGCTTTAAAAATCAATCTTTGGTTTGTATTTTCATCAACCTTTTGAGTATTTGACGTTTGGGATGTATTAAATCCAAATATTCCTAATATATTAAATTCTATACCAGATGAAGCAGCAGTTTTAACGTCAGATTTAGTAGTTTCCGAAGTGTATAGAACATCTAATTTTGCACCTAAAACAATGTCCTTTAAAATATGGGTACCATATGCAGAAACGATTGCTTGAGGGCTGTTGTTTTGAACATCATTAATAAAGCTTTGTGTTAAATATTGCTTCAACAATTCATTTTCTGCATTCAATTTCACACGCTTTTGCTGAATTTTCAGTGAATAGCTACTGTAAATATATTTCGAAGAATAAAAAGAGCTATTATCTGATGAGGATTGTATACTTCCTTTAAATAATGGGATTGATGGTGTTTTACCATCAGCCGAAGGTTTTGCATCAGGATCTTGAATTGACAAATTTGCACCAAGTTTATCAGTTAGCGATTTTAAATATGATAGGGCATTCTCACCTGCAATTACTTCCCCGAACTTTTTGCTAGATAAATCCCATTCAACTCGTGTTGGTTGATCAGATTTAAGTCTGGCAATATCAATTACCAAAAATTTAGACGCACTTGAATTTGCATATTCTCCGGTTACATCATAACCATACCCCAATAGATCATTTTGTCCATCACCAGCAGATGCCAATCCATTATGCTTATTACTTAAACCTTGTTCCTCTACCAGGTCACTTTTTTTACAATTGCTGAATAATGCGGTGAAGATACACAGCAAGCAAACAATTTTTAATTTGTAATTTTTTTTCATAAATTTTATTTTTCCAAAATTACTTAGAAAAATAATTAATATGATAACTGAGGGTTATCAATATAAAAATATTACAATATTTTCAAACAAATAATTCAATTTTTTATATTATAAAAATCACAATACAATAATAACATACAGACATATCTAGTCGTATTTAATTTCAATCTGTTCTTAATTAAATCCGTGTATCAAACATGATAATATACCAAGAATTGAACTTAAAAAATAGCAGTCAGTTTTCTGGCCGCTATTTAAATTTAGGTCTAACTTTATTAAGTTAGTTTTAATGGAGAAGACTTAAGTTAAATAAATTAAACGATTATTTCTTAATCGCATAAAAATTAATCCCTAAGTATGAGAATCCATGTTGTGCGTATGGATAATCATTTCTATTAATAGTATATACATGATCACCGCCACCAGCATTAGTATATAATACATGTACAGGTAATGATCCACTTACTTGAGAAGGATAAGCATAAAAATTTACGCCTAAATATTTATAACCATTTTGTTCGTATGGATAATCATATCTGTTTATTGTGTAAGTATGGTTCCGACCTCTTTCGTGATAAAATACATGAACTGGAACTGAACCTGGCACTTGGGATGTGAACGCATAGAAATTTACGCCTAAATCAGCAAAGCCATTTTGCGCATAAGGGTAATCATTTTTATTGATTGTATAGACATGATTGTTATCCCTTGCACTGTAAAATACGGTAACGGGGTCTGGTGTAGACTTGTATTCGTTTGCTAAGTAATATTGAATGATATAGTTTTTAACTTCTGCTTTCTTGGCTGGATCGCTAATCAAATCCTCTAATGGTATTAACCCATCCTCACCAATTTTAATTAAGGCTGCATTATCTCTAGTACATGAACTTTGCCAATTTCCGATATTTATTTTCGGACTACTATTATCAAGTGTTAACTCACCTATTAATCCTTTGGTACCATCGCCACCAACAGTATTATAGTATAAAGTCTGATTAAAATTTGAACTAGCATCAACACTATTAGTGGTTACATCTCCCGTTACATTAAAAACCTTCCATGCCGTGATATTCACCCCAGCTGTTGCTGCATCTTCTCTTTTGGTGTTACTGGTTTGAGCTTCGTAATTCATATCTAGTCTAGCCCCTAATTCAATATCTGTTAACACATGCGTTCCATAACGTTCTACTAAGGTTGCAGCGGATAGTGTCAATAAATCAGTTTTAAATTGGTCAGTTAAATAATTATTTATCAAATTTTCAGTAGAGTAGAATATCCTCATACTCTTTTGCTTGATCATTTTCCTCATACTTGCGTATACATATTTGGATGAAGAACTATCTTTTCTGGCAAAGGAGGCATTTATCTCTGCTTTAAAAAGCCTGATATTTTTAAGTAAACCAAGATCTAACGTCGCTTTGTATTTTTGGGTCAATTTATTAGAATAACTTGATACATTTTCTCCATATGAATATTCAAAATATTCTTGTACATGATCATTCGGAAGATATAACCCTGGATTTTCGGAAACATATTTCTTAACGTCTAGAATTTGCAATCTGGAAGATTCTGAATTCGCGACTCTTCCCGTTACATCATATCCATAGCCTAAGACGTCATATACTTTATCTCCAGCATAGGCTAAACCATTATGTTTATTTGTTAATCCCTTATCTTCTGCAATCTCACTCTTTTTACAGTTGCTAAATAATGCTGTAAAAACACACAGCAAGCAGATAATTTTTAATTTGTAATCTTTTTTCATAAATATTTTTTTTTTAAAAATACTAATGAAAAAAAACATAAATGACAACTTACGCTTATCAATATAAATAAAAATAATACAATAAATACAATCGAATAATATCAAATATGTATTACTAAAACTACATTACTTTTTCTAACTTAAGTCTATTTTCTATCGCTCCTAAATTATTATTATCTTCACTAGCTGATTGTTGCTGAATTGATTGTCGTTTTGAAATATCCGCTAACTTCGCTTGTGATGAAAGTTTAAAGGTTCCATTGATCACAGATAATGTAGTTTTAAAACAGAGTTCTTCAGGATCGCCTATAATTGGATTAACCGGAATGACTACAGGAATATTAGGCTCCATTCCCGTAAAATAATCAGACCAGCCCTGTGCATTTTTAATTAAGAAGCTACTTAAATACATGGTATATTGATCAATATTGATACCAAAAAAGCCAACTGGTTTTCCGTATGTTCGTTCTCCTACCAGTTTAAGATTAAAATAAGGTTTCAAACAACTGATAAGCAGTTCACTTGCCGAAGCCGTTTGTCCAGAAACAATAACGTAAATTTCTTCAATTGACTCTAAATTTCCCTTTTTCTCGAAATGATAAGTATTTCCCTTTTCAGAATAATCCACATCTGCTAAAGTAGCGGCCCGACCTTTATAAGTTACAGATTTCCCCATAGCATCTAAATATGGTTGATGCCTCAATATTTTTGTATTTCCAGCTTGAAGTGTAGCATTAAACTGTTCGGAATACATCACTTTTCCATTTAACTTATTTGGAACGATTAAATTAGCAACAAACTCAGCAGTCTCGACATAACCGCCACCGTTAGATCGAAGATCTAAGATAAGATATTTAGGATGTGCCTCTGCTAGTTCATCAAAAGCTTTATTTAGTTTTGATTTGACATTGTTCAAAGAAGGAAAAGAGCCAAGTGCAAGATACGCTATTGTTTTATCTGATGATTGTATAATCCGTTTCGATAAAATTGCCTCACCTGACGCAAGTCCTGCCTGCATTGTACCACTTTGTGTTGTTCCAAATTGAAGATAAGAGTATTTTGAACTTTGCTGATAACCTGAAAATTCGTAAGGAGCACCAGTTTCACTATTTAATTTCAACTGAGAAAAATCAAAAAGTTCACTCTTAAAAGCATTGATTTCAGGATGAACAGATGAATACTTTTGCCTTGGAGCGAAATCCTGATATGAGGGCAAAACATCATTCCATAAATAAATCTGCTTAGCATATAAATAAATGGAATCTAAAGTGAATTCAAATCGGGAACCTGTGGTTGGAGAAATAATTTCTTCTTGTGTATCTGGCATCTCCGTTTTTTTACAGCCTGTTGAAGCGATTAATATTAAAATAAATAGAATAGCATTTCTACACCCATGCCAATCTTTTGTTGTAGTTTGAATTTTCAAATCTTAACTCTTAAATAATCAATCGATTACAGCAACACTAATAAAAGACGTTGATGCAATATTTACGATACAAATTAAGCCATTTAAATTATAAATATTAACAAGTTATACTTATTAATATTTACTTATTATATCTACATTTGTACACCGGAAAAACTAAATAATTATCAGTTCTCAGTATGTTAGATATAGGAAATACCTTAAGAAGGTATCGGGATGAGCACCAGTACACGCAACAATACGTAGCCAATATCATAGGAATAAGCAGAGTTGCTTATAGAAAATGGGAAAACAATGATGTTGATTTTGCCCTCTCCCAATTAAAGAAAATAGCCGATTTATACGAGATTCCCATTCATGAAATCATTCTCCAATCGAAATTTAATAAGAATCAAATTATTCCAATACAACAAAAAGGGCATCAATATTATTGACGCCCTTGGTATATCTATTTAATAGCTAATTACAATTTCCTCGCTACTTCAACTTGTTCATAGGCTTCTACAATATCGCCAACTTCGATGTTATTAAAGTTTTGAATATTTAAACCACACTCGTAGCCTTTAACCACTTCTTTGACATCATCTTTAAAGCGTTTTAATGATGCTAATTCACCTGTATAAACTACAACCCCATCTCTAACGATACGGATTTTGCTATTTCGGGTAATCTTACCATCTAATACCATACAACCTGCAATGGTACCCACTTTAGTGATTTTGAAAGTCTCGCGAATTTCAACGTTAGCCACAATTTTCTCTTCAAATTCTGGATCTAACATACCTTCCATCGCAGATTTAATCTCATTGATTGCATCATAGATGATAGAATATAAACGAATATCAATCTGTTCTTGCTCAGCTAATTTACGGGCACCAGTTGATGGACGAACCTGGAAACCAATAATAATCGCATCAGAAGCAGAAGCTAACAATACATCAGATTCTGAAATCTGACCAACACCTTTACTGATAATGTTGATTTGAATTTGCTCAGTTGAAAGTTTCAATAATGAATCGGCTAATGCTTCAATTGAACCATCCACATCACCTTTAACAATGATATTAAGTTCTTTAAAGTTACCAATAGCCAATCGACGACCAATCTCATCCAATGTAATGTGTTTCTGTGTACGTAATCCCTGCTCACGTTGTAACTGCATTCTTTTGTTTGCAATATCACGTGCCTCAGTTTCACTTTCTAATGCATTGAAACGATCACCTGCGGTAGGAGCGCCCTGCATACCCAAAACCTGTACTGGTTGTGATGGACCTGCAGATTCTACTTTCGCACCACGCTCATTAGTCAATGCTTTAACACGACCACTAAAACTACCTGCCAAGATTGGATCTCCAACTCTTAACGTACCGGCCTGAACCAATACCGTAGTTACAATACCACGACCTTTATCTAATGCAGATTCAATAACTGAACCGGTAGCTCTTTTATTAGGATTAGCTTTAAGTTCTAATAACTCAGCTTCTAATAATACTTTATCTAAAAGCAAATCAACGTTTAATCCACTTTTGCTTGATATTTCCTGTGATTGATATTTACCACCCCAATCTTCAACCAAAATGTTCATTACTGATAACTGCTCGCGAACCTTATCTGCGTTTGCACCAGGTTTATCCACTTTAGTAAAAGCGAATACTAAAGGCACACCTGCAGCTTGTGCATGATTAATAGCCTCTTTTGTTTGAGGCATTACTGCATCATCCGCAGCAATAACAATAATTGCAATATCGGCAACCTTCGCACCACGGGCACGCATCGCTGTAAAAGCTTCGTGACCAGGCGTATCTAAGAAAGTTACTTTTTTACCAGTTGGTGTAGTTACCATATAGGCACCAATGTGCTGGGTAATACCACCCGCTTCACCAGCAACCACATTTGCCTTACGGATATAATCCAGCAATGAAGTTTTACCGTGATCGACGTGACCCATAATCGTAACAACCGGAGCTCTTTCAATTAAATCAGCCTCATTATCTTCTTCCTCAATTACGTTTTCCTCATCTTCATCTGGTTTAACGAATTGAATTTCGTAACCAAACTCATCTGCAACAATAGTTAATGTTTCTGCATCTAAACGTTGATTGATGGAAACGAACATACCCAGACTCATACATGTACCAATAATTTTGGTTACCTGTACATCCATCATGCTAGCCAATTCATTCGCCGTAACAAATTCTGTTACTTTTAATATTTTAGATTGAGATTCAAGTTCGTTTGCTGCTTCTTCTGCATTAAACGCAACATCGTCACGTTTTTGACGACGCAATTTAGCACGTTGAGCAAATTTACCAGACTTACCAGCTCCACTTAAACGAGCAAGTGTTGCCTTGATCTGATCTTGAATTTCTTTTTCAGTAGGTTCTTCTTTAGGTCCGCTTGGTGTAGCATTTCTGTTTTGAAAACCACCTGGTCTGTTGTTGTTTCTATTTCCTTGATAAGGTGTACCACCTTGTCCGGCTGGACGGTTACCTTGATAAGGAGTACCACCACCCGGTCTGTTACCTTGATAAGGTGTACGCGGTGTACCTGATGCACCTGGCTGACCCGGGCCTGCAGGATTTTGTCCTTGCTGACCTTGACCACCGTGTTGACCAGGCTGTCCTGGGGCTCCTGGAGTTTTTTTACGTTTACGTTTACGTTTGGCAGCTTCACTATCGCTAGATGATGCTACCGGACCATTTCTTCTATCAGGCGTGGTTGGTAAAACAATCTTGCCAATAATATTCGGGCCTGTTAATTTTACAGTACGGGCTTTGATTACTTCTGGCTCATTACTCACAGGCTTAACCTCTGCTGGTTTTGCCTCTACGGATTTTTCTTCCGCTTTTGGCTGTTCAACAGGCTTTACAGGCTCAGCTGCCTTTGCAACTGGTGCAGGTGTAGGCGCTGCAGCAACCGGAGTTTCCTCTTTCTTAACCTCTACTGGCTTTTCTTCAGCTTTTGGTTGTTCTACAGGTTTCACTGGCTCTGGTGCTTTTGCAACTGGTGCTGGCGCTAGTGCCGGAGCAGCAGGAGTTTCCTCTTTCTTAACAGGACGTGTTTTTGAGTTCAAATCATTTAAGTCGATCTTTCCTACAATTTTAACACCTGGTAATCCGCTTTCTTCTGCTTTATCTTCTGCCTTAGCAGGTGCAACTGGCGCTGCTGCCGCAGGAGTTGGTACCGGAGTTTCTACCTTAGGAGTTTCAACAACCTTAGGCTTTTCTACCTGAGGAGTAGATGTTTGAGTATTCTTAATCAGAATCTCTTCATTTTTCTCAAAATCGGTATTTTTCTTCGGCGCTTCTACTGGCTTTTCAGTCTCAGGCTCATCACGACGTATTTTACCAATCACTATTTGCTTGGCTTCTTCTCTTACGATCTTATCTCCCTGATACTCTTTCAATAAGGCACTATACATGTCTCCCGTAAGTTTAAACATAGGGCTCTTCTCGGCAGAGAATCCCTTTTTGTTTAAAAACTCAACGGCCGTACCCATGCCTATATTAAGTTCCTTAATAGCTTTAATTAAAATGATTGGTTTGTCGTCTGACATTTAGCTCCTGTTATTTTTTAATATAATACAAAAGTAGTGTTTATTTGGCAATTACACCACTTATTCAAATTCTGACTGTAAAATCTGAACCACTTCTTTAATGGTTTCTTCTTCTAAGTCTGTGCGTTTTACCAAATCTTCTACTGTAAGTGCCAAAACACTCTTAGCAGTATCGCACCCGATAGCCTTTAATTCATCAATTATCCAGCTATCAATCTCATCTGAGAATTCTTCCAAATCCACATCTTCGTCACTTTCTTCTCCAGCTTCACGGTAAACATCAATTTCATAACCAGTTAATTTACCAGCTAATTTAATGTTATGTCCGCCACGTCCAATTGCTAATGAAACCTGGTCCGGTTTTAAATAAACCGAAGCATGTTTAGTTTCATCATCTAATTTAATAGAAGTGATTTTTGCCGGGCTTAGCGCACGGGTGATATATAATGAGATATTATTTGTGAAATTAATCACATCAATATTTTCGTTTTTCAATTCTCGAACGATACCATGGATACGAGATCCTTTCATACCTACACAAGCCCCTACCGGATCAATACGATCATCGTAAGATTCTACAGCAACTTTAGCACGTTCTCCTGGTTCACGAACAATTTTCTTCACAGTAATTAAACCGTCAAAAATCTCTGGAACCTCCAATTCGAATAAGCGTTGTAAAAACTCAGGCGCTGTTCTTGAAATAATAATTTTTGGATTCGCATTAATCATTTCCACTTTAGAAATTACAGCTCTCACTGAATCCCCTTTTTTGAAATAATCTGCAGGAATTTGCTCTGTTTTAGGTAACAAAAGTTCATTACCTTCATCATCTAAAACCAAAGTTTCTTTTTTCCAAACCTGATAAACCTCGCCTGTGATAATTTCACCTACACGATCTTTATATTTCTTGAAGATCTCATCCTTTTCTAACTCCAATACTTTAGAAACCAAAGTCTGGCGGGCAGCTAAAATCGCTCTCCTTCCGAAGCTTTCTAAAGTAATTTGTTCGATATAATCGTCACCAATTTCTAAACTTGGGTCAATTTTATGTACTTCAGCAAGTTCAATTTCTAAATCATCATCTTCAGAAAACCCATCTTCCATTACTTTTCTGGTTCTCCAGATCTCTAAATCTCCATTATCAGGGTTCACAATTACATCACAGTTTTCGTCTGTCCCGTATTTTTTACGTAACATACTACGAAAAACTTCTTCCAACACACTGATCACCGTTGGGCGATCTATATTTTTAAAATCTTTAAACTCCTGAAAAGAGTCGATTAAATTGATTGTTGTAGTACTCATTTTTATTTAAATGAAATTAACACACTTGTTTCTAATATATCATTAAACGGTACAGTCGTTTGAACATTTACCGCTTTTTTTCCTTTTTCTTTTACCAATTCTTCCAGTAACAAGTTCTCTTCTGTAACCTCCAGAAGCTTTCCTTCTTTTTTTTGTCCGTCCTTTAATTTTATACTTAAGGTACGGCCTATATTCTTAATATACTGGCGATTTAATTTCAGTGGCTCACCTACACCAGGAGATGACACTTCTAAATTATAAGCCTGCTCGATTACATTTTCTTCTTCTAAATGAAATCCTACATGCCTGCTTATGGCAACGCAATCTTGTATACTAATTCCTTCATCACCATCAACATGAATAATTAATTTATGGTTTGGCAACATCTTTACTTCAACCAGAAAAAGCTCTGGCCGATCAGCAATCTTTTCCTCCACGAGGCTTGCAACTTTCTTTTCTACCTGCATATTTTAACCTGATTTCATAGAAAAAGGGGACATTGTCCCCTTCTCTTTTCTTCGATTACAATGCAAATGTAGGTATATTTTCTATAAAATCAAATACCAGCCTTAATTATTATGCTGATTATTACCGTTTAAGTGTTTGCCGTTGGGGTTGCAGGCTTTGTTTAACCTGACTTAAAATTAATTTTTCTACCGTCGCAAATTCAACGCCTATTAAACTTTCAACTACATAATCCTTTCCTTTTACAAAAGGTAAATCTGGTTTAAAAATAATGGAATCTCCAATTAATTTAGTTTTGCCATTAACTAAAGTTTCATCCTGTAAACTATCCTGTTCACCGGGTTTAATTAAAACTGTAATGAGCTGATTAGAATCAGCATTTACCGCATACGCATCTCTAACCTTTAATAAGCTTGCTTTATCCAGATTTTTAATTACTATTGATGCACTATCCTGTGAAAACTTAATGATTGGTTTTTTGTTTGTACCAGAACAAGAAATCAAAAACAGTGCAAATAGCGCAACTATTAAAAATTTATAAAAGCTTTTAAACATTAACAAATTTAACATTATGAGATTAATTATTGAAGTTCTTTTAATGGGACTTGCCTTTTTTATCGGAGCTAAACTTGTACCAGGTGTAGAAGTAACAGGATTTATGAGCGCACTTGGGGCAGCCGTATTAATCGCATTAGCAAATGCAACGATTGGCTTTATTTTGAGGCTACTAACCTTCCCAATCAACTTTTTAACACTAGGCCTGGTATCATTTATCATCACTGTCTTGATGATTCTTTTAGTAGACAGCATGATGACATCTTTCAATACATCGGGATTTTTTGCTGCTGCATTCTTAGCGATTATCGTAGCCTTAATCAAAGCGATTTTTGGCGCTGTGGCAGGAGAGAAAGAATAGTTGGGCGTTTGGAGTCTTTAGTCGAGAGTCCTTAGTTCAAAATCATTAGTCGAAAGGCTTCTTCTATAAAACAAAAAAGTCTGTAGTATTGAGTCAGTTGGACTCAATACTACAGACTTTCTACTTCAGACTAAATTTAGCGAATCACTTCTCTTGAAATTATCATTTTTTGAATTTCTGATGTACCTTCATAAATCTGCGTAATTTTAGCATCACGCATTAAACGTTCAACATGGTATTCCTTTACAAATCCATAACCACCGTGCACCTGAACGGCTTCAATAGTTACATCCATAGCTACCTTTGAAGCAAATAATTTCGCCATTGAGCCTGCTTGAGTGTATGGCAAACCTTGGTCCTTTAACCATGCTGCTTTATAAACGAGTAATCTGGCAGCTTCAATTTGCGTGGCCATATCAGCCAATTTGAAGGCGATAGCCTGATGTTCTGAAATAGGTTTCCCAAAAGATTTCCGCTCTTTAGCATATAGTGTTGCCAATTCGAAAGCGCCCTGAGCAATTCCTAAAGCTTGTGCTGCTATTCCAATTCGTCCACCTTCCAATGTTTTCATGGCGAATTTAAATCCAAAGCCATCTTCTCCTATCCTATTTTCTTTAGGCACTTTAACATCATTGAACATTAAAGAATGTGTATCAGAACCACGGATCCCTAATTTATTTTCTTTTGGTCCAATAGTGAAACCCTCCGTTCCCTTTTCGACAATAAAGGCATTGATTCCTTTATGTCGTAACTCCGGATGAGTTTGTGCTATAACTAAATATGTAGACGCAGAATTACCATTGGTGATCCAGTTCTTGGTTCCATTTAGTAAATAATAATCACCTTTATCTTCTGCAGTAGTACGTTGTGAAGTAGCATCAGATCCGGCTTCTGGCTCTGATAAACAGAACGCACCAATTTTTTCTCCAGATGCCAGTGGCTTAAGATATTTTTCTTTTTGCGCTTCACTACCATAAGCTTCTAAACCATAGCAAACCAGTGAATTATTTACCGAAACCACAACTGATGCAGATGCGTCGATTTTAGAAAGTTCTTCCATTACCAAAACATAAGAAATGGCATCAAGTCCACTCCCATTATATTTCTCGCTGACCATCATCCCCAGAAAACCAAGTTCTCCGAGTTTCTTTACTTGCTCTGCAGGAAACTTTTGATGCTCATCGCGCTCAATTACACCTGGTTTCAACTCCTGCTGTGCGAAATCGCGGGCAGCTTGTTGAATCATCAATTGTTCTTCACTTAATTCAAAATGCATAACATTTATGTATAAAAGGTTTAAACCAAATGTAGCATTTCAAATTGAAAATTACTATGGCTGCATAGTAATTTTTTATTCAAAAAAAACTTACATAAACTAAAGGATGATTGTTTTATGTGTTTAAAGTAGCTTAAGAAAATTAATTAAGTTGAAGTTGAACACCAACAATCTTCATCATCAGAATAGATGAATGAAGAATAAGTTATCAATATTGAGTTTCAAGTTTCTTTTTTAGAAGAAGTGATAATTTTGAACAAGCTTAAACCACCTAAAATAAGGATGATCAATACTTGCGATGAATGAATGATAGTGGCATAGGCCAATCCATCTTTAAAAGAAATTGAATATAAAACTAAAGATTGCCCAACCATCCAGTGAAAGACCCCTATACCGCCTTGTACTGGAGCGGCCATAGCAAAGCCTGAAAATATAAGCGCGGTAAATGCAGCATCAACTTGCAAATTACTGGTAACGGCGAGGGCAGAAAAGCAAAAATACATGGAAAGCAAGTAAAGACTCCAAATTCCAATGGTATACAATAGAAATGTGCGTTTTCTTTTTATTTTGCTATAAGACCCAAATCCTTGTCTAAGGCTTACAAAAATTCTTAAAAATTTCTTACCAACTTTTCTGCGCAGTATATAAATTGAAATGCAAATAATTGAAATCAACAATGCGCCCAATATCAATAACCATCTATAATTTATTTGCTTAAATTTTTCTTCAATATGTTGATAGATGATATTTTGAAGAAAGTTAGATACCAGGTCATATTGGAGAATAAATAATGCTAAGCCTGCTAAAAGAAGCACTAAAACATCAAAAAGTCTTTCTGTAATCACGGTACCAAGAGATGCAAAGAGAGGAACTTTAGTTTTTTTATGAATCGCTGAACAGCGAACAATTTCGCCAAAGCGGGGCAAAGCAAGATTAGCCAGATAGCCTATCATTACAGCATGGAAAGCTGTAGAGAAATTAACCTCATAATGAATAGACCTATAAAGCATCTGCCATCTTAATGCCCTAAGTACATAAGCAAGCCATGCTGAAAGCGATGAAATTGCTACATAATAAAGATTAGCCGCTTTAATCTCTAGCCAAATCTTCATTAAATCCTGCCCCTGAAACGCTAAATATAAAATCCCCATTCCAATCAAAAACATGATGAGGTATTTTACTGTCGCTTTGAGGTCGAATGTCACAATTTATTTCAGCAAATGATTGTTATCGTCAGGAAAAACAAGAATAGGATTATATTTTTTCGCATCTTCAATTGGAAGACTGCCGTATGACATGATGATTAATACATCGCCTAATTGAGCTAAACGAGCTGTTGCACCATTTAAACAAATTGTACCGGTACCACGTTCACCTTTAATTACATAAGTTTCGAAACGTGCCCCATTATTATTATTAACAATCTGCACCTTCTCATTAGCGATAATATTTGCCGCATCCATCAAATCTTCATCTATCGTAATACTGCCAACGTAGTTTAGTTCAGCTTGTGTTACTTTAACACGGTGTATTTTCGATTTTAATATGGTAATAATCATTTGGCAAAGTTAGTAATAATGTTAGAATGAATTGGTAAATGATAGAATAATGGAATTAGGAAATGATAGAATTAGTTGATGATGGAATGATTGAATCTAGATTCGGAATCAGAACATTCAATCACTCAATCATTATTTAATAATCATATTATCAATCAGTCTTGTTGATCCCACTTTTGCAGCAACCAATACCACTAGATTTCCCTCCTCTTTTGAGGCAGCTGGTTCCAAGGTGTGTCCATTGGCAATGATAAAATAATCTAGTTCAACACCTTCTATATTTTCATAAAAGGCTTTTGCTTTTGCTTCCAGTTCATTAATTGAATATTCATTAAAATGTTCCTTAACAAACTGAAGTGATTTATTTAACACCAGTGAATGCTTGCGATCTTCTGGAGATAAATGGATATTCCGGCTACTCATGGCCAAACCGTCATCTTCACGAATAATAGGGCAAGTAACAATCTGAATAGGAAGATCAAAATACTTAACCATATTTCCAATCATCAGTACTTGCTGAAAATCTTTCTGCCCAAACATGGCGACATCAGGTTCTACAGCATCAAAAAGTTTTTTCACAATTTGCGTAACACCCTGATAGTGGCCTTTTCTAAACTCACCTTCCAGTAAAAATTCTGCTTTACCGAGGTCGATATGCCAATTTTCATTTTCATCTGTAGGATACATTTCTTCCACATTTGGCATGAGCACCCCACTACACCCTGCACTTTCCAGCATGGCTAAATCGTGTTCAATGGGGCGTGGATATTTCTCGAGATCTTTAGGGTCTGTAAATTGGGTTGGATTTACAAAAATGCTACAGATAATAACGTCAGCATATTGCTGAGCCAGTTTGATTAAAGAAATATGGCCGTTATGCAGGGCACCCATAGTAGGTACGAGAGCGATTTTTTTACCAGATTCTTTTAATGGTTTTAAGAAGGCTTTAAGCTTTGCCTTGGTTTTAAATATTTCCAATTTGGTCTATCTAAATTAAAGCCGTAAAGGTGTAAATTAATCTAAACGAAACCAAACAAATGCTTGCTATATTGATAAATAGTATTATTATGCTTACCTTTGCAGCTCATTATCTTTTATTTAACTTAATATTTTCTTATCATATGGAGATGGCAAAAACGAAGCTGCTGATTGTTACACACGAGATGTCGCCTTTCCTCGAGCTTACTAAAATTTCTGAAATTACCCGTCAACTACCACAAGCCATGCAAGAAAAAGGATTTGAAATCCGCATCTTGATGCCAAAGTTTGGTAACATCAACGAAAGAAGAAATCGTTTACACGAAGTAATCCGCTTATCTGGAATGAACATCATTATTGATGACAATGACAATCCTTTAATTATCAAGGTAGCATCCATCCCAGCTGCACGTATGCAGGTTTATTTTCTAGACAACGAAGAATATTTTCAACGTAAGCAAGTTTTCAGAGATGCAAGTGGAAAATTCTTTGACGATAATGACGAACGTACCATTTTCTTCTGCAAAGGCGCATTGGAAACAGTTAAAAAATTAGGCTGGGCACCAGATATCGTTCATTGCCATGGTTGGATGAGTGCTTTAGTTCCTGCATACATTAAAACCACCTATAAAAACGATCCTACATTCAAAAACTCTAAAGTGGTATATTCCATTTATGAAGATGGTTTTACAGAAAATCTAAACACTAAATTTGCCACGAAAGCTGTAATGGCTAACATGACAGAAGAGGATACTAAAGCTTTTGCTGCTGCAGATTGCAATAGCATGCATATAGGTGCTGTAACACACGCTGATGCAGTAGTTTTAGCAGACGAAAATCTTGATTCTGCTGTGTTAAAATTTGTTAAAGATTCTAATAAACCAACATTAGCTTTTAACTTAACCGATAATTTTGAAAACTTCTATACTTTTTATGAAGAAATTTCAAATGATGAATTGGTTTCAGTTGCTTAATCAGGTATTATTATTTTAAATATGAAATTTACAAAACAAGACTTATTAACCCTGTTGATAAGTCTTTTTCTTTTTGCATCGTGTAAAAACCCAGGTGCTGTTGGCTTAGATGTTGATCCCAATGCGGCTATTGAGGGTACTTTGGTAAATAGTGAGCGCATAACCTCACAAACGATTAAAGAAAACGATATCGTTACAAATGCATTAACTCAACATCCAATAGGCTACATGGTTGATCCTATTTTTGGAAAAACTGAATCAAGCCTGGCCATGTCTGTAGCACCACCATCATCATTAACGCAGGATTTTGGCACAAACTCTACTTTAGATTCTGCGGTTTTGGTTTTAAACCTTGGTACACAATTTTATGGAGATACTACAACTTCTAAATACAGTGTTGATGTTTACCAGCTAACCAATAGAATTACCAGCTTTAAAAGTTCTGATGTACAGGCGCACAACAGTACCTTATTGGGTAATTTTAACAGCAAAATTTTCCCAAAAACACCAATTAAGATTTTTGATATTATTGCTGGCAAAACAGATACTTTAAAAACCGTTAAGGCACAAATTAGAATTCCTTTAAATAAAGCATTTATTCAGAATACTATTTTAGCTCAACCAGCAGCTACATTTACAACTAATGCAAAATTTGCAGAATACTTTAAAGGTTTATATGCAGAGATTAACAAAACTTCATCAACTATTGCTGGCGGTGGCGTAGCCTTTATAGATTTCGCTGCATCAAATTCGTATGTACAAATGGTTTATAAAAAACCAAATACTTCTAACGGTATTGATACGGTTTCGGTAAATTTCCCAATTTCTTCAGCAACAGTGGCTGCTAATATTAAACATGATTATACAGGTACGGATATTCAAACACAAATAAGCAATCCGGCTACACAATATAACGTAACTTATTTACAGGCATTGGTTGGGGTAAAAACTAAAATATCTTTTCCTGATCTTGCCAACTTTCAGAATACCTACGGTAAGGTTGTGGTAAATAAAGCAGAATTAGTGGTTGATGTAAGTAATGGTTCATTTGTAAATCCATTCGTTCCTGCAGAAAGAATAGCTTTATATCGCTGGGATATTGCAGAACAGCCCACTTTTCTACCTGATTACAGCAGCTTGGCAAGTTCAGGTGCAACAGGACTGTTCGGTGGTGCTTATCAATCGCTAAATAATAGGTATATATTTAATGTTACTTCTTATGTTCAGGGTATAATTGATAAAACAATCACTGATTATGGAACATTTTTAGCTCCGACATCTACCAGTGCCTATGAGGTTACACCATCAGCTACTACCGCAGGAAGAACTGTTATCGGATCGTTTGGTAACACAACAAATAAAATAAAGCTGAATATTTATTACACGAAAATAAATTAACAGGTTTTAATCTTATAAGGAACCTCAGCATTTTACTGCTGAGGTTTTTTTATGCCAAAAAAATATTTTAATACTAAACAAAAGTTTGTTTAGTATATTCGTCCACTTTAGAAATATCCTAAAATTATGTGCGGAATAGTAGGTTACATCGGCTATAGAGAAGCCTGGCCAATTGTATTAAAAGGCCTGAAAAGACTAGAATACAGGGGTTATGACAGTGCAGGCATAGCATTGATAAATGAGAACGGACAAAGTATTTATAAAAAAGCAGGGAAAGTTGCCGTTTTGGAAGATTATGCTGCAGACCAGGACCGCACAGGTACTATTGGAATGGGACACACCCGATGGGCAACCCATGGTGTACCATCAGACCGAAACTCTCATCCACATACTTCATCCAATGAAAAGCTATCGATTATTCATAATGGTATTATTGAAAATTATGCTACACTAAAAGAAGAATTAATTGGCCGGGGACATGAATTTAAAAGCGATACAGATACTGAAGTACTCATCCATTTAATTGAAGAAATTCAAAAAATTGAAAAAATAGATTTGCTGGAAGCGGTTCGCCTGGCATTGCATGAGGTTAGCGGCGCTTATGCCATTGTAATTATGGATAAAGATCACCCAGATCGTTTAATTGCGGCGAGAAAGGGCAGTCCGATGGTAATTGGTGTTGGTAAAGGAGAATATTTCATTGCATCAGATGCTACGCCAATTATAGAGTACACTAAAAATGTAATTTATTTAAAGGATGGTGAAATTGCTTTAGTTACTAAGGATGATTTATTGGTAAAGCAATTGGATAATATTGTTCAAACGCCATCAATACAAGAGCTTGAGCTTAAACTCGAAATGTTGGAAAAAGGTGGCTTTGAGCACTTCATGTTGAAAGAAATCTATGAACAACCCCGGTCCATTAAAGATTGTATGCGTGGCCGTATTTATCCAAGCGAGGGCAAAGTTCAGTTGGGTGGCATTAAAGAATTCGCTGAAAAGCTCAAAAATATTGACAGGATTATCATTGTAGCCTGCGGAACTTCATGGCATGCTGGTTTAGTTGGAGAATATCTAATTGAAGAATACGCCAGAATTCCGGTTGAAGTGGAATATGCTTCTGAATTCAGATACCGAAATCCAATTATTACAGAGAAAGATGTGGTAATTGCCATCTCACAATCCGGAGAAACTGCAGATACGATGGCTGCCATTGAAATGGCTAAAGAACGTGGTGCCACTATATTTGGAATATGTAATGTGGCAGGTGCATCCATTCCACGCCTTACACATGCGGGTGTTTATACGCACGCAGGCCCCGAAATTGGTGTAGCATCTACAAAGGCATTTACAGCACAGGTTACCGTGTTAACTTTAATGGCCTTTTATATGGCGCAACAGAAAGGAACCATTACGGCCTCGAAAATGATCGAGCTTTTAACCGAGCTGGATCACATTCCTGAAAAGATTCAGAAAGCACTTGAATCAAATGATCTCATTAAAGAAGTAGCGGAAAAAATAAAAGATTCCAGAAATTGTTTGTTTTTAGGTCGCGGAAGTGGTTTTCCTGTAGCACTTGAAGGTGCATTAAAACTCAAAGAGATTTCATATATTCATGCTGAAGGTTATCCTGCTGCCGAAATGAAGCATGGCCCTATCGCATTAATAGATGAAGAAATGCCCGTAGTTTTTATTGCTACCCAAAATTCATCTTATGAAAAGGTAATCAGTAATATCCAGGAAGTTAAAGCTAGAAAAGGAAAAGTAATTGCTATTGTTACCGAAGGCGACACCGAGGTAAAGAAAATGGCAGATTATTGTATTGAGATTCCGGATGCGAATGAAGCATTTTTACCACTTTTAGCTACCATACCACTACAATTATTATCTTATCATATTGCAGTAATGAGAGGCTGTAATATTGATCAGCCTAGAAATTTAGCAAAATCGGTAACGGTTGAATAGACAAACTTTAAACAGCAAAAGCTACTTAAAAAGTAGCTTTTGCTGTTTTATCAGGATTTAAAAAGGTAAATCACCATTTTCATCTGATGGCCCGATTGTAAATTCATCCTCGATTTTATTCTCAGTTGAATTCTGGTGAACCGGGGCAGCAGGACTTTGCTCGAAATCGCTTTTTCTACCTAACATCGTAAAATTTTCAGCAACAATTTCAGTTACATATTTTTTAACTTTTTCTTTATCCTCAAAAGACCTTGTTCGTAATTTCCCTTCAATATAAACAAGCTTACCTTTCTGCAAATATTTTGAAGCCACCTCAGCAAGTCCTCTCCACAATACAATATTGTGCCATTCTGTTTGTTCTACTCGTTTTCCATCTTTGTTGTAGGTTTCTGAAGTAGCAAGCGGAAAACTTGCAACGGTAACGCCACCATCTAAATGACGTACTTCTGGGTCTTTACCCAGATGGCCCACTAAAATCACTTTGTTAATGCCAGACATAAATATTTTTTGGTTAGATTTTTTTAATTCTAAATGAATTTAACAAAATGGTTAGTTAGTCCATCCTTTTTATAAAAGATAATCAGTGATAAAATCATGAATAACTTTTGGCTGTGGCAATTCATCTAATTCTATTAAAGAAACCCACTTAAGTTCCTTTTGTTTACTAATGTTAAATATATAATTTTTTAAAGAGAAAAAATGCAAATGGATAATTTGGTGAGTTAAAATATGTTTTTTACTCGCCAGGTGTGTAAATTTTGCTTCAGTTCCAAAAGCTTCTAAAACCTTTCCTTCAAATGAAGATTCTTCGAATAGAGATTTATTTAAACTCACCTCCTCGGTTGTTTCTATTGATGGAAAATCATATAAATGCTGCCAGATATCACTAGCCTGCCTCTCTCGTACTAAAATTTGATAGTCTTTTTTGCAAACAAAATAATTCAGGTAACGGTGTTTTTGAGCAGCCTTACGGATTTTAACAGGTAATGTGTTGACCTGATTTTTAGTAAATGCAAAACAAGTTTGATTTAAAGGACAGATCCCACAATTTGGCGATTTCGGTTTGCATTGAATGGCACCAAACTCCATAATGGCTTGATTATAAGTCGCCGGATCTTCCTGATCTAGCAATTCATTAGCCAAATTAAAAAACTCTTTTTTACCTGTTGGAGAATTGATGGCCGTGTCGATACCAAAGTATCGGGAAAGCACCCTGAATACATTCCCGTCCACAACAGCCCTTGCCTCGCCTGAAGAAAAGGACGAAATAGCTGCTGCCGTATATTCACCTATACCCTTTAATTTGATGAGTTCATCATGGTTAACTGGAAAGATTCCATTATGACCATTTAACACGGCCTGTGCAGTTGCATGCATATTTCTTCCCCTAGAATAATAGCCCAACCCCTGCCAAAGCTTAAGCACCTTCGTTTCGGTAGCCGATGCAAAATCACTCACTGTAGGGAAATTTTCTAAGAATTTGTGGAAATAGGGCAAGCCTTGTTCTACTCTTGTTTGCTGAAGTATAATCTCTGATAACCAAATGGTGTAAGCATCATTTGTGTGCCTCCAGGGCAGATCTCTTTTGTTATTTTGATACCAATTTATCAGTTCAGCTTGGAATGTCATTGGTGCAAATTACGGCGTATTTATTGGATTAAAAAAAAACTTGCATTTAGCTGATATCTTAACTGATAAAAAATTCATCTTTTATTTCCCTATCTCATTAAAAAGCAATACTTTTGCAACCCCAAAACAGTTATAATATTAAAACACAATATATATAAAATCAGTAAATATGACTAAGGCAGATATTATTTCAGAAATATCAACAAAAACCGGAATTGAGAAGGTTGATGTACAGGAAACGGTTGAGGCATTTTTCAAAGTTATCAAAACAAGTATGATTGGCGGTGAAAATGTATACGTAAGAGGCTTCGGAAGCTTTGTTGTTAAAAAGAGAGCACAAAAAACTGCTAGAAACATCTCTAAAAACACTGCAATAATTATCCCAGAACACTTTGTACCTAGCTTTAAACCAGCAAAAGTTTTTGTTGATAAAGTTAAAAGTAATTCCAAAAAAATTAGCGTAGAAGCTTAAGTCTTATTACATGAATAGCAGCATCAGATCAAAACAAATCATCATTATCGGAGCAGTTTTATTGCTTGTTGCTTTTTTATTTACAAGAGACATTAAAGGCTTGGTTAAGCCAACAGAAGAGAATGGCAAGATGCCTGAAAAAGGCCAGATGGCTGCAACAGAATCTACACCATCAACTGCAGTACTCAGTATCGAAACTACATCTACAGCTGCTAAAAATGTACTAAACAAAAATCTGGCAACAGATATCACAGCATTAGAAAATAGTTATAAAGGTGCAAAGGGAGCAGAAAAAATTGAATTAGCGAAGCAACTGGCTCAGAAATGGGACGATGTGGAGCAAATTACACCTTCAGCACTTTATTTAGAAGTGATTGCCCAGGAAGAACCATCATCAAAAGCATGGTTAGCCGCAGGTAATCAGTTTATGAAAGCGTTTGAAAGTACTCAAGATAGTTTAGCACAACCTGCATTATTGCAGAAAGCAAATGCATCTTACAAAAAAGTATTAGAGAAGGATGCTACAAACATTGAAGCTAAAACAGGATTAGGCGTAACCATAGTAAATGGCTTAGGCGCACCAATGCAAGGTATTGCAATGTTGCTTGAAGTTGTGGCTAAGGAGCCAAAAAATGTAAAGGCGAATATGAATTTAGGAATCTTTTCTATAAAATCAGGTCAGTTTGATAAAGCAATTCCGCGTTTTAATACCGTAATTGCGATAGCGCCTACACCTGAAGCCTATTTTTATTTGGGAACAGCCCTTGAAAATTTAGGCAAAAATAAAGAAGCAGTTGATGCTTATTTATCAAGCAAAAAATTAGCAGCTAATCCTACCTTATCTTCATTTATTGATAAGAAGGTTGCGGAGCTAAAGAATAAAAATTAATTAACGGATTAATAAAAACATTTAAAACTTAAAACTATGCCAAGCGGTAAAAAAAGAAAAAGACATAAAATGGCTACCCACAAACGTAAAAAACGTTTAAGAAAAAACAGACATAAGAAAAAATAGATTCTTATTTTGATTAAAGCCTAATAAACCTCATAGTGAAAACTGTGAGGTTTAAAGTATTTATATGATTTTTTTAATTACATAGGTATTGGGCTATATCAAGTTTTTTTCTCGTTACTATCCATTTGTTAATAGGCGAAAGCCTTAAATCTGTAGCTGTTGGTAAAAGAATTAATTATCAATTCGACTCCTGCCGGAGTTACCATAGCATTGATTGAAGACAAACAACTTGTTGAGCTTCACAAAGAACAAATCAATAATAACTACGC
>Ga0308159_1000574_pt1 | contig 78738 bp, 64 predicted proteins | sample PhyCR1_FD_201040 | JGI IMG/M metagenome (GOLD analysis project Ga0308159, IMG submission 201040) | Phyllosphere microbial communities from UC Gill Tract Community Farm, Albany, California, United States - DLSLC.R1 | ecosystem: Host-associated > Plants > Phyllosphere > Unclassified | place: USA...
CGACGATGAACCCTTGCAGGCCGGCGACTACCAGATCGACGCAGGCAGCCTGACCGTCCAGCCACGGGCAGCGCAATTCACCCTCGACACCACCGTCAAGATCCATCCAGAAACCAACACAGCGCTCGAGGGGCTGTACAAGTCCGGCAAGATGTTCTGCACCCAGTGCGAAGCCGAGGGTTTCCGCAAGATCACCTACTACCTCGATCGCCCCGATGTCATGAGCATCTTCACCACCACGGTGATCGCCGAACAGCATCGCTACCCGGTGCTGCTCTCCAACGGCAACCCGGTAGGCAGCGGCCCTGCCGAGGATGGCCGTCACTGGGCGACCTGGGAAGACCCGTTCATGAAGCCGGCGTACCTGTTCGCCCTGGTCGCAGGCGACCTGTGGTGCGTGGAAGACACCTTCACCCGCCAGTCGGGCCGTGATGTGACCCTGCGCATCTATGTCGAGCCGGAGAACATCGACAAGTGCGACCACGCCATGGTCAGCCTGAAGAAGTCCATGCGTTGGGACGAAGAGGTGTATGGCCGCGAGTACGACCTGGACATCTTCATGATCGTCGCGGTCAACGACTTCAACATGGGGGCCATGGAAAACAAAGGCCTTAACATCTTCAACTCCAGCTGCGTGCTGGCGCGCGCCGAAACGGCCACCGATGCCGCGCATCAGCGGGTCGAAGCGGTGGTGGCCCATGAGTACTTCCACAACTGGTCGGGCAACCGCGTCACCTGCCGCGACTGGTTCCAACTGTCGCTCAAGGAAGGCTTCACGGTGTTCCGCGATGCCGAGTTCAGCGCCGACATGAATTCACGCACCGTCAAGCGCATCGAGGACGTTGCCTACCTGCGCACCCATCAGTTCGCCGAGGATGCGGGCCCCATGGCCCACCCGGTGCGCCCGGACAGCTTCATCGAGATTTCCAACTTCTACACCCTGACCGTGTACGAAAAAGGCTCGGAAGTGGTACGCATGGTGCGCACGCTGCTGGGGGCCGAGGGCTTCCGCCAGGGCAGCGACCTGTACTTCGAGCGTCACGATGGGCAAGCGGTGACCACCGACGACTTCATCAAGGCGATGGAAGATGCCAACGGCGTCGACCTGACTCAGTTCAAGCGCTGGTACAGCCAGGCCGGTACGCCGCGCCTGGAGGTGAGCGATGCCTACGATGAAGCGGCGCGCACCTATAGCCTGACGTTCCGCCAGAGCTGCCCACCCACCCCAGACAAGGCCGAGAAGCTGCCCTTCGTGATTCCGGTCGAATTGGGCCTGCTCGATGCCCAGGGCAACGACCTGCCGCTGCAATTGGCGGGCGAGTCCTCGGCAGTGGGCAGCACCCGGGTGCTGTCGGTGACCGAGGCCGAGCAGACCTTCGTCTTCCAGGGTATTGAAGCGCGGCCGCTGCCGTCGCTGCTGCGCGGTTTCAGTGCCCCGGTCAAGCTGAGCTTCCCATACGACCGCGACCAGTTGATGTTCCTGATGCAGCACGACAGCGACGGCTTCAACCGTTGGGAAGCCGGTCAGCAACTGGCCGTTCAGGTGTTGCATGAGCTGATCGGCCAGCACCAGCTTGGTCAGGCGCTGCAACTGGACCCGCGTCTGCTCAAGGCGTTGGATACGGTGCTGGGCGACACCTCGCTCGATGCTGCCATGGTGGCCGAAATGCTCTCGCTGCCAGGGGAGGGCTACCTGACCGAGATCAGCCAGGTGGCCGATGTGGACGCCATCCACGCAGCCCGCGAGTTCGCTCGCCGGCAAATTGCCGAGCACTTGTTCGAGCCGCTCTGGACGCGTTACCAGGCCAACCGCGCGGTCTCGCGTAACACCGCGTACGTTGCCTCTGCCGAGCACTTTGCTCGCCGCAGCCTGCAGAACATCGCCCTGTCGTACCTGATGCTCAGCGTCAAACCGCAGGTGCTGGAAGCGACCCTGGAGCAGTTCGAGCAGTGCGACAACATGACCGAGCGCCTCACGGCCCTGGCGGTGCTGGTCAACTCGCCCTTCGAGGCCGAGCGCGCCAAGGCCCTGGAAAGCTTTGCTGAACACTTCAAGGACAACCCCCTGGTCATGGACCAGTGGTTCAGCGTGCAGGCGGCCAGTACCTTGCCAGGTGGCTTGGCACGGGTGAAGGCGTTGATGCAACACCCGGCCTTCACCCTGAAGAACCCGAACAAGGTGCGCGCGGTGGTCGGCGCCTTTGCCGGCCAGAACCTGGTCAACTTCCATGCTGCCGATGGCTCCGGCTACCGCTTCCTGGCGGATCTGGTGATCGAGCTCAATGCGCTCAACCCGCAGATCGCCTCCCGGCAATTGGCGCCGCTGACCCGCTGGCGCAAGTATGACGCCGCCCGGCAGACCCTGATGAAGGGTGAGCTGGAGCGGATTCTGGCCGCTGGTGAACTCTCCAGTGACGTGTACGAAGTCGTGAGTAAAAGCCTGGCATGACGCCCCGGGGGGCGCCTGATGGCCCCCCGATTTCGACTGCCGACGTTGTTACGCTGCACACGCAGCGCCTGCCGGGGGATCCTGTTCGCCTGCAGGCGCTGCATCTTCTGCGCATGAACCACGCGCCTTGCGCTGATAACAAAACATAACACCCCGCCCGTTGTGCTCCTCCAAATCCTCCCGTTACGATCACCGCACGCCCTTGCAGGCCTCTATTGCAGGCATTTGTGCGTTTCTGCAAGGTATTGACCCACCCAACAAAAATACAATCGGGGGCAGTCATGAGGAATTGGAGCAGGCGCGCTGGATGGCCGATGGCGGCCGCAGCAGTGCTCACCCTTGCACTGAGTGGATGGCAAGGCGCGCAGGCTGCGTCAGCCGATGAATACTCCACCGAATCGGCCAAAGCCAGTCAAAGGCTGTTGATCGACGCTGCCCATGCGGGCACGCGCGTGGTCGTGGTCGGCGACCGTGGCCATATCCTGTTCTCCGATGACCAGGGCAGCACCTGGACTCAGGCCCGCGTGCCAACCCGCCAGTTGCTGACGGCTGTCTTTTTCCTTGATGACAAGCGCGGTTGGGCCGTGGGCCACGATGCGCAGATCCTCGCCACCGGCGACGGCGGGGCGACCTGGAGCAAGCAGTTCGAAGACGTGTCGCGCGAAGCGCCCTTGCTCGACATTGTGTTCCTCGATGCCCAGCACGGCCTGGCCGTCGGCGCCTACGGCGCCTTGCTCGAAACCACGGACGGGGGCCAGCATTGGCAGGACGTGGCCGAGCGCCTCGACAACCCCGACCAGTTGCACCTCAATGCCATCACCCAGGTGCGTGACGCTGGTTTGTTCATCGTCGGGGAGCAGGGCAGCATGTACCGCTCCGAGGACAACGGGCAGCACTGGCAGAAAGTGGAAGGGCCTTACCAGGGGTCGCTGTTCGGCGTGATCGGCACTGCCCAGGCGCGTACCCTGCTGGCGTTCGGCTTGCGCGGCAACCTGCTGCGCTCCACCGACTTCGGCGACACCTGGCAATCGATCCCCTTGCAGGCTGCGCGAGGCGAGCTCGAATTCGGCCTGGCCGGTGCCACGCTGCTCGATGACGGCACCGTCGTGGTGGTCGGCAACGGCGGCAGCGTGTTGCGCAGCACCGATGCCGGCCAGACCTTCAGCGTCCACAACCGCCCGGACCGCATCGCCCTGTCCGGCGTCAGCGGCCTGCCCAACGGCGAGCTCCTGCTGGTAGGGCAGGGCGGCGCCCACATCGCCAATGCCAAGGGGCTCGATGCCGCCGGCAGTGAGGCACAGCCATGAGCAGCCAGGAGCACATTCCCATGCAGCCGCATCATCAGGACAAAGCCACACTGCTCGAACGCCTGATCTTCAACAATCGGCCGGCGGTCATCATCCTCTGTGTGTTGGTCAGCCTCTTCCTGTTCTGGCAGGCCACGCAAATTCGCCCCTCCACCAGCTTCGAGAAAATGATCCCGTTGCAGCATCCGTTCATCGAACAGATGATGGAGCACCGCAACGACTTGGCCAACCTGGGCAACACCGTGCGCATCTCGGTCGAGGCGGTCAATGGCGACATCTTCGACAAAAACTACATGGAGACCCTGCGCCAGATCCACGACGAGGTGTTCTACATCCCAGGCGTCGATCGGGCCGGGCTCAAGTCGCTGTGGAGCCCGAGCGTGCGCTGGAGCGAAGTCACCGAGGAGGGGTTCTCCGGTGGCGAGGTGATTCCCAACACCTACGACGGCTCGCAGGCCAGCCTCGATACCCTGCGCGACAACGTGCTGCGGTCCGGGCAGATAGGGCGGCTGGTGGGCAACAACTTCAAATCCAGCATCATCGACGTGCCACTGCTGGAAAGTTACCCCGACCCACAGGACCCAGGGCGGGTGGTCAAGCTCGACTACCAGCAGTTCTCCCACTTGCTCGAAGAAAAAATTCGCGACAAGTTCCAGGCCCAGAACCCCAATGTGAAGGTGCATATCGTCGGGTTCGCGAAGAAGGTCGGTGACCTCATCGACGGGCTGGTCATGGTGGTGATGTTCTTCGGCATCGCCCTGCTGATCACCTGGGTGCTGCTGTACTGGTTCACCTGGTGCATCCGCAGCACCATCGCGGTGCTCATTACCACATTGGTGGCGGTGGTGTGGCAACTGGGGCTGATGCATGCGGTCGGCTTCGGCCTGGATCCGTATTCGATGCTGGTGCCGTTCCTGATCTTTGCCATCGGCATTTCCCACGGTGTGCAGAAAATCAACGGCATTGCCCTGCAATCGAGCGATGCAGACAACGCCCTGACGGCGGCCAGGCGCACGTTCCGGCAACTGTTCCTGCCAGGCATGATCGCCATTCTCGCCGATGCCGTGGGCTTCATCACCCTGTTGATCATCGACATCGGCGTGATCCGCGAACTGGCCATCGGTGCATCCATCGGCGTCGCGGTGATCGTCTTCACCAACCTGATTCTGCTGCCGGTGGCCATTTCCTATGTGGGTATCAGCAAGAAGGCCATCGAGCGCAGCAAGCGCGACGCCACCCGCGAGCACCCGTTCTGGCGGATGCTGTCGCGCTTTGCCAGCCCCAGGGTGGCGCCGGTTTCCATCGCCCTGGCCCTGGTCGCCTTCGCCGGGGGGCTGTGGTACAGCCAGAACCTGAAGATCGGCGACCTCGACCAGGGCGCACCGGAGCTGCGGCCCGACTCGCGCTACAACCAGGACAACAACTTCATCATCAGCAACTATTCCACCAGTTCCGATGTGCTGGTGATCATGGTCAAGACGGCCGCCGAGCAGTGTTCGGTGCATTCGACCCTGGCGCCGATCGACGAGCTGATGTGGACCATGGAAAACACGCCGGGTGTGCAGTCGGCCATTTCCCTGGTCAGCGTGTCCAAACAGGTGATCAAGGGCATGAACGAGGGTAGCCTCAAGTGGGAAACCCTCTCGCGCAACCCCGATGTCCTGAACAACTCCATCGCACGGGCCGATGGCCTGTACAACGGCGATTGCTCGCTGGCCCCGGTGCTGGTGTTTCTCAATGACCACAAGGCCGAGACCCTCGAGCGGGTGACGGCCGCTGCCAAGGCGTTTGCCGACAGCCACGACAGAGAAGGCTTGCAGTTCCTGCTGGCTGCCGGCAACGCCGGTATCGAAGCGGCCACCAACGAGGTGATCAAGTCGGCCGAATTGACCATCCTGATCCTGGTGTACCTGTGCGTGGCGGTCATGTGCCTGATCACCTTCCGTTCCTTCGCCGCGACCCTGTGCATCGTGCTGCCCTTGGTGTTGACCTCCGTGCTGGGCAACGCGCTGATGGCGTACATGGGCATCGGCGTCAAGGTGGCGACGCTGCCGGTGGTTGCGCTGGGGGTAGGCATTGGCGTGGACTACGGCATCTACATCTACAGCCGTCTGGAGAGCTTCCTGCGCGCCGGGTTGCCGCTGCAAGAAGCCTATTACCAGACGCTGCGCTCCACCGGCAAGGCGGTGCTGTTCACCGGCCTGTGCCTGGCCATCGGGGTATGTACCTGGATCTTCTCGGCGATCAAGTTCCAGGCGGACATGGGCCTGATGCTGACCTTCATGCTGTTGTGGAACATGTTCGGTGCGCTGTGGCTACTGCCGGCGCTGGCGCGGTTCCTGATCAAGCCCGAGAAGATGGCAGGCAAGGCGGGGGGCTCGATTTTCGCCCATTGAAACGACCGGGCGTTGCGCGGCCATGGGGGTATAATGCAGGGCTTTTCCACATGCAATGTCCCGTACAGGTACCCCCATGTCACCACTTGCCAGCGCCTTGCAACACAGCGACATGCTTCTGATAGACGGCCTTCACGCGTTCGATTTCACCTGCGACGAGCAGGGCCTTGCCATCGAATGCATGGACGGCCGCCAACTGCGGCGTTGGGTATTCACCGCCGCGCAGGTCGATGCGGCCAGTAAAGAAGTGAACGACTGGCGCATCTGCACTGCCGAAAGTGAGCACCGACTGATCTGTCTGGATGCATTTCGCGCACCGGAAGAAGAAGACCATGAACCGGACCTGGAAGACTCTGCTGACCGCTAGCTGCATGACCCTGACCTACACTGCCCAGGCTGCCACTCTGCTGGTTGGCACCTACACAGACGGTGCCAGCCAAGGCATCTACCGCTACACCTTCGACAGCGAAGCCGGCACAATCCGCCCCGAACCGCTGCAGGTGGTAGAGAGCGTCAGCCCCTCGTGGCTGGTGCTTTCCGAAGACAAGCGCCTGCTGTTTGCCGTCAATGAAACCGCAGACGGTCACGTCAGCGCATTCAACATTGCCAGCGATGGGAGTGTACGCCTGCTCGATCAAAAGCCCAGCCAGGGCGACGAGCCGACCCACGCCAGCCTCAGCCAGGACCAGCGTTATCTGTTCGTGGCCAACTACGCGGTCGACCCCGACCCAGGCGGCGGCCTTTCGGTGTTGCCAGTCGACAGGCAAGGCGCCTTGCAGTCGGTGGTCCAGCAGGTGCGTCATCAAGCCAGTGGGGTCAACCCCGAGCGGCAGGCCAGCGCCCATGTCCATTCGGTGGTGCCGTCTCCAGACGGCCAGCATGTCTATGCCAGCGACCTGGGTGCAGACAAGGTGTTCGTCTACCGCTACGACGGGGCGAGCACGAAAAAGCCACTGACCCCGTCCCAGCCTGCCTCGGTGTCGTTGCCTGCGGGCAGTGGGCCACGGCATTTGCTGTTCGACGCCAGCGGCAAACATGCCTACCTGACCTTGGAAATGCATGCCGAAGTGGTGGTGTTCGATGTCCAGGAGGGCAACCTGATCGAACGCCAGCGTCTGCCATTGACCGAACGCCAGGAGGCGGCTGCCAAGGCAGGCGCGGGCCTGCACCTGTCGGCGGACGGTCGCTTTCTGTACGTCAGCAACCGCGGCACGGCCAATGAGATCGTCGTGTTCAGCGTGGGCAAGCAGGATGGACGGTTGGCGTTGGTGCAACGTCGCTCGGTCGAAGGTGACCACCCCCGTGAATTCGCGCTGGACCCCACTGACAAGTTCCTGCTGGTTGCCAATCAGAAGAGCAACCAGATCAAGGTCATGCGCCGCGATCCGCTCACGGGCAAGCTGGGGGAAACGGTACAGACTTTCGATCAGCCGGCACCGTCGGACCTGAAGTTCATACGATGACGTTCAAGCGGTACGGCGCTTGAATCACTTGGCCATAATGGCCTTGAACACGTCCGAGGCCAACCAGCCTTGCAGCCAACCACGGACCCTCGGATAGGGGGCTGTGGCAAACCAGTCGGGCTGGACCGCGGCAAACTGCCGGATCAGCGGCAACAGGGCGGCATCAGCGATGCTCGGGTGATCGGCCAACAGGTAGGGGCGGTTTTGCAGCAGGTGCTCCAGATGCTCCAGCCAGGGGTGCGTAGCGTCGCGGTAGACGTGCTGTGACTGCTGGGGATACCGCTCGGCATACTTGTACAGGTTCACCTGGGCCTTGAAGGTGGTGTCGTTCACGGCGATCAGTGCATCGGCTTGCTGCGCCGCTTCGGGCGAGCTCGACAGGCGCCAGTCTTGCGGGTCGTTCTGCGCCAGTGCCCAGCGCATGATATCCAGGCTTTCATCGATTACCTGATCTCCGGTGTCCAGCACCGGGACGGTGCCCTTGGGTGACAGTGCCAACAGGACGGCGGGTTTGTGCTTCATGGCCACCTCCTGCACGGTCACCTCGCAGCCGGCATAGCGCAACGCAAGCCGGGCACGCATGGCCCAAGGGCAGCGGCGAAACGAATAGAGGATCAACCGCACACCTCAACGTCACTCAAGCCGTTGCCCAGGCGCCGGACTTGAATCTGCACCGGTATGCGTTCATGCATTTCCTGCACGTGGGAAATCACAGCCACTTTGCGACCTTGGGCCTGCAAGCCGTCCAACGCATCCATGGCCAGTTGCAAGGACTCGGGATCGAGGCTGCCGAAGCCTTCGTCGATGAACAGCGACTCGATGCGCAAGGTGCTCGATGCCATCGAGGCAAGCCCCAGGGCCAGGGCCAGGGAAACCAGGAAGGTCTCACCGCCTGACAGCGAGTGCACCGAGCGCAGTTCATCGCCCATTTCGGTGTCCAGTACCAGTAACCCCAGCGCACTGCCGCCGCGCTTGAGCCGATAGCGCCGCGCCAGTTGACGCAGCTGAGCGTTGGCATGGTGCAGCAGCAGATCGAGGTTGTAGCCCTGGGCGATCTTGCGGAACACGTCCCCCGAAGCCGAGCCGATTAGACCACTGAGCCGCGCCCAGCGCTGCCACTGCTGTCGGGCTTGCTCCATCTGCTCGGCCAGGGCCTGCGAGGCGTGCTGTCGCCGCTGGTCATCCGCCTGTTGGGCCCGCAGCTCGGCGCACGTCTGCTCGTGAACGACCAGACGCTCACGCAGTTCGAGCAGCGCCTGGTCCACAGCCTGGACCGAAGTGTCCAGCGTGATCAGCGCCGCGTGCTGGTGCAGGCGCTGCTCGCGTTCCTGAAGCAGCACACGGCTCTGCTCGAGGGTTTTTTCAGCGCCCTGCAGGCGCTGGCGCAGTTCACCGACCTGAGTGTCGTCCATGGCCAGCAGGCGATCGAGCCCTGTATCGTCCAGCTCCGGGTGCGCGTCGCGCCACTGGGCGATCTGATCATGCAGCTGCCTGGCTTCTTGCTCCAGCGCCTGCAACTGCTCGGTGCTGGCCTTGAGCTCACCGGCCACTTGCACAGCCTGGGTATGCAAGCCTTGCAGGCGCTGGGCGAGGTCCGCCTCGACCGCGCGCGCGTGCTCCAGCGCGGTGTCCATGTGCTGTTGCCAGGCCTCGGCACTGATGTGCTCGCCCAGTAATTGCGCGAGCATGGCCATTGCGTGCTGGCGCTGCTCCTCCAAGCCTCTGAGCTGCTCACCAAGCTGCGCGAGGCGTTGCACACGCACCTGGTGTTGATCGTGCAGTTTGTCCAGCTGGACCTGGCGGGCTTGCTGTTCTTCCAGCTCATCGTTGCGTTGGTTGAGCTGGTGCAGGCGCTGGGCGATCTGTTGGTCGAGGGCAAGAAACGCATTGGCCGGATCGTCTTGCAGGGCCTTGAGCGCTTCGTCGGGCAGTACCCCGGCCAAGTCCGCGAGCCCTTGCTGAAGGAGGCGCTCGTCGTTTTCCAGTGCCAGGTGCTGTTGCTCCAGATGGCGCTGCGCTTGTTGGTGCGCGTCCTGGGCGGCTTGCAGCTGCTGGTTGAGGCGAGCGGCCTCTTTTTGCAGGGTGAGCAAGGCCCGCTGGCGCGTCTCGTCGTTGCCGATTTCGGTATCCAGGCGCCGTAGTTGGCCGTCGAGCCAGCTGCTGCGGGCATGATCGTCCTGGGGTGCCAATGCAGGCCAGAGGGCGTGCTCATGAAGCTGCGCGACCAAAGGCTGCAAGTGTTCGTCCAATACCGGCAGCTGTTGCTGATAGTCCTTGAGCTGGGCATTGACCACCCCTAGCTGGGTGCGCAGTTCCACCAGGCGCGTATTGAGCGCTGTGACCTGACGCTGGGCAGCCGCTTCTTCGGCCTGGTCATGTTCGCCCAGGCTTTGCAGCAACACCTCGGGTTGGTGGAACGGGTGTTCGGCGCTGCCGCACACCGGGCAGGGCTCGCCGCCCCGCAGTTGCTCACGCAGGGCTTGGACCGTGGTGTTGCGGGCCAGCCGCTGGCGCTCCAGCAGTTGGCGCGTCAGGTTCAGTGCCTGCTCGGCGCTTTCCAGCTCAGCCTTGGCGGCCGTGCCTTCGCCGATCAGGCGCTGGCGCTCGACCATGGCTTGCTGCTGACGTTCACGCAGGGTGGCCTGTTGCTGATGCAACTCAAGCACGCGGGCGTGTACAAGCGTCAATTGCTCCACGGCGCGATGCTGCTTGCGGTTGTCCTGCAGCATGCTGCCGAGCAGGTCGATTTGTTCTGCCAGGGCGTCGGGCTGCGCCTTGGCTTCCCGGAACAGGGCGTCATGGGCGTCGCGTTCGGCCTGAAGGTGCGCAGTGGCCTGGCTGGCTTGAGCCTGCAGGCCGGGCAGTTCCTCGCGGCCTTTGCCCAGGCGGCCGCCGATCAGCATCACCTGCTTGAGCTGCGGCAGATAGGCATGCCACGCGCTGGCCAGCCCGGCCAGGTGCTGGCTGTGGGCCAACGCCGTGTCGATCTGGGCCAGTTGCTGTTGACTGCGTTCTTGGCTGGCGTGCAGTTGCTGCAACTGCTGTTGGGCCTCAGCCACCTGATGTTCGGCCTGCTGGCTGTCGCTGCGCTGGACGGCCAGTTGCTGATCGAGCCGGGCCAAGTTGTCCTGGGCCGTGAAGGCTTGACGCAGCAAGGGACCGGCGTCGCTATGGGCGGCCTGGGCGGCGGTCAACGCAAGACGGGCTGTTTCCAGCGCCTGCTGCTGCTCGGCCGTACGCTGCTGCAGCTCGGCGAGCTGCCGGGTGTGTTCGTCAAGTTTGGCGGTGATCGGCGCGCGCTGCGCTGCCAGTGCCTGCTGGCGGTGAAACTGATGGCGCTGCGGGGCAAGACGCTCAAGGCGCGCCAGGTCCAGGCGCGGCTCGGCCAAGGCTTGCCAGTCCTGCTCGGCAGCCTCCAGGGCAGTGCGGGCCTGCGCGTGCTGGGCTTGAAGCTGCTCCTGCTCGATCAACCCGCTGCGTTGCTGCTCCAGCTGTCGCTCGCCAGCCTGGTCGGCTTTGAGCTGGTGCTGCGCCTGTTCCAGGCGTTGGTCCAGTTCGGCGCGGGCGTCTACTGGCATGGGCAACAGGTGGCTAGCTCGCTCTTTCAAGGCGGCATGCGCCTCGCCGGCCTCGCGGGCTCGGGCAAACGCCCGTTGGCCCAGCCGCGAATAGATTGAGGTGTTGGTCAGTTTCTCCAGCAGTTCGCTGCGCTCGCGGTCGTCGGCCTTGAGAAACGCGCTGAACTCGCTTTGCGCCAGCATCACGGCGCGGGTGAACTGTTCGAAGTTAAGGCCCAGGCGCGTCTCGATCAGCTGCTTGTATTCGTTCTTGCCGCTGCCCAGCACCTGCTCGCTGTCCAGGTCGTAGAAGCTCTGGCGGCTGAGCTGGAGTTTGCCATTGGCCTTCTCGCGGGCGCGGTTCGCTTCCCAGCGCGCCCGGTAGCGGCGCCCGTCCACGCCGACGAAATCCACCTCGGCAAAGCCACTGCCGGTACCGCGGCGCAGCAGGTTGCGCGGGTCCGAGGTGGGTATCTCGCCATCGCCGTCCGGCACCTTGGCCTCACGGCCGATGTCATTCAGGCGTGGCACCGTGCCGAACAGCGCCAGGCACAGCGCGTCGAGCAGGGTGCTTTTACCCGCCCCCGTGGGGCCGGTGATGGCAAACAGACCCGCGCCTGCCAGGGGCTCCTGGGTGAAGTCGATATCGATCGGGCCCGCCAGCGATGCCAGGTTCTTCAGGCGAATGGCAAGAATCTTCATGGTTGCTCTTCTTCGTGCTGTACGTCCTGCAGCAGCAGGGCGAAATCGGCCAGCGTCTGCTCATCGGCAGGGTCGCCATAGGCTTGCGCCCAGGCACGGCTGAACAGGTCTTGCGGGGTCATCTGGGCCAGCTCGACGAACGCCGGGCCTTCGTCATCGGCCGTTCGGCCGGCGTACTCGGCACCTATGCGAATCAACCGTACCGCCTTTTCGTGCAGGGCGGTTTCGATCTGCTGGCGCAGGTCGGGCTGCGGCTCGTTCAGCACGACGCGCACCTCCAGCCAAGGCTGGCGGTTGGGATCATCGAGCAGGTCCACCACCGGCAAGTCGGCCAGTTGCGTCAGGACCTCGTCCAGTGGGGCCGGCCCTATGCGTTGCAACGGCACCGCACGCGGAACTGGGCGAGCCTCGACACTGGCCAGCGCCGCGCCGTCGAAGGTGACTTCCAGCACCTGGTGGGGGTAGTTCACCTCGGCAAACGACAACGGGATGGGCGACCCGCTGTAGCGGATCCGTTCTTCGCGATTGACCTTCTGGGGCTTGTGCAGGTGGCCCAGGGCGACGTAGCTGATGGCTTTGTCGAAGAGCTTGGCCGGCAATGCCTCGGCGTTGCCGATGATCAGGCTGCGCTCGGAGTCTTCGGAGACCGCACCGCCGGCCATGTGGGCGTGGCTGATGGCGATCAGCGCCTGGTCCTTGCGCTGCCTGGCCTGGGCGGCGGCGATCAGTTGCTGGTGGACCCGGGTGATGCCTTGCAGGTAGTCGTCGCCCAGTTGCAGGCCGGTCACCTCCGCCGGCCGCAGGAACGGCAAGGCCAGGCACCAGGCGGTCACCTTGCCGCGCGCGTTGGTCAGCGGAATCAGCAGCCGCTCGACATCCAGTTGTCCATCGTCCAGCCAGTGCACACGGCCCAGTGCATGGGTGCGCAGGCGGCGCATCAAGGGTGCAGGCAGCTCGATGCGCGAGCCGGAGTCGTGGTTGCCGGCGATCATCACGATGTCGAGTTTCGGCTGCTGTTCGTGGGCCCTGACGATGAAATCGTACAAGCGCTCCTGGGCCTTGACCGGCGGGTTGACGGTGTCGAAGACGTCGCCTGCGATCAACAGCGCATCAGGCTGGCGCAGGTGCAGCTGGCCGAGCAGCCACTCGAGGAAGCAGGCGTGTTCGAAGTCGCGTTCCTGGCCATGGAGACTTTGGCCCAGGTGCCAATCGGAAGTGTGAAACAGACGCATGGATGACCTGTGGGTATGAAGTCGGGCGAGCGGGCAAGGGCGTTATGGTACCCCATGGGCGCGGCGCTGTGCGGGCCGGTAAAGCCGGTCGGTACACGGCGCGAACCCGGTCGATGACGCGCCGCCACATGCTCACTTGGGATACAGCGGTGGCAGGCTGGCGCTCTCGCCGGTGGGCAGCAGCACCTGTTCGGCCGGTGGAATGGTGCCGATCGCCCGCCACAGGTCTTCACCTTGCCAGTGCTGGCCGCTTTCGCTGTACAGCGCGCCGTTCAACCCATCCAGGGCGTCGGACAAGGGTACGAAGCGCGCCGCCATCTCGGCCAGGGTCTGCGGCTGTTGCCGCGCCCAGGCATCCAGGGCCTGGCGCGTGGCCTGGGGGTCGTTGGCCAGGCAGGCGCGCTTGAGGTCGTCCAGCAGGGTGCGCGGGCTCGGCCCTGCCTGCGCCGCACGCAGCACCGCTGGCTGCGAACGGGCGCGCCACCACAGGGTGAAGCCCAGCAGCGTGGTCAACGCAAGCAACAGGGTCGCCAGCTGCCAAGGCCACAGCAGTGTGCTGCTGCCATTGCCCACCACCGGGGCCTCGGCCACCAGGGCAGGGTTGTCCTGCACGGTGATCGAGCGTGCAGGCAGGCCACTGTGCTCGAGGTGATCTTCGCGGGTGTTCCACCACGTCACTTCCAGCGCAGGCAAGGCCAGCGGGCCGCTGTGGGTGGGAATGAGCGCCTCGCGTTCCTCGCGGGTGGCGGTCATGCCCCGTTCGCTGATCTCGTTGCGCAACAACGGTTGATCGGGGTAGCGGCGCAGGCCATTGGCTTCGGTAGGCGGCACTGGCGGCAACTGAGCGCTGGACAGCCCTTCGGCGCGCAGGGTGACGGTGCGGGTCAACGAATCGCCGATCTGGGTCTGCTGGGCGGCAGGATCGGGGCTCCAGCGTTCCTCCAGGGTCAGGCTACGCGCGGGCAGCCAGGGCAGCCCGGCCGGCCACTGGGCCGGGACGGGCCGTACCGTCAGACGCAGCGGCGTAGAGCTTACCTGTACCTGGCGGCCGGCACGGGCAGCGCCGTTGCCGTTCTGCTCGCCCTGGCTATTGGCCGCAGCCTTGGCGGTGAAGGTCAGCGAAGGAATGTCCAGGGTGCCGCTTTGCTGGGCATAGACAGCATAGCGCGTTTCGATCACGCCATGGCGCACACCCTGAATTTCCTTTTCGTAGGTGCGCGATTCGCCCAGGGGCTCGACCTTGGCGTTTTCCAGTTGCAGCGGGCTGAGGCTGCTGTCGTCATACAGCGCAACCGAATGGTAGATGCGCAGGGTCAGTACAGCCTGGGCCTGCACGTAGACATCGGTGCTGTCCAGGGTCGCCTCGATGAACACCTGGGCGTTGTCCTGGCGGTTGGCATCGGCTTGCAGCACTTGCAGGTCTACCGGCTGGCTGAACGACTGCCCCAATTGCAGGGCAGGGATCTGCAGGCTGCCGCTGCGCCGGGGCAGGAGCGTGATGATCCAGCGGGTGCTGGCGCGGGTCTCGCCATCGAGGGTGTGCAGGCTGTTCAACTGCCGGGTACTGCGCACCTCGAAGTCACCTTCCAGTGCCCGCAGGTCAGGCTTGCCGAACTCGGTCACATCCTGGCTTTCGAGGGTCAGCTCCAGGCTCTCGCCGGCTTCCAGACGTGTACGGTCGACACTGGCCTTGAGCGACGGCTCGGCGTGAGCCAGCACGTTCCAGAGCAGCATGAGGAGAAAGACGCCGCAGCGACTCATCGTGGGGTTTCCTGTTGCAATTGCTGTTCGTACCAGAATTTGCGCCGTAGCAACTGCGCGGGATTGTCGGGGATTTCTCGGAGCCATTGTTCCAGCGCCTGGCGTTGCTCGGCATCGAGCGCGGTGGTGACAGGCGCGTGGGGTGGGTCGACCACATCGTCATCCTCGCCTGGCGGGTTGCCAGATGCACCCTGGTCACCGCCGTCGCCTTGGGCCGAGGCGCCGTCCCCCGCCTGCTCGTCGGAACCGGGCGCAGGCTCTGCCGGGCTACCTTGCGCGCTGCTGTTGCCCTCGGTTTCACGACCAGGCGAATCCTGGGCGTCGGTGCTGCCGGGCTGTTCGGCAGCCTTGCCTTGGCGCTGGGCCAGCATTTGCTCGACCAGTGCCTGGTTGTCCAGCGCCGCCTGCAGGTCTGGCTGACGCTCCAGGGCTTGATCATACGCGTCCAGCGCCGCTTCCAGTTCACCACTGTATGCCAGAGCATTGCCGCGATTGTAGTGCGCGGCGGCCGTGTCGACCTGCAGAAACGCCTCGGCAGCGCCGGCATAGTCACCCGCCTGGTACAGGGCCATGCCTCGCCATTGCGGGTCACGGAAGCGGCCGGCCGCTTCGGCCGCTCGACCCTGCTCGAGCAGGCGCTGGCCTTGCTGGTCGGGGCGCAGCCACAGATCGTCGAGCTCGAACGCCTGGCCGGGCTGGGGCAGGGCCAGCAACAGCGGCAGGCAGAACAGCCAACCCCGCCGACCGGCACAGGCCGCCAGCAGCAGCAACGGAATCAGCAACCAGTACCCTTGGTCGGCCCAGCTGTCCAGTTGCAGGGTCTGGCCTTCGCTGCGTGTGCTGCGCGGGTTGTCGAATAGCCCTAGGCCGCGCAGGTCCAGGTCATCGATGCGGGCATGCCGGTAACGCCCGCCAGTACCATTGATGAAGCCTTTGAGCGCCGCGCCGTCCAGCCGTGGCAACAGGATCGCGCCCTGGTCGTCCTTGAGAAATTCCCCGTTGGCTTGGCGCACTGGCGCCCCGTCACGGCTGCCGATGCCCAGCATCAGCAGGCTTGGGCCATGGCGACCCAGGGCCTGGCTGATGCCTTGGCGCTCGGCGGCGCTGAGCGAGGACCCGACCAGCAGCAGTCGGCCCTGGCCAAGGCCGCTCTGGGCGAGCAGGGCCAGGCCCTTGTGCACGGCAAGGTCTGCCCGCTGGCCAGGCTTGGGCATGATCGAGGGGTCGAGTGCTTCGAGCAGGTTGCGTGTTGTGGCCAGGTCGTCGGACAGCGGCACCAGGGTATGCGCCGACCCTGCGTAGACCACCAGTGCGGTCTGGCTGTCACGGCGGTGCTCGAGTACGTCGAGTATCTTGCGACGCGCCTGCTCAAGACGATTGGGCGGGCTGTCCTCGGCCAGCATCTGCGGGGTCAGTTCCAGCAGGATGACCAGAGGATCGGCAGGCCGCTGGCGGCTTTCCTCCACGCGTTGCCAGCTCGGGCCCAGCAGGGCCAGCACCACCAGCAGCCAGGCAAGGCCCAGGGCTATCCAGGGTAGCTTGCTGGTGTTGCCACTGCCGCCACCGAGCAGCACGTTATGGAAGGCCGGGGGCAGGATCATTTGCCAGCGCCCGGCGCGCCTGCGCCGGTGCCAAAGCTTGAACAGCAACCAGCCGAGCACGGGAATGCTCAGCAACCACAGCGGGCGCAACCATTGGGGCCATAGATCGATCATCGCGGCCTCCTCAGGCGCAGGCGTTTGAGGCGCTGCCGCCATTGTGGGTGCGGTTGCAGAAAGCGCGGCTTGCGCAATTGTCGTTGCAGCGGGTTGTCCGGCCACTGCACGCTGATCACCAGCAGCACGCTCAGCAGCAGCGCCAAGGCCAGTGGCCAGGCATACAAGGCCTTTGCCGTACGCGCCTGGGTCGGCTGTTGCGCCACCGGTTCAAGCCGGTCAAGCGTGTCACCGATGGCATCGAGTTCGGCGCCATCATGGGCGCGGAAATACGCGCCCTGGGTGGTCTCGGCGATTTCGCGCAAGGACGCTTCATCCAGGTCCAGGCTTGGGTTCAGGCCCAGTAGGCCAGGGGTGCCGGTGGCTTGCGGATCGGCGCCAATGCCGATGGTGTAGATGCGCACGCCCTCCTGAGCGGCCAAACGGGCGGCGGTGAGGGGGTGGATCAGCCCGCCATTGTTGGCCCCGTCGGTGATCAGCACCAGCACTCGGCTCTGCGAGGGCCGCTGGCGCAGCCGCTTGACGGCCAGGCCGATGGCATCGCCAATGGCGGTGTTCTTGCCGGCGATGCCGATCTGGGCTTCATCGAGAAAGGTGCGCACCGTGCGCCTGTCGAAGGTCAGCGGGGCCTGCAGGTAGGCTTGGCTGCCGAACAGGATCAGCCCCACCCGGTCACCTTCACGGTCCTGCAAGAAGTCGCCCAGCAGCGCCTTGACCAGGTCGAGCCGGCTGATGTCTTCGCCCTGCCACTGCATGTCCGGGAAGTCCATCGAGCCGGACACGTCCACTGCCACCAGCAGGTCGCGCCCACTGGCTGCCACCGGCATCGGCTCGCCCAGCCATTGGGGGCGAGCGGCGGCGCACAGCAACAGCAGCCAGATCACGACGAACGGGGCCTGCTGGCGCCAGGTCGGCAGGTTCAGGCGGGCGCGGCGCCCCGCCAGGCTTTCAAGCTCTTGCAGGAAGCCGACTTTGAGGACAGGCTCTCCACTGTCGGCGGCAGGCAGCACGAGCCGTGCCAGCCAAGGCAGGGGCAGCAAGGCGAATATCCACGGCCAGGCCAGTTCAAACATGCTTGCGAATCCAGGTTTCCACCGCCTGGCTAAGCCCGGCGATGGCCTTGTCGTCCAGGCGGCATTCGGGCTTGTAGGCCCCTTCGACCAACACCATCCAGCGGGTCAGGCCTGCTGCCGGGCAGCGGTTGTCAAGAAAGGCCAGCCATTGCCGGCCATTTAGCGTGTGGCTATTGGCCAAGGGGTAGTGACTGCGACACAGCCGTTTGAGCAGGGCATTGATCTGCTGCAGCCAGGCGCCGGCAGGCGCTTTGTCGTAGGGGCGGGGCAGACGCGCCAGTTCCTCGAGCGCCGCCACGCGCACTGGGTCGAGCGGCTGCTCGGTGCGTGGTAGGGGCCGTTTGCGTGGGCGCCAGCGACGCACGCGCCACAGGCCCCAGGCCAGCACGGGCAACAACGCCAACATCAGCCACCAGCCAGGCGCCGGTGGCCAGGGGCTGATCGGCGGGGGCGCGATCAATGGCTGCAACTGGTCAAGCGGGTTCACGAGGCGCTGCCCATGCGCTGGGCACTCAGGTAATCGCGCAATTGCTCGATCATCTCGCTTTGCGTGGTCAGTGGCATCAGCAGCACCCTGAGCTTTTGCGCCATCAATTCCCAGCGCTCGATGCGCGCCTCGGCTTGGTGCCGGTAGGCCTGGCGCAGCCCTTCGTCCAGCGTGTCCAGCTCCAGCTGCGCGCCCCGTTGCGCAAACCTCAGCAAGCCGGCCGCTGGCAGAGCGTGGTCCAGCGGGTCCGATACCGGCATCAGCAACAGGTCGCAGTGTCGCGAGAGCATGGCCAGGTGTTGTTCGCACTGGGGCGTCAGCGAGCGCTCATCGCAAATCACGATGGCCAGACTGCCTGGCCTCAATACTTCACGCGCCCTGCGCAGCGCAAGGCCAAGGCTATCGGCCTGGGCGACGCCTTCGGTGTGCAGCGACTGGTTGACCTTGGCCAGACGATTGAGCAGTTGCAGCAGGCTTTGCTTGCTGCGCCTGGGTTTGATCTCGTGGGGATCGTTGTCACCGAACACCAGCCCCCCGATCCGGTCGTTGTGCCCCAGCGCGGCCCAGCCGAACAGGGCCGCCGCCTGAGCCGCCAGTACCGACTTGAACACCAGCCCGGAGCCGAAGAACAGCCGCTGGCTCTGCTCCACGAGAATGAAGATCGGCCGCTCGCGTTCTTCGTGAAACAGCTTGGTGTGAGGCTCCTGGGTGCGGGCAGTGACCCGCCAGTCGATGTTGCGCACATCGTCACCGGCCTGGTACACCCGAACCTGATCGAAGTCCACACCCCGGCCCCGCAGCTTGGAATGGTGCAGGCCCACCAGCGGGCTACGTTGGCCGGGGTTGGAGAACAGCTGGATTTCGCGCACGCGGTGGCGCATGTCGATGAGTTCGGCAAGGGTGATACGAATGCCGGGCTCGATCAGCGGGGTGCTGGACATGGGGTCAGGCAACGGCCACGACGTCGAGGATACGTTGCACGACCCGGTCCTGGTCGACCCCCGCCGCCTCGGCTTCGAACGACAGGATGATGCGGTGGCGCAACACGTCGAACAGTACCGCCTGAATGTCCTCGGGGCTGACGAAATCGCGCCCGGCAAGCCACGCATGGGCCCGTGCGCAGCGGTCCAGGGAAATCGAGCCGCGCGGACTGGCGCCATAGGCAATCCAGTCGGCCAGTTCGTTGTCGAATTTGGCCGGCGTACGCGTGGCCATGACCAGTTGCACCAGGTACTCCTCCACCGCGTCCGCCATGTACAGGCCGAGGATTTCCTTGCGAGCTGCGAAGATCGCCTGCTGGCTGACCCGCCGCTCGGGCTTGGTCTCACCGCCCAGCGCCTCGCCGCGAGCCTGGGCCAGGATGCGGCGCTCCACGGCAGCGTCGGGGAAGCCGATCTTGACATGCATCAGGAAACGGTCGAGTTGCGCCTCGGGCAGGGGATAGGTGCCTTCCTGCTCGATCGGGTTCTGCGTGGCCATGACCAAGAACAGCGGCGACAGGTCGTAGGTGCTTCGCCCCACACTGACCTGGCGCTCGGCCATGGCTTCGAGCAGCGCCGATTGCACCTTCGCCGGCGCCCGGTTGATTTCGTCCGCCAGCACCAGGTTATGAAAGATCGGCCCCTGCTGGAACACGAAGCTCCCTGTCTCGGGCCGATAGATCTCGGTGCCGGTGATGTCGGCGGGCAGCAGGTCGGGGGTGAACTGGATACGGTGAAATTGCGCCTCGATGCCCTCGGCCAGTTCCTTGATGGCCTTGGTCTTTGCCAGGCCCGGCGCACCTTCCACCAGCATGTGGCCATCGGCCAACAGCACGATCAGCAGCCGCTCGACCAGCTTTTCCTGGCCAAGGATCTGGGAAGAGAGAAAGGTGCGCAGCGCGATCAGCGCCTCACGGTGTTCCATCGGCGACGGTTCCTGATAGAGGACCAGGCGGCTGATGGCAGCGGCCCGGCAAGGGTTGATACTTTAATCCATCCGAGGGGGTGGCGACCAATGGCGGCTTGGAAATTTATCTGAAGGGCGGCCTATCAGAAGATCAGCGCGGTCCTCGGGATAAGTGCCGTAGCGTTGAAATCCTGGGTTTGCTGCGCTGCCCATCACAGCCCATCGCGGCCAGTCCGGCGCCCCAGCCAAGCCGTTCCAAGTGCCGCGTAACCCTGAGCCCTGCGCTCTATCGATCACAGCGATAACCACTATCGAGCGGCCGGCCTCTCGCCTGGCGGCCCGTGCTCTTTATACTCGCGGCCTGATTTAGCCTTTCGTGCGCCTCGTTCAGGCGCCATGTCATGGAATTGTGCACAATGCCAAGCGTCAGCCCAGCCCCTCGTGGTCTGCCCGAACACCAACAGCAAAGCCTGCTCCAGCAGTGGCTGGCCATTCTCTCCGTGGCCGTGGGCGCGTTCGCCTTGGTGACCAGCGAGTTTCTTCCAGTCGGCGTGCTGAACGACGTCGCCAACGATCTGGGCATCAGTGCAGGCCTTGCCGGGCTGATGGTCACCTTGCCCGGCATCATGGCAGCCCTGGCGGCGCCGACCATTTCTGTCGGTGTCGGCAACCTGGACCGGCGCTACCTGCTGATCGGCCTGACCTTGATCATGATCCTGGCCAACGCCATCGTCGCGTTTGCCGGTAATTTTCACCTGTTGCTGCTGGGGCGCGTGCTGCTGGGGGTGAGTATCGGTGGCTTCTGGGCGACCGCCATTGCCTTGAGCAGCCGCCTGGCGCCCGATGGCGTCGGGGTGGCCAAGGCCAACTCGATCATCATGGCCGGCGTTACCCTGGCCACGGTCATCGGTGTGCCGGTGGGTACCTGGCTCAGCGGGCTGATGGGCTGGCGGATGACGTTCCTGGTCACTGCCGTGGTAGGGGTGCCGGTACTGTTGGCGCAGGTCATGCTCCTGCCCCGGTTGATGCCGGAGAAGGCCATTCGCATCAGCGACCTGCCGGCGTTGTTCATCAATCCACAGGCGCGCGTGGGCCTGATTGCCGTGTTGCTGATCGGGCTGGCGCATTTTGCCGCCTACACCTACGTGGCCCCTTTCTTCAAGCAAAACGCCGGCTTCGATGGCCCAACCATTGGCTCATTGCTGCTGCTCTACGGCGTGGCGGGGTTCATGGGCAATATCTGCGCAGGCTTTGCGGCCAACCGCAGCGTGCGGCATACCTTGCTGCTGGTGGCGCTGCTGATTGCCGTGAGCACGGCGCTGTTCCCGCACTTTGCCACTGGCATGACAGGCGCTGCGATGCTGATCGCGTTATGGGGCTTTGCCTTCGGGGCGTTTCCTGCCTGCGCGAACATCTGGATGTTCGTGGTCGCGCCCAAGGATGTGGAGCGGGGCATGCCGCTGTTCGTGGCCATGTTCCAGGTCATCATCGCCGTAGGGTCGTTCTTTGGTGGGCAGGTGGTCGATCACCTGGGCACCGGCGTGCTGCTGAGCATGGCCACGGCACTGGTAGGTTGCGGTTTCGTGACGGTGCTGGTGCTCGGGCGCAGTGTCAGTAATGCACTGGTCAGCCAGCCGGGTTGAGGGCGCTGAGCCACTCGCGTCCGTGCGGCACTGGGAGGATTGGAATGAACGCGGCGTACCGACTGTCGGTCGCATGTTCACACCCTCCAAGAAGGAAACCTGCAATGAAAGCGATGACTCGACTGTTCACTGGCCTGGCCCTGGTTGGCGCGATGGGCGCTTCTGTTGCCTGGGCCGATCAGCCCGGCGCCGACTGGAAAGTGAACAAGGATCAGGCCGAAGCTGCCCTCAAAGGCGCCGGCTACACCCAGATCACCAAGATCGAAGCCGATGACGGTCATTGGGAAGGCGAGGGGATGAAAGCTGACGGCAAGCAGTACGAGTTCAAGGTCGACCCGCGAGATGGCCGTATCGTCAAGGATGAACTGGATAACTGAGTTCAGCCTGCATTGAAGCCCATCAGGCCCACGCACCCGCGTGGGCCTGATGCATTCGGTCAGCGGCGCAGCAGACGCGACACCACCATGGCCAGCGCGGCACCGATGGCCACGGCAGCAAACGGCTTTTCCTTGACGAAGGACGAGACGCAGTTCACGGCATCGCCGTAAGTCTTGGTCACCTGGCCAGCAGCCTGACGGCCTTCACCTTCGGCTTCCAGGGCCGGATCGTCGATCAGACGGCCTACAGCGCTCTGGGCTTTACCCGCAATGTTCTCTGCTACACCTTCGATCTGTTCGCGTTTCATGGTTCGGTCATCCTTTCGCTAACGGGATTGGTTAAATAGCAAAAGGTTAGGGCGTTAGCGCCGCCGATTGGTTCCAACCAAAGCGGCGCCAGATACTACCGCGCCGTGCACCTGCTGCGGTTACGTGCCCTCACGCACGTGCCGTTCCAAGATCCTGGGCCCGCTGCCTTCCTCGCCCAGTACATCCTGTGGGTTGCGTAGCGGGCATTGCTCCAGCGACAGGCAGCCGCAGCCGATGCAGTTGTCCAGGTTGTCGCGCAACGCCTGGAGCAGGCGAATGCGCTGGTTCAGGTCTTCTCGCCACGCACTGGACATTTCGCCCCACTGGGCTGCCGTGAGCTTGCTGTTGGGCGGGTAGCGCCCCAGCGCCTGCTTGATTTCATCCAGGGCAATACCGGTGCGCTGGGCCACCTTGATGATCGCCAGGGTGCGCAGCACCAGCGACGGATAGCGGCGTTGGTTGCCAGCGGTGCGCGTGCTGGCGATCAAACCCTTGCTTTCGTAGAAATGCAGTGCCGATACCGCGATACCGCTGCGGCGAGCCACCTCACCTACGGTAAGCATCCGTGTCGATTCTGCTGCCATGCGAGTGGATCTCCAATGGGTGTACTGGGGGGCGTCAGAACGCTGGGGGGACAGCCGCGGCGCTTGCGGGCATGCGGTCGCGACGTAACTGGTTGACCAGGCTGTAGCGATCAGCGGGGTAGAGGTTTTCGCAGACCGCCATCAGGTCGCCGTTTTCCTCGCGGTAGTGGCGCACCACGCACAGCGCCGGTGCCCCCGGCTCGGCACTTAATACACGGGCCTGGTCAAGGGTCAGTGACTGTGCCTGAACGTGCTGGTCGATCACGGCGATCACCCGCTCGTAGTGCTGCTCGATCAGGCGGGCGATCAACTGCTCGGGATGTGCCTGGGCCAGTTCGATCACCTGCGCGTAGTCGGATTGGGCATAGACGGCGCTTGCACACACCACCAAGGGGTGGCCCGCAGAGGTACTGTGCAACGCCTCGATGCAGAAGTACTGTTCCCCTGGCACCAGCCCCAGTCGCTCGGCCTCCTCAGGGGCAGCCACGAATTGGCGAACAGCGCGAATCTGACGCACGGGTGCCTGAAGATGATGCGAGAGCTCTGCCAGGCTCGCTATCGACTGCCGGTAGCCGATCTGAGGGTGGCGCGCCTCGACGCGTGTCCCAATGCGCTTGCGCCGCGACACCAGGCCCAGGCTCTGCAACTGCTCGACCGCCGCGCGAACCGTATGCCGGCTCACACCGTAGAGCGCGCACAGTTCGATTTCAGTGGGCAACAAGCCCCCGACCGGATAGCGGCTGCTGGCGATTGCCTCGATCAAGTCCTTGGCCACAGTGGCATAGCGGGCTTGGTGCATGGGTAGAACCTGTCTGGACGTTGTACAAAGGCGCCAGTGTACCAGCCGTTCGTCGCTCCCGAGCGCCCGCCCGCCATCGCCTCATTACCCCTTGTGCGACCTCAGCAGCAATGCTGCCACCGCACAGCCGAGCAACGCCAGGCAAGCCAGGTAGAAGGTATCGCTGTAGGCCATCAGGTAGGCTTCGCGGCGGATGGTGCCCGACAACCCTTCGAGCCACTGCTGCGAATGCCAGAGCCATGTCTGCACGGTCGGATCCAGGCGTGTGTGCAGTTGCGGCTCGAACACGGTCACATGCTCATGGATGCGCGCACTGTGCAGGCGTTCGCGCGTGGCCACCAGTTGGGTCAGGCCAGCCGTGCCGATGGCGCCACCCAGGTTGCGCAGCATCGAGAACACCGCCGAGGCCGACCCGGCCTCGCGCTTGTCCAGCCCGGCCACTGCCAGCACGGACAACGCAACCATGATGAACGGCTGGCCGATACCCCGTACCACGGTGGAGGGGATGATCACATTGTCGGCACTGTCGGCCGTCAGGCTGGCGCCCATCCAGCAGCCCAGCGCCATGATCAGGAACCCGCTGGCCACCATGAACTTGGCGCTGGTCCACCGCATCAGGCGCGGCATCAAGGGCGCCAGCAGCAACTGCACGAGCCCGTAGGCGATCAACGCCACACCCACGTCCCGGGCACTGAAGCCTTGCAGTTGCGAGAGGTAGTTAGGTACCAGAAACACCAGCCCGAAGGTGGCCGCCCCGAAGATGAACATCGCCAGGCTGGCCACGCCGAAGTTGTAACGGCCCAGCAACCGCAGATTGATGAACGCGCGCGGGCCGAACAGCTGGGTCGTCACGAACAGCACCAGGGCCAATGCTGACACCACGGTCATGCCCGTAATGAACGAAGACCCGAACCAGTCCAACCGGCCGCCTTCTTCCAGCACGATCTGCAGCCCGCCCAGGCCAATCACCATGGCGGCGATGCCGAGCCAGTCACCGTGGCGCAGCAACTGCAACTTCATCGGCCTGGCCTCGATGGACCAGGCAATGGCGCACAGCAGGGCAATACCAGGAAACAGCTGCAGGTAGAAGATCCAGCGCCAGGAGTACGCATCGGTCAACCAGCCGCCGATCGAAGGGCCCGCTGCCTGCGCCACGCTGTTGGCCAGGCTGAACAACGCCATGCCCATGGCCATTCGGCTGGCCGGCAGTTCGGTGATGATCAGCTGGAACGACAGCGGGATCAGCACGGCGCCGGCGGCGCCCTGGATTACCCGGATCACGATCATGGTTTCAAGGTTCGGCGCCCACGAACAGGCCACCGACGCGATCAGGAAGACCAGCGAGCCCGTCCACATCACCCGGCGCAGGGAGAACACCTCCACCAGCCAGGCCGTCAGGGGGATCATCACGATCTCTGCCACCAGGTAGGCGGTGGATATCCATGACCCTTCCTCGAAGCTGGCGCCCAGCGAGCCGCGTATCTCGGGCAGTGCGGCACTGGTGACGTGCACGTTCATGCCGGCCATGAAACAGCCAAACAGCCCGCCCAGCACAGCCACCCAGGCGCGCAGGGATACCGGTTGTTCAGCGCGCATCGGCAGGCTCCGGCGTGCGCGTGTCGACGGTGGTCACCACCGACATGCCGGGCAGTATCTGCGGCCCGTTTACGGGCAGGTCGAGCAGGATGCGCACCGCAAAACGCTGGACGATCTTGGTGAAGTTGCCTGTGGCATTGTCCGACGGCAGCAACGCGAAAACATTGCCCGAGGCCGGCGAGAAGCTTGCTACGTGACCTTCGAATGCCTGGCCAGGGAAACTGTCCACCTGTACCTGTACAGGCTGCCCTGGGCGCATCCGAGCCAACTGGGTTTCCTTGTAGTTGGCGACGACATAGGCCTGCGCGACCGGCACCACTGCCAACAACGGCTGGCCCGGCACCACGTATTGCCCTGCACGCACGTGGCGCTTGCCCACCACGCCTGCCACCGGTGCGCGCAGCACGGTGTCCTGGGCGTCCTGTTCGGCCAGTCGGCGTTCGGCCCTGGCGCTTTCGAAGGCGGCCAGGTGCTGCTGCAGGTCAGCCTTGGCCTGGGCAGCGCCGGCCTTGGCCATCCGTTGCTGCGCCTGTTGTTCCCGCCATGCTGCCTTCGCCCCTTGCTCGACAGCCTTGGCCTGGTTGGCAGCGGCCAGCGCCTGCTCCAGCCGTTGGGTCGTGGCTGCCTCGTCGCGTACCAGGCCTTGGTAGCGTTGCAGGTCCAGCTGGCTGCGACGACGTTCGGCGCTGGCACTGTGCACGGCGGCCTCGGCCTTGAGGGTGGCCTGCGCCTGCTGCTCGATGCGCTGCACGGCCAGCTCGCGGCGAGCCCGCGCCGCGTCTATGGCCGCCTGCGCCTGATGTTCGGCAGCGCGCGCGCGATCCCTGCGGGCCTGGTAATCGCGATCCTGCAACCGGACCAGCACAGCGCCGGCTTCAACCGGCTGGTCGTCTTCGACCTCCACCGTTGCCACATAGCCCGCCACGCGCGAACTCAATGCAACCCAATCGGCGCGGATGTAGGCGTCGTCGGTACTTTCCAGGTAGCGCCCGGTGGAGAACCAGTAGCCAGCGAGCGCCAGTAGCGCCAGCACGCCCAGGCATGCGGCTGCGCTATAGAGCAACCGCCGTCGTGTGCGAAGGGTCGCCTGCTCGGCAGTCGGGGTTGAGGGGTGCGTTTGTGCAGCAGCGTTCATGGTGGGGTTCCATTGTCCAGTGGAGGCGGTTGCGCTTTGCAAGCGTCGGCGGAGCCTTGGGCGTGGCGGCTTCACCACCCGCCGCCCAGTGCGCGGAACAGGTCGATCTGGGCACTGGCCACCTTGCCGCGCGCCTCGAGGAGCTGGTCATGCAGGGCGATCAGCTCGCGTTCGCTGTCAAGCAGGGCCAGCCCGTCCTGGGTGCCCGCACGGTAGCTGGCCTGTGCCAGGGCGAAGCCGCGCTGGCTGTGCTCGAGCGCAGCCTGCAGCGAAGACATGTGCTGCTGCTCGCCGGCATGGCGGGCCAAAGCCTGGCGCACATCCTTCAGGGCCTTGAGCGCCACGCTGCGGTAGTGAGCGCGCTGGGCCTGCTGCAAAGCCTGGGCCTTGCCCAACCGGGCGCGGTTGGCTTTCAGGTTGGGAAATTCCCAGCTGATCAATGGGCCGACGCCAAAGGTGATGGCGCGGCTAGCCCCCAGGCCACTGATGTGACGGTCAGCGCTAGCCAGTTGGGCGCCAAAAAGAACCTTGGGGTACAGGTCGGCGCGCACGATGTCCGTTTCCAGGCCGGCGGCTTCCAACGCTCGTTCAGCCTGGCGTACGTCGGGGCGCCGTTCGAGCAGGTGCCAGCCATCGGCTGTGGGCAGCGTTGCCGTGAGCGAAGGGATGGCAGCGCAGGGGTGTGTGCGATCAACCGTGGCGTCACCGGCCAGGGTGCTCAGCTCGAACAGCGCCACCTGGCGCCGCGCCTCGAAAACAGGTATCCGGGCGCGCACCTGTTCACGCAGGCCGAGCAGCCGCTCGCCGTCCAGCGCCGTGGCGATGCCGGCCTGACGCTGGCGGTCGCTCAACAGCAGGCTGCGATCAAGGGTGCGCAGGGCTTGCCTGGCCTGGCTCAGGCGGGCGGTGTAGACGCATTGTTCGATGTAGGCACGGCTGGTCTGGGCGGCCACCAGCAGTCTCACGGCATCGTGCGCGGCGTTCGCAGCCTGCGCTTGCGCCTTGGCGCGATCGATTTGGGCTTGCACCTGCCCCCACACGTCCACCTGATACGCCAGCGCCACGCCCGGATTGAAGTGCCAGGAGGCGGAAGCATGGCTGTCACGGGCCTGGGCCAGGGTCTGATCGTCACTGTCCCTGCCGTAGGTTGCAGCAATACCCAGCGAGGTAGCAGGCAGGCGCTGCGCCTCAAACTCGCCGATGCCAGCCAGCAGTGCCCGCACGTTGGCTTCGGCCTGGGCCAGGTCCTGGTTGTTGGCCAATGCGCGCTCCACCCAGCGTCCGAGTTGCGGGTCCTGGTACAACTGCCACCAGCGCTCGGGCAAAGGCTGCGCGCTAACCCCGGCCTGGGTCTCGGCCAAAGGGTTGACCCGCATGGCCGCAGGGGGCTGTTCGGAGGCGACAGGGTGCGTGCAACCTGCCAGCAGGCCGAACGTCAGCACAGCGCAAAGCTGTACGGGGGAGGGGATCATCGACGAAGTGGGCATCATGAACATCGCTTGTCAGTCATGATGCAACGTTAGCGAGACCGGTCAGGTCAAGGCTGCCGCAAGCGGGACAACCGTGCGCGCCAGCGGGACAACTCGAACCGCTTCAGCGGGGGCGTGCGCTCCCGTCCTGCCAGTCGCTGGGCGCGTATCCCAGAATACGCCTGAACATGGCTGCAAAGGCGCTTGGGCTCTGGTAGCCGTGTTCGAGCGCCACGGTGATGATCGGACGGCCTGCCGCCAGGCACTGCTGGCTCAGCATCACCCGCGCCCGAGCGCGCCACTGGCCGTGGGACATGCCCAACTCGCGCTGAAACAGCCGGGCCACATTGCGCGTGCTCATGTTCAGCGCAGTGGCGCACTCTTCAAGCGAATGCGCCTCGGCGGGTGACCGCAGCATGCGCTCGCACCAGGCCCTCAGGCGCGCGTGCGTCGGCATTGCAACGAACGTGTCGATGCGCCTTGCATGGGCGAGCTCGCCGAGAATGAGCGCCCGTACGTGCTCGCCCTCCCGGACACCGAGCATTCGCGAGGCTGCCAGGATCAATTCACGCAGCAACCCCGTCACCACGATCACCTGGCAGTGGCCGACATGGGGCGTCAGCAGCAGGGAGCGCATGCTGACGACGCCTTCCATGACAATGGCATGGCTGACGCCGGCCGGCACCCACAACGCATTACCCCCATGGATCACCCAGCTTCCCGAATCGGTACTCACATGCACAATGCCACTGGCCGCGTAGATCAGTTGGTCGTGGGCGTGGCAGTGGCTGGCGACGTGATCGCCGGGGGCGTAATCCATTTCGAGTGTCTGCATGTGGGGGATCCATCGTTGGAATGGATCCAATTGTAAAGGGGGATCGTGTGTGGAGGTTGCAAAGGGTGGGGTAGTGTGCGGTTTGAATGTGACTGAATTGCTTGATTCTAGGAAAAGATAAGAATTTATTGCGAGCTATTTGGTTTTCACAGTTCACATTCTATTAACGAGCGAAGTGTGTGGGGAGCACTGGGTGGTCTATCCCCGCAATGCCGGCTCGCCATGGCGGTCGGCATGCAGGGAATTGGAAGTTACAAGCCGGCCTCAAGCGCGAGTAGCGCGTCAATGGTCTGCCGACGGCGGATCAAGCGTACGGCTTGGCCTTCGATCATCACCTCTGGCAGCAAAGGCCGGCTGTTGTAGTTGGACGACATGGAGGCGCCGTAGGCACCGGCATCGTGAATCACCAGCAAGTCGCCAACCACGGCCTGGGGCAAGTCCTGAGGGCAGAGCGCCTGTTCATCCTGAGTGAACACGTCCCCCGATTCGCACAGTGGGCCGGCGACCACGGTCGGTTGCCGCGGGCGGTCTACGGGGTGGCCGTCGGCATCGAGCAGGGTCATGGCATGGTAGGCCCCGTACATCGCAGGACGCATCAGGTCGTTGAAGCCAGCATCGACCAGCACGAATGTGTTGCGGCCCACCTGCTTGACGGCACGGACTTCGGTCACCAGATAGCCCGACTCGGCTACCAGAAAACGCCCTGGCTCGATCTCCATGCGCACCGGGTGGCCGAGCACGGCTTCGATTTCCTGCCGTGCCACTGCCCAGGTTTGCGCATAGCGCTGCAGGTCCACCGGCGTGTCGGTATCGCGGTATGGCGTCGAGAGCCCACCGCCGATCGAGAACGCTTCGATGTCGGTGTCCAGGCGCACGATCAGCTCGATCATGGCACGAGCCACCTGTTCCAGATGGGAGTAGTCAACGCCAGAGCCGATATGCATGTGCACGCCTACCAGGTGCAGGCGATGGGCCCGGATGCAGGCGAGCGCCTGCGGCAGGTCCTCGTGCCAGATGCCATGCTTGCTGTTCTCGCCCCCGGTATTGGTCTTGCGGCTATGGCCATGGCCGAACCCTGGGTTGATGCGCAGCCAGACACGGTGCCCTGGCGAGTGCTCGCCCAACTGGCGCAGCATGTCGATGGAGCCTGCGTTGACTTCGATCTTTTCCGCGACCGCGCGCGCCAGGGTGGCGCGGTCCAGCACGTCGCAAGTCAGCACCACCCCCGCAGGCTCGCCCGCCACACTGGCGCCGGCTGCAAAGGCGCGTTCCATTTCCCCGAGCGACACCGCATCGAGCACCAGCCCGTGCTGGCGCATCAAGCGCAATACCTGCAGGTTGGGGTTGGCCTTCTGGGCGAAGCGTACGGTGTCGAATGGCTTGAGCTGTTCTATCCGGCTGATGATGGTGGCGGCGTCGTAGGCCCACAGGGGTGAACCGTGCTGGCGAACGGCGTCGGCAAGCACAGCGTAAGGATGGTTCATGATCGAAGGACTCGGGACAGGGGGAAGTAGCGAGCATGGCCCATAGACTCGATTCAGAAAAATAGCTATTTTTGCGCCACCCATTCAGACCTGATATGACCTGTGAATACCATCGGTGCTGCCATGAAACTCTCCGCCCGCCACATCGAAGTGTTCCGCGCCATCATGGTCTCGGGCAGCGTGACGGGCGCGGCGCGTCTGCTGTTCACCTCGCAGCCGACGATCAGCCGTGAGCTGGCGCGGCTAGAGCACGTGACCGGCCTGCATCTGTTCGAACGCACGGCCGGTCGCTTGGAAGCCACCGCCCAGGCGTTGCTGCTGATCGATGAAGTAGAGCGGGCGTATGTAGGCCTTGAGCGCATCGATCGTTTTGCCCAGGCCATTCGCAATTTTCAGCAGGGCCAGTTGGCCGTCACCTGCCTGCCGTTGTTTTCGCAGACGCTACTGCCCAAGGTCTGCCAGCGTTTCCACAAACAGCACCCTGGGGTGAGCGTGAGCATCGTGGCCCAGGAGTCACCGCTGCTGGAAGAGTCCCTGGCCACCCAGCAGCACGACCTGGGCCTGACGGAGGTCGCGCAGATACCCCGCGGGGCGAGCGGGGAATTGCTGTTCAGCGCCAACATGGTCTGCGTGCTGCCTGAGCACCATCCGTTGCAGGCCAGGTCACGGCTGAGCCTGGCGGACTTCCATGAGATCGATTTCATCAACCTGGCCAGCCTGGACACCTATCGCCAGCGTCTGGACCACCAGTTTCGCGCGGCCGGGGTGAACCGTCGCACGGTCATCGAGACCACCAGCGCCGCCTCGGTGTGCGCCATGGTCAGGCAGGGCCTGGGCGTCGCCATCATCAACCCCCTGAGCGGGCTGGAGGCGGCCCAGAGTGGTTTGCCCATCAGGCCGCTGGAGATCTCGATCGCCTACCAGGTGATGCTGGTCAGGCCAGACCACCGGCCGGCCTCGGCGGCGGTCGAGCCGTTCTGTCAGACACTGCGCGAGCAGGCGCAGGCGATGCAGCGCGCACTGGCCTAGCCCCTGCGGCCTGTGGCAAGCCTGCGCAGTGATCGGTGGATTAGAGTTCGCAGATGAACGTGCCGGTGCCGCTCAGGATGTTTTCCAAGGTTTGCCTGATCTCGTCCAGATCGCTCAGCGTGCTGGTCAGGTTGATCTGAAGCACCTCATCACCGCGCAAGGCGTCCCGGTCACCTGCCGCCACTTCGATCAACAGGCCAGTTGCGCTCAAGGTCACTTTCAAGCCGTCCAGGGTCGAGGGCTCATCATCCAGGGTCAGGTCGACCGTGTCTTCGTCGGGGTAGCGGGTCAGCAGGAACATCTGGCCTTTGTCGCTGTGGCAGCACAGGGTGGCCATGTTGTCCTCCTCTTCATCGCAGGGGGTGGCGAACAGCACGGCGGTGTCGATTTGCATGGCGGGCTCGGATCAAAGGAAACGGAAGGGAATTCTGACAGTCTTGCTTACATGCATAAACGTAAAGTTACCGCCCCTTGAACGAAATTGTCGCAGCGCTGCAAGCCTTGATGACCGGTCAGTCGTTAAGCTTCGCCCAGTCCTGGGCGTGCATGCGCACGCTCAACGCCTGGTTTTCATCGTTCGCCCTGCCTGCAATCGTCTATCGTTGATCCCGGCACGGCGCACGCAGCGACGCTTCAACTATTACAAAGCCCAAGCGGAGTACCACAGATGGCGTTCTTCACCGCGGCCAGCAAAGCCGACTTCCAGCATCAACTGCAAGCGGCCCTGGCGCAGCACATCAGCGAACAGTCCCTGCCACAAGTGGCGCTGTTCGCCGAACAGTTCTTCGGCATCATCTCTCTGGACGAACTCACCCAGCGCAGGCTTTCCGACCTGGCCGGCTGCACCCTGTCGGCCTGGCGCATCGTCGAGCGTTTCGACCCCGAGCACCCGCAGGTGCGCGTGTACAACCCCGATTACGAACGCAACGGTTGGCAGTCGACCCACACGGTCGTCGAGGTGCTGCACCATGACCTGCCGTTTCTGGTGGACTCGGTCCGCACCGAGCTGAACCGCCGTGGCTACAGCATTCATACGCTGCAGACCACGGTATTGAGCGTGCGCCGCAACGCCAAGGGCGAATTGCTGGAGCTGCTGCCCAAGGGTACCCACGGTGAAGGGGTTGGGCACGAGTCGCTGATGTACCTGGAGATCGATCGCTGCGCCAACGCTGCAGAGCTGAGCGTGCTGGCTCGAGAAATCGAGCAGGTGCTGGCCGAGGTCCGCGTGGCGGTCGATGATTTCGAGCCGATGAAGGACAAGCTGCGTGAAGTCGTGGCGCTGGTCGAGCAGACCCCGTACGGGCCGGCCCAGCACGAAAAGGGCGAGGTCAAGGCGTTCCTGGAGTGGTTGCTGGACAACCACTTCACCTTCCTGGGGTACGAAGAGTTCACCGTCCAGGCCGATCAGGACGGTGGCCAGATGGTTTACGACGCGCAGTCGTTCCTTGGGCTGCCGCGTCGCCTGCGCGTTGGCTTGACCCCCGAAGAGCTGCGCATCGAAGACTACGCCGTGGCCTACCTGGCCGAGCCGCTGCTGCTCTCCTTCGCCAAGGCTGCGCTGCCAAGCCGGGTACACCGCCCGGGCTACCCTGACTACGTGTCCATCCGTCAGCTCGATGCCTCGGGTAACGTGCTCAAGGAACACCGCTTCATGGGCCTTTACACCTCCACGGTGTATGGCGAAAGCGTGCACGCCATCCCCTACATCCGGGTCAAGGTCGCCGAAGTGGAGCGCCGTTCCGGCTTCGATACCAAGGCTCACCTGGGCAAGGAACTGGCGCAGGTGCTCGAGGTGCTGCCGCGCGACGATCTGTTCCAGACGCCGGTCGATGAGCTGTTCAGCACGGTCATGTCCATCGTGCAGATCCAGGAGCGCAACAAGATTCGCGTCTTCCTGCGCAAAGACCCGTACGGGCGCTTCTGCTATTGCCTGGCCTATGTACCGCGTGAAATCTATTCCACCGAGGTTCGGCAGAAAATCCAGCAGGTGTTGATGGAACGCCTGAAGGCCAGCGATTGCGAGTTCTGGACCTTCTTCTCCGAGTCGGTACTGGCCCGTGTGCAGCTGATCCTGCGCGTGGACCCGAAGAACCGTATCGACATCGACCCGCAGCAGCTCGAGCGTGAAGTCATCCAGGCCTGCCGTTCCTGGCAGGACGATTTCTCGGCGCTGGTCGTGGAGAACTTCGGCGAAGCCCAAGGCACCAACATCCTGGCCGATTTCCCCAAAGGCTTCCCGGCTGGCTACCGCGAGCGCTTCGCCGCCCATTCGGCGGTGGTGGACCTGCAGCATGTGCTGGCCCTGTCGGAAAGCAAGCCACTGGCTATGAGTTTCTACCAGCCGCTCACGCGGGTTGGCGAGCGCACCCTGCACTGCAAGCTGTACCACGCCGACACCCCTCTGGCGCTGTCGGACGTACTGCCGATTCTGGAAAACCTCGGCCTGCGCGTGCTGGGAGAGTTCCCCTATCGACTGCGCCACGCCAATGGCCGCGAATACTGGATTCACGACTTCGCCTTCACCTACAGCGAAGGCCTGAGCCTGAACATTCAGGAACTCAATGACACCTTCCAGGATGCATTCATCCACATCGTCGGCGGCGATGCCGAAAACGATGCCTTCAACCGCCTGGTGCTGACCGCGGGCCTGCCGTGGCGCGACGTGGCATTGCTGCGTGCCTATGCACGCTACCTGAAACAAATCCGTCTGGGCTTCGACCTGGGCTACATTGCCAGCACGCTGAACAACCACACCGACATCGCGCGCGAGCTTACCCGCCTGTTCAAGACGCGTTTCTACCTGGCCCGCAAGCTGACCCAGGACGACCTCGAGGACAAGCAGCAGCGCCTTGAGCAAGCGATCCTCAATGCGCTGGACGAGGTGCAGGTGCTCAACGAGGACCGCATCCTGCGTCGCTACCTGGACCTGATCAAGGCCACCCTGCGCACCAACTTCTATCAGCTCGATGCCAACGGCCAGAACAAGTCGTATTTCAGCTTCAAGTTCAACCCCAAGCTTGTGCCCGAACTGCCCAAGCCGGTGCCCAAGTTCGAGATCTTCGTCTATTCCCCTCGGGTCGAGGGTGTGCACCTGCGCTTTGGCAACGTTGCGCGCGGCGGCCTGCGCTGGTCGGACCGCGAGGAAGACTATCGCACTGAGGTGCTGGGCCTGGTCAAGGCGCAGCAGGTGAAGAACTCGGTAATCGTACCTGTCGGCGCCAAGGGTGGTTTCCTGCCACGTCGCCTGCCACTGGGCGGCACGCGTGACGAGATCGCGGCAGAGGGCGTGGCGTGCTACCGCATCTTCATCTCGGGGTTGCTCGACATTACCGACAACCTCAAGGACGGTGGCGTCGTGCCGCCGGTCGGCGTGGTGCGTCACGACGATGACGACCCGTACCTGGTCGTGGCGGCCGACAAAGGCACCGCCACGTTCTCGGACATCGCCAACGGGATCGCCATCGACTATGGCTTCTGGCTGGGTGACGCCTTCGCATCGGGTGGCTCGGCAGGCTACGACCACAAGAAAATGGGCATCACCGCCCGCGGTGCCTGGGTCGGCGTGCAGCGTCACTTCCGTGAGCGCGGCATCAACGTGCAGGAAGATCCGATCACGGTGATCGGTGTGGGCGACATGGCCGGCGACGTCTTCGGTAATGGCTTGTTGATGTCCGACAAGCTGCAACTGGTAGCGGCCTTCAACCACCTGCATATCTTCATCGACCCCAACCCGGAGCCGGCGTCCAGCTTTGCCGAGCGCAAGCGCTTGTTCGACTTGCCGCGTTCGGCGTGGACCGACTACGACACCAGCATCATGTCCGAAGGCGGTGGCATTTTCCCGCGTAGCGCCAAGAGCATCGCCATCACGGCGCAGATGAAGGAACGCTTCGCCATCGAGGCCGACCGCCTGACGCCCACCGAGCTGCTCAATGCACTGCTCAAGGCGCCCGTTGACCTGCTCTGGAACGGTGGCATCGGCACCTACGTCAAGGCCAGTGGCGAAAGCCACGCCGACGTTGGCGACAAGGCCAACGACGCCTTGCGTGTCAACGGCAACGAGCTGCGCTGCAAGGTGGTAGGCGAGGGCGGCAACCTGGGCATGACCCAGCTTGGCCGGGTGGAATTCGGCCTGCACGGCGGCGCCACCAACACCGACTTCATCGACAACGCCGGCGGCGTGGATTGCTCCGACCACGAGGTCAATATCAAGATTCTGCTCAACGAGGTTGTGCAGGGTGGTGACATGACCGAGAAGCAGCGCAACCAGCTACTCGGTAGCATGACCGAGGAAGTGTCCGGCCTGGTGCTGGGCAACAACTACAAGCAGACCCAGGCGCTGTCGCTGGCAGCGCGTCGCGTGCGCGAGCGCATTGCCGAGTACAAGCGCCTGATGGCCGACCTCGAGGCCCGTGGCAAGCTTGACCGGGCCATCGAGTTCCTGCCTTCCGAGGAACAGCTGGCCGAGCGCCTCGCCGCCGGCCAGGGCCTGACCCGTGCAGAGCTCTCGGTACTGATCTCCTACAGCAAGATCGACTTGAAGGAGCAGTTGCTCAAGTCCCAGGTGCCGGACGACGATTACCTGACCCGCGACATGGAAACCGCGTTCCCGCCGTCGCTGGTCAGCAAGTTCGCCGACTCCATGCGCCGCCACCGCCTCAAGCGCGAGATCGTCAGCACCCAGATCGCCAACGACTTGGTCAACAACATGGGCATCACTTTCGTGCAGCGGTTGAAGGAATCGACCGGCATGAGCCCTGCCAACGTGGCCGGGGCTTACGTGATCGTGCGCGACATCTTCCACCTGCCGCACTGGTTCCGTCAGATCGAGGCGCTGGATTACCAAGTCCCCGCCGAGATCCAGCTGACCCTGATGGACGAACTGATGCGCCTGGGTCGTCGAGCCACGCGCTGGTTCCTGCGTAGCCGTCGCAATGAGCAAGACGCTGGCCGTGATTGCGCCCACTTTGGGCCGAAGATCGCCCAGCTTGGGCTCAAGCTCGACGAACTGCTCGAAGGCCCGACCCGCGAACGCTGGATGGTGCGCTACCAGAGCTTCGTCGATGCGGGGGTGCCGGAGCTGTTGGCACGCATGGTGGCCGGTACCAGCCATCTGTACACCTTGCTGCCGATCATCGAGGCGGCTGATGTGACCGGTCACGAGCCGGCGCAGGTGGCCAAGGCGTTCTTCGCCGTGGGCAGCGCGCTTGACCTGACCTGGTACTTGCAGGAGATCAGCAACCTGCCGGTGGAGAACAACTGGCAGGCCCTGGCCCGGGAAGCCTTCCGCGACGACATCGACCTGCAACAACGCGCCATCACCATCTCGGTATTGCAGATGGCCGATGCACCGCAGGACATGGATGCCCGCGTCGCGCTGTGGGCCGAGCAGCATCGGGTGATGGTGGAGCGCTGGCGCGCCATGCTCGATGACCTGCGCAGCGCCTCGGGCCATGACTACGCGATGTATGCAGTGGCCAACCGCGAACTGGTCGATCTGGCCATGAGTGGGCAGGCGACTGTAATGCCGTCCTGAGTCATTGCTGAAATGAAAAAGCCCCGGCCGTGATGCCGGGGCTTTTTTGTGGGTGAGGTGTTGGGCGATTGGTTATGGAATGACGGTCAACGGGGCGCGCAGCGGCCCCAGTGATCTGTGATGCAGAACTCAAGTACCGAGGCCGCTGATGCCCGCCGCCGGCACCGAGCAGCACCCATAAGCCAACGATAGAGACAGGCGTTGCTCACGATGTCTGCGCTCAAACCCTACGACATCACCAGACCAAGCCCGCCACTGCCTTACTTGAACCGCCGCTCCACACCCTTCTCCACCAGGATCTTGGCCGATATTTCTTCCACCGAAAAATGCGTGGAATTGATGTTGGGAATGTTCTCGCGGCGGAACAGGCTCTCGACTTCTCGCACCTCGAATTCGCACTGGGCGAAGCTCGAGTAACGGCTATTGGGCTTGCGCTCGTGGCGAATGGCGGTCAGCCGGTCGGGGTCGATGGTCAGGCCGAACAGCTTGCTGTGGTGCTTTTTCAGCACCGCCGGCAGTTGCAGGCGCTCCATGTCGTCTTCGGTCAGCGGGTAGTTGGCCGCGCGGATGCCGAACTGCATGGCCATGTACAGGCACGTCGGGGTTTTGCCGCAACGGGACACACCCACCAGGATCAGGTCGGCCTTGTCGTAGTAATGGGTGCGTGCGCCGTCATCGTTGTCCAGAGCGAAGTTCACCGCCTCGATGCGCTCCATGTAGTTGGAATTGCCACCAATGGAGTGGGATTTGCCCACCGAATACGAGGAATGGGCGGTCAACTCCTGCTCCAGCGGGGACAGGAACGAGGAGAAGATGTCGATCATGAACCCATTGGAGGTGGCGAGGATCTCGCGGATGTCCTGGTTGACGATGGTGTCGAAGATGATCGGCCGCATGCCGTCGCGCTCGGCCGCCGCATTGATCTGCTGAACCATGTTGCGCGCTTTTTCGGGGGAGTCGATGTAGGGCCGGGTGAATTTGCTGAAAGGAATGCTCTCGAACTGCGCGAGCAGGCTCTGGCCCAGGGTCTCGGCAGTGATGCCGGTGCCGTCGGAGATGAAGAACGCGGTTCGTTTCATTTGCGATCGGGGCCTTAGTGATGATGACGTTTCTTGATTATGATAAGTTCGCTTTGCCGAATGCGGCTGTCGGCATTCTCACTTATTTTCCAGGTACAGGCCACATGCGTCCGGCCCAGTCAAGAAGACAGGCGGGCGCCGTTGAGCTTTTCCAATACAGCTAGTGGAGAGATCACCTTGGTAGAGTACGTAGTTTCCCTCGAAAAGCTCGGCGTCCATGATGTGGAGCATGTGGGGGGCAAGAACGCATCCCTGGGCGAGATGATCAGCAATCTTGCCGGTGCCGGCGTGTCCGTGCCGGGCGGCTTTGCCACTACGGCTCAGGCGTACCGTGATTTCCTCGAGCAAAGTGGGCTCAACGACCGCATCCATGCGGCGCTCGATGCCCTGGACGTGGACGATGTCAACGCCCTGGCCAAGACCGGCGCGCAGATTCGCCAGTGGGTGATGGAAGCCGAATTCCCGGCGCGTCTGGATGCCGAGATCCGTACCGCCTTCGCCGAAATGGCCAATGGCAACGACAACATGGCCGTGGCCGTGCGCTCCTCGGCCACCGCCGAAGACCTGCCAGACGCCTCGTTCGCCGGCCAGCAGGAAACCTTCCTCAACATCCGCGGCGTGGACAACGTGATCCGTGCTGCGAAGGAAGTGTTCGCCTCGCTGTTCAATGACCGTGCCATCTCCTACCGTGTGCACCAGGGCTTCGACCACAAGCTGGTCGCACTCTCGGCTGGCGTGCAGCGCATGGTCCGTTCCGAAACCGGCACCGCCGGCGTGATGTTCACGCTGGACACCGAGTCGGGATTCCGTGACGTCGTGTTCATCACCGGTGCCTACGGCCTGGGTGAAACCGTGGTCCAAGGCGCGGTCAACCCTGACGAATTCTACGTACACAAACACACCCTGCAGGCTGGCCGTCCGGCCATCCTGCGCCGCAACCTGGGCAGCAAGGCGATCAAGATGGTCTATGGCGAAGAAGCCAAGGCCGGTCGCTCGGTCAAGACGGTCGAAGTCGATCGCGCCGAGCGTGCCCGCTTCTGCCTGAGCGACGACGAAGTCAACGAGCTGGCCAAGCAGGCGATGATCATCGAGCAGCATTATCAGCGCCCAATGGACATCGAGTGGGCCAAGGACGGTGACGACGGCAAGCTGTACATCGTCCAGGCCCGCCCTGAGACCGTGAAGAGCCGCGCCAGCGCCAACGTCATGGAACGTTACCTGCTGAAAGAGAAGGGCACCGTGCTGGTCGAAGGCCGCGCCATCGGCCAGCGCATCGGCGCCGGCAAGGTCCGCGTGATCAACGACGTCTCCGAGATGGACAAGGTGCAGCCAGGCGACGTGCTGGTCTCGGACATGACCGACCCGGACTGGGAGCCGGTGATGAAGCGTGCCAGTGCCATCGTCACCAACCGTGGCGGGCGTACCTGCCATGCGGCCATCATTGCCCGTGAACTGGGTATTCCGGCGGTCGTCGGTTGCGGCAACGCTACCCAGATTCTCAAAGATGGGCAGGGCGTGACCGTCTCCTGCGCCGAAGGCGATACCGGCTTCATCTTCGAGGGTGAACTGGGCTTCGACATCAAGCAGAACTCGGTGGACGCCATGCCCGAGCTGCCGTTCAAGATCATGATGAACGTCGGCAACCCGGACCGCGCCTTCGACTTCGCCCAGCTGCCCAACGCCGGTGTAGGCCTGGCGCGCCTGGAATTCATCATCAACCGCATGATCGGCGTGCACCCCAAGGCATTGCTCAACTACGCCGGCTTGCCGGCCGACCTGAAGGACAGCGTCGACAAGCGCATCGCCGGTTATGACGACCCGGTCGGTTTCTATGTGGAGAAGCTGGTCGAAGGCATCAGCACCCTGGCAGCGGCGTTTTATCCCAAGAAAGTGATCGTGCGCCTGTCGGACTTCAAGTCCAACGAGTACGCCAACCTGATCGGCGGCAAGCTGTACGAGCCCGAAGAAGAAAACCCGATGCTGGGCTTCCGTGGAGCCTCGCGCTACATCAGCGAGGCGTTCCGCGATTGCTTCGAACTCGAGTGCCGCGCACTCAAGCGCGTGCGCAACGAAATGGGCCTGACCAACGTCGAGATCATGGTGCCGTTCGTGCGTACCCTCGGTGAGGCCAGCCAAGTGGTCGACCTGCTGGCTGAAAACGGCTTGGCCCGTGGCGACAACGGCCTGCGCGTCATCATGATGTGCGAACTGCCGTCCAACGCCATCCTGGCCGACGAGTTCCTCGAATACTTCGACGGTTTCTCCATCGGATCGAACGACCTGACCCAGCTGACGTTGGGTCTGGACCGTGATTCGGGCATCATTGCCCACCTGTTCGATGAGCGAAATCCCGCGGTCAAGAAGCTGCTGGCCAACGCCATCGCGGCGTGCAACAAGGCCGGCAAGTACATCGGCATTTGCGGTCAGGGCCCTTCGGATCACCCAGACCTGGCCAAATGGCTGATGGAGCAGGGCATCGACAGCGTATCGCTGAACCCGGACTCGGTGCTCGAAACCTGGTTCTACCTGGCCGAAGGCCAAAGCGCGACCTGATACCGCAAAACGCGAGGGGCGTCTGGCGTCCCTCGCCTGGTTTTTTCCAGGGCGAGTTCCAGCGATGGATTTCGCCCTTTTTTGTGCGACAAGCAACCGACCTATGCAAAGCAGCAGTACATTATTTCCCGTCGCCTTGCTCAGTGCCGAGCGTCGCGGCGACCTCAGTGAAGACGTCTATCGCATCAAGGCCGGCTTGGGTCCCGATCCCAGCGTGGAGCTGGCCGTGACCCGGCTGGGCTTGGCTGACCAGAACACCGCCCAGGGTATTCCGGTCATCTTGCTGCATGGCAGCTTTTCCAATCGGCGTTTCTGGTATTCACCCAAGGGCGGTGGCCTTGGGGCCTACCTGGCCCGGGCCGGCTTCGATGTATGGATCCCCGAGATGCGTGGTCACGGGCTGTCGCCGCGCAATCGGGATTGGGCACAGAACACGGTGGCCGCCTACGCGCGCGACGACGTACCGGCCATCGGTGCCTTCGTGCATGAGAAAGCGGGCAGGGCGCCCCTGTGGATTGGGCATTCGTTGGGCGGCACTACCTTGGCGGTCGCCCTGGGGAGCGGCGCGTTGGCTGCGCAGCATGTGTCGGGTGTAGCGCTATTCGGTTCCCAGGTAAGCCGCAGCTACTGGCCGTTGAAAGTGCCTCCGGTGGTGTGGGGCATGCGCTGGCTGCTGCGCCGCTGGGGGCATTTGTCTGGCTCGCGCTTTGGGCGCGGGCCAGAGGATGAACCCGTCGGCCTTGCCTTGGAACACATGCGCTGGCACGGATTGTTCGGGCGTTTTGGCGACAAGCAGGGCGACTGGTGGGCAGGCCTTGCTCAAGTCGACGTGCCGACCCTGGCCGTCGCAGCCACGGCCGACCAGCAGAGCCCGCCGTGGGCCTGCCGCACGTTGTTCGAGCAACTCGGTGGCGCGCACAAGCAGTTCCTCTGCCTTGGGCCTGCGGCGGGCTTCGATGCCTTTGGCCATGCGGACATGCTGGCCAGCCAGGCTGCCCACGTGCAGGTATGGCCGCTGGTAGAACGCTGGCTGCGTGAGCCCAGGTTGCCGGTGCATGCGTCCATTGAGGCCTTGGCGCTCGTGCCCGCGCTATGAAAGGCGCTGACCGTGCGGTCTCGGGTGACTGCGGTGTGCTCCAAGGTGTAGCCTTGGCCCTCAATCGCTTTCGTTGTGACTGACAGGAGCTTGCCATGCAGCATTACGTAACGCCCGACCTGTGTGACGCCTATCCGGACCTCGTGCAGGTGCTGGAGCCGATGTTCAGCAACTTTGGTGGCCGCGATTCGTTCGGTGGCCAGATCGTCACCATCAAGTGCTTCGAGGACAACTCGCTCGTGCGTGAGCAGGTCGAACTCGATGGCCGGGGCAAGGTGTTGGTGGTCGACGGCGGCGGCTCGCTGCGTCGCGCCCTGTTGGGCGACATGCTTGCCGAAAAAGCGGCGAAAAACGGCTGGGAAGGCCTGGTGATCTACGGCTGCGTGCGCGACGTCGACGCACTGATCCAGACCAACGTGGGTGTGCAGGCGCTGGCCAGCCACCCGCTCAAAACCGACAAGCGTGGCATTGGCGACCTCAACGTCGTGGTGAGTTTCGCGGGCGTGACCTTCAGGCCCGGTGAATACGTGTACGCCGACAACAACGGCGTACTGGTCTCGCCAAGCCCGTTGCAGATGCCGGAGTGACGCGCCGCTGGCGCTGATGGAGCTTTGATGTTCGAGGAAGACAACGCGCAGTGGGGGCTGGTGCATGCCCTGGTGCTCGATGGCAAGGGCGGGGCACGCGCCATCGCCCGAACCGAGCTGGCCGATTTGCAACTGCAACCTGAGCAAAGCCTCTGGTTGCACTGGGACCGCAGCCACCCCCAAACCCGGTCATGGCTGCTGAGCGAGAGTGGCCTTAGTGAATTCGCCTGCGAGCTGTTGCTGGAAGAGAACACTCGGCCGCGCTTGCTGCCGATGGCCGACGAGCAATTGTTGCTGTTTCTGCGTGGGGTCAACCTCAACCCTGGTGCCGAGCCTGAGGACATGGTTTCGGTGCGAATCTTCGCCCAGGCCCAGCGCGTGATTTCGCTGCGCTTGCGCCCGCTCCGGGCCAGCGACGAAGTCCTGCTGCAACTGGAGCAGGGCAGGGGGCCGAAGACAGCTTCCGAGTTGCTGTTGCTGATGGGCGAACTGCTGACCGAGAAAGTCCAGGGTTTGGTCAGCGATCTGTCCGAATTGGTCGACCTCGAAGAAGAAAAGGTAGAGGTTGACGAGCGACACCTGCCTGATCAGGGCAGCTTGCAGCAGATCCGCCGCCGCGCGGCTGGGCTGCGACGTTTCCTGGCCCCGCAGCGCGACATCTATGCACATCTTTCACGCAGCAAGTGGAGCTGGTTTGCCGAGGTCGATGCCGATTACTGGAACGAGCTGAACAACAGCCTGATCCGCTATCTCGAAGAGCTCGAACTGACCCGCGAACGTGCGGCATTGGTGCTTGAGAGCGAAGACCGCCGCCGCAGCGAACGGATGAACCGCACCATGTACCGGTTTGGCATCATCACCTGCATCTTTCTGCCAATGAGCTTCATCACCGGGCTGTTGGGCATCAACGTGGGTGGCATTCCTGGGGCGCAGAACCCTTACGGGTTTCTCATGGCGTGCCTGGTGGTGGTGGGGCTGGCAGCAGGGCAATGGTGGTTGTTCCGGCGCTTGCAGTGGGTATAGCCGCCAGCGCGCCAGCAGCCTGGTCGACACAAGGTGTGACCCGTCGCCAGGCCGTCTCGTCTCTTGCTGATACTACGCGAGGTGCCCATGCACGATCCGTTCGAACAATCCCTGCGTGACCTGCTCAAGGCATCCCCGTCCGGCAATGACCGCCATGACCAGGATGATGCCGCCTGCCTGGGTCGCGTGCTCAAGACCGCCAACCGTCAGGTTGGCGCCGGTGATCTGTTCAGCTTGCTTGGCCGTTGGAGCCAGGCGCTGATGATCGCCATCAACAATGGCTCGGCGCACGTCGCGCCGGTGCGCAGACATTCTTCCCGCAACGCTGCCGCTGGCAGCAAAGCTGATAAGGCCGACTGAATATGGAACTCGATCTCTGGACCCAGAGCCTGGTCACCGCCATGACCGCCCTATGGACCAAGGTGGCGAACTTCATCCCCAACTTGTTCGGCGCGTTGGTGGTGGTGCTGCTGGGCTTTGTGGTAGCCAAGCTGCTCGATACCTTGCTCTCCAAACTGCTGGCCAAGCTTGGCCTTGATCGGCTGATGGCCGGTACGGGTCTGACCAAGATGCTGGGCCGGGTTGGCATTCAGGTACCGATTTCTACCCTGATCGGCAAGATCGTCTACTGGTTCGTGCTGCTGATCTTCCTCGTATCGGCCGCCGAGTCGCTGGGCCTGGAGCGCGTCTCGGCCACGCTCGACATGCTGGCCTTGTACCTGCCCAAGGTGTTCGGTGCAGCGTTGATATTGCTCGCGGGCGTGCTCCTGGCGCAGGTGGCCAACGGCCTGGTGCGCGGCGCTGCCGAAGGCGTGGGGCTTGAGTACGCCGCGGGGCTTGGACGCATCGTTCAGGGCCTGGTCATCATCATCAGCATTTCAGTGGCTATCAGCCAGCTGGAGGTCAAGACCGACCTGCTCAACCATGTGATCGTTATCGGCCTGATTACCGTTGGTCTGGCCGTTGCGCTGGCCATGGGCCTGGGTAGCCGCGAAATCGCGGGTCAGATCCTGGCGGGCATCTACGTCCGCGAGCTGTTCCAGGTGGGCCAGCAGGTGCGCATTGGCGAGGTAGAAGGGCATATCGAGGAAATCGGCACGGTCAAGACGGTGATCCTCACCGACGATGACGAGCTGGTTTCCCTGTCCAACCGAGAATTGCTCGAGCAGCGGGTCAATAGCCGCTGACCGCACAAAGCTGTTAATGTATGCCGCCGCAAAAACCGACCCTCCTGGGCGTTTGCGGCGACATTGACCTGACTGTCGGCCAGATTCGTTTTGAATAAAGTCCCCACGCCGCCCATGCGCTACGACCCCCGCGAACTCACCGACGAAGAGTTGGTGGCGCGCTCGCATGAGGAGCTGTATCACGTCACCCGCGCGTATGAGGAGCTCATGCGTCGCTATCAGCGAACCCTGTTCAACGTATGTGCACGTTATTTGGGGAACGACCGGGACGCGGATGATGTCTGTCAGGAAGTCATGTTGAAAGTGCTCTATGGTCTCAAGAATTTCGAGGGAAAATCCAAATTCAAGACCTGGCTTTACAGCATCACCTACAATGAATGCATCACCCAGTACCGCAAGGAGCGCCGCAAGCGCAGGTTGATGGATGCCTTGAGCCTGGACCCTGTTGAAGAGGCGTCCGAGGACAAGGCCCCAAAGGCCGAAGAAAAGGGCGGGCTGGACAAGTGGCTGGTCCATGTGAATCCGATCGATCGGGAAATCCTGGTGCTGCGATTCGTCGCCGAGCTGGAGTTCCAGGAGATCGCGGATATCATGCACATGGGGCTCAGCGCGACGAAAATGCGATACAAGCGTGCGCTTGACAAGCTTCGGGAGAAATTTGCCGGTCTGGATGAAACTTAACGACCAGCAAATATCTCTAACGAACCGGCGAGTTCTGCTAGACTCGCCGACGAGTTGTCCCCCCGGTTTTGGTGGGACTGCTTAACTATCACCAGATGGGGATTTAACGGATGAAACTGAAAAACACCTTGGGCTTGGCCATTGGTTCGCTCGTAGCCGCCACCTCGATTGGCGCTATGGCACAAGGCCAAGGCGCCGTCGAAACTGAAATCTTCTACAAGAAAGAATTCTTCGACAGCCAGCGCGACTTCAAAAACGACGGTAACCTGTTCGGCGGCTCCATCGGTTACTTCCTGACCGACGACGTTGAACTGCGTCTGGGCTACGACGAAGTCCACAACGCCCGTGGCGACGACGGCAAGAACATCAAGGGCTCCAACACCGCCCTGGACGCCGTTTACCACTTCAACAACCCGTACGACGCCATCCGTCCGTACGTTTCCGCTGGTTTCTCGCACCAGTCGATCGGCCAGACCGGCCGTGGTGGTCGTAACCACTCCACCTTCGCCAACGTTGGCGCTGGCGCCAAGTGGTACATCACTGACATGTTCTACGCCCGTGCCGGCGTAGAAGCTCAGTACAACATCGACCAGGGCGACACCGAGTGGGCTCCAAGCGTTGGTGTTGGTCTGAACTTCGGCGGTAGCCCGAAGAACCAGGCTGCTCCTGCACCTGCTCCAGTTGCTGAAGTCTGCTCCGACTCCGACAACGACGGCGTTTGCGACAACGTCGACAAGTGCCCAGACACCCCGGCCAACGTCACTGTTGACGCCGACGGCTGCCCGGCTGTTGCCGAAGTCGTTCGCGTTGAGCTGGACGTCAAGTTCGACTTCGACAAGTCGGTCGTCAAGCCTAACAGCTACGGCGACATCAAGAACCTGGCTGACTTCATGAAGCAGTACCCACAGACCACCACCGTGGTTGAAGGTCACACTGACTCCGTAGGTCCAGACGCTTACAACCAGAAGCTGTCCGAGCGTCGTGCCAACGCTGTTAAGCAGGTCCTGACCCAGCAGTACGGCGTAGAATCCAGCCGTGTTGACTCGGTTGGCTACGGCGAAACCCGTCCGGTTGCCGACAACGCCACCGAAGAAGGCCGTGCTATCAACCGTCGCGTTGAAGCTCAGGTAGAAGCCCAGGCCAAGTAATTGGTTTGAAGCTTCATGAAAAACCCGGCCTCGGCCGGGTTTTTCTTTGCCTGCATGACAGCATGTGATGTCTAGCAGGCAAGCACTGGTGTAAGGCCCAGCCAAGGCAGTGCTTGCCTGCTAGACATTTGTCTGTACGTTCATCTGCCCAGGCAGCCCTCCGCAGAAAACCTGCAGGCCAACATCGGGCTGTCCTGTGCCGTTGGTGATAGCTATAATCGCCCCCTCACTCACCCCGAGTCTTGCCTGCCCATGTATACCCTGGCCCGCCAGCTGCTGTTCAAACTGTCACCGGAAACTTCTCATGATCTGTCGCTGGACCTGATCGGTGCCGGCGGCCGGCTTGGCTTGAACGGCAAGCTGTGCAAGCGCCCGGCCTCATTGCCGGTCAAGGTCATGGGCCTGGATTTCGCCAACCCGGTAGGTCTGGCGGCTGGCTTGGACAAGAACGGTACGGCCATCGACGGCTTCGCCCAGCTGGGCTTCGGTTTCGTCGAGATCGGCACTGTCACGCCTCGCCCGCAACCTGGCAACCCCAAACCTCGGCTGTTCCGCTTGCCAGAGGCAACTGCCATCATCAACCGCATGGGTTTCAATAACCTTGGGGTTGATCATCTGCTGGGCCGTGTACGCGCTGCCCGTTACAAGGGCGTGCTGGGTATCAATATTGGCAAGAACTTCGACACGCCAGTCGAGCGTGCGGTGGACGATTACCTGATCTGCCTGGACAAGGTCTACAGCGCGGCCAGTTACGTCACTGTCAATGTCAGCTCACCCAACACCCCGGGGCTGCGCAGCCTGCAGTTCGGGGATTCGCTCAAGCAATTGCTCGATGCCTTGGCGGAACGTCGGGCACAGCTGAGCGCCCGTCATGGCCGGCATGTGCCCTTGGCCATCAAGATTGCCCCTGACATGAGCGATGAAGAAACGGCGCTGGTGGCCGCTGCGCTTGTCGAGTCAGGCATGGACGCGGTCATCGCGACCAATACCACGCTCGGGCGCGAAGGCGTGGAGGCCCTGCCGTACGGCGGTGAAGCAGGCGGGCTCTCAGGTGCCCCCGTACGCCAGAAGAGCACACGTATCGTTCAGGTGTTGGCCGGTGAGATGGGCGGCAAGCTGCCAATCATTGCCGCAGGGGGCATCACGGAAGGAAAACATGCGGCCGAGAAGATCGCCGCCGGTGCGAGCCTGGTGCAGATCTACTCGGGCTTCATCTATAAAGGGCCGGCGCTCATTCGAGAAGCCGTGGACGCCATCGCCGCCATGCCCAAGCGGTAAGCTTGCCCACAAAAAAAGGGCCCCATGAAGGGGCCCTTGGGCCTCAGCCCGCCGCCCTGGTGGGGCGTGCCTGGTAAATCGCGTGAATGTCCTCTATCAGCCTACGGCGTGATTTTCGTTGAGCCTGTGGATACCGGCGGTGCCAGTCATACCGTCCCAGTTGTCACCACGGCCCTCCCGCCAGCCGTTGATCCAGGCTTGACGAACAGATGGCAGGGTAAAGGGGCAAAGCTCCCGGGATTTGCCGGTGACTCCATATTGGTAGCCACGTGAAAATGCTCTTTCCAACGGATCACGCTTAAGTCTTCTCATAGGGTGTTGCCCTCACTTGTTGACTGTAATGTCCCGTCGGCCTCATGGAGGCCGGGCAGAATCGTTCTGCCGGTATGGGCTCGCTGCCGGCGTCGCGAGCCTGAAGTGCCGCTTCGTTGCGATGCGGCCTGTGCTCAGTTCTAACCAATGCAGGTGACGGTGGGAATGATCAATTTGTCATAAGCACGTAACCTTTCCAAGGGTCAGGGGATAAGTAAATAAATGCGACTCATCCTTATTCCCGCCGCAGCCCCGCAGGATCGGGGGTTAGCCGAAGTCTGACGCCATTTTGCCATCGCCTCTGTAAGGCATTTGAAATACCTCGAAATGCGACGAAGGGTCACCTAGGCCCCGGTGTCGCGAGAATGTATGTACTGCTCGATGATCTAAGCTGTTTGTGCCGTCAGGCATGGATGGGTAAGTCGGGCGGCCCGGTCATCGCTCTTGCGTAAGGGAGCGTGGCCACTTGCACACCTGTCGGAAAAGGGTGCAGGTAAACAGGGCGTCGCGATGCGTCGCAGCGCCAGTCTAATAGCCCTACTGTGCTGGATAACTCATGTCGGACCGTTTCGAACTCTACCTCACTTGTCCCAAAGGCCTTGAAAGCCTGCTTGCAGAAGAGGCCCGCAGCCTTGGCCTGGATGAGGTGCGTGAACACACCTCGGCTATTCGCGGGGCTGCCGACATGGAGACAGCCTACCGTCTGTGCCTGTGGTCCAGGTTGGCAAACCGCGTATTGCTGGTGCTCAAGCGGTTTTCCATGAAAAACGCCGACGACCTGTATGACGGGGTCAATGCCGTGGAGTGGGCTGACCACTTGGCCGCTGATGGCACCCTGGCCGTTGAGTTCAGCGGTCATGGGTCAGGGATCGACAATACTCATTTCGGCGCTCTCAAGGTCAAGGACGCCATTGTCGACAAACTGCGCAACCGTGAAGGCCTACGCCCGTCGGTGGAGAAGATCGACCCGGATGTGCGCGTGCACCTGCGCCTTGACCGGGGTGAGGCGATCCTGTCGCTGGACCTCTCCGGTCACAGCCTCCATCAGCGTGGTTATCGCCTGCAGCAAGGTGCAGCACCGCTCAAGGAAAACCTCGCTGCCGCCGTGTTGATTCGTTCCGGCTGGCCACGCATCGCTGCCCAGGGCGGCGCACTGGCCGACCCCATGTGTGGTGTCGGCACATTCCTGGTCGAGGCGGCAATGATCGCCGCGGACATCGCCCCCAACCTCAAGCGTGAGCGTTGGGGCTTCACGGCGTGGCTGGGCCATGTGCCTGCGCTCTGGCGCAAGGTGCATGATCAGGCGCAGGCGCGGGCTGAAGCTGGCCTGGCCAAACCTGCGTTGTGGATCCGCGGCTATGAAGCCGATCCTCGCTTGATACAACCAGGGCGTAACAACGTCGAACGCGCAGGCCTGAGCGATTGGGTGAAGATCTATCAGGGTGAAGTGAGTACATTCGAGCCGCGCCCGGACCAGAACCAGAAAGGCTTGGTCATCAGCAACCCACCCTACGGGGAGCGTCTGGGTGACGAAGCCAGCCTGCTTTACCTTTACCAGAACCTTGGCGAACGCCTGCGTCAGGCATGCATGGGTTGGGAAGCCGCCGTCTTTACGGGCGCTGCGCAACTGGGCAAGCGCATGGGCCTGCGCAGCCACAAGCAGTACGCATTCTGGAACGGTGCACTGCCCTGCAAGTTGTTGCTGTTCAAGGTCCAGCCGGACCAGTTCGTGACCGGCGAGCGCCGTACCGAACCGGCTGAAGCCCTGCAAGCCCACCAGCCAGCGCAGGTGGCCAGCCAGCCTGCTCGCCTGTCCGAGGGTGCGCAGATGTTCGCCAACCGCCTGCAGAAAAACCTTCGGCAGCTGGGCAAGTGGGCTCGCCGCGAACAGGTCAGCTGCTATCGACTGTACGATGCGGATATGCCCGAGTATGCCCTGGCTGTAGACATGTATCAGGACTGGGTGCACGTGCAGGAATACGCCGCGCCGCGTTCGATCGATCCCGACAAGGCACAAGCGCGCCTGCTCGACGCGCTGGCGGCGATCCCCCAGGCCCTTGGTATTTCGCCACAACGCGTGGTGCTCAAGCGCCGGGAGCGTCAAAGCGGAACCCGCCAGTACGAGCGCCAGGCCACGGAAGGTCGCTTTCAGGAAGTGTCGGAAGCGGGGGTCAAGCTGCTGGTCAACCTGACCGACTACCTCGATACCGGCCTGTTCCTGGACCATCGGCCGATGCGCTTACGCATTCAGCGTGAGGCGGCCGGCAAGCGCTTCCTGAACCTGTTCTGCTATACCGCGACGGCTACCGTGCATGCAGCCAAGGGCGGGGCGCGCAGCACCACCAGCGTCGACCTGTCGAAAACCTACCTGGACTGGGCGCGGCGCAACCTGGCGCTCAACGGCTTTTCAGAGCGCAATCGTCTGGAACAAGGGGATGTCATGACGTGGTTGGAGGCCGAGCGTGAAAGCTACGACCTGATCTTCATCGATCCGCCCACGTTCTCCAACTCCAAGCGCATGGAAGGTGTGTTCGACGTTCAGCGCGACCACGTTCAGTTGCTGGACTTGGCGATGGCGCGGCTGGCCCCGGGTGGTGTGCTGTATTTCTCCAACAACTTCCGCAAGTTCCAGCTCGACGAGCACCTGTCTGCTCGTTACGCCGTGGAAGAGATCACCGCCCAGACGCTTGACCCGGACTTCGCCCGCAACAACCGCATCCATCGCGCCTGGAAGCTGCAGTTGCGGTGATGCGCCGACGCCTGTGCCCTAGCGGGGGCACAGGCCATGCAGGTCACTTGGCGGCTGTACTGGCGTTTGCGCTGGGCTGGCGGTAGAGGTCCAGCAGCACCTGGTCCAGCACCTGCGAGGCGCCCCACGGTTTGGGGTCGTTGAGGATAGCGGCCACTGCCCAGGTATGGCCGTTGCTGTCACGGCTGAAACCCGCGATTGCCCGTACGGTGTTGAGCGTGCCGGTCTTGATGTGGCCCTCACCGGTCATGGCGGTGCGCTTGAGGCGTTTGCGCATGGTCCCATCCATACCCACCAGCGGCAGCGAGCTCATGAACTCGGCCGCGTAGGGGCTTTTCCAGGCCGCTTGCAGCATGGCTGCCATCTCACGCGTGCTCACGCGTTCGGCGCGGGACAGCCCTGAGCCGTTTTCCATCACCAGGTGCGGCGCGGTGATGCCTTTCTTGGCCAGCCACTGACGCACGACACGCTGCGCGGCACGGGCGTCATCGCCATCGGCATCGGTACGGAACTGGGCACCCAGGCTCAGGAACAACTGCTGAGCCATGGTGTTGTTGCTGTACTTGTTGATGTCACGGATGATTTCCACCAGGTCCGGCGAGAAAGCGCGCGCCAGCAACCGTGCGCTTTTAGGCACGTTTTCGATGCGGTCGGTACCTTGGATGGTACCCCCCAGCTCGTTCCAGATGGCACGCACCGCGCCGGCGGCATAGGTCGGATGATCGAGCAGCGAGAGGTAGGTTTGGGAGTTGCAGCCATCGCCCAACTGACCACTGACGGTCACGGTGATGCCGTCGGGCTGTGGCACGGGGTTGTAGCGTACGTCGCCGGCGCAATTCTTGCTGTTGACAGCCTTGACCTGGTTGTCGATGCGAATGCTGGCAATCGGCGGCTCCACGGCAACGCTGACCCTGCCGCCGTCGTTACGCGCCACGAAGCGCAAGGCCTTGAGATTGACCAGCAACGCGTCAGGCTTCACCAGGAACGGCTTGTTCTGATCACCCCCGTCGTCATTGAATTGCGGCAGGTTGGGCTGCACGAAATGGCTGCGGTCGAGCACCAGGTCACCTGTGATGGTGCGCACGCCGTTGGCGCGAAGGTCACGCATCAGCAACCACAGCTTTTCCATGTTCAGCTTCGGATCGCCCCCACCCTTGAGGTAGAGGTTGCCGTTAAGTACACCGTTGCTGAGCGTACCGTCGGTGAAGAACTCGGTTTTCCACTGGTAGGTCGGCCCCAGCAGCTCCAGGGCGGCATAGGTGGTGACCAGTTTCATGGTCGAGGCAGGGTTGACGGACACGTCGGCGTTGAACACCGTGGCTGTACCGGGGCCATCCAAGGGCAGCATCACCAATGACAATGCCGTGTCTTGCAGCTTATTGGCCTTGAGTGCCTGTTGCACCTTGGGTGGAAGGTTTGTATTGACCGCAGCTGCCTGGCTGGTCAGGGCCAAAGGCAGCAACAGGCCGGCGAGTACGATGGGGCGGAGCGTTTTGATCATGATAAACAGATACCCTGCAACGAGGAGAAAGGGCATTGGGGCTATAAATGGATGATGGCCCCAGAACGAATGCACACGCATTATGCCCCAAGCCCCCCGGGGTTGCGCCAGTTCGATGCACATGGGTTTCACATCAGGCCGCCGCGGCGAGTGTGTGTTAAGCACCGCAGCTTTTGCGCAGACCCGAAAGTAAAAAGGCCACCCCTGGGGGTGGCCTTCTGCGAACGAACCCGACAGAGCATTACTCTGCCTTGTTGATCGGCTTTTCCGGGTACCAGGCGTCGAGCAGCGGGCTGACTTCAACCTTGGTCAATTCGCTGCGGCCTTTGAGCCAGCTTTCGACGGCAGCGCGCTGCTCTTCGGTAACCGAGCCACGCTTGACCGAGCACACCAGACCGTAATCGTCACCGCCGACATAGTCGAGGCCGTTGGCATCCATGGCTTCGGCAAGGAACGCGTCGAGGAATGCATCGATTGCCTGGTCATCCAGATCCTCTTTGAATTCCAGGTTCAGCTCGAAGCCCAATTCCTGAAACTCGTCGACACACAGCTTCTTGCGCAGACGACGGGAGCGGTTTGTGGCCATGAAACAATCCTCTTAGGTAATAACGCCGCGCAGTCTATCAGTTAACACGCCCGGTTGCCCGCCTGCGTGCACGTGGTTGTCGACAGGTCCAGCGTCAGCGCTCGGTGCACGCGCCGCATGTGCCGGGCTAGGGCTTGCCGTCGCAGTCGCACTTGGGCAGGTGTGAGTTCGTCACAATCGAGGGCGATGCACGCTCGCATCAGCGCTGCCGCCTCTAGCATGCGTGCTGCGCTCAGGACTTTATGCGCATGGGCGGCGATTGCCTGCTGATCTTTATCAGGCTGCAGCTCCATCAAAAGCGTGAAGTCTGTCTCCAGGCTTTGTAGCAGCGTCTGGAGAAATCGCCTATGGTCAGCCGGGTCATGCCCGACCACCGCGCTGAGCCCATTAAGGCAATACGGCTTGCACCGGTTCTTTTTCCGACGCTGCATGTTCACTGCTGCAAGGCGTTGACTCAGGGTGCTGAGGCTGATGGGCTTGAGCAGGCAATCATCCATGCCCGAGCTCAGGCATTTGCGTCGTACCTCGGGTTGTGCGTTGGCGGTATAGCCCAGGATCGTGCAGCGCCTTCGTCCTGCCCGCTGCTCTTCGGTGCGTACCGCCGTCGCCAACTGGTAGCCGTTCATGTGGGGCATGTTGCAATCGAGCACCAGCACGTCGAAGTCGCCTGCACGCCAGGCCATCAGGCCTTCGCGACCGTCCGTGGCCGTGGCGTGCTGCAGCCCGAGGTAACCGAGCTGCTGTGCCATCAGTTGCAGGTTGGCAGGGTGATCATCGATCACCAGTACGTTGAGGTGGGGGTTAGGTGCCTGCAAACGCTCGACTGCCGGTGCCGATCGCACTGCAGGATCAGCTTGTTGCAACGGCATCTTCACCCGGACCTGGGTGCCCAGGCCTTCCAGGCTCTTGATGCTGAGGTCGGCGCCCATCATTTCGCAGAGTGTACGGCAAATGGTAAGGCCCAGGCCCGTACCGGCGCGTGCCCCCTGACTGTGCGGGTTCGCCTGAACGAACGGATTGAACAGCCGTTGTACGTCGTCCGGGTGGATACCGATGCCGCTGTCACGCACCTCCATGTCCAGCAGCGAGCTGGCGCTGTCTGTGTCTTGTACAAGCCTGGCGTGGATGCGTACCTGGCCGTGCTCGGTGAACTTGATGGCATTGCTCACCAGATTGGACAGCACCTGCTTGAAGCGCAAGGGGTCTAGCAGCACATGGCAACGTGCCGCTGGCTCGATGATGACTTCCAGCGCCAACCCTTTCTGCCGGGCCTGGCCCTCGAAGATACGCCCCACCGACTCGAGCAATGCAGCCAGATCCACCACCTCGGGGACCAGGGTGAGGTGCCCTGACTCTATGCGCACGATGTCCAGTATGTCGCCAATCAAGCCAAGCAGGTCCTTGGCCGAATGGTGAGCCAGCTGAAGGGCGCCGCGATCGACCTGGCCCTGCTCGGCACGCTTGACGGCGAGTTCGAGCATGCCGATGACTGCCATGATGGGTTCAATGTTATGATTTCATTTCTAGTGTTGAGGTGGTGGCTATGCAAAAGCTATGTTTTTCCTACGTTCGTTACTCAAGCTGGACTCAACGCAACAGCGATAGCGTGAAGCGCCAGAATGAAATGGTCGCCAAGTGGTTGCTGGAAAACCCTGAGTATGTATTAAGCAATCAGCGCTACGACGACCACGGGAAATCCGGCTATCACGGTGATCACCTCGACAACGCTTTTGGCCGTCTGCTGGCCGCTGTCGAGAGCGGCGATATACCAAGCGGGAGCAAAATCCTCATTGAACAGATTGACCGTGCAGGTCGTTTGGCACCGATGGAGATGCTCCCTCTAGTTTCCAAGATTGTGAACGCTGGCGTTGACCTTGTGACGCTAGATGATGGTATTACCTACAACCGTGAATCAGCGAACAGCAACCATCTGTTCTTGCTCGTTGCGAAAGTCCAACAGGCATACCAGTACAGTGACAACCTGAGTCGTCGACTAAAAGCCGCCTACGAAACAAAACGACAGAAAGCTGCTGCTGGCGAGGGTGCAACACGCCGAATGCCGCTATGGATTCGGGACGGAAAGCTACGAGACGACATTGCACCTTTCGTGGCTCAGGTGTTTGAAGATTTCGCGGCTGGTATTGGTGAGCGTCGAATCCTTGGGAGACTTAAGGGTCAGCACCCGGAATTCAAAACCATCAGCCCTTCGACCTTTCGCCGCTGGCTGAGAAATCCTGTTGCTATTGGTCGATGGAATGAGATTGAAGATGTTTGGCCTGCTGTCATCAGCAAGGAGTTGTGGTTTCGTGTCCAGAAGCGGTTGAACGATATCCATGCACCACGCCCAGCAGCGTCCAAGTATCTGCTGTCTGGATTGGTGAAGTGTGCGAGGTGTGGCAAGAACTACTGCGTTGGCGGGCAGAAAGGTGCTCTCTCGATGTTGTGTGTAAGCCGTCACAGGTTTGGGGCTGGCGTTGGCGGATGTGCAAACAAACGATCTATCCCATATGCGGTGTTTGACTTCATCAGGTCACAGACAGCACATGCCGCCTTAGTAAGAGCGTCACAAAGCCAGAGCCTGACTGCAAATGAAAAGCGTCAGATTGAAATTGATGGAGAGCTGGCTGAGCTACGAAAGCAGTCTGTACATGCCGCTGAAGGATTGGTGAGGTATGGGATGGTCAAATCCATCACGGATGTTCTTGATCGCGTGACAGCTCAGATCAATGACCTAGAGGCAGAGAAAGTGTTGTTACAGACCTCTCCTGCAAGCTTCACGATTGAAGACATGGTTGAAGTTGAAGACAACCTGCTTGACGACGATACGGTGAAGCTAAACGCCCTGCTCCAAGGTGTGGGCTATACGATGTTTGTGGATGACCGTGCGATCACTGTGAATGAAGCCAGTATTTACAACGAGTCTACCACTCAGGTTTATGAGTACCTTGGCTCAGATCGTGTCCTTGGGACGTACAAGCTAGCTATCAACGGTGAGCGAGTTGCTGACTTGCCTAATCTTGATTCCAAGGTGCAGAAAGCGGAAATCTCCAAATACCTTGAGCAAGAAGCCAAGTATAAGGCTGGTGAGTTGGAGAGACAGACATTGCAATGGAATGGCGATGAGTTCATTGGTATGGCGACAGGGATGGCTGTTGATGATGTGGCTGCACTGGGCGTGGATCTGGATTTAAGCAAGGAATAACAATGGGGCAGGTAACTAATTTCATCAAGACCATCAAGAACAGCGAACAGGCGTTAGAGCTTTTTACGGATGGTGGAGAGGTGGCTGTCGATTCAGTGCTAGAGGAGTTAGGCATTGACGGGGTGTTGAAAGACGTTCCTATCCTGAACGTCGCTGTTAGTCTCTACAAAATGGGCAACAAGGTGTCAGCCTATTTTTTCGCTAAAAACATGCTTGCATTCCTAGTGGAAGTGGACAGGGTGTCTAGTGAAAAGCGCGTTGAATTTTTGGATGAGAACTGTGCTGATGAAGCTGGCATAGAGAATGTGGGTGAAGTGGCATTGATGATCTTGGATAAACTAGATCATCCTAAGCAGGCCACGATGCTAGGCCGTGCCTTCGCGCTTCTAATGCTTGGAGTCATTGACAGAATTGGCTTTGATGGTTATGCACACATCATAAAGAATTTGAACCCATATCTACAACATCAGTTTTCTGTGTGCTACAGAGACGATAACGCTTTATATCTCGATAAGCCAGCGGCACAGATGCTGGCCAACTACGGCTTGCTTGATGTGGGGTACAAGCTCACCTATAGCGGTGACACATCAGACATGGATATCTCAAAGAAACATACAGAGTTTGGTAAAAGGTTTTATCAGCAAATAATTGTAGGTAGTGGCACATATTGATTATAGGAAATTAGGGTGTAGGGATTGCAACTATTGTGAGTGCGATGGTTGGATGTGATCCTTGCCTTTAGCAGAGTAAGTATAGACAAGGATCAAATGAAGCATTGATTAACTTGCAGGTTCTGCATCTTTCTCTTTCTGTTGTTTTTTTGCAGCAGATGCTTTACGGCTAGCTGACACATACTCCATTCCTTCCAATGTAAGAGCCGGCTTTCGTGCAGAAGCGGTTGCACCCTCAGAATTCTTAAATTCCACTAAACCCATTTTCTCCAGCTGCCCTAAAGCCATTTCATAATCTAGACTGTTGAAAAGAAGAGAGCCGCGACCAAACGAAGAAACTGAGCTTAGCATTGGTCCTGCTTCTAGCTCGCCAGCTAGTCGAGTTAAAGTGAATCTCTGATCCGAGGTAAGTTTTGGTGTCTTCGGCGCCGCTTTTAAAGTCAGCTCTGCCTTAAGGTCTTTAAGCGTCGAGCAATACAGGTGGTAGATGTGAAGTACTACGTAACCTAATAGCAATATAACAAGCGTCAAACCTAATGGAAACCAATTAGGCTGTAGGTGCTCTTGCTTGAGCCAATTCCATACGCCTAGCAATACTGTCTGTAGCCAACCGCACATCGTTGTCAGAAGAGTGGTATCCAGAAAGTAGTCCAGAGTCTTTGGTACGGCCCACGAAGTGAGAAAGATGCCTATCCCACTGATAAGAAAATTCTTTAAAGTAAACCGGGATTTTTGATCTTTTACTGCCATGCTGCATCTCTCCAAAGCGGGCGGGATAAGTGGACTATCTTCTAGCCGCGGAAACGCCCGCTCTAGGAGGATTGAGTAGGTTGCACACAAAAATCAGTCGAATTGGGTGAGCTTCTCGCGTGCCTTTCTAAGGTCGCTCTTTACGCTCTCAAGCTCGCTGCTCAACTCCTGTTCACGCTTCTCCAGTGTAGTGATCACAGACTGGATGTTAGCTTTGTACACGGCCTCTACGTCAGCCAGCGAGGTCGGAGCAGAAGAAGCTGGAATTGCCTGCTTGGCAGTAGCCGTCTCGCCAGCAGTGTCAAGCCAACCCTTCAACGTCTGGTAGGACGGCTTGTGGCCACGCTTTGCACAGAATACTGTGATCGGTTCACCAGATTCCTTGTATTCTGCAATGATGGCTTCCGGCTCACCCTCTTTATAACCTTTGGATTTGATCATGGTTCAGTTCCTATCTGCTATGTGCTAGGGCGTATTCTACAATCATCGTGATAGATTATTCTAGAAGATTTTTAGATTTCTTTCCACAAGAAATCCTATCCCCGCGCCGCGAGAGTGCCGCACCTTGAAAGATGGAATGATTTTTGGCTGGAAAAATAATGGACGCATTGGGAGAGCTATCAAGCACGAATCACCAGCGCCAGCGAGAACGCTCCAAAGGGCACCAGAAATAACTATGCAGGGGTGCCGTGGGGCTGCCTTTTAGCGTGGCTCACACTCATTGTGGAGTGTCGTGTCAGCCGAAAACGACTGGAGGGCACGTAATCCGTGGCCTAGAGCGAATCCGCTTCGGTTGCGCGCTAAGTATCTGCCCTTAGAACGAAACGTTGAGGGCCAACATCAGGCGCCTTACAGATGTGGCTGTGAAATCACTGCCCCTTGGAGTACGTTGGCCCTTTCTATTGAGGCAATCTGCTACAGACTGGAGAGTGTTGATCTTGTTGTACAGGCAGGATTCCAGGTGAGGGCGAATTGTCTCTTGGTACTTCTCGATATTTGACATACGCACATTGTTGGCGGTTGTGATATCAGCCACTGCACGGCCCTTGGCTTGAGCTTCTGCACGATTGGCTACCTTCTGCTGGGCGACTGCATCCCCAGCGTTTGCACGTCTTTGGAGTGATGCCAGAGCTTCCTTTGTACGGGTGGCAATGAACTCCCGCTCCTGTTGGGCAAGGGCTGCGAAAAGGTGGAGTTGAAACTTGTCTGCCTGTGGCATGGTGGCCACCTTGAAATCAACCTGCTCCATCAGTTGCGCGATGTGCAGCACGGATCGGGAAAGACGATCCAGCTTGGCTACCAGCAATTGAGCGTTGTGCAGTTTGCACGCTGCCAGTGCCTTTGCACCTTCTGGACGATCCTCAAGCACGAGCTTGCCGCTTACCACATCCACATACTCACCAATGACGTTCCAGCCGTTTGCATGTGCTGCACGTTGGATGTAGTCGCGTTGTGCATCCAAGCCCAAGCCAGATTCACCTTGGCCCTTGGTAGAAACTCGGATGTAAGCGACGACGTTAATCATGGTGGTGCACTCTCTACGTTCACTGTGTGTGAGAGGACTGTAAAGGTCATGACAGTAAATTGTCAATTGGGCATACGTTCGTCTAGGCAAATGATAAATCGTAAGTTCTACGTTGACCTCAGGGACTCTATCCCTTTCGCGATGGCTTCGGCGTTGGTGTCGAGGGTGTGCAGAATGCTCAGCAGGTTGTCGTGCACGGTTGTTGAGCCCCGTTGGGCTATCCATAGCGACAACTCTTCAAGGCCGGCACGAAGTGCTTGCTGATTGAGGTGCAGTAGTTCCAGCGTGTCAGCGGTGATTGACATACGGTCGTCCATGGTGAGTTGTCCTGATCTCAATGGCTTGTCGTGATTGCGTTCTCAAGCTCTTGTACAAGCTCTGGAAGGCTGATTCCAAGCACTTTACATAAGTCTCGTAGCTGAACGATGTCCAGTCGGCGTGTCCCGTTTTCCACATCACTCATGAATGACTGAGGGCGGTTCAGGGCCTTTGAGCAATCCACTTGGGTCAAGCCAGCTGCTTTTCTGTGCTTCCTGAGCAAGCACAAGAGGGCTGTGTGTTCAGGTCTATAGATCGTCTTGGGCATAGTCAATAGCTACGTAAGAGTAGCTGACCAAGCTATATCTGCTTTTCGGATATCTGAATTTCAGATAAATTGTGCTTGTTGCCGCCCTTTGCGGTTTTCGCTGATGGAGAATTTATGAACGAAAAGCTCTTTGTGCTGGCCAGTCAAAAGAAGACGACCAACCACGTGCTACACCTGCTGCTCTGCATACCAACGTTCGGCTTGTGGTTGATCGTCTGGCTGCTGGTTGCAGGTAGTAACAGCAAGCACAATGCACGGATACAGAAGCAGATGGGCCACGTGCTGGATTACAAGGTGCAGGGTTTGAGCGATGTTGAAACCTATCAACGTTTAGCGGGTGACGAAGCAGCCAGCAAACGTAGAAACGACCAGGTTTTCGTCTTCACAGTTATTGCAGTGAGTGTGGTATTGTTCCTGCTCATGAAATAGCTTGACCTAATGAGGTTAAGCCGATTGCTCCGCACTGAAAGCGGTAAGCTCTCCGCTGGTTGCATTGTAGATGACCGAAGGTCAGGATCGTGGACACATAACGGTGTAGAGGGGGTGAAACAACAACCACCCCCCAAACCTACTAATCCTCACTACCCACAGCTGACGCTGTGCCTGTGCAAGATATCCGATCCGCAGGATTGGTTTTTGCACGATCAGAGCGTAGCTCTGGGAGCCGCTCGCATTCTTGTTGTCCAACCATGTTATTGGTTGGTTGGACTAGTACGGTTAGCCGTTAGCGTCAGCTAACAATGATAGCTGTTTTCATTTCCACAATGATGTTACGCCAAATGCTACGCATTGATCGCTTATATAATATATGCGACCGAATTACTCCCCCCCTACGGAGGCCGTTCATGCGGCTTTCAGTCCTACCTGTATAGCCTGTATTTCGTCCCGCCACTTACGGATAGTCTTTGCCGACACTCCCGTTTCTCGCTCGATGGATTTGACGCTTTGACCTTGGGTCAACCTCACCAACACTGCTGGTTTTTTGGGGTGTTGCTGCCGCTGCTGAATCGTATGGCGGTTTGTGAGAGAAATGACGGCACATGTGCTCGATTGAGTCGGGTAATCCGCCTCGTATTCTTCTGCAGTCTTATACTCGGTCAAGGTGCGCAGATCGTAGTGCAGCTTGGCCAGCTCCTCCGGATTTGGTGCACACGCATCATCACAGTCCTCCCACTCGCAGGTGTTAGCATCTAAATCGATGCCGTCCATCTCGCTGATGAGGAGCTGAGGCCGCCTCTTAATCATCCATGTAATGATCAACTCAACTGCCTTAACGTATCGCCTCGCTTGCCGTTCGCCCAGTTGCAGCAGATTTTCTACTGTTTCGTTGGTGATGACAGGGAGAGTTCCCAAAATGTAGTTAATCTTGGCTACAGACAGTGGCACCTGTTGCTCTCGCTCTCCGTACCAATCCAAACGTGCGACCCCTTCAATGATGTCCATCGCGAACTCAGGATAGGGCGCCCAATAGGTTTTGGGGCCGATGAACCCATAGAAGGGATTCACAATCAGCTTGGGCTTCCGTCCACGATTGCCCTTGGGCTTACGCTCGGCCTTGCTCTTATTCTTGGTCTTTGCTGTCTTATCGGCCAGCCACTGATTGGCGTTGGCTGAAAATCTTGCATTCAATGCTTCTAAATCTGCTGGCGGCAGCACGTTGGCAGAGGATTCGTTGATGCTGGGCGAATTTGAGGCGAGCGGGTATGTCATAGGATTGAGCTCCTTTTCAAGTTAAGTTCATAGGCATTCCTCTAAGGTTGTGCCGGTTCGGTTTGGTAAAACGCAGGCGTTAAAAAGCCCCCTTGCAAGGCACCTTTTGGTGGTCGCGGTGGAGGCTTCTAATCTGTATGTCTGCTCGCTGAAGCAGCTCGTAAATAGTACACATTTCGCGATGATCGGTCAAGATTTTTACTTGACAAGCCAGATTTCTACAAAAAATATCTAGCTGCCGTGAGGAACGCGCTTTGCTTAATCCAGACCTCACTTTTGCTCTGTAAACATTGGGTTTAGTATGGAAGGTTACTGGATATCGTCCCACTGAAGGCAACTTTTACCAAGATTTTTAGGTGGGTATTTTTATACTAGAAGATGTATACCATCGCCTCGGCCATTGCCTTGATTGGCGTCCTGCTGCCGCAGATACCAAAGATCTCTGTGCTGTCTTTAGGGTCATCCATCCGCTTAATCAACGAGTCTTGCACGTCAGTATCACGTAGGTCGCCAATGAATGTATGGCGGAAGTTATGAAATGTTTTACGTGGGTCGGTGATGCCGAGTTTCGTCTTGTAGCGTCCAAACCATATCGAGGACGAATTGCCGAGTTTCCTCGCACGGCTTCCAGTTCGGGGAACAGGCGATCAGCACCATCTGCCCTTACCTATTCGGCGTACTGCAACAATTCCGGCTGAATTAGTGAAGGACGCAGGGGGAGAACACGACAGCTGTTGGAGTTCTTGGGGCTCTGATTTTCACGGCTGTCATCAATGCGTATGCACAGGACGCCATGTTGCCCCGTGAGGTCGCCGAGGTGTAATCGGCACAGTTCTTCAAGTCGTGCACCGGTAGACTACCAAAAGAGCGCTGACCCCGTAGCACGGGGCCTTCTCGCCTAATGGTTGAAACAACTACTCTAGTAGTTTAGGCCCACTGTCCTGACCAATTAAAGGGTTCTCAGCATCGGTTTGCAGTTGCTCTGCCCGTGCCTGCGATTTCCAAGCAATACCGGCCAACTCTTTGATTGCTTCAACAATCGGCTTTGCACCTTCACCAAGCTTCCCGAGTGCTACACCAGCATCGCCCATCAACTCATAAAATCTGCTGATGTCCGACATTTTCTTATGAAGCTCTGACTGCATTTTCTCCAATCGCTTAAGCATGCGTTGCTTGTGTCCAGCATCCAGTTCGGTGTTAGCGGCTACCAATTCGCGAAGCTGATTTATCAATTGCTGAATGCGTTTGAGGTCACCATCTGTAAACTCATAACCAAAGCCACTGGATACCGATATAGCGAATCGCTTCTTGAGGCTATCGAGTTTGCTTGCCGATGCCTGTCCTACCAAGTGCTGTTGTGCGCTTTGTAGGAATTTTTGTAGCTCATTACAAATGCTCCCCATAGTACCATCTAAAATGGGTGGAGCTGCAAGGTGCGAAATTAGGTCATCTTCTTCAAGCTGCAACAAAAGAGCTGCACCTTCGAGTAATAAAGCGTGATCATTTTCAGACCAGTCGCCTATATTCAGTTCAATACGATGCAGCACATATCGACATGCAGCTAGTGCTCCCTCAATAGGATTATCGCGTACCTGTTGAATCACATCATTTGGAATCGACATGGAACATCCATCGTTATGGTTAGTAGCCACTACTTTGCCACACCCTTGAGGATGGTTGGAAGCGGTTCACGAACCAAGCCTATCTCTGGCATCGGTCGGGCTGCCCTGTAGTTACGAGCTATCTGCCATAGCTCATGATGCTCTGATAGCATTTAGCTTTCATGTAGCTACTGGACAGAAACGGTGAAGAAGGTTTTGGGATGGGTGTTTGGCACTGTGGCGGCAGTGCCTATGACAAAATGGGTCGAATCCGAACTGAACCTGTCCTTTTTCAGTCCCGCAATTTCGGGGCTTTGGGGATGGCTCAAGGGTGTTGCTAGCTGGTTTGTGAGAGACGTTTCTATACCGTTCTGGCTACTGATGCTCATGATCGTACTCATGGTGGCCTTGGCCGTGCCTATCGGGCTGTTGATTCTTGCCCGGTATGATAAAGGACGGGCTCCGACTGGTGCGCCCCTAACGTATGACCAGAACCTCGTTTTCGCCATCATCGGGAATGCGATTCAAGCGGGTTATGAACCTAGGTTTGACGATGTGCTTAGGCACTCAGGGCTATCCAGAATTGCTACGCATAAGGCGCTCGAACACCTCACAGACGTGGGCCTCATTAACCCTGCCAGGGGGTTATACGGGCAGCAGTACATCGAACTGACCTCACTAGGCCGGGAGCATTTCCTAGAGCTGGAGGCGCTAGGAGAAAATTAAATCCCAAAGTTGCTGATTTCTGTGCGTTCATGGGCGTGCGGATTTCATGGCTGATGGTGGCCAGGAAGGTACTCTTGGCTCGGTTGGCGTCATCGGCCTGCTGCTTGGCCTGGCGCAACTCGTTGACCAACTGGCGGCGGTCGCTGATGTCGATCCATCCGCCAATGATGCCCTGGACCTCGCCCAGCGAATCCCGGTAGGGCAGGATCCAGTGGTAGATGGTGATTTCCCGGCCCTTGATGTGCAAGGGCCTGTCCATGATCAAGGGCGACCCGGCCGCCATCACCTTGCGATAGTCGTCCTGGATCTGTCGGGTCTGCTCGCGGTCGGCAAACAGGCTGCTCTCCAGTTGCTTGCCCAGGACCTCCTCGGCACTGGCCTGCACCGCTTCGAGGTAGCTGTAGTTACAGCTCTGCAGGCAACCCTCTCGATCACGAACGTACATCGGGTGTGGCGTACCGTTGAGCAATGCACGCATGAATGCCACCTGATCGTTCAGGGCGCGCTCCGCTTGCTGGCGTTGATGGATCTGCAAACGCAGACGGGCGTTCCACAGCAATGCCAGCAACAGCAATACCGCTGCACCCAGGGCTACAAGTACCGTCAAGCGGCGAAAGCCCTCGCCCTGGGTATCTTCGAACAGGGTGTAGCCTCGCCAGCGGTTGTTGATCACCCCCAGCTCTTCAGGTGAAATGCTCGAAAGCGCCTTGTCCAGAATCGAAATGAGGGTTTTGGAAGGTGTGCTGGTGGCCATGGCATAACTGGCAGGCTCACTGCCCACTGTGGTGCGGATGATCAGGTCAGGATTGCTGGCCAACGCGTGGTTGGCGTCGATCAGCGTTGTGATGACGGCGTCCACTGCTCCGCTGTTGAGCAGGGCCATGGAATAGTACGAGCTTTCCGTTTCGATCCAGCCGATTTGCGGGTGATAGCGCGAGAGCATGGTGTCCAGGGCGCTGTAGCGTGTGATTGCGATCCGCTTGCCGCGCAGTTCGTCCAGCGAAGTGGCTGCCGCGTTGCCCTTGCGATTGACCAGCACATAAGTGCTGTCCAGATACGCCTGGCTGATCTGCAGATCGTTCTGGTCGATGCTGCCGCTTGCCAAGGCGGCGATGACATCGGCGCGGCCGTCCTTGACCCGTGCGATCATGTCCGCGATGCCACTGGCCCGTTGCACCTCGAAGCGCAAGCCCGTACGCAGGCTGATCAGCTCAAGCAGGTCGGCGGTGATGCCACGAAAATAACCCGAGTTGTCGAAGTAGGACAATGGCGCTGCCGTACCGTCGACAACGACACGCATGACCGGATGTCGCTGCAACCACTGCGCTTCGGTACGCGTCAGTCGAAGCTTGCGATCGGTCAGAAGCAGATCGCTGCCTGCGCTCCAGCGTTTGAATATGCTCGACCGCAGGGCGGAGGACTGACTGTCGAGCGTCGCATTGACCAGCGCGAGCAGCACCGTGTCTTGTTCGCGCAGGGCGAAGCCGAAGCCAAACGCTTCATGGTTGCCAAAGCTGGCCATGCGCAGCCTTGGAAGGTGACCGCGGTTGAGTTGGTAGTGGGTGGAGATCGTGTCGCCGATGAAGACGTCTGCCTGGCCGAACGCCACCGCATTCAGGGCTTCGCTGGATGACCCGAAGGCCAGGACCTTGGCATCGGGATAGACACTGAGTACCTCTTTCCTCGGCAGGTAGTGATACAGCATGCCTAGGCGCATGCCTGACAGGCCAGTATCCAGCGCCCGGTGTTCGTCTTCGCGGGTGACCAGCACGGGTTGGTCGATGGCGTAGGCGTGCGACAGCACCACGCCTTCATAGTTGGCGTCATAGCCGTTGGCACTGCCCAGCAGATCGATGTCGCCTTGTTTGAGCGCTTGCAGCGCCGTTTGGCGGCTTGAATAGCGCAGCACGCGGACCGGCAGATCAAGCGCCTTGCCCAATAGGCTGGCGTACTCTGCGGTGAGGCCCTGATAGTCGCGCCCGCCACTGCTGATGTCGAAAGGTGGATAATCCGGAGCAGATGTGCCAGTCACCAGTTCGTGGCGAGCATTCAACCATTGCTGCTGTTCTGGGGTAATTGCAGGTATGGCGGGTCGCGCAGTGGAGCGGGCGACCAAGGACAACTGGGACGCGCCTTGCTGCCCGGCGTTAGCCAGGTTGCCCAGCAGCATGGCGACCAGGAGCAGGAGGGCGATAGAACGTGCCATGGAGCCCTCAGACCAGTGCGTTGCGCTTGGCCATGTCGATCAGGTCGACCAGCGTGCTGGCTTCGAGTTTGTGCATGAGGCGTTTCTTGTAAGTGCTGACCGTCTTGCTGCTTAGAAACATGCCCTTTGCAATCTCCTTGTTGGTCCGCCCTTGTGCAAAAAGTTGAAGAACCATCAGTTCCCGATCATTGACAGTGCTTAGAAGTTGCAAGTCGTTGTCAACAGGTAGATGAGGCTGCATGGCCTGGCTGGGAAAGTAATTGTACCCAGCCAATACCGCCTTTACCGCGCTGAGCAGTTCGCTCAGGTCTTCCTGCTTGCAGACATAGCCCGCCGCCCCTGATTGCATGCAGCGCACGGCGAACAGCGCCGGCGACTGCGCGGTCAGCACAAGGATTTTCTGTGGCATTGCCAGGGATTGAAACCTTGCCAACACTTCCAGGCCATCGAGCTTGGGGATGCTGATATCCAGGATGATCAAGTCTGGGTTGGTTTCGCGGATCATCTGCATGGCGTCCACGCCGTTGTCCGATTCGCCAGCGATTGTGTAATTCTGATTTTCCAGAAGCATGCGCACTGCCAGCCGGATCACCGGATGGTCGTCGACGATGAATATGGAGTACATGTTTTACTTCCCTGCTATCAATGAGGGTGACAGTTGGCACCTTAACCCAGTTGAAAGCGGCAAGTAATGCGAGGGCGGCTCAATAACCGTATATAGGAAATGGCCTACAAACTTAACCAAAACTACTTACGTACAATTGCATTAATAGCTAAAGTCAAACCTTGTTTGTTAACTGATGTTTAGGGTTTCAACTCAGTGTCCAGCGTTGGTTGAATCTGAAGTAAGGTTTTCCCTACTGGACCGTTTGAAGGCGAAGGTCGGCGACTTTCCAGGCGTGTTTAGGCAGGACCGGAACGACCTGTCATCTCCCGTGCCATTTCGGTGGCGTAACTGTCCGTCATCCCGGCTATGAAATCGATCATGCGCAGGAAGGCCTGATAAAGCGAACCATGGGGGTCGGGGGCATTGTTGCCGAGCAGATCCAACACCCTGCGGCTCTTGAACGAGGGCGTGCGGCCACCCTGTTGTTCCAATGCGGCGCCACAGAAGGTGTTCAACAGGATCTCCAGCGTGGTGTAGGCACCGATCTCGTGAAGCGTTTTGCGCTTGTCCTGGAAAATCTTGTTCCGCGCCATCGCCTTGGCGTGCAGTACACAGCGTTTGGCGGGGCCGTGCATGTGCTCGACAAGATCGCCGGTCAACTGGCCGGCAAGCAGTGCATCTTGCTGTTCCACGAAGGCATGTGCCGCCGCATTGGTCAGATGTTCGATCGCCTTGCCGCGCAGGATCGCCAACTTACGACGCCTTGAGTCACCTGGACCGAGCTGCCTGTAGGTTTCTGGCAGGTCGTTGCCCACCAGATCGAGTAGCAGCGCTTCGACTTCAGCGTACTGTAGAAGCTCCATTTCCAAGCCATCTTCCAGGTCGATCAGGCCATAGCAGATGTCATCGGCAGCCTCCATCAAATACACCAGGGGATGACGTGCCCAGCTCTGATCATCTACCTGGGGCAGGCCCAGACGACTCGCAATCTGCTCCAACAGAGGCAATTCGCTTTGGTAACACCCGAACTTGTGCTTTTTGTAGCCCAGGGCATCGGCATGACGAGCGCTCCAGGGGTACTTGAGATAGGTTCCGAGGGTGGCATAGGTCAAGCGGGTGCCCCCATCGAACTGGTGGTACTCCAGCTGCGTCAGTACCCGAAAGCCTTGGGCATTGCCTTCGAAATTGAGGAAGTCAGCCCGTTCATCGTCGCGCATGTCGTCCAGCCAACCACGATTGGCGGCCTGCTGAAACCAATGACGGATGGCATCTTCGCCGGAGTGTCCGAAGGGGGGATTGCCGATGTCATGGGCAAGGCAGGCTGACTGCACCACCATGCCCAGATCACTCGGTTCACACCAGTCGGGTAGGCTCGTACGTAGCGTTTCCCCAACGCGCATGCCAAGCGAGCGGCCTACGCAACTCACCTCCAGCGAATGCGTCAGGCGCGTGTGGATATGATCGTTGCTGGTGACAGGATGAACCTGGGTCTTGCGCCCCAGACGACGAAAAGCGCCAGAGAAAATGATGCGGTCATGGTCTTTGTGAAAAGGGCTGCGCCCCAATTCTTCAGCACTGTATAGCGCTTTGCCCAGGCGTTCGCGGGTGAGCAGGGTATGCCAATCCAAGGCGCAGTCTCCTGAAGGGGTAGAGCCGAGCATACGCCGTGTCAGGGGTTCCTGTGCGCGATGAATCCCTGACGCGGCGTGAGGTGTGGGTTACCGGCGCCGACGGTTGCTCTGCATGAACAGCTTCACCAGGGGAATCAAACTGGCACCCAGGCGCACTAGGCGGGGAAGGCCACCACTTCGAACACCCTTGCCAGTCAAAAAGCCCATGGCCACTACCGCCCCTATGCCCCACAGTGGCGCATGCTTGATGCCGAGCCCGGCATGCAGCGAGCTTCCCATGCCGCGTATGCGCCGTACAGGTTCGAGCAGTTGGCCGGTTTCATGGCGGATTTCCTGGCGGTGCATTTCCATGCGCAAGCGCAGCAGCGCCTTGCGCAGTTCCCGCGGGTTACGTGTATTGGGCAAGTCAGGCAGGTTCATGGCAGAAGGCGCTCCCGATCTTTGGCCAGTTCCTCAAGCGTGGAGTGGAAGGGCGAGGACTCGTCGAACACCGCGCTCTTGAGGCGCAGGCCACAATACAGCGCTGCCAGTCCATAAAACACGCACAGACCAATGATGCCGGCCAGGCGGTAGGTGTCCCAGAGCAAAACCAGCACCAACCCGGAAAGCGCTGTCAACAGCAGCAGCGCGAAAACCAGTGCCAGACCTGCGAACAGCAACAGGCGTAGTGTGCGTCCTTTCTGCTCCTGCAGTTCGATGCCGAACAGTTCTATATGGCTGTGTAGCAGCCCCAGAACAGCTGCACCGAGCCGTTTGCCGGTGGCGCCGGTGCCGATGGCGTCATTGTCCATGAAAACCCCTCAACGACGGTTCGCCAGCAGGCCGATCACCAGGCCCACGCCGGCTGCGATCCCAATGGCGTGCCAGGGTTTCTCCTGGACATACTGCTCGGCGCTGCCCAGTGCTTCCTGGCTGCGTTCGCGCAACGATTCCTGTGTGACTTCCAGCGTTTCGCGTGCCTGCGCCAGGCGCTCGTGCATCTGTTCGCGCAGCGCTTGCGCCTGGTCACCTGCCAAGTTGGCGGTATCGGCCAGCAGCTTCTCCGTGTCGCGGACCAGTGCCTGGAAGTCAGCCATCAGTACATCTTGTGCATGCTTTGCCGAATTGCTGGCCATGTGTCTCTCCCTGTCGGTTGATGTTGGTACTTCGAGTGACGTGGCTGCTGGAAGGTTCAAGTCACCACACTGGTACAGGCTTTGCTTAAGTTTTGCATCGTTGCAGGGCATCTGTTGAATGCACTGCGCCGCTTCGGGGCGTGTACCCACCGCCATGCCTAAACATTAACCCAAAATGCCCAGACTGCCAGATACGGCGTCCATCCATTCGTGGCAAGCGCCCAACCCGCCTTGCCTGGCACCGAATCGGTGCAGGGTGAGCCTCGACTGAGCGTTAATGGTGCCGACAGGTGCTTTTGCTTCATGGATATGACATCAAGCGCGATGCAGTCTCAGGTCAACGGTGCAAACACGTTGTTCATTCTGGTAGGCGCCATTCTGGTGCTCGCCATGCACGCCGGCTTCGCGTTTCTTGAAGTCGGCACCGTGCGCTACAAGAATCAAGTCAACGCACTGTCGAAGATTCTGAGCGATTTTGCCGTGTCGGCAATTGCCTATTTCTTCATCGGTTATTGGGTAGCCTACGGGGTCGAGTTTTTTCAGCCTGCTGCCACGCTGGCTATCGATAACGGCTACAGCCTGGTCAAATGCTTTTTCCTCCTGACGTTTGCAGCGGCTATACCGGCGATCATCTCGGGCGGGATCGCGGAGCGAGCGCGCTTTGCACCGCAACTGTGCGCCACGGCGTTGATCGTGGCATTGGTGTATCCGTTTTTCGAGGGGATGGTGTGGAATGGCAACTTCGGTGTCCAAGGGTGGTTGCATGAGCATTTTGGAGCGCCGTTCCATGATTTTGCCGGCTCGGTAGTGGTGCATGCCATGGGCGGCTGGCTGGCACTGGCTGCGGTCCTGCTGCTGGGCCCCAGGCGAGGGCGCTACCGTGAAGGGCGATTGGTCGCGTTTGCGCCATCGAGTATCCCTTTTCTGGCCTTGGGCTCCTGGATACTGATCATCGGCTGGTTCGGCTTCAACGTGATGAGTGCGCAAACCTTGCAGGGCATCAGCGGCCTGGTCGCTATCAATTCATTGATGGCCATGGTCGGCGGCACCTTGGCCGCCTTGCTGGTCGGTCGCAACGACCCGGGTTTCCTGCACAACGGCCCGCTGGCCGGGCTGGTCGCCATTTGTGCAGGCTCCGACCTCATGCATCCCGTGGGCGCGCTGACTACGGGTCTGGTGGCGGGAGCATTGTTCGTATGGGCATTCACCGCTGCGCAGAATCGCTGGAAGATCGACGATGTCCTGGGTGTCTGGCCCCTGCATGGGTTGTGTGGGGTGTGGGGCGGTATCGCCTGCGGCGTTTTTGGTCAGGTCTGGATGGGTGGCTTGGGTGGGGTCAGCGTCTGGAGTCAACTATTGGGAACGTTGACCGGGGTAGGGGTGGCACTGATCGGCGGCCTGGCGGTCTACGGCGCGATCCGCAAGGTGCTGGGGTTGCGGCTCAGTCACGAACAGGAGTTCGAAGGGGCTGACCTGTCCTTGCATCGCATAGGCGCCACAAGCCAGGACTGACAGGCTAGAGGTGCAGGCATCGGCAGTGCGGCCTAGAATAATGACCTGCGAAAGCCATTGGGGATGCGTGTCATGTTGCCAGAATGCCAGCTGTTCAGCACCTTGGGATGCCACCTGTGCGAGGTGGCGGAGGCCGTGCTGATGCCTTTCGTCGACCATGGGTTACTGGTCGAGTTGGTCGACATTGCCGAGAGCGAAGCGCTGTTTGAACGCTACGGTCTCGTCATCCCCGTCCTGCGCCGCTGCGATAACGAGGCTGAATTAGCCTGGCCGTTCGATGCCGATCAAGTAGCGGCCTTCCTGAGGTAATCAACCCTCTATAGGAGCCGTGACCCTGCTCCATTGCAGCGGGCGCCTGTCCGATGATCGCGTCCAGGCACCTACCAAGCCTCTGGTGCCGACCTCGCCACTCGCCATCGGACCTCTATGCCATGTTGCTCACTCCACATTTTACGCTCGATGAAATGATCATTTCTCGGGTCGCCGCTCGGGAAGGTTTGGACAACACCCCACCGCAACCGGTCATCGACAACCTTCGAATGCTCTGCACCACCCTTGAGCAGGTGCGCAGATTGCTCGCGGCGCCGATTATCATCAGCAGCGGCTATCGCAGCGAACACCTCAATCGGCTAGTGGGTGGCGCCGCCAGTAGTCAGCACCTGCAAGGGCTTGCCGCTGATTTTACGGTCAGCGGGCTATCCCCCAGGGACACGGCGCGCCGGATAAGCACAAGCTCGATCGCATTCGATCAGCTCATACTCGAGTTCGACAAATGGGTGCATCTGTCCGTGACCCATGGCGTACCACGCCGACAGGTACTCACCTTGCGCGGGGGGGACGGTTACCTGCCTGGGCTGGTATGACATCGATTGACGGCAACGGAAGGATATTCGTATGCTGTACATAAATACAGTATTAGGGTGAGCCCATGCTCAACGTCGAGCAATTGAAGTACAGCGTCAACCGGATGCCCGTCGACAGGGTGGCCGACGCTGTCCTGGAGCTTCGGTTTGAAGGCCTGGTCACCGATGATCGCACGCCTTTCGGCAAGGTGCATTTCAATACCTGCTTCGCCGAGGTCGAGGCGCTGTTTCAGCGGGCTGGCTATCACCGAGGACTGGATGTGGTGGGTTATGAAGGGCTGGTGTATGCGCTGTACGACCCCAGCCGCTGGGAGCCTGTTCAGGTGCTGCGCTGGCTCAAGGCGCGCAGCGAGTCGCTGGCCCAGGCTGGCTGATCGGCGGGGCTTGAAGGATAATACGCCGCCAAGCCAGGTTCCGAGCCCAACGATGACCTCATTCGACCCCGCCCGACTGCAAGCCAGCACGGTATGTCTGCCCCCAGGTCAATGGGCTACGGTGCTCGATTGCCTGTGCGATCACTTCAAGGCCATCGACCGTAGCCAGTGGGTGGACCGTTTTGCCCGGGGGCGTGTGCTGAGCGCCGACGGCCAGGCTATTTCGGCAAATCATCCCTATAAGCGCGGCCTGCGCCTGCACTATTTTCGCGAGGTACCCAACGAGCGTGTGATTCCCGTGCAGGAAGCGATACTGCATGTGGACGAACACCTGGTGGTGGCTGACAAACCCCATTTTCTGCCGGTGACGCCGGGGGGTGAGTACGTGGAGCAGACCTTGCTACGCCGTCTCATTCATCGTCTGGACAATCCGCACCTGGTGCCCCTACACCGTATCGATCGGCACACCGCCGGGCTGGTACTGTTTTCAGCCAACCCTGAGTCACGCAGCGCTTACCAACGCTTGTTTCCAGAGCGGCGGATCGATAAACGCTACCAGGCCATTGCTGCCCCCCTTGAGCAACACGTGTTTCCATTGGTGCACCGCAGCCGCCTGGAACACGCAGAGCCGTTCTTTCGCATGCATGAGGTGCAGGGGCCGACCAACAGCGAGACGCACGCCCGCGTATTGGAAAAGAACGGGGAGCAGTGGCGGTATGAGCTCTCGCCCATCACGGGCAAGACGCACCAGCTGCGGGTGCACATGGCTGCGCTGGGGGCGGGCATCAGCAATGATCCGTTCTATCCGTCATTGCTCGAGGGTCAGGATGACTATCAACGGCCGCTGAAACTGTTGGCGCAAAGTCTGCGCTTCGATGACCCGTTGACCGGGCAAACTCGCCATTTCGAAACCCAACTGCGGCTTGATTGGTAGCGCTGGTCAATACGAGGGGCCGGCGATGCCGACCCCTCGCAGGCTGTCAGGTCTAGCGGTTGAAACGCTCAACCAGTGAATATTGACTACCCGCCGTGCTGTTGAGGGCCTCGCTCAACACCGCCGAATGCTGTGCCTGTTCGGCCGTCTGGTCGGCCAGGTCGGCAATGGTGCTGATGTTGCGGCTGATCTCGTCGGCTACCGCAGTCTGCTCCTCGGTCGCAGCGGCAATTTGCGTGGCCATGTCGGTGATGTTCGCCACAGCTTCACTGATGCCCACTAGCGCCTCGTCAGCCTGCATCACCCGATCGACACCCTCCTGGGCCTGGCGGTGACCACTTTCCATGGTCGTCACGGCGTTGCTGGCGGTTTGCTGAAGCTTGGCGATCAGGCCGTGAATCTGCCCGGTCGACTCAGCCGTGCGCTGGGCCAGCTGCCGCACTTCGTCGGCAACCACGGCAAAGCCCCGGCCCATTTCGCCTGCCCGTGCCGCTTCGATGGCGGCGTTCAACGCCAGCAGGTTGGTCTGGTCGGCAATGCCTTTGATGACATCGACCACACCGCCGATCTCGTCACTGTCCTTGGCCAATTGCGTCACGGTCTGCCCAGTTTCTCCAACGGCCGCCGACAGGCGTTCGATGGCTGCTCGGGTCTCACCGGCAATTTGACGGCCCTGGCCTGTCAAGCGATTGGCCTGCTGGGTCGCATCGGCGGTGCGTTGCACATGGTTGGCCACCTCCTGGGTGGTAGCAGCCATCTGGTTCACTGCGGCAGCGACCTGCTCGGTTTCCACGCGCTGGCGTTCCAGGCCTGATGAACTCATATGCGCCAGCTCGTCGGACTGACGGGCCTGATCGCTCAGATGCTCGGCGCTATCCTGCAACCGTGTCAGGCAGGTCTTCATCCGGGCATCCTGGCTGAGCATGGCCATTTCCAGGCGCGCCTGCACGCCGCGGCTGTCGGTATACATCTGCGCAATCAGCGGATCGGACGTGGTCTGCTCGGCCAGGCGCAACAAGCGCTTGAGCCCACGTTGTTGCCAGGTCAGCCCAAGCAGGCCCAGGGGGACAGACAACGCTGCTGCCAAGGCAAAGCCCCATGAGTGTCCAAGCCAGTTGCCGATCAGGAAGCCGATCTGGCTGATCAGGATGAAGGGCAACCAGTCCTGCAAGATGGGGAGCCACCGGTCACGCCGCGGTACTGCCGGTTTACCTTGGTTGATACGCAGGTACAGGGCCTCGGCACGACGAATCTGCTCAGCGGTGGGCTTGACGCGCACCGACTCGAAGCCGACGACTTGGTTGTTGTCGAAAATCGGTGTGACATACGCGTTGACCCAATAGTGGTCACCCGACTTGCAGCGGTTCTTGACGATGCCCATCCAGGGCTGGCCCTGCTTGAGGGTCTGCCACATGTGAGCAAACACGGCGGGCGGCACATCAGGATGACGCACCAGGTTGTGCGCTGCGCCCATCAATTCGTCGCGGGTGAAACCACTGATTTCGATGAAGGCATCGTTGCAGTAAGTGATCACACCTTTGGCATTGGTGGTGGAAATCAACCGCTGCTTGGCAGGGAAAGTCCGTTCTCTCTGGGTAATGGGCTGGTTGTTGCGCATGGCTAGGATGTCCGCAGGGCTTTGGACTGGTATCGGCACGGTGCGCGGATTATTGAGGGGATATTTACAGGGGTTGATCCATGGCAGTGCATGGCAGGTACGGGTGAGCTACTGGCAGTTGCTCGCCGTTGGTTCGCACGGGGTTCTACATGAGTACCTTGAGGTGGCATGGGCTAGCAATGCCCGCTTGGGAAGAGGGTGCCAGCCTGCGCGCAGACTGGCACCCTCGCGGGGCCTACGCGGCGATCAACTGACGCAGCACATAGTGCAGGATCCCACCCGCCTTGAAGTACTCGACTTCATTGAGGGTGTCGATCCGGCAGAGCACTTCGATCTGCTCCTTCGTGCCGTCTTCGCGGGTGATGGTCAGTGCCAGGCTCATGCCCGGCACAATGGCCGTCCCTTCCAGGCCAGTGATATCGATCTGCTCTCTGCCTGTCAGGCCAAGCTGTTTACGATCCTGGCCTGCCTTGAACTGCAACGGCAGCACGCCCATGCCAACCAGGTTGGAGCGGTGAATACGCTCGAAACTTTCGGCCAGCACTGCTTTAACGCCAAGCAAGTTCGTGCCCTTGGCAGCCCAGTCGCGGCTGGAGCCTGTGCCGTATTCCTGGCCGGCGATCACGACCAGGGGCGTGTCTTGCTCCTGATAGCGCATGGCGGCGTCGTAGATCGACAGCTTCTCGCCGCTTGGCACATGCACGGTATTGCCGCCTTCTTCGCCTGCAAGCATCTCGTTGCGGATGCGAATATTGGCGAACGTACCGCGCATCATGACTTCATGGTTGCCGCGCCGTGACCCGTAGGAATTGAAATCGCGAGGCTCCACGCCCTTTTCGCGCAGGTAACGACCCGCAGGGCTATCGGCCTTGATGTTGCCGGCCGGAGAGATGTGGTCGGTCGTCACCGAGTCGCCCAGCAGGGCCAGGATGCGGGCGCTGTGGATATCGGTGATCCGCGGCGCCGGTCCTTCGATGCCTTCGAAGAAAGGCGGGTGTTGAATGTAGGTCGAGTCCGGTTGCCACACGTACGTGGCAGCCTGTGGCACTTCGATAGCCTGCCATTGCTCGTCGCCTGCGAACACTTCGGCATATTCCTTGTGGAACATGGCTGTGCTCACCTTGGCCACAGCCTCGGCCACCTCTTGCTGGCTAGGCCATATATCCTTCAGATAGACCGGCTGCCCCTGCTTGTCAGTGCCCAGTGGGTCGTGTGTCAGGTCGACTTTCACGCTGCCAGCCAGTGCATAAGCCACGACCAGGGGCGGTGAGGCGAGCCAATTGGTTTTGACCAGTGGATGCACGCGGCCTTCGAAGTTGCGGTTGCCGGACAATACCGAGGCGACGGTCAAGTCGGCGCTGCTGATGGCGTTTTCGATAGGCTCGTCCAGCGGACCTGAGTTGCCGATGCAGGTGGTGCAGCCATAACCGACCAGGTCGAACCCGAGCTCATCGAGGTAGGGCGTGAGACCGGCCGCGTCGAAGTATTCGGTGACTACCTTGGACCCCGGTGCCAGCGAGCTTTTAACCCATGGCTTGCGCTGCAAACCTTTCTCGAGGGCTTTTTTGGCCACAAGCCCAGCCGCCATCATCACACTGGGATTGGAGGTGTTGGTGCAGGAGGTGATGGCCGCAATGACCACGGCCCCGTCGCGCAGCGTATGGGTCTGGCCTTGATGGCTGTAGTCGGCTTCGCCCGCCTGATCGGCATTGCCCACGGCAACGCCCCCTCCGCCCTCGCTCTCGAGCCTGCCGACTTCCTTGGCGGCAGGTTTGGGTTGCAGCTCGACGAACTGCTCGAAGGCCTGCTTGACCTGGGCCAACGCAACCCGGTCTTGTGGGCGCTTGGGGCCCGCCAGGCTGGATTCGACGTCATTCATGTCCAGCGCCAGCGTGTCACTGAAGGTAGGCTCCTGGCCAGGTAGGCGCCACAACCCCTGGGCCTTGCAATAGGCCTCGACCAGTTGCACGGTCGCTTCAGGGCGACCCGACAGGCGCAGGTAATCCAGCGTTACTTGATCGACCGGGAAGAAACCGCAGGTCGCACCGTACTCTGGAGCCATGTTGGCGAGGGTAGCGCGGTCGGCCAAGGGCAGCTCGGCCAGACCGTCGCCATAGAACTCCACGAACTTACCTACCACGCCTTTCTTGCGCAGCATCTGGGTGACCGTCAGGACAAGGTCGGTGGCAGTGATGCCTTCGCGCAGCTTGCCCGTGAGCTTGAAGCCGATGACCTGTGGGATCAGCATCGACACCGGCTGGCCTAGCATGGCAGCCTCCGCCTCGATGCCGCCCACGCCCCAGCCCAGCACGCCCAGGCCATTGATCATGGTGGTGTGGGAGTCGGTGCCGACCAGGGTGTCCGGGAAGGCATAGGTGCGGCCGTCGGCTTCGCGGGTCCACACGGTCCGCCCCAGGTATTCGAGGTTCACCTGGTGGCAGATGCCAGTTCCAGGCGGTACCACACTGAAATTGTCGAAGGCACTCTGGCCCCAACGCAGGAACGCATAGCGCTCACCATTGCGCTGCATCTCGATGTCGACGTTCTCGCCGAAGGCCTGCGGTGTACCGTATCGATCAACCATCACGGAGTGGTCGATCACCAGGTCCACGGGCGATAGCGGGTTGATGCGCTGGGGGTCGCCGCCCGCTTTGGCCATGGCCGCGCGCATGGCGGCGAGGTCCACCACCGCAGGCACACCGGTGAAGTCTTGCATCAGTACCCGCGCGGGGCGGTACTGGATTTCACGGTCTGAGCGCTTTTCACCGAGCCACTGGGCCAATGCTTGCAGGTCTTCACCGGTGACGGTCTTGCCGTCCTCCCAGCGCAGCAGGTTCTCCAGCAGCACCTTCAGCGACATGGGCAATTGCTGCAGGTCGCCGAGCTGTCGAGCAGCTTTCGGCAAGCTGAAATAGTGATAGGTCTTGTCACCGACATCGAGCGACGTGAGGGTATTCAGGCTATCGAGCGAGGGCATTGCCAACTCCTTCTGAGCCGGTGCCCGGCAACGTCTCGAAGGGCTGCCGGTAGCACCGCTGTGTACAGGCCCGCACGGCACGGGTCCGACTGAATGGTCAGGTTAGTCCTGTTTGCCTGACCTGACCCTTTTCTGGACCAGCGGGGCATGTCCCAGGTTCCGATCTTCCTTTATCATCGCCGCCCTGCCGGCGCCTGTGTCGCGCCAGCCGTAGTGGAGTAAGAGATGGAAACCCTGTTCATGCATTGCCGGCCCGGCTTCGAGGGTGAGGTGTGCGCCGAAATCAGTGAACATGCCGCTCGCCTGGGAATTGCCGGCTATGCCAAAGGCAAGCCTGGCAGCGCCAGCGCCGAGTTCGTCTGCAGCGAGCAAGGCGGTGCCGATCGGTTGATGCACGCGGTGCGGTTCAATCAGCTGATTTTCCCAAGGCAGTGGGCGCGTGGCGCGTTCATAGAGCTGCCCGAGAGCGATCGCATCAGCGTATTGTTGGCGCACTTGGCGGACCAGCCGTTGTTCGGCAGCCTGTGGCTGGAGGTGCTCGACAGCAACGAGGGCAAGGAGTTGTCGACGTTCTGCCGCAAGTTCGAAGCGCCGTTGCGCAAGGCGCTGGAAAAGGCCGGTCGCCTGGTGGACGACTCGAGTCGCCCGCGTCTGTTGCTGACGTTCATCAGTGGCCGCCGGGTGTTCGTCGGTCAGGCTCTGGCTGACAACAGTGCATTATGGCCGATGGGCATTCCCCGCTTGAAATTCCCGCGTGAAGCGCCCAGTCGCTCGACCTTGAAGCTAGAGGAGGCCTGGCATCAGTTCATCCCACGCGAGCAATGGGAGCAGCGGTTGGGCGATGACATGACCGGTGTCGACCTGGGTGCGTCGCCGGGTGGGTGGACGTACCAGCTGGTACGGCGCGGTATGCTGGTAACGGCCATCGACAATGGCCCGATGGCCGAGAGCCTGATGGACACGGGGCTGGTCCAGCATTTGATGGCCGATGGCTTTACGTGGCAGCCCAAGCACCCGGTGGATTGGATGGTGTGCGACATCGTCGAGAAACCGGCCCGGACGACGGCGTTGATCGAGACGTGGTTGGGGGAGGGGTTGTGCCGCGAGGCGGTGGTGAACCTGAAGCTGCCTATGAAGCAGCGGTATGCTGAGGTGCGGCGGTTGCTCGATCGCATGGAGGCGACGTTCAAGGCCCGGAAGGTGAGGGTGCAGATTGCGTGCAAGCAGCTGTATCACGATCGGGAGGAGGTGACGTGTCATTTGCGGCGGGTTGATTTGAAGGGGCGGTGAGGGTCTGGCTGGCCTGGGAGGTTGAGTCAGTTGTAGCTGTACTGCCTTCAACTAAATTGACATTAGGCTGGAAAGCAGGCCGACTCGTGCCGTTGCCGTTGCCGTTGCCGTTGCCGTTGCCGTTGCCGTTGCCGTTGCCGTTGCCGTTGCTTTGGCTTTTGCTTCTAAGCGCGCGGTAGTCCAGGCAACACAGATCGCGACTTCAGGAGGCCGAGCGCAGGGCTTGCGGAGGGAGGTG
>Ga0308159_1000576_pt1 | contig 78441 bp, 49 predicted proteins | sample PhyCR1_FD_201040 | JGI IMG/M metagenome (GOLD analysis project Ga0308159, IMG submission 201040) | Phyllosphere microbial communities from UC Gill Tract Community Farm, Albany, California, United States - DLSLC.R1 | ecosystem: Host-associated > Plants > Phyllosphere > Unclassified | place: USA...
CACCTCTTCCCATCCCGAACAGAGTAGTTAAGCCCGCCTGCGCAGATGGTACTGCAGTCATGTGGGAGAGTATGTCGTCGCCTTTCTTTGAAGAATCCTCATCATTCAGTTGATGGGGATTTTTTTTTGTTTATATGGGTTTGGAATTCGATAAATAATGATTTAGTTAAGTATTTTTATTTTTTAATTTGTGATGTAAGGGCTTATAATTATTAAAACTTCCATGAAAAAATTAGTGAAATTTTTATTGTCGTAAATTAGTCAGACTATACTAAATACTAAGATTATAAAAAATAAAATATTTATGATTGCTATATTATTAATATTTGGCAATCTCGGTTAATGCTCAAAAGGAAATTGAAGAAACAGAACTCTCTAAACCTGTACAGAAATTGCTAAAAAAAAATATTTTAGTTACACAGGAGTGGAAACTGAGAAAAAACACCCTGAGCATGGAGAAAAAAGGTTATGAAGTTAAACTGAAAGACGGGACTGAAGCAGAATTCTGGAAATATGGCTCCTATCGTGAAGTAGATGGTGGTGCGAATCCAATCTCGATAACATTTATTTCAGGTAATGTTAAGGATTATGCTGCGAAAAATTATCCTGAGAAGAAAATAATACACATTGACTATGAACACTAAAATTTAGATATAGATTTGACCAATGACATTGATTTGGAATGTAATAAAGAAGGAAAAATTCTAAAAGATAAAAAGAACGGTGTTGAATATTTATTGAATGGAAAAATAATTATAAAATCTTTTTCATCCTTTTGTTAAAGTAACCTTAATTTTATGGCATTTTTGATAAGTTCATACTTAATTGATGATCTAGATAAAAAAACATTTATTAAAAATTATCGTAATTACATTTAAAAATTATTCTTCAATTATGGAAGTAATAATTTAATTGATATTTAGATCTAAAGGCAGGATAGTTTTTTTAATAATCCTGCCTTTATTTGTTAGTAAATTATTTTTCAAAAAGTATAGCTAAAATTTTTTTCTTAAGTGACAATAATATATTTTTACGCAACCGATTGTTATTGCTGTTTTATATTATATAATTTATTTTTTAGTTTAAAATTTTAAGAAATATACTTAATACGTGATGAAATGGTAATTCTTTCGGATTGCATATTTTTTAAAATAAATTAAAATCAAATGACTTCATTAAGATTTATTTTTATGTTCATTTTAATTTCCATTTCTGCTGGGGCACAAAATGATTATAGATTGTGGCTTCAATATAATACTGTGAGCAATTCTTCAAAGATTTTGGAATACAAAAACAATTTCGAAGGAATTGTTGTTTTTGGAAATTCAGAAACCATTAAAATTTCTCAAAAAGAACTTAAAGTGGGTTTTCAGGATATGCTTGGCTATATCCCGGAAACTAAATCAGATTTAAAAGGTGAAAATAATTTAATTATTGGTTCTCAATCCAATTTAAATGCGGAAATCAAAAATGAATTGAAATCTGATTTTGCTAAAGTAAATGAGGAGGGATTTATTATCAAATCGGTTTCCATTCAAAACAGACAGCAAATTATTATTACAGGAAAGAATGACGTTGCAGTTTTATATGGAGTTTTTAATTTTCTCCGGATTTTGCAAACCAATAAATCGGTAAGAAACTTAAATATTACAGATTCTCCAAAAACAAATCTTAGGATATTAAATCACTGGGATAATTTAGATCGAACAGTCGAAAGAGGTTATGCTGGATTTTCGCTTTGGAATTGGCAAAAACTTCCAGATTTTATTGATCAACGGTACATCGATTACGCTAGAGCGAATGCATCAATCGGGATCAACGGAACGGTTTTAACCAACGTAAATGCCAATGCTTTAATTCTAACTCCGCAATATTTAGAAAAAGTGGAAGCTTTGGCTAATGTTTTCACACCATATGGAATAAAAGTTTATTTGACAGCAAGATTTTCAGCTCCAATAGAAATAGGAGATTTAAAAACAGCCGATCCAAAAGATGCTAAAGTAATTAGTTGGTGGAAAAATAAAGCTGCGGAAATTTATAAAAGAATCCCAGATTTTGGTGGGTTTTTGGTAAAAGCCAATTCGGAAGGTCAGCCTGGTCCGCAAAATTATGGAAGAGATCACGTTGACGGTGCTAATATGCTCGCAGATGCTGTGGCGCCTTTTGGAGGTGTAATCATGTGGAGAGCATTTGTATATTCAGAACACGATGTGAATGATCGAGCCAAACAAGCCTATGCTGAATTTCAACCTTATGATGGCAATTTTAAAGAAAATGTAATTGTTCAAGTTAAAAATGGAGCAATTGATTTTCAGCCTAGAGAACCTTTTCATCCATTATTTGGAGCAATGCCGAAAACACCTTTGATGATGGAATTTCAAATTACGCAGGAATATTTAGGTTTTAGCACACATTTGGTTTTTCTACCCAAATTATTCCAAGAAGTTTTAGAATCAGATACGTATCAAAAAGGCAAAGGCTCAACTGTTTCCAAAGTTGTTGACGGAACTTTATATTCAAATAAATTAACAGGTGTTGCAGGCGTGGCGAATATTGGAAATGATTTAAATTGGACGGGGCATCCTTTTGCGCAAGCGAACTGGTATGGTTTCGGGAGATTGGCTTGGAATCCGTACTTGGATTCTGAAATTATTGCAGATGAATGGTTAAGAAGTACTTTTTCTAATGATGAACATTTCATTAAACCGGTAAAAAATATGATGATTGAATCTCGCGAAGCCGTTGTTAATTATATGACGCCCCTTGGATTGCATCATATTATGGATACAGGTCATCACTACGGACCAGGACCTTGGGTTTCTAATTTGTCAAGGCCAGAATGGAATCCGACGTATTATCATAAAGCTGACAAAAACGGAATTGGTTTTGATCGATCGAAAACGGGTACTAATGCAACTTCGCAATATGCGGCACAGGTTGAAAAACTTTTTGATAATTTAGAAACCTGCCCAGAAAAAGATCTTTTATGGTTTCACCACGTTTCGTGGGATTATAAATTAAAAAACGGTCAGACACTTTGGAATGGATTAGCATTAAAATATCAGCACGGTGTAGATCAGGTAAAAGAAATGCAAAGTGTTTGGAAAAAAACTGAAAAATATATAGATGGCGAACGTTTTAAAGAGGTTGAAATGTTACTAGAAATTCAATACAAAGAAGCAAAGTGGTGGCGAGATGCATGTTTGTTGTATTTTCAACAGTTTTCGGGCAAAGAACTTCCGGCCGGAGTAGAAAAACCAACGCAAAATTTAGACTATTTCAAATCATTAAAATTCCCATTTGCACCAGGAAATGGATAAATTTATTTTTAAAAATTATGAGTAAAAAAACGGCAATTGTAACCGGAGGAAATTCGGGTTTAGGCTTCGCGACAGCAAAAAAACTTTGTGATAACGGAATGACAACTTATATAATTGGAAGATCAAAAGAAAAAACAGAGGATGCCTGTAAGGAAATTGGAGAAAATGCAATTCCTGTAATTTTTGATTTGAATAATTTGAATGAAATTCCTGCTATGATTGAAAATATAATTCAAAATGGACCAATAGATATTTTGGTAAACAATGCGGGAATCAATATGAAAAAAGAAATTCCAGAGGTAAGTGATGAAGATTTTCTTTCTATAATTCATACCAATTTACTGAGTGTTTTTGCAGTAAGTAGAGAAGTTATTAAAAACATGAAATCTAATGGAAGCGGTAGTATTATAAACATCAGCTCGATGGCATCGCAATACGGAATTCCGAAAGTAATTGCCTATTCTGCAAGTAAAGGTGCAATTGAGGCCATGACACGTGCAATGGCGACAGAATTGGCTCCAACAGGAATACGTGTAAATTGCATTGCTCCAGGATTTATTAAAACAAAAATGTCATCTACAGCGCTTGATAATGATCCGGAAAGAAAGAATAAAGTTTTAGGAAGAACACCAATGGGCTTTTTAGGAGAACCTTCGGACATTGCAGATGCCGTTTATTATTTTGCTTTAAGCGAATCAAAATATACAACTGGTACAGTTTTGCCAGTTGATGGAGGAAATAGTATTGGGTTTTAATTTAAAGTTGCAAAGGGACAGAGGCTCAAAGGTTCAAAGGTTTTTTAGTCACAGATTAAAGTATTAATAAGGTTAAAATCAGCTCAATCCGCAAAATCTGTGAGAAACAAAAACTTTGAATCTTAGCGCCTTTGTAACTAAAAAAAAAAAGTATGATAAAAATGCAGCAAACCATGCGTTGGTTCGGACCGAGTGACAATGTACAACTTATCGACATTAAACAAGCAGGAGCAACTGGCATTGTAACCGCTTTGCATCAAATTCCGGTTGGTGAAATATGGTCAGTTCCAGATATTCGGGAAAGACATGAAATGATTAAAAACGCTGGTTTGGAATGGACGGTTGTAGAAAGTCTTCCTGTTCATGAAGAAATCAAACGCGCTTCTGGAAATTATCTGAAATACATTGAAAATTATAAAATCAGCTTAAAGAATCTTGCAGATTGTGGTATCAAGATCGTAACGTACAATTTTATGCCGATTCTGGATTGGGTAAGAACAAATCATAATTTTATAAACAAAGATGGCAGTAAAGCTTTGTTATACAATCAGGATGCATTTATTTATTTTGATGTATATCTTTTGAAAAGACCAAATTCAGAAAACGATTATTCAGAAGCTGAAAAAGAGAAAGCTTTACAATTTGGTAATCAATTATCTAAAGATGAAAAAGAATTACTTTTTAAAAACGCTTTACTGGGATTGCCGGGAAGCAAGGTTAATTTTACGGAAGAACAGATTTTATCGCTTTTAGATAATTATGCTGAAATTGATAACGAAAAACTAAGAGAAAATCTGATTTATTTTTTATCCGAAATTACCCCTATTGCAGAGCAAAACGAACAGAAATTGGCAATTCATCCTGACGATCCGCCGTTCTCTGTTTTGGGTTTGCCAAGAATTGTTTCAACTGAAGCTGATCTGAAAACCATTTTTGACGCTATTCCGTCAGATGCAAATGGATTATGTTATTGCACTGGTTCGCTAAGCGCCGATTCTAAAAACAATTTAGAGAAAATAATCGATGATTTCGGTACTCGTATTCATTTTTTACACCTTCGAAATACCATCCGCGAAAGCAAAACTATTTTTAGGGAATCGGAGCATTTAAAAGGTGATGTAAAGATGGAAAATATTGTAGAAAAACTATTGGTATTAATGAATAAAACCAAAATAAGTCTGCCAATGCGCCCCGATCATGGTTTTCTTCATACTGTTGATGAAGAAACAGAAACTTATCCAGGCTACTCTTTAACAGGGAGATTAAAAGGTTTGGCGGAGTTAAGAGGTTTGGAAATGGGAATTGCTTATAAATTGAATTTGTAATAAAGTATTTATGAAGTCCAGGACTTTCTGAAATTTATTAAACTTGAAAAATATGAAATAAGAGATCATAAACTTGCATCATATTTTTTTTTGTCTAATTTTACACAACCGATTGTTTTATTCTTTTTGATAAGAAAAACAGAGGAAAAACTAACTAACCACAAACCACAATGACATCTAATTCACAAAAATTATCCATCAGGGAAAAAATCGGATACAGCCTGGGAGATCTGGCTGCCAATCTGGTTTTCCAGACCCTGATGACCTATCTGGCGTATTTTTATACCGACATCTACGGCCTCTCTCCGACAGATTCCTCGATCATCATGCTCATTGTGGGTTTGATAGCGGCCTTTATATTCAATCCGATAATCGGGGTTTTGGCCGACCGGACCAATACGAGATGGGGGAAATTCAGACCTTGGATCCTCATTACCGCCATTCCGCTTGGAGTTGTGGCCCTGCTGGCATTTTCAACTCCGGATTTCTCCTATAAGGGAAAAGTGGTCTACGCAGTTGTGACCTATACCTTGTTGCTGCTTTTCTATGCGGCGAACAATCTTCCGTATTCCGCTTTGAGCGGCGTGATCACGGGCGATATGAAGGAAAGGAACAGTATGTCGTCCTACCGTTTTGTGGCGGTGATGTTTGCCCAGTTTTTTGTTCAGGTCTTCATGCTTGGAATCATTAAAAGTGCCGGAAACGGCGACAAGGCGATCGGAATTGAAAAAGTGATGACGGTTCTGGCGATAGTGGGAACCATCATGCTCCTGATCACTTTTCTGACCACCAAGGAAAGGATTATTCCAAAACCCGAGCAAAAGTCGAGCGTTAAGGAGGACTTGAGCGATTTAATAAAAAACAGACCTTGGATTATAATGCTTACGCTCACGACTTTGGTTTTTGTGACCTTGGCGATGAAGGGCGGTTCGTATGTATATTATTTTGAAAACTACGTAAACAAAGAACAATTGGCTGTTTTCATTCAGCCCATTTTGGATTTCTTGTCGAATATCGGATTGGATCATTTTGGCAGTGATCCTGTTTCTGCGGGCTTCGGACTCTTCAATGCGGGCGGCATAATCTTTATGATCGTAGGAATCACATTGTCCAAAAATCTGGCGGACAAATACGGGAAGCGAAATGTTTTTGGTTTGTTTTTATTTATTTCCACCTTATTTATCATCGCATTTTATTTCTTTCCGCCGGCATCGATCGGACTTATTTTTTTCTCCCAGATCCTTCACGGATTCTTCTACGGAATCACCATACCGATTCTTTGGGCGATGATCGCCGATGTCGCCGATTATTCGGAGTGGCTGAACAACCGTCGCGCGACTGCAATCATCTTCTCGGCCATGATGGTCGGACTGAAGGCAGGATTGAGTATTGGAGGCGCTTTGACAACTTTGTTTTTGGGGTATTTCCATTACGTGCCAAATGCCTTAAAGCAGTCGGAGACAGCCGTAGACGGAATCAGATTGCTGGTGAGCATTTTCCCTGCCATCCCTTTTCTGGTTGGGGCCGGACTGTTGTTTTTCTATAAAATCAACAAAGAAATGGAAGTGCAGATTGAAACCGACCTAAAACAAAGAAGAACCTAATTATTTAAACAAGATAGCACTATGCCGGAAGACAGCATTGAACACATTAATTTCGAGCAGATTAATGAACTGGCGATTTCAAAGCCACTTGTATCCCATATATACACGGCCGATCCTTCGGCGCATGTATTCAATGGTAAAATTTACATCTATCCCTCGCACGACATCGATGCGGGAATTCCGTTCAATGACAATGGCGACCATTTCGGAATGGAGGACTACCACGTTTTTTCTATGGAGGACATTTCTGCTGAGGCGATCGATAATGGCGTTGCATTGCACGTAGACGACGTTGCCTGGGCGGAAAAGCAGATGTGGGCTCCCGATGCGGCATGCAAAAACGGAAAGTACTATCTGTATTTCCCAGCCAAACGCGCCAACGGACTCTTCCAGATCGGAGTGGCAATAAGCGATTCTCCAGCGGGTCCGTTTAAACCCGAACCTGATGCCATAAAAGGAAGCTACAGTATTGATCCGGCGGTTTTTGAGGACGAGGATGGAAAACATTATATCTATTTTGGAGGAATCTGGGGCGGACAGCTTCAGAAATACCGCAACAATCAATACGACCAGAACAACGAGGAACCCGAAGCAAACCAAAAAGCGTTAGGACCAGTAGTCGCTTTGTTGAGGGATGATATGCTGGAATTTGCCGAAGAGCCGAAAGAGATTAAAATTATGGATGAGAACGGAAATGAAATCCTGGCAGGCGACAACAACCGTCGTTTCTTCGAGGCGTCGTGGGTTCATAAATACAACGGCAAATATTATTTCTCGTATTCAACCGGCGATACACATTTTATCTGTTATGCAATTGGCGATAATCCTTACGGGCCATTTACGTATCAGGGAAGAATTTTGAATCCGGTGGTGGGCTGGACATCGCATCATTCTATTTGCGAGGTCGAAGGCGAATGGTATTTGTTTTACCACGATTCGAGTTTGTCAAAAGGCGTGACGCATCTGCGAAGCATGAAAGTTACCAAAATCGATTATCTGGAAGATGGTTCGATTGTTACGATTAATCCTTATGGAATAAGAAGATTAATTGATTAAGGATTTTTTGTGTAAAAAAATTTGATAAAAAATACAATCGGTTGTGTTGCTTGAGGTTGCTTTTGTCATTGTGAGGAACGAAGCAATCACATTTACAGAATCAAATTTAGTGAGGTTGCTTCGTTTCACGGAATGACAAACTTTATGGTAATTTCCTATGAAACCGCTCGCGTGAGGGATAGAAGTGGAAAGCCCACAGCCGCGAGGAACGAGCAGGCGAGGACTTGAAACGTCCCGAAGCTTCGGGACGACCCGGAGGGACACGCCCAAATTATTATATACATTAAAATAACAATTTTAATCGATAAAATAATTTTTTGTAAAATAATTTTATCTACTTTAGCATAACAGAACGGAACAGAACGGTATGCCAAAAGAAGAAGAAAAATTTGAGTTTATAATGAATCACGAAAGTGATATTCCGAAGTACCAGCAATTGGTTGACGGAATCACAAATGCGATTGCGGAGAATATTTTACAAAAAGGAGATTTACTTCCGTCTGTGAATGTGATCTGCAAAAAGTATCAGCTATCGAGAGACACGGTATTTAAGGCGTATTCGATTTTGAAAGAGCAGAAAGTAATTGATTCTGTGCCGAATAAAGGCTATTATGTGGCAGGCGAAACCAGAAAAGTGCTTTTGGTTTTAGATACATTTAAAGCGTATAAAGAGGTTTTGTATCATTCGGTTGTGAATAATCTGCCTGATAATGTGATTGTTGATGTACAGTTTCATCATTATAATATTGATGTTTTTAAAACGATCATAAATAATGGAATCGGGAAGTATTATAAATATGTGGTGATGAATTTTGACCACGCAGCTATTGCTCCAGCATTGTCGGCAATTTCGAATGATAAACTGCTTTTGATTGACTGGAATATTCATTCGAAAAAGAATAGTAATTACGTTTTTCAGGATTTTGGAGGAGCGTTTTATGATGCTTTAAAAGAAGCGGTTGATTTGTTTAAAAAATATAAAAAAATAGATTTTATATATCCGGATTTCACGAATCATCCTTGGGAAACGGTGGAATATTTTAAGAAATTCTGTGCTGATTTTAATTTTCAATATGAAATAATTAGAGATCCGAAAAAGTTCAATATCGAGAAAGGAATTGCTTATATCAGTGTGAGCGACAGGATTTTGGGTCGTTTTCTGGAGCAATGTAAAGAAAAAGATTTTGAACCCGGAAAAGATGTTGGTTTTCTTTCGTACAACGAAACGCCAATGAAGAAATTTATCTATAAAGGAATTTCAGTTGTTTCGACTGATTTTAATGAATTAGGAACAAAAGCAGCGGCATTTATTACGCATGATGAAGAAACGAAGTGTTATGTGCCGACTAAATTAATAATAAGAGAATCATTATAAGTTATGTATTATATCGGTTATGATATTGGAAGTTCTTCTGTCAAGGTAGCCTTGGTGGAAGCAGAAACAGGCAAAAAAATCATTGTTCTGAATGAGCCTCAAAACGAAATGGAAATTCATTCTATTCATCCAGACTGGGCAGAGCAGGATCCTGAAATTTGGTGGCAGCACATTTGTACGGCAACTAAAAGAGCAATTCGCGAATCGAATATTGATGCTTCTAAAATTCAAGGAATTGGTATTTCGTATCAAATGCATGGATTGGTGATTGTGGATGAAGAAGGAGCTGCATTAAGAAATTCAATAATCTGGTGCGACAGTCGTGCGGTTGAAATTGGAAATAAGGCTTTCGCAGAAATTGGAGAAGAAAAATGCATGTCGCATTTATTGAATTCACCAGGAAATTTCACTGCTTCGAAACTAAAATGGGTTAAAGAAAACGAACCAACAATTTACAATAAAATTTCAAAATACATGCTTCCGGGAGATTACATCGCTTTGAAATTAACAGGCGAAGTAACGACAACTAAAAATGGTTTGTCTGAAGGAATGCTTTGGGATTATAAAGTAAATAAAGTTGCAGACTGGCTTTTGGATTACTACGGAATCGCTCAGTCGTTGACGCCAAAAATTGTGGAGAATTTTACAAATCAAGGTGTAGTTACGGAAAAAGCTTCAGTAGAATCTGGTCTTCCAGCAGGAATTCCGATCGTGTATAGAGCGGGAGATCAGCCTAATAATGCCTTGTCATTAAATGTGCTTCGTCCAGGAGAAGTGGCGGCAACAGGTGGTACGTCGGGAGTTTTTTATGCTGTTACCGAAACAAATTCAGGAAAAAGTACTCGTGTAAACAATTTCGTTCACGTGAATTATACAGAATCAAATCCGAGAGTTGGGAAATTACTTAACATAAACGGAGCAGGTATTCAATACCGATGGATGCGAAACAATATCGGAAATGAGTCTTACGAAGACATGAATGAAAAAGCATCTCAGATCAATGTGGGTTCGCAAGGATTAGTTGTAATTCCGTTTGGAAATGGTGCCGAAAGAATGTTCAATAATAAAAACATCGGATCACATATTTTAAACCTGAATTTTAATATTCATACCAACGCGCATTTATTTAGAGCATCTTTAGAAGCCATTGCGTTTTCGTTTGTGTACGGAATGGAGTGTTTGAAAGATGACAATGCGATAATTAATGTAATCAGAGCTGGAAATGATAATTTATTCCGTTCTGAAATTTTCTCAAATACAGTTGCAACATTAATTGGACAGGAAATAGAAATTTACAACACAACAGGAGCAGTAGGAGCAGCAAGAGCTGTGGGCTTAACAGATGGTGACTTTGAAAAATTTGGTTCAGGAATAACCACAAACGATCACGTAATGACCTTTTTACCTCTAAAAAACAAAGAGGAATACGAGACGGCTTATAAAAAATGGAAACAAGAGCTAGAATTAATATTAACAAACAAATAAAAAAATAAATAAAATGATAGTTTTAGGAGAAAAAGAATACTACAAAGGTATTAGCCAAATTAAATTTGAAGGAAAAGAGTCTGATAATCCATTGGCATTTAAATATTACAATCCAGACCAAGTTGTAGCTGGAAAAACAATGCGTGAGCATTTTAAATTTGCAATTGCTTACTGGCATACCTTCTGCGGACAAGGTAGCGACCCATTCGGACCTGGAACTCAAAATTTTGCTTGGGACCAATCTTCAGATCCTTATCAAGCGGCGAAAGATAAAGCAGATGCTGCTTTTGAATTTATCAGCAAAATGGGATTTGATTATTTCTGTTTCCACGATTACGATTTGATTGCCGAAGGTCCAACTTTCGCAGAATCAGAAAAACGTTTGGCATTTATTACAGATCACTTAAAACAGAAAAAAGCAGATTCTGGAATTAAATTGCTTTGGGGAACTTCAAACTGTTTCTCAAACCCAAGGTTCATGAATGGAGCGGCTACAAATCCTGATTTTAATGTTGTAGCGAGAGCTGGAGGACAAGTAAAATTAGCTTTAGATGCTACAATTGCTTTAGGTGGAGAAAATTATGTATTCTGGGGTGGTAGAGAAGGTTATATGTCTTTATTAAACACAGATATGGGAAGAGAATTAGACCATATGGCACAATTCTTAACAATGTCAAGAGACTACGCAAGAGCACAAGGTTTTAAAGGAACTTTCTTCATCGAGCCAAAACCAATGGAGCCATCTAAACACCAATATGATTTTGACTCGGCAACTGCAATTGGATTTTTAAAAGAATACGGTTTAGATAAAGATTTCAAAATAAATATTGAAGTTAACCACGCTACTTTAGCACAACATACTTTTCAACACGAATTAGAAGTTGCTGCAAAAGCTGGAATGTTAGGAAGTATCGATGCAAACAGAGGAGATTACCAAAACGGATGGGATACAGACCAGTTTCCAAATAACATTCAAGAAACTACAGAAGCTATGTTGGTTTTCTTAAAAGCTGGCGGACTACAAGGTGGTGGAGTTAACTTTGACGCTAAAATTAGAAGAAATTCTACAGATTTAGAAGATGTTTTCTTAGCGCACATTGGCGGTGCAGATACTTTTGCAAGAGCATTATTGACTGCTGATAAAATTATCACTTCGTCTCCTTACGAAAAATTAAGAACAGAAAGATACAGTTCATTCGATTCTGGAAAAGGTAAGGATTTTGCTGATGGAAAATTAGGATTGAAAGATCTTTACACAATCGCTCACGAAAATGGAGAATTAAACCTTCAAAGCGGTAAGCAAGAATTGTTTGAAAACATCATCAACCAATATATTTAATTGGTTTAGATTTTTTTAAATACAAAATAAAACCTAACAGTCTCGAGGTTTCAGGATTGTTAGGTTTTTAAAAGATACAAATGTGTATTAAGATAATGATTTCATTTTGAAGTTAAGATTATAAGTAAATAGATTTAAGATTTAGTATCTATTTACATAATCTGAGGAGAAAAAATAAAATCAGTTTGATAAGAATTAATTATAAGTTATTTTTTATTGAAGGTTTTTTGAAGAGCAGAATCGATCGAGATGTACATTTACTTGCTAAATTGAATAAGGAACTTTGTCAAAGGCTAAAACTTTGACAAAGTTTTTTTTACGCAAAATATTATTAACTAAAAACCAAAAAACATGAAATTTTTTATTGACACAGCCAATCTTCAGGACATTGAAGAAGCGCAAGCAATGGGCGTTTTAGACGGCGTTACCACTAATCCGTCTTTAATGGCAAAAGAAGGAATTACCGGAAAAGAAAATATTTTAAAGCATTATCTAAATATTTGTAATATTGTTGATGGCGATGTTTCTGCAGAAGTTATTTCGACCGAGTATGATGGAATGATCAGAGAAGGAGAAGAACTTGCAGCTTTGCATCCGCAGATTGTGGTAAAATTACCCATGATTGGCGATGGAGTAAAAGCTTGTAAATATTTCTCTTCTAAAGGAATTCGTATTAATGTAACCTTAGTATTTTCAGCTGGTCAGGCGTTGTTGGCGGCTAAAGCTGGAGCAACTTATGTTTCTCCGTTTTTAGGAAGATTAGATGACGTTTCTACAGATGGAATGCATTTAATTGCCGAAATTAGAGAAATCTACGATAATTACAATTACCAAACTCAAATACTATCGGCATCTGTACGCCATACGATGCATATTGTAAATTGTGCAAAAGTAGGCTCAGATGTTATGACAGGACCACTTTCTGCTATAAAAGGATTATTGAAACATCCTTTGACTGATATTGGTTTGAAACAATTTGTTGAAGATGCAAAAAAGATGAATTTATAACGTCACTTTTTTAACTATATCCTAAAAACTCCTTTATGCCGTAAAGGAGTTTTTTTTTTTTTTAAATTAGTATAAAAAATAACCGTTTAGTTTAGTCTGATTTTTTTCTTAGCTGAAAACAAAACAAACAAAACACTTCTTACTTTTTCTTCCAATGAAGAACGAAGTATAGAAAAAGCTTTAGTAATTTGAGCTTCAACCGTTTTTATTGAAACATCTAAGTGTTCTGCAATTTCAATATTGGTCAAACCTTCTTTTTTACTAAGAATAAAAACCTCTTTGCATTTTGGCGGTAGATTCTGAATTTCTTTATTAACAGCATTCAAAACTCTTTGAAATGCTTCTGAATCTTCCTCCTGAACAATTCCGTTTAAAGCGTCATAATATGATTTTTCTAGAGAAAACAAAGATTGATTTTTTCGATACAAATCGATGAATTCGTTGTAAATCAATTTGTAAAGAAAACTTTTTAGAGAATGATCTGTTTTTAATCTTGTTCGTTGTTCCCAAACTTTAATGAAAACATTCTGAACAATATCTTCTGCGCTATAAACATTCTTTACCAGACTGTTAGCGTAAACACAAAGTTTATGATGATAAGTGTCGATGAGATAAGTATAAGCGCTTTCATCTCCATTTTGTAGAGACTCAATTAAGGTGGTATTATCGCTGTAATCATCAATCTTCATAAAAACAAATATATTAAATTATAACTTTTTTGATCCAAAAGCGACCTAATTTTCATAAAAATGGATGCTTTTTCAATTTTCTATTTGAAATTTATTACAAACAAAAAAGGATTTAAAATGCAAATATAAAACTTTTAATAAATTAATTCTACTAATTTGGTAGAGTTTTATTGAAAGAAAAGACTTGTGAAAAATAAAAAACACAACAAAATGAAAAAAACTTTATCAAATTGTTAGGGTTTTGTTTTTTGGCTTCGTAATAATATTAAAAATGACCCAAATGACAGCGAAAAAATCAGAGCGATTAATCGTTAAATTTATCACAAATCAAGCTACTACAGAAGAAATTGAGCAGCTTACCAAGTGGTTAAAAGATGATGAGAACAAAGTTGTGTTTAATGATTTTATAAAAATCAATTACGCAATTGATTCCTCCTTAAATACATTTGATTCTACTGAAGTTAGAAAACAAATTTCAGAGCGAATTCAGAAAGAGAAAAATATTTTTTATAAAAGAAGATTTTCATCTTATTATAAATATGCAGCGATTTTAATTGTCGCCTTAGGCGGATTTTATTTTTACAAAAATTCTGGTTCCGAGGCAGTTAAACAAAATGTTATTATTCCGAGAGTAGACGAAATTGTTTTACAATTAGGGAATGGAGCTTCTGAAACAATTAATACTGCTGAAGAAAAAAATGTAACAGATAAAAACGGGAATATTATCGGAAAACAGGAAAAAAACAGACTCGTTTATACAAAAGCTTTCACAGAGGGCGAATTGGTTTACAATACTTTGAAAATTCCATACGGAAAAAAATTTGAAGTGCAATTGTCTGACGGAACCGTGGTGCATTTGAATTCTGGAACGTCTCTGAAATATCCGGTACAGTTTGTTAAAAATAAAAGCAGACAAGTTTATTTAACCGGAGAAGCTTATTTTGAAGTAAGTAAAGACAAAGCGCATCCGTATACTGTGAATGCTCAAGAAGTTAATGTCGAGGTTTTGGGAACAAAATTTAATGTAGATTCTTATTCAAATAACACAAGCACAGATGTGGTTTTGGTTGAAGGTAAAGTAGCGCTTTATAAAGAACAGAAAACAAATCAGGTGTATTTAACGCCAGGTTTTAAAGGCTCTAATGTTACTGGAGCAGCTTCTTTTCAAACAGAGCAGGTTAATACAGATTACTATACGGCTTGGGTAAAAGGAAGTTTGGTATTCAAAAATGCTTCATTCAATGATATTATCAAAAAACTGGAACGTCAATACAATGTCACTTTCATTAATAAAAATAAAACTTTAGGAAGAGAAATTTTTAATGCCCGTTTTGATAATGAACCGATTGAAGTTGTTTTGAAATATTTCAGCGACAGCTACAAAATTGATTATGATATTGACAGGGATAAAATAACGATTAAGTAGAAAAAAAAGAGTAGAGAAGAAAGAAGCAAGCTTGGAGTAAATCTAAAATCTGCAATCAAAAATCTAAAATAAATAAGCGCCTATGTAGTAGAAATCCAAAAAAGAATGGATCGTTATAAAAAAACCGGAAAATGCGCCAACACTTCCCGGTAGAGTATATGCGGTCAGTTAATTAACCAACCAACATTAAAAAAAACATTTTAAAAGTATGAAAAAACTCTTTAACAAAATGAGGTTTGATAAGCCTTTTTTGAAATTTGATTTAAAAATGAAACTAACCACTTTATTTCTTCTGACTGCTCTAACGGTGATGCACGCCGGAACATCGTATTCTCAAAAAAATAAGATTTCTTTTAATGTCAACAACATGACTGTTGCAAAAGTTATCGAAAGGCTTGAGTACACGACAGATTACAGATTTGTTTATAACGTGAGATCTGTTGATTTAAACAGAGTAATAGATGTCAATGCGAATGAATCTTCAATCGAAGTGATTTTAAATAAAATCTTCAATAATACCAGTACCGACTTTAAAGTATCTGGAAACCATATTATTTTAATGCCAAAAAAAATCTCCTCTGATACAACGGAAGAGAAAAAACCTGTGGCAGATTTTATTGTAAAAGGAAGGGTTACCGATGAAAAAGGAATGCCTCTTGTGGGTGCAGCAATTTCTGATAATGGTTCAGGAAGAGGTGTAAATACTGATTTTAATGGTGAATATCAGATTATTGCGGTTAGCAGCGAAACGACTTTGGCTTTTGCTTATTTAGGATACATCAGACAAGAAATTAAAGTTGCAGGAAGAAGCGTAATCAATGTTGTTTTAAAAGAAAATGTGCTCGAATTAGAAGGCGTTGTTTTAAAAACAGGTTATCAGGATATTACTGCAGAAAAAGCAACGGGATCTTTCTCTAATTTAAAAGCTGCAGATTTTAAAGAACAGCGTTTAAGCGGTTTAGATAAAATTTTGGAAGGACGAGTTGTAGGATATCAAGGTGGGAAAATTCGTGGTACAACTACTATGAATGGAGTTACAGCTCCTTTGTATGTTGTAGATGGATTTCCTATTGAAAATACAAGATTAACTCCTTTCGCTACTATACAAGAAAATCTTCCGAGTTTAAACTTAGAAGATATCGAAACCATTACAGTTTTAAAAGATGCTGCGGCATCCTCTATTTATGGTGCTCGTGCGGCAAATGGAGTTGTAGTTATTACAACTAAAAAAGCAAAAGCGGGGAAAACTAATATTTCATTTTCTAGTAATTTAACGGTTACTCCGTACAGAAATTATACTGGAAACCTAACAGATTCTGGTGATATTATTGGATTAGAAAAAGGATGGGCAGACGGAAATCCGAATTTGAAAACGGCTAATGCAGCTACGTATGCACAATCATTATTGAACAATGCAGTTTATACAAGTTTAGGAATGCAGACAATTTTAAATGGGTATGCAGGAAAAACGTCAATGGCAGATATGAATAATCGTTTGAACGAATTGGGTTCTCAGGGTTATAAATACTACGATGATATTGCAAGATATGCAAAACGCGATCAGTATTTTATGCAGCATAATCTTAGTCTTGGAAAAGCTACTGAAAATAATGCATTTAATGCTTCTTTGACTTACAAAGACAACCAACTCGAAGATAGGTTTTCTGAAAATGAAAATATCGGTATTAACTTAAAAAATACTACTCAAATTACCAACTGGCTTTCTTTGGATTTAGGTTCTTATACCAATTTCGCAACAGGAGATACGCAAAGTTATCTGGCTTCAGCTCCTGGTTACAAATGGCAGCCGTACAATCAGTTAGTAAATAACGACGGAACTAATTTTGTTTCTACAGCAGAATCTCGTTACAATGCTTTTACACTTAATTCTATCAAGAATTACGGACTTTATAATATGAACATTACTCCAATGGACGAGTTTGGGAGAAATTTAAATAAAAGTAAAAATTTCTTAAATAGAACTTACGCTAAGTTTAATGTAAAATTGAGTAACGCCTTTACTTATAATGCTATGTTCCAATACGAATTTGGCTCAGATCGCGCTCGTCAGTTATTTGATAAGGATTCTTATTATGTAAGAAGTAAAGTAAACGGGATGGTAACACTTGCAAATAACAAAGCAGTTTACAATTTACCTTACGGAGATATTGTCAAAGAAACAAATCAGTTTTCTAATGCATACAATTTCCGTCAGCAGTTAAATTTCAATCAGACTTTCGCTGAAAAGCATGATTTTTCTGCCATTGCAGGTATGGAAATTCGTCATGCAAAACAAGAATATTCAGATAATACAAGATATGGTTATGATGCACAGACCTTAGGTTTTGCACCAATTAATCAAGCTAGTTTATTGCAAGTATACGGAAGTATTTTCAGCGGCTATATGTCACAAAATGAATTTTCATTAGAGAAAGAATTACAAAACCGTTACGTTTCAGTTTATGGAACGGGAGGTTATACTTACGACAGAAGATACACGCTTTCGGGAAGTATTCGTTGGGATCGTTCGAACCTTTGGGGAACAGACAGTGAATTTCAGAACAAACCAACTTGGTCTACAGGAGCGGCGTGGAATATTGATAAAGAATCATTTTTTGCTGTTGATTGGTTAGATGCTCTTAAACTTCGTGCTTCTTACGGTCTTGGAGGAAATATCGCTAAAGATTCCGCACCGTATTTAACAGCTTATTACAATTCTAACTCCAATGTTGGAGGCAATCAGGGAACGGTAAGTAAGAGACCAAATCCAGAATTATCTTGGGAAAAAACAACAACAACAAATGTTGGTTTAGATTTTTCATTCTTTAAAAGCAGATTTGGCGGAACGGTAGATTTTTACAACAAAAAAGGAGAAAATTTATTGGCCAACACACAAGGAGTTCCAACAGAAGGATGGGGTTATTCTACTTACACCATCAATAATGGTGAGATGACTAATAAAGGTATCGAGGTTTCTTTAAGAGGAACTATTGTAAAAACGCCAACATTCTCTTGGGATGCCTCCGTTTTATATGCTTACAATAAAAACACAGTAGATTATGTAAATGTAAAAGCTCCTGTTTACTATTTGCAGTTAGATTATCCACAAGCTTTTCCTAGAGTAGGTAATAGTTTTACTTCAATTTATGGTTACAAATGGGCTGGCTTAAGCAATGCGGGAATTCCGCAGGTTTATGATGCATCGGGTACAGCTGTTAAATATAATCCAGGGCAAATAGATGCTATTCAGGATTTTGGGTCAACAGTTCCTACACATAGCGGATCTTTCCATACTTCAGTAAATTATAAAAACTTTTCATTATCAGCACTTTTCATTTATGAATTAGGACATAAAGTTAGAAATACATTTCTGCCAATGTTAGCTAATAATTATAATGGAGCTGCCGGAGGTTACGTGACCGACATTACAGTGGTAAACAATCATATTGCAGACCGTTGGAGACAGCCTGGAGACGAAGCTTTTACAAATATTCCAAGAGCAGTTTACGAATATGAGGCTGACTTTAATTCAGATTCTCGTACTATTTACTCGTATGCAGATATCAATATTTTGGATGCATCAAATGTGAGATTAAGTAACGTTTCGTTAGCGTATCAAATGCCAAGCGCCATTATTAAGAAAGTAAAACTAGACGGAGTACGTTTTAATCTGAATGCAGAAAACGTATATACTTTTGCAAAAAGCAGAGATGCCAAATACATGTTAGGTGGTTTCACATCTCCAAGTTTTGTTTTTGGTGTGAATGTTAATTTCTAATTTATAATAACCAGACGATGAAAAATATATATAAAAAGATAGCGTGCTTATTAGCTTTAGGATTAACCTTTGCTTCTTGCGAAGATTATTTGAGCGATGTTCCAAAAGGATCAAAAGCACCCACAACATTAGCAGATTTTGAAGCATTTTTACGTGATGAATATACCAATCACAGAGTAAATATTGCGGGTGCTTCGCAATTGTTAAACGACCAGTATGCAACTTTGGCTACTTTATCGAGCGACAGATTAATAAACGCCAATTACATGTGGGACGAAAATGCCGACCGAATTGCGTTAAAAGTTTCAGATGAAACAACATATTATGCGACGTATCAAGGAATTTCGACTTTCAATTTAATTATTGAAAATGCATTAAATACTACCAATGCAACTGAAGCAGACAAAAGAGTAGTTTGGGCCGAAGCAAAAATATTGCGTGCGATGAACTATTACAATCTGGTTAATTTTTATGCTGATACTTATGTTGGTGCAACAGCGTCAACAAAATTATCAGTTCCGTTAATTACAAGTGCTAACATTAATGCGCCAAGTAAACAGGTTACTATTCAGGAAATGTATGATTTTATTTTGAATGATGTCAAAGAGGCTTTACCATATTTATTGAAGGTTTCTCAAACACCTTTGCATCCAAATTTAGGTACAGGTTACGCCTTTTATTCTAGAGTTTATCTGCAAATGAATAATTATACAGAGGCTCTTAAATATGCAGATTTAGCATTAGCAGAAAATAATAAATTATTTGACTGGATTGGATATTACAATGCAAACAAAGCTGTAATTGATGTACCAAATTCATATACTGCGACGACCTCTCCAATGGGATACACGTATGTAGAAAACTACAATTACCGTCACGGAACAACATCAAGTTTGTCGACAGAAAATAGTATTCCCGTAGAACGTGCACAACGTTTTGAAGCTGGAGATGCGCGTTTTATTTCTCGATGGAAAATCTACACCGTTGGAGCAGAAACCTATTATAGAAGAACTTTAAATGGTATGTTTAATTTTGGAGGAATGACAACTGTTGAGATTTACATGATTAAAGCAGAATGTCTGGCTCGCGATGGAAAAATAAGCGAAGCTTTAGGAGTTTTGAATACAGTTCGTAAAACTCGTATTCTTCCAACTTCTTATCAAGACATTGCTACTACTGATAAAACAACTGCTTTGAACGCTATTTTCAGAACCAAAAGAAACGAACTAGTTAACACAATAGTTCCTTTTGCTGATGCACGTCGTTTAAATGCAGAAGGTGTTTACAAAGTAAGTTTCACAAAAACAGCAAACGGAAATACGTATACCTTAAAATCAGATTCTCATTTATGGACAATGCCTTTTCCGCAAGGAGCAATACAAAATCCAGGAAACGGAACAATTACGCAAAACGTAGCTAAATAATTATTTCAAAAGCTTCCTGATCAGAATTCCGAAAGGGAAGCTTTTTTAAATATCAATCAAAAAATGAATGCAATTAAATTTAAAATAACAGCATTGTGCATCTGCTTGTTTATGATTTTTCATAACGGCTTTTCACAAAAAAAGAAAACAACAACTGCTCCAGCTTCTTATACAATTGACGGAACTATTTCTGGTCTAGCCGACGGAACAACGGTTAAATTAATTCCAGGAGCAACACATCTTTCTGAACTGCCAGTTGCTGAAACAACATTAAAAGAGGGAAAATTTACTTTCGCAGGAAAACTAAAAGAACCTCGTTTTTTCTATGTTGTCTTTGGTAAAAACAAAGGAAATATTGCTGTAATGGTCGAAAATTCAAAAATAAAAATTACAGCAGCTGGTACTGTTTCAGATAAAGAAGGAGAAAGAATTTCTTTTAAAGAGGTAACCATTACAGGATCAAAATCGCATGATTATTATACGAAGGAAATTGCTTTTAAAGAAGATCTAAACAAGGATTACGTAGAATATCATATAGGAACTGAAGTAATACAAGAATTGTATGGAAAAGCAAGAGTTTCGGGCAATAAAAAAGTGATGGATTCTATTGGAAATTCTCCAGAATGGAAAGTTTTTGAAGCTAAAGAAAAAGCATTTTTTACTAAAGTACAAAAAACGACATCAGATCTTATTACAAAACATAAAGCAACTTGGTGGGGACCATTTTTTATGCTGACTTCATACAGTTATTTTACTCCAGATCAAAAAACAATTTACGAGCAGTTTTCAGATGTGGCAAAGAAAAGTTATTACGGTCAGGTTGTAGAAAAAGATTTGAATCCAAAATCATTGATCGGAACAAGCGTTGCCAATTTCGGTTTGAAAGATAAAGACGGAAAAGCCTACAGTGTAAAAGAGATCACTGCTGGAAAAAAATACATTTTGGTAGACTTTTGGGCTTCATGGTGCGGTCCATGCCGAAAAGAAATTCCGAACCTAAAAACAGCATACGCAGAGTATGCTCCAAAGGGATTCGAAATTTTAAGTATCTCCATTGATAAAGACGAAAAAGCTTGGCAGAAAGCATTAACACAAGAAAATATGAAATGGCACAATCTTCTTGACGATGATAAAGTGAGTAAATCATTTAATGTTAAAGCAATTCCTGCAACGTATTTAGTGGATAGTAAAGGTGTGATTATCGGTGACAATTTAAGAGGTGCAGAATTAGAAGCGAAATTGAAGGAACTTTTGAAATCTTAGTTTTTTAGTCTCGGTTTTCAGTCACAGTTTACAGTCACAGTTATCACTCCAATAAATAACTGAAAACTGCGACCGCGACTGAAAACTAAATCACGCGACTGAAACTAAAAAATAGATCTTAACAATAAAAAAAATATAACATGAAAAAAATAATCTTAAAATCAAGTCTGTTCGCTTTAGTAATGGCGACGGCATTTACTTCTTGCGCTAAGAAAGAAGGATACACAATTAATGGTACAATTGCCGGCTTAGATAAAGGAAAAGTCTATCTGGAATTTGCGGACGAAAAGGGAGATAAAAAAATAATTGATTCTGCTGACGTAAAAGATGGTGCTTTTACCTTTACAGGAAAAACAGGAGAACCTTTATTTCATACCATTAAAATTAAAGGACAGGAATACGGCGCATCTTTTCTTTTGGATAATGAAGATATCAAAATTGAAGCAAAGAAAGATTCTATCTTTAAAGCTAAAGTAACAGGATCTAAACAAAATGATTTCTACAGATCATATTATGATAATGAATTCAAAAAAATACAAGAAATAGCTGGTCCAATCTATAAATTATCTGATTCTTTATCTCAGGGAGGAAAAGCAAAACTGACGCCGGAGCAACAAACCATGATGGATAAAAAATGGAAAGATCTTGGCGCTTTCGCGGATGGTCTGACAGACAAATTCATCAGAAAAAATAAAGATAATTTAGGAGGAGCATTAGTAATTGAAGACCGAATTGTTTCTTACGGAACTCCTGAAAAAGTAAAAGAATATTACGCTATTTTATCTCCAGAAATTCAGAAATCTTTCTACGGAAAAAAATTAAAGTCAACAATCGAACTTAACGATAAAACGGCTATTGGAGCTAAAGCACTTGATTTCTCTCAGGCTGATGTAAACGGAAAAGTGGTGAAATTATCAGATTATAAAGGAAAATATGTTTTAGTAGATTTCTGGGCAAGCTGGTGCGGACCATGTCGTAAAGAAAATCCAAATGTGGTAGTGGCTTATAAAACGTACCATGACAAAGGTTTTGAGGTTTTGGGAGTTTCTTTAGACGATAAAAAGAAACTTTGGGAAAAAGCAATTGAAAAAGATGGTTTAACGTGGACACATGTTTCTGATCTAAAAGGTTGGCAAAATGAAGCTGCAGTTTTATACGGAGTAAAAATGGTTCCAACCAATTACTTGATCGGACCTGACGGGAAAATCGTGGCTAAAAACCTTAGAGAAGCAGAATTGCAATCTAAATTGAAAGAAATTTTCAGTAAATCATAAATTTAGTTTTCAGTTTCAGTTTTCAGTCTCAGTCTCAGTGTCAGTTTTGAAAATAGAACTTTGTAAAAGTTTTAAACTTTGACAAAGTAGACTGCGACTGCGACTGCAAACTATAAAAAACTCTCACATACAAAAAAAATGAAAAAATACATCTTTTTGGGCTACTGCTCATTAGCTTTCTGTACTATCGTTTCAGCGCAGAGCAAATCGGTTAACTTTAAGAAAATAAAAGAGTTAGGCGGAATCGAAGAATATTTGTACCAACCAAACGGAATGAATGTTTTACTCCTGCAGGACAATGCTTCGCCTGTTGCAACGGTACAAATTGTATATCGTGTAGGTTCTAAACATGAAGTTTTAGGAAATACCGGATCAACACACCTTTTAGAGCATTTAATGTTTAAAGGAACTCCAACTTTCAACAAAAAAAATGGAAATACAGTTACAGATGTACTTCAAAATACTGGAGCGCAATTAAACGCTACAACTTGGTACGATCGTACGAATTATTTTGAAACACTGCCAAGTGATAAAATCGAACTTGCGATTCAAATCGAAGCCGACAGAATGCGTAATTCTTTGTTGACCAAAGAAGATAAAGAAGCAGAAATGACGGTTGTTCGTAACGAATTTGAACGTGGAGAAAACAACCCAAATAGTTTGTTGGATAAAGAAATTTGGGCTTCGGCTTACATTGCGCATCCGTATCACCATTCAACAATTGGTTGGAAATCGGATATTGAAAATGCTCCGATTGAAGTTTTAAAGAATTTCTACAATACCTATTATTGGCCAGATAATGCGACTTTGACTATTATCGGAGATTTCAAAAAAGAAAATGTCTTTGAATTGATTGAAAAGTATTTCAGTAAAATCACAAAAGCGCCAAAAGCAATGCCTCAGCCTTATACAGAAGAGCCTCAGCAATATGGCGCACGTAAAATTACAGTTAGAAAACCTGGAGAATTGGGTGTTGTAAACAAAGCCTATAAAATTCCTGGAGCGCTGCATGAAGATCTTCCGGCGTTAAATATTTTGGGTGAAATTATTGGATCTGGTCCGTCGGCGATCTTAAATAAAACTTTCGTGGATAGCAGAATGGGAATTTACGCGTATGCGAATGCGACAAACTTTAAAGAAGTTGGACTTTTTACAATCGGTGTAGGTTTTCCGGCGACTTCTAAGCATGAAGATATTGATGCGAAAATAAGCGAAGTTGTAGCTAAAATTCAGAAAGAAGGTGTTACTCAGGATGAGTTAAATCGAGTTGTGGCAAAAATTAGTGCACAAACCATTTTGGCTCGTGACGGTTCTGGCGTCATTGCATCAGAATTAAATGAAGCTATTGCAGCTGGCGACTGGACAGATTATATTTCTGGTGTTGACAGACTTAAAAAAGTAACTCCTGCTGATGTTTTACGCGTTGCGAACAAATATTTGGTTGAAGATCAGAGTACAACAGGATATTTTATTCCGAAACAAGCTGGAACTCAAAATAATGTTTCCGCGAAAGCGAATAATTATATGCCAGAAAATGGTCCGTTTTATTACAGACATGCAGAAGAAGGTCATTCTCACGAAAGTTCATCTGCTTCATCTTTACTAAAAAATAAAATTGAGGAAAATATAGCAGTAGAAACTGTAATCGACAAAAAGGCTTCTGCTTTCAAAAGAGAGAAAGTAGCAGGAATTGATGTAGTTTCAGTGAAAACTTCTGCAAAAGATTTTGTTACGGTAGCTGCCAGTATTTCCTTAGGAAATTATGCTAGCGAAACTAAAAATAACATTATTCCGACTTTGACTGCTTCGATGCTTTCGAAAGGAACAACATTAAATGATAAATTCAAATTCTCAGAAAAACTTCAAAAATTAGGAGTAAACTTAAATGTAAATGCTTCGACTTTCAAAGTTAATATCGGATTCAAATGTCTGAAAAAAGATTTAGATCAGGTCATTACTTTATTGGCTGAAGAATTAAGAAATCCACTTTTTGATGCAAAAGAATTCGAAAATTTAAAACAGCAATTTATCGGAAATACACAACAAGATCTAAACGATCCGGGAGAAAGAGGAAGTATTGCTTTATCGCAGGCAATTTATCCAAAGACAAATCCGAATTATAGTTTAAGTGTTGAAGATAATATCGAAAATATCAAGAACGCCACTTTGGATGAGGTGAAAGCTTTTCATAAAAAATATTTCGGAACAGCTTCTATGCGTTTGGTCATTGTTGGAGATACTGAAGGTGCTGGTTTAAATAATTCACTAAAAAAATCATTCAAAAACTGGAATGGCGGCGTGACAGAAAAATTGAAATTTGAAGAAGCTTCAAAAGCAGCAGCCAAAACAGAAATAGTGACAATTCCCGAAAAACCAAGTGCAGAATTGTACATCGGACAGTTTACAGGATTAAAAAGGGCAGATGCAGATTATATTCCTTTCTATATTGGAAATTACACTTTAGGGGCAGGTTTCGCGGGACGTTTGATGCAGACAGTGCGTGACAATGATGGTTTGACATACAGTATTTCTTCTGGTTTGGGCGGAAATATTGAAACAGGAGGTTACTGGTTTGTAAACGCATCTTTCAATCCGAGTTTATTTCAAAAAGGTCTGGATGCGACTATGGTTCAGGTTGATAAATGGGTAAAAGACGGAATCACAGCCGAAGAATTAGAAAACAAGAAAACCAACTTAATCGGAAGTTTTAAAGTCGGAATGTCAACCACAAACGGAATGGCAAGAACGATTTTAAATTTCATCGAAAGAGGTTTAGAACCCAATTATATCGAACAATATCCAAACGATATTCAAAAAGCAACGTTGCAACAAGTAAATGATGCCATTAAGAAATATGTAAAACTAGATAAAATGATTATCATAAAATCTGGGTCTTTGGATAAATAGTTTTCAGTTTTCAGTCTCAGTTTTCAGTCTCAGTTTTCAGTTTTGGAAATTAAACTTTGACAAAGTTATAGACTGCGACTGCGACTGAAAACTGCGACTGAAAACTGAACACTTTCTAAAATTTCGTCTTTCATTTTTTAAATCTGAATTAGTAAGCAATTTTCTGTGAAAGGCCTAAAGAGCTGTTTACGGACAGCTCTTTTTTTATTATAACCAAACCAAAAAAAACAATGAAAAATACCATCATAACATTGCTGTTATTGCTTTCTGCCAGTATGTTTGGACAAATGTACAATCCGGTAAAATGGACAACATCAGTAGAAAAAACAGCAGATAAAGTATACATATTAAAAGCTCAAGCCGTGATACAATCGGGCTGGCATTTGTACGGACAATATATTGAAGAAGGCGGACCTTCGAGAACGGCTTTTACTTTCAAAAACAATAATAAAAATTTCGAATTAATCGGAAAAACAACCGAAGAAAAAGGGCATGAAGTCGTTGATAAAATCTTCGATATGAAAATTAAATATTTTGAAGATAGAGCGCTTTTTACACAAAAGATAAAATTTGCATCAGATAATATTTCAAATGTTGCAGGAGAAGTAGAATTTATGGTTTGTGACGACAGCAATTGTTTGCCGCCAACTTCGGAAGAATTAAGTTTTAAAATTTCTAATGAAAAGAAAGTGGCTTCTGCCGAAGAAACTGCGGCTGTAAAAGAAGATTCAACAATTACAGAAGAAAAAACAGTTGTACGGGCAGAAGAAAAAGTGCAAGGCGCAATTCCAGATTCGAAAAAAAAAGAATCGAGAGGATTATTGACCATTTTTATTCTGGCTTTTTTATCTGGTTTCGCAGCTTTATTGACGCCTTGCGTTTTCCCAATGATTCCGATGACGGTGAGTTATTTTACAAAACAAAGTAAGACGAAAGCGGCAGGAATTAGAAACGCTATGATTTACGGAATCTCAATCGTAATTATTTACGTTTTATTAGGTTCAATTGTAACGGCTATTTTTGGTGCCGATTCATTAAATGCACTTTCAACAAATGTTTGGTTCAATTTGATTTTCTTTGTTTTATTGGTTGTTTTTGCTTGTTCATTTTTGGGTGCTTTCGAAATTATGCTTCCAAATGCATTGGCAAACAAAGTCGATTCGCAAGCCGATAGAGGCGGACTAATCGGAATTTTCTTTATGGCTTTGGCTCTGGCGATTGTATCTTTTTCTTGTACAGGGCCGATTGTGGGAACGTTGCTAGTGGAAGCTGCTTCAAAAGGCGGAATTGCTCCAATTGTCGGAATGTTAGGGTTTTCGATTGCAATCGCGTTACCATTTTCGTTATTTGCAGCTTTTCCAGGCTGGTTAAATGCATTACCAAAATCGGGCGGATGGTTGAATACGGTAAAAGTAGTTTTAGGATTTTTAGAATTGGCATTGGCTTTCAAATTTTTATCGAATGCCGATTTAGTTTTACAATTGCACTTTCTAGAAAGAGAAGTTTTCTTAGCGATCTGGATAGCCGTTTTTGGAATGCTGGCTTTTTATTTGTTTGGAAAAATTACGCTTCCGCATGATTCTCCTTTAAACCATATTTCGGTAGGAAGATTAGGTTTCGGTTTATTGATTTTGAGTTTCACCATTTACCTGATTCCGGGACTTTGGGGCGCACCATTAAAATTAATCAGCGGATTTCCTCCTCCAATGCATTATAGCGAATCTCCAGACGGATTTGGTGGTTCTAAAATTTCGGGTGAAATTTTGAATTCAGCGCTTCCAGAAGGAGCAGAACACGGTCCGCAAAATATTATCACTTTTCATGATTATGACAAAGGAATGGAATACGCCAAAAAACAAGGGAAACCAGTTTTATTAGATTTTACAGGATATGCTTGTGTAAATTGTAGAAAAATGGAAGAATTGGTTTGGTCAGATCCTAAAGTTTTGGCAGTATTAAATAATGATATGGTTTTGATTTCATTATATGTAGATGATAAAAAAGAACTTCCTGAAAGCGAACAATATACTTCTGAAACAACGGGAAAAAGAATCAAAACCATTGGAAACAAATGGAGCGATTTACAGATTAAAACCTACAAAGCAAATGCTCAGCCATTTTATGTAATTGTAGATCATAAAAGTGCAAGTTTGACAGAGCCGTCGGCTTATAATTCGGATGTTGAGGAATATTATAATTGGCTTCAAAGCGGAATTAAAAACTTTAAAAAATAAAGTGTTTTTTTAATCAATAAACCTCCAAAATCTTTTTGATTTTGGAGGTTTATTGATTAAATTCAATTAAAATAATATTACTTGATATTAAACAGTTTTTTGCTATCGCAGATTTGTTATGAGTCTAAAAAATTTTGTGCATTCAAAAATTTCATGAGTTTTTTCTATTTATCTCTTTAATTTTTTGTGCTTCATCAACCAATTGTTGATTTGTTAATATTAGTTCTTTTTGCTGAATTTCCATTTTTTTTATAGTTTCTCTTGCGATAGTAAGTCGTGCAGTAATATCGTCTAGAAGGTCTCGATAATACTTTACAGCGCTTATTGCATTATCAAGTTCGGCTGCACGATCTTCTGCAAGTGTTTTTCGCATAGAGAAGAGCCAAGTTACAAGAGCGGCAAAGAAAGCCGTCAGTGAGGGGTATATAAAGTGTTCCATTAAATGTTATTATAAAAGTTGAATATTGGATTAAATTTTTTTCAGTACGACAGCTGAGTTTTCTTTACAAAACAAATCTGTTATATTTTTTACAGGTGGTATTTTATTTTTTTCTAATTGCTTCTTAACATTATAATTTACTGTTTTTTCATGAGCTATTTTTATTTATAAGTAAGGAGTTTTCTAGTCTCTGAATTTTTTCTGTGATTTGAATTGTTTTCATTTCGATTTAGGTTTAATGTTTGAATGAATCTATAATTATAAATTTTATTTTGAATTAGTTTGAAAATAGCAGTATTCATTTACGTTTTCCCTCTTTTATATCTTAATATTTGTCTGTAAAACTCTTGTTTTCTATGTAAATTTTTCTTTTATTTGCAAATATAATGTAAAATAATACATTAAAATAAATTTTAACGTAAAATAATACATCTTTTTATGGGGTCAACGGAGAGAGTGCGTGAATATCTTGATTTTAAAGGTATTACTAAATATAAATTTTGTAATGATTTAGGGTTTTCAAATAAATTTTTAGATAATAGCAGCAACATGGGAACAGATAAGGCGTGTAAAATATTACATCATTATCCGGACATGAATTCAGAATGGTTATTAACTGGAAGAGGATCTATGCTTAAACAAGAAAATACAAGTCTGGTAATTATGAATAATGATAGAAAAACGGTTGATTATCTGCATGCAACTCAGGAAATCCCATTATATGATTTAGAAGCCGTTGCCGGTTTAAGAGAGCTTTTTAATAGCGGAAAACCACAAAGAATTTTAGATACAATAAGGATTCCGAATCTTCCAAAATGTGATGGGGCCATTTCTGTAACGGGAGATAGTATGTACCCCCTTTTAAAGTCGGGAGATATTATATTGTATAAGGAAACGGAATTTGCAAATATCTTTTTTGGAGAAATGTATCTTCTAAGTATAAAGCTAAATGACTGGGAAGAATATATTACAGTTAAATATGTTCAAAAGTCTGAGCAGGGGCAGGAATATGTGAAATTGGTAAGTCAGAATTCGCATCATCAGCCAAAAGATATTCATGTTTCAAAAATATCTGCACTTGCACTTATAAAAGCAAGTATTCGTATAAATACAATGATGTGATGTTTTCTTTTTATAGTACTAATACTGAAAAAGAGCAAATAAAAAAGAAATGATGGCTGTTCAGGATTTTATTAATGTATTAAATGGAAAATGGAAAATTGCGGTGATATCGTCTATTTGTCTTTATAATAAAAGGCCCAGAAGGATTAATAATTTCGATCGTGCCATTTCACTGCAGGAAATAAAGCAGATTTAACTGCAGTCATTCTCTGTAGACTTGGAAAGTATAAGCCATGACCAGCTGCTGTTATTTGTCCATAGGCAGGTAAACAGTAAATACCGCCCCCTTTTCACTGCTTTGTCCGGCATCAATCTCACCGTTATGATTCTGGACAATTTTTTTGCACATTGCCAGACCTATCCCTGTGCCTGTAAATTCACTTTTGCCATGCAGTTTTTGGAATATATTGAATATTTTCTCTGTATCTTCCGGCTTCATGCCGATGCCGTTATCCGTAAATTGTATCTTATAGTAGGACAGTCTTTCGTTAAGAGGTACTGAGAGGATTTCTTTGGCATCGGCAGTGCTGCAGTGGATATGAATTTTGGGCTTAACATCCGGGCGTATGAATTTCAGTGCATTGCCTATAAGGTTGAAAAACAGCTGGGACATCTGCAGGGGAATGCCTTTGATCACGGGAAGTTCATTCCAGGTAATTTCTGCTCCTGTCTGCTCCATCACTACATCATAATCCTGCAGCGCTTCGCGGGCAACGTCTTCAAGGTTTACCGCTGCGAATGCCTGCTCGTCATTAGGAAGTGCAGAATAAGCGAGCACATCACGGATGAGCTTGCCCATACGGGCTGCGGCATCTTTGATTTTATCTATATAAGTTTGTGATTTCTCGTCCAGATTTTCCGCGATTCTGCCTTGGAGCAGCTCCAGAAAAGTGCTGATTTTGCGGAGCGGTTCCTGCAGGTCATGTGAGGCAATATAGGCAAACTGTCCAAGTTCCACATTGGAATGGGTCAATTGCACATTGGTCTGTTCGAGTTCCTCATTTGTGGCCCTTAACTCCTCCAGTACAGCCTCTATCTCCTCGGTACGGCGCTGCAGCTGGTTTTCCAGTTCCAGCTGCAGCTCCATCTGGATGGTGATGTTCTGAGCGGTCCCGTTCATACGTACCGGGCTGCCATCAGTATCAAAAACAGTTTTACCCTGGGCATGCAGTATTCGTTTCTTTCCGTGGTGGGATGGATTACCGTGTATGTTTCGTCATATAATCCCCCAGACTCAGGATTTAGTCCCCACGCCACGGCCTTTGCAATCCTTTCTCGGTCTTCTTCCAGCAGGATGGGAATTACTTCGTTGTAGTCCTTGGAGGCAGGATCATAACCGAACCATTCTATCAGACGGTCAGAGTAGGTGAGGCCGTTTGAGGCCGCATCTATACTCCAGGTGCCGAGCTGCGCGAGTTCTACTGCGCCTCTCAAGTTCTGCTCGGCTTCCAGAAGCTTGTTGTGTGCCAGTACTTCTTCAGTTACATCAATTGCAGTACAGATAACGCCGTAAATTTCACCTTTCGAATTGTATAGGGGCTTGTATGTATAATCATAATACCCGTAATAGGGTGAGCCCTTTTTAAGAAACATGATTCGCGCTGCTGTTTCGGTATGAATTTCACCAGTATCCAGCACGTTATGATAGGCCTGGAATAAATATGTCTCTCGGAGCTCTGGAACTGCTTCCATTATGGGTCTGCCGATAATGGAATCGCCCCTTCCAAATATTTCAAGCATTTTCTCATTGGCTTCACGCAGTACCATATCGGGTCCTGTATACACCAGTTTTGCAACAGGGGAATTGTAAAAAACGGTACGCGCAAATTTTTCATTTTCTTCAGCCTTTTGCCTTTGCAGTACCTGCAGGGTGGTGTCCATCACCCATACAGCAACTTTTTTTACCTTTCCTGTAACATCTTTTAGGGGATTGTAAAAGAAAGATATATAGATAGTTTCCTGCTTACCGTTCCTGATTACCCTGCGCTCGGATTCGCTCGCAGCGTAAGGCTGGCCGCTGGCAACAACAGCCGCCATTGCGCTCTCATAAGTTTGCCGTACCTCAGGGAAAGTATCCCAGTAAAAACTGCCTAAAATGGTATCGCGGGATTTACCTGCTAGTGCAGTAAAGCTGTCGTTTACAATTTCGGCATGCAGCGTATGCGCATCCAGGACACAGATCCCGACCGGTGCACTCATGACTAGCAAATAAAGCTCCTGTTGGTTTTCGACATTCATAAATGATAATCAGAAAAAAAATCATTGGTTTCATTAAACTCCACTTCCTAATAGAGAAGTTAATAATAATGGAAAAAAAGAAATTGCTGCATACGCAATGCTTAATTATCACGTTCAACAAATTTCAATTAAAGCAGCCTGCTGTAATTACATAATTTTTAATACTTGTTATATGATTTCAATTTAAGATTCCGGGTCTTAAATTGGATTTTTCAGTTTTGAAATTAAGCTTATCAGTATTAATCAAATCCAAAATACGTTCCCCTTTAAAAAACCTTTCTGCTTTCAAGTACCTGCTCTGACATAATTTAAGCGGCATCTGCCGGCTTGAAAAGTTTTAAAAACTGTTGCTTTTTTCTGCATTCCAGTGTTATACGATAGGGCGAAGCCACATTGTTTTATTCTTGGGATATATCCTTATAATAAATCATCTGAGTCCTGTGTTTTTAAGAAAAAAAATGTAACTTAGTTATTTAATACTAGATTTTACTTAAATGAACAGACAAGGACCCATAATTATTATTGAAGATGATATAGATGACCAGGAGATCCTGCAGGAGGTACTTGATAAACTTTCCTATTCAAATAAAATTATATTTTTTAATGATGGGGAAGAAGCCTTGGATTTTCTTACTTCCACAGATGTAGATCCGTTTATTATTTTTTCCGATATCAATATGCCCAAGCTAAGCGGTATTGAGCTTCGGGAGAGGATTCACCAAAATGAAAGTATGCGGCTTCGCACCATTCCTTACTTGTTTTTTTCGACAAGTGCCGAGCAGAATCATGTCGTGGATGCGTATTCAAAATCCGCTCAGGGTTTTTTTATTAAGCCAGCCAGTTTTAAAGATATTGAGGATACCATGAAAACCATTATTGAATATTGGTTAAAGTGCGTGGCACCTAACTACATAAAATAAATCAATGTTTGGAGTTCCTGGCGTTCAATAGCAGTAGAAAGAAAAGATGAGATATACATCAGCAACCCTTAAATTATTGATCTTATCCAGTCTCGGCTGATGTCTTTACCATTGAGCGTTCCATTTATTCTGCCAAGAAGGTTTAAAATGTCAAAAAAATTAAAAAGTAATGTGGCTGTCATTATTACCGCGGCAAAAAAATAGACACTTTAATTCTCTTTAAATAAATTTGCATTAAATAGTTGGGAGTGAAACGCTTTAACAGTATCCGGCAATAATGCTGATCGTATTTTTAATTCCTGATAGGCCGACAAACAGTTTTTATATTTTTCTAATTTTGCAAATCATTCAGATTTAATAAGGCCAGCACCTGTGGTGAAACTTTCAAATCGGACCGAAACTTTAAAACCCCCTCTATGAAGTGTCTTTTTAATTCTTTCGCATTGCGTATTGAAAAGGGAGTTTTAAATATTATCTCTTTATACAATACTGCGTTTCTGGAGTTATCGAAATAATACACACAAATATTATAAGCTGTATCTTCTCCTTCTGATACAACGACATCATAATTTCTTAGTTCGGGATTTGAATGTAAAGATTCGAATGTCAGGGATTCTATAAGTATTTCATCTTCATAATGGTGCAGACCTTTTTGATCCACTATTACTTTTGTAATCTTGTTTTTTTTGAAAAAAAATGTATCCTTTAATACAAAATACAACAAAAAAGATAAAAGAATTACGAATAGCGCTGCAGCAAAAAATTTAAGTTCAGCAGCTAGTTTTGATTCGATAATGATTACCCCTAAATTAATTATTGCCAAAACTGTACCTGCAAAAATAAATGCGGCTAAAACCTTTACTATAAAAGTGGTTTTCTTTGATTCGTATGATTCTATTTTTGAAAATTCTTTATTCTGAGAATCCATTTCATGCATTGCCTTAGAAATTAAAAATTTTAATTATTGAAGCGAATTTAAGAAAGATAATTTAGTATTCCGATTTTTGAGCTGTAACGCTGCTGTTTGAATATCTCTTATTCAGTGAAAGGAGATAGCTGTCCAAGGTTGTTTTTTTATTAAGCAAGTGATGCATAAAAAAGGAGTGATTAACAAATTTACTGTGTCATCACTATTACTTATTTCATTATAGGACTTTATTTTTGATACCGAAAAATTCAACTTCCGTGGTTGTCAAAGCAGTTATGTCACGACCTGTCATAATATTTCGATGTTTGATTCCAGCTAGGGAAAGATGCTCAAGAAGCGGCTCCAAACTTTTTCCATAATCGGTCAGTGTATATTCAACTTTAGACATTTGAAAACTTACGGCACTACGTTCCAGAATGCATCGCTGTTCCAGACTTTTAAGTGTGTTGGAAAGAACTTTTGAGGATATTCCTTCTATTTCATTCTTCAGTTCAGTGAAACACAATACCTTTCTTACCAATAAAGCCATCAAAATAAGAGGGGTCCACTTTCCACTGATCATTTCCAAGGCATCATTTATTGCAATTGATGTAAGTTTACATTGCGAGTTTATGTAAATGTTTTTTTCCATATAATAGTATAGCAAATATACTTTTTTTCTCAAGATAACCTCTTGGTAATTAGTTACCCGAAAGTTACTTGATAATATCCTCATCGCTGTTGCCATTACATTTGCATAAAAAATAAAGTATGAAAGCAGTAAGAGTGGAAAAATTTGGAGGTTCAGAACTCCTTAGATATGGTAACGAACCGAGACCATCGGTGGGAGAAGGTGAGGTTTTGATTAAAATTACAGCAATAGGCGTAGGCAGGGTTGATGTTTCTGCAAGGAAAGGTCATTACGGCCCGTTATCTGAACCTGGATTCATTCCCGGGATCGAAGCAGCAGGTGAAGTCATCACTTTGGGTAAAAACACTCCTTCTGAATGGCTCGGAAAAAAAGTTTTTGCGAGACTTTTTAAGGGAGGATATGCAGAAGAAATTGCAGTTCCTTTTTCTGCACTAGTTGAGATACCAATGGAGCTGACAGAGATACAAGCTGTGGCATTTGGTGTCAATGCGCTGGTAGCTTCTTTTAGTTTGGATGTGGCGCATTTAGCGAAAGGAGACCGTCTCTTGATAAGGGGAGCAACGGGTGGAATAGGAAGTGTTGCTGCGATTTTAGCAAATGCAGAGGGAATTGCTACAACTGCCTCACTGAAGACAGATTCAAAAAAGATCAATTTACAAAATATAGGTATGCAGCATTTTTTGAGAGATGATGATTTGGATTCCAAGACAGCGCCCTATAATGCAATTCTTGACCTCGTACTAGGCTCGGGTCTGGATCCTTATGTCAATTTGCTGGCAGAAAGAGGACACTATATTATTGCTGGCGGGGCAGCGGGAAGTCCTGATAATGATTTTGGCATGTCATTTTTGATGAGAGTTCATAAATCATTAAATCTTCACGTCTTTAGTTTAAATACTTTTTCAGACAGCGAAATTAACGTTCGTATGATACAAATATTTAAATTAATAATACAACATTCATTGTCTGCTCCGGTCTATGAAATTTTTCCATTGCAGGATGCTGCTAAAGCTCATGATTTATTGGATTCAGGAAATGTTTTTGGGAAAATTATTTTAGTCAATTAGTTTGTAATCATTATTATATAGTTTGTTCAGGCTCGGCCATATTAATTTTGAATAATGAATATTTACTGTGATCATTGAAATTTCGAAAGTTATTTCTAAGAAGTGACCATTTTTTGTATAATGTCAAAGTTAAAAATAAGTAAAGGAGCGGTTGCAGACTGAGTATATTTTCGTTCTTTACTTTCCGCATTAAAATTAAAATTAATTTCAATAAATAAATCACTTATCGGCTTCACTTGATAGTAAATTATTATGTGGTTTCATATTGTTTCGCATTTAAATCCTTCAATTCTTGATTTACCATATCTACCATTTGCTAAAACTGCAAGTAAGAAGATTTTGCCGCAAAACTTACAGGGTCTCTTTAAAAAAAGATGTTAGGTGATTTATCGTAAATTTATTACGGATTACTACAGTTTGAACATAAACTCTGTAATGCTTGTTTTTACTGATTTTCTACTTTTTAAAATACCTTACGCCACGATTTTGCCACAAAACTTAGACAGATGGATATCTTTAAAACTGCCTTAACTTTTTGTGGCAAAAAAGGTATCCACTCCAAAGTCAATCTGCCACGATTTTGCCACAAAAGGCAGAGAACTACTATTTATGAACTTTTTTCAGGATAATCCATATTTGAAGAAGAGAGTGAAAAGCTCTGCCTAGCATAATCGGAGCTGTTATAACTGGAAAAGGTCTTGAAATTTTTCAAGACCTTTTTATGATTTTTTTAAAAGGGATCATTTGAAATTCCAGCCCAATGTAAGACCAAATGAAACAGGCTTGATTTTGGCATCTTTATCAGTACTGTACAATCCATTGACAGAAATAAATCATTTTTTTGCTGTAGTGGAACAGCAAATTAATTACTAGGGAAATAAATCAAATTTTGATATCAGTTGAACAACAGCAATAGTAACTCGACACAATATGTTTTTGAAAAATATTTGAAAAGGAGAAAACTTAAGCAAGAGTTTCTGCTTTTTATGAAACTCTTACTTTTAGATAGGATAGCATTGAGCTCTCAAATATTGAATCGCTCCAATTTAGCTGCTGTATATCCGTTTCCAATTAGGGCTTTCAATTCATCATTGTGTTTCTGAAATTCTTCCAGTACGCGTGCTCTGGGTGTAATTCTTCCCATAACATGATCCATAATCTTTTGGGAAGTAATAGGTTTTCCGTTATACATAATTTCCGATTTGACCTCATGTATTTTCGCGTTCAGGGAATCAAGAAAAAAATTTAGGGATTTTGCATCTTCTTTTATACCTGTTGCTCTCTCTGTTTTCTGGTTCCAGCACTCAATATCCCACTGGCGTCTGGTTGATGCTTCTTTCGGGATACCGTCAACGGTAATACTGAAATAGACGGTTCTAATGTTACATTCATGTCGCGGTACTTTCAAAAAGAAAATGAGCCCAAAGCTGTTCTCTAGCATAATTCAACTTATTAGATTAGTAAATGTAGAATTATAACCTTATTTAAACAAGATGTAAACGTGCTTAACCCCTTTAATATCGGGACTTAAGATGAAATTTTGTGGCACACTTTTAAAATCTTAGCCTGTGCCACGAATGCGCCACGAAGATTTTACTTGTTTTTGAAAATATTGAAAAGCGGTATAAAAGAAGAAACCCTGCAAATCGTTTGATTTGCAGGGTTTTCCGTGAATTTTAGCCTTTTTTGTAAACTTTGAAAAGTCTCATTTTAAGCTCTCAGCGGAGAAAGAGGGATTCGAACCCCCGGACCTGTTACAGTCAACAGTTTTCAAGACTGCCGCATTCGACCGCTCTGCCATTTCTCCAGTAAGACGCAAGCATTTGCTTGTTTGCGGGTGCAAAGATATAATGTTTTTTTGATTGTAAAAACTTTTTTGATGCTATTTGCAAAGAAATGTTATCTAAAGTGAAAAAGTAAGGAAACTTGTAGGAATCTTGAACTTAAAGTTAGAATCCCCGTGTGTTCAATTATAAAAAACTTGCCCGTCAGTTCTTACTCAAATATATAAATAAGCAATTTTTATAACAAAAATCATAAAAATATTTCTTACATTACTTTTTATTTTGAAATATTTCTTGACATCTCGATTAGCTATATAAATTTATGAAAAAAGTAATTTTAGGATAATCAATATTGAAAATAGTGAAATTTATTCTAAATAAACACGTATAAATACGTGGTTGTTATTTTTTTGAATCAATATATTTGAAACGGCAGTATGGTTTTCCGTAAAAAAGAACCATATTAAAGAATGATATTTGGTAATATGAATTAGGTTTTTGTATTGAAAACATTTCTATTATACCTTTTATGGCAAAACTAAAATGAATTTCAAGTTTAAATGTTTTGATTATAATTGATAAATGATGGAGTATAGCGAACTGTATCTTAAGTATGATCTTTTATTACCGCCAAAATTTGATGGTGGCTTTCTCATTATTACTATATATTAAAAGATGAAAGCTGGCGAGATTGAAGAGTATTTTACGTTTAAAGAAATTAATGAGATTTTAAAAGATATAAGTATTCAATTTGAGCAAGACTCAGTGCGTCAATGGGGAAATATTAAAGACAATCTTTTTCACTATTTTTTTAGAAATCATCCAGACGAACCATGAAATATTATCTGACTGACTATGCAAAAAATGTTGTCGATCTAATATTCAATAAACTAGAGAATCCTTATAAAAATCATCCGTTAAAGAAGAGTTTTGATTTGTGCAAATAAAAAAACACAAATATCAATTACAAAATGACGGGTTATTCATTAGGACTATGGTTAGTCTGGAAGCTGCGCTGGAGAAAGATTCTAATACGGAACTTCTGACTCCGAAACTTAAGGTTACCTAAAGAATTTTCTTAAAAAAAAAGAAACCTCCAGTAGGTAACAGTTATTGTAAATGTAGAGAAAACTTAACGTTTTTTAGGAACCAATCCACAGTTGAAAAGTACTCTACATTCCAGAATATCATTAATAGAAAGCTAGGATGGAAGCAAAGGCGAGTTAGAATCACAATGTTCTTCCAAAGAAATAAAAAGGAGACAGTGAAATGATTTTGCGACTCAGAAGATATCTGGTGAAAGATGAAGCAGTTAAAAAGATAGCGAGCAAAACAAAATAGACAAAGACGGTGCGAATCAATCAAGGAGAAATTTCCGCGATGATTTAAAAAACTTAACGAATATTATTGGACACTCGAGAAAAGAACTTTGTTGGTAGAAACATGCAACTAGAAATATAATAACCTAGTTTTGTTTAAAGAATAAGTTACATTTAATTGATCACAAAGGGTTTCTCAGAAATTTCGACCCTTTGTGATTTCAGAATTAATGTATTCTAAGAGTTGAAGCGTAATTATATATAAGAATTAAAAAGAATGTTTATTTTATGTGTATGACTTTACTTTGTGAATTAAAAAATACTTCAATAGAATCTTTGTATTTTTTCTTAACGATCAAACCATTTACTTCATCATTCAGTTTAAGTTTGTGCAGTTTCGAATCAATTTTTAACAACACTAATTCTAGATCATTCGATTTAAGATATCCAAAATATTGTAATTGTGGCCAAGCAATATCATATTTTACTTTTGGAACTGGTACTGATTTAACTATTTTTTTTACAGGAGCATGATAAGAGACAGAGGCCACAAATACGGGTCTTTCGTTAAATTGTTTATTTAAAAAAGGATCGCGGCCAACTTTCTTCAGATCAAAAGTATCTTTGATAATTTTTTTTAAAGACACATTGTGATTTCCGATTTCTGTATTTACAACCCCATCATTATTTACAAAATATCGATTAATAGTTCTAAAGCCTACGGTTCCCCATAAGCCTAGAACTACAATGATTAGCATTATATTAATTTTCTTTTTTGCCATAATTAGTTTACTGTAACCTTAAACCCAATACTATTGGTTCCTATATTTCCGGCAAGATCTACTGCTCTTGCTCTCCAATAATACGTTCCAGCATTCGAAAACGTGTATTGCAGTGTTGGTGTGTTACTGTTTAATGTTTGAGTTATAGTGGTAAAATCGGCATCACTTGCAAATTCTATAACATAAGATATTGGCGATTTTATAATTCCTGTATCTGTAGGTATTGTCCAAGTGTAATTTACAGAAGTATTTACTGTTTGAGTCGAATTATCAGCTGGTGTTGCATTTTTTGGCTGATTAGGATCTGTTGTGTCAACATTGAATCTTTTTGCTCCGTATTGTTTGGTTTCAGTATCAGCATTTTTGGCTTTTACCCTCCATTCATAATTTCCATCGGCAAGTGTTGGCAAATCCAATGTTACAAACGTATCTGTTACATCCGTTTGTGGATAAACTTCTTGACCAGTTGCAGTGTTTACGACTCTTAGACTATAAGAAGTGGCCTTATCTAGCTCTTGCCAATTTAAAGTGATATTGGTAAAATTCAAATATTTATCATTGTCTGGAGTCAGCAATATAACCTGCTGATTTGTTAGGTCATTTGGAATGTTTGTTGAAAAATTTGAAGGAAAAGAATAGGTAGATTGATACGCATAATTTTCTGCGCGTACGCGCCACATATAACTCCCTGCTTCTAAAGGCAAAGTTAAATTTGTTTTTGTAGTTAAAGAATCTAAGATTAAAACCTGATCAAATTGGTAGATTTGAATACGATATTTGTTAGCGCCTTTAAGACTGTTCCATTTAAAATTAGCTACATTACTTTCAATTACAGCATCTTTTGTTGGCGAAATAATTTGTACAATATCATTTGTAATATCTTCTTCCAAAATATCTTCACAAGAGAACATAGAAATTGAAAGGACGATGAGTATAATTTTATTTATTGTTTTCATAGTTTTGAAAAATCATTTTTAAATGTAAAACTTCAGATTTATTATTTTTTTTTGTTGTGTAAAAGTTTTGGCTCACGATACGGGAATAATTGAACTTTTTTTCAAAATTGTATGCCAGTTCTAATAGTTGGTTTGCATTTCCAGTAACATCCAATTGATTGGTTATGATATGGTAATCCGTTTCCTGATAATCGTGAATGGGTTTTAAATCGTTTATTGAAACTCCTGAATTTGTTGTAGCAAAACTGATTATTCCTTGCTGAACCATTTCTTTTGTCACGCCCTCTTTACCAATTATTTTGTCTAGATATTCGACATCATTTTTAAGGGTTCCAGTGTTTTTTGCCTTTTTATTTATGTCATCAGCTTTTTTTGAAAGCGTGCGATATTCGGAAACAACTTCAAACAAGGTGTGAAATGACCTTTTGTATGCTGTAATTGAAAGCATAAAAAAGATTACGATCAAGGCGTAAAATTTTTGTTTATAAGAATAATTTTCAAACATTTTTAAGGATGATTTTTATTTCAAAAATTGATTTGTTCTTTTTGTCTTTTTTTAATCTACTGATTTCAAAACGCTGCATCCAATCCATTTTTTTTAGATTTTCAAGCCAAGAATTAAAAGATGCTTCCTGATAGGTTTCACCTTTGATAATTATAGTGCCGCTTTCAAATAAGACTTTTTTATTCTGTTTATATTCTTCTTTTAAAGGGGCAATATTTAATTCAGTTAAAAAAATAGCGTCTGGAATATTTCTAATAATCTCATAACTGTAGAAGGAGAAAAACTTAGATGATAAAACACCAGATTCCTTCAAAAGATTTAGCTTTTTTTCTTTTTGAGCTTCTAAATCCAATATGAGCTCATAAGATTGGTTAGAATAAACAGTTTGAAGGTTTAACTCGGAATTTTTAGTACCATAATATTGAATCAGAAAGTAACTAATTAATAAAGAAATAAGAAAAGCCACAAGAATTCCAATGCCAAGAAAGTTAAATGCTTTCTTATAAATTAGCTCCTCATTATTTAAACTGGAATTTATAGTTTTAGAAACTCCTTTTAGTTTCACAAAAAAATGAATTACAGTTCCATACAAAGGAAGTAACGCATTTGATATGGTATCTTCTCCAATTTGATAGCTAATACTATTTGGAGTTTCATTTTGTTTAGAAAAACCAGAAATAATGTCAATTTCAAACTCAAGCTTCAAATCGCCAGAATATAAAACATTTCTTTTTAATGCATTATTCAGCAATGCTCCAAGAAAATCCCCAATGTATACATCAATAATCTGAAAGCCATTTTTTTCAAACTTAAAAATGCTCTCTTCTACAATATTTTTTCTGCAAAAACTTATAAAATTCGAATTACTTCCTTTAAGATCTGTATAATATATGGTACTAAAATCTATATTTTTTTGCCAGCTTAAATCAGCTTCATTTTCAAAATTTATTTCTTTGTTTAAAACTCCTTTTCCTTCGATAAGAAGTAAAATAGGCAATTTTTTATCAGCAGTTTTTACTAAGCTGTCAAAAGTTTCAAATTCCCGTTTAGAAACTATAGAAATTTTGTTTGCCTTCTTTTTTACAGTAAGCAAATTATAAATTTCGTAACCTTCTTTTTTGATTACGCCAACAACGTTTAAGTCGTTTATTTTAATGAATTTTGATAAGGTGGCGATCATTAGTAGATTACTGTTGGTTTAATAAAAATGTGAAGTTTTGAATCACTTTTTCCTTTTTTCCTGCTGCTGAAAAACCATTTAATAATTGGAATTCTGGAAAGTACAGGTGTTCCAGTTCCAGAATTTTCTTTTTTAAGTTCATCAAGTCCTCCCAACAAAATCATTTCACCATTTTTAACTCTAACTAAAGACTCAAATTTTTGGGTTGCTTTTCCAGGAGGAGCATTTTCGCCAACACGCGCTAAGAAAGAGCTTTTTTCTACGGCAATTGTCAATGTGACATTTTCATCTGTAGAAACGTATGGTTTTATAGAAACGCTAAGATTTGCATCAGTAGATTTCCAGGTTCCAGAATTCAATATGTCATTTCCAATATTGTTATTGATCAGTCTGTTATTTTGTTCAAAATAATAGCTCGTTTCACCTATAGATAATTTTGCTTCGTGCCCGCTAATTGTAGCAATTTTAGGCGTCGATTCTATCTTTAAAACAGAATTGTTTTCAAGTAATTTTAGATTCAGATAAAAAGACTCTGTTACTTTTCCTAGTTTAAAAAGACCAAAGCCGTTAAAAGCATCTATCAAACTATTTACAGATGAACCATTTAAAGTAACATCTGAGTTTGGAAATAATACGCCGCCGGTTTGAACTTTGTTTATTTTATCAAGACCTGCTTTCATGCCGGTTTGAATGTCGTATGCTTTATTGTATTGAACGATGATTACTTCAATCTGAACCATCGGCACAACTTTATCAATTTGTTTGATATAAATTTTCAGTTCTTCAAGTATAGATCTAGAACCAGAAACGATTAAACCGTTTAATTCTATAAATTCTTTTATTTCTAGTTTTTCTGAAAAAACCTTTGGAAGGGTAGAAAGAACCGATTCTATTGATCGATTTTCTAGCTGAACCATTTCGGTCATCCTTAGTCCTTCGGTACCTTCTTCGCCAATCAAATAAAAATTATCTTGTTTTTTATAGGTATATTTTTTTCCTTTAAAAATATGAGCCAAAAGATCGTCAAAGGTTATATTATCTGCTGAAAGCGTTGTTTTTTCGTTTTCTGGCTTATTGTATAAAAAGTAGTTGATATGCAGTTTTTCTGCAGCTTCCGTCAATAAATCTGATGCATCTGCGATGTAAGCGCTCACTTGTAGAAAGCCATTTTTATTTACGTTTACCTCATAATATCCAGGAACTCCAAGACTTGCTTTTGGTTGTTTTGCTTTTGGTCCAGTTGTTAAAGACGCTGCACTTTGTGCTGTTCCCTTTTGTATAAAATAAATACCATTATCGTCTTTTACAGCACTCAAATCATTTGATTTTGCCATCATTTCGATAACTTGATCAAAAGGGCGGTTTAAAACATAAGAGGAAACCCTCATTGTTTTTATATCTTGAGCCAAGATTAGATTTTTTCCCGATTTGTCTATAATTGCTTTTGCAACAGCAGATAAAGTGTCATTTTCAATCTTTACAGACAAGAAATCGTTTTGCGGATTATATGTGACATCGATAATTTTTGGCTGTTTCTTTTCGACTACAGCAACAATTTTTCTCTTTTTAAAAACAATAATATTGCTCATAAAAGAGACATCAATGTCATATTTTTGAGCAAGATGAAGGAAAACATCTTTTACCGTTACATCAAAAAAATTGTTTGCAACGGGTTGATTTAATTCTGTGTCTACATCTACATTTAATTGATGTTCTTCTGCTATTGAGGCAATGAAATCATGAAGAGTAAGTCCTGAAACATCAATTTTAATGGTTTCATTTAATCCCTTTTTTTGCACTGAAAATTCGTCAAACTTTCGGCTCAGTTCGGTCAGATCTTGCTGGGCGAAAATTAAATTTGAAAAAAATAACGCAACTAGTGCGAAAACTATCTGTTTAAGCATTTATTTATATGTTTATTAAAATTGAATAAATTTCTTCTAATGATGTTTCTCCCGAAGCTAGAATCTCAAATGCTTTTTCAGGCAGCGATTTATAATTGCTATCATTACTGTATAATTTTGTAATGGTGTTGTTCTTAATAGATTCTGCAATGGTGTGGTCGATATTTAAGATTTCATAAATAGCCGTCCTTCCTTTGTAACCTGTATGAAAACATTTATTGCATCCTACTGGTTTGTAATAGGATGAAATATCATACGGAAATTTGAAGTTAAGAGGGAAATCTTTAAGATCGCTTATGGTTTCTTTTTTACAGCTGTCGCAAAGTTTTCGAATCAATCTTTGTGCAACAGATAAGTTTAAAGTTTCAGCAATTAAATACGATGGCACACCCATATCGATCAGTCTCGAAATTGTTCCGATTGCCGAGTTGGTGTGAATTGTAGATAAAACCAAGTGCCCTGTTAATGAAGCTCGAATTGCCATTAAAGCAGTTTCAGAATCACGAATCTCTCCAAGCATAATTACATCAGGATCCTGACGCAGAAATGATTTTAGAGCAGAGGCAAACGTTAAACCAATGTCTTCTTTAAGCTGCACCTGATTGATTCCTTTAAGCGTATACTCAATTGGATCTTCAACAGTAACGATGTTTCTTCGGCTATCATTTAGCAATCTTAAAGTTGCATAAAGTGTAGTTGTTTTTCCTGAACCTGTTGGACCGCTTATTAGAATAATTCCGTTTGGTTTTTTAACTGCTTCCATGTATTTTTCTAATTCTTCTTTTTGCAAGCCAAGTGTACTCAAATCGATATTTGAAGCATCCTGACCCAGAAGACGCATTACTATTTTCTCTCCAAATAGAGTTGGCAAAATAGAAACCCTGATATCAAAAGATTCATTGGTGATTCGCCCGTCTTGCGGAAGCCTTTTTTCGGTAATATTAAGTTTGGCTTTGATCTTGACTTTATTGACCAATTCAAGATAGTTTTCCTGTTCAATCTTATAGCGCTCAATCAATTGTCCGTCGATTCTGAAACGAATTCGAGATGAATTTTCGTAAACTTCAAAGTGGATATCACTGCATTTTAAAGACTTTGCTTCGGTCAATAAATTTTCAAGAAAATCGCCCTTATCAACATTTAAAGATTTGTTTGAAATTAATGCACGTTCTTTTCTATAATAGATAGATAATGCTTTTTCGATTTCATTAGATTCTGCAGAATGGAAAACAATATTTTTTCCTAAAAACAGCTCTAATTCTTCTTTCGCATCTTCTTTATTGCTAGAGTGATCAACATAAACTTCTATCGTATTTTCGTGAATTGATTTCGGAATAATGCGGTATTGGTTGGCTAAATCATTTGATACAACATGCTGAATCTCTGGAAATATTTCGATATTTTGTATCATTAGAATAAGGTTAGTTTTTGAAAGGTTAGAAAATAGTCTTTCATTAAAACGATGAATAAAAATAAAGCCGAAAATCCTGCCAGCGGAACGGTATTTTCTTTTATGATTTTTTTTAATCCAAATTGCATTATGATAGCAAAAACAAGAGATAAGATAAAAAACAGAATGTATTTTTTTAATAAAAACAGCGGGCTAATGGCGATATAGAATAACAAGTCTCCCAATCCAAAATAATGAAGGAAAGGGTTTAGAAATTGCTTAGATTTCAAACTCATGTATAGCGTAAGAAATCCTAATGTTATTAGGAAAAAAACGGTATTGTAGCATACTATTTCAGCTAACTCGTATTTTTGTATCGGAATTAAAAGGAAAGAAATTATGAAAATTACTAGCGGTAAAACAAAATGTATTTTGCGAAATTTCCAATCCTGAATAAAAACCAACAGCAAGCAAAGGAGCAAGATTATTGGGGCTGGTTTCAATTTATTCTTTGGTTACTTCGGTTAATATTTTTTTGCTGTCGATTTCCCAAGTATTAAAACTTCCGTCGCCATCCAAATCTGATGTGGCAGTTGCTCTCGCTAAGAACGAATCGTTAGTGGCATCAATAATTTCAATTTTATAAACTGCCTGACCGCCTTCGTCTACACTTTTTTCTTGTTCGAAACCAATTTCTTCTAAGCTTCCAGAATATTTTGAATGTCTGTAGAAATAGCTTTTTTCTAAGCCATATACTTGATTCAGCATAGCTTGAGCTTCAATAGATTTTGCTTGTCCTATTACCGAAGTCTGATTTGGTAAAACCATCAATAGCAATATGCCGATGATGCATAATACAATTAAAATTTCCGTTAAGGAATAAGCTTTAACGTACATTTTTTTATAGGAGTCGTAGTATTTTTTAATGCGCTTTAACATTTATATTTTTTTTATTTGTTAATTTATTTGGGAGTTTTAGATTAAAATTGAAATTAGATTATTTGTTTATTATTTTACTCAAATCGAACATTGGTGCATACATCGAAACCATAATGACACCTACAATAGCGCCAATTACGATAATAATCATGGGTTCCAGGATTACTCCAATCATTTTGGTCTGATGGCTAATTTCTTCATTATATTGCTCTGTCAATCGTTCAAACATCGTTTCCAGCTGGTTGACTTGTTCTGCCACTTCAACCATAGAAACCATTTTATTTTCAAACACATGATGTTTTTTTAAACTTTCGTTTAAAGAAGCTCCTCGCGTAATATCTTCCTTAATTTGCTGAATTGCGATTTCGATAGGGTAGAAGCTAATCATCTTTCCCGTAAGGGTTAAAGAATTAATCAAAGTGGTTTTTGATGTAATCAATAAGTTCATTGCTTGACAAAAGCGTGATATGTATATTTTACGAATTAAATTTCCAAAATAGGGGATTTTTAAGATCATTGCGGTTGTAAACGCTCTGTAACTATCTTTATTTTTTAATAAAAAGTGAACGATCGTTATTCCAGCCATAAAAGCAATCACAAATGAAAATATCATTCCCGAATGATTTGATATTTTTAATATAATTTGAGTACTTTTTGGTAATTCACTCCCAAATTGTTTAAAAACAGAACTAAACATCGGAACTACTTTATTCAACATAAAATAGAGCACCAGAATAGTAACCAGCATAACAATTGTCGGGTAGGTCATAACCGAAACAATTTGTCTTTTCATTTGAATTTTTCGGTTAAAATACTTCTGCAATTCACCTAAAACTTCTTCCAATTTTCGTGTTTCTTCTCCAATCTGAATGCTGTAATATTCGTAAGCAGAAAATTGTTCCGTTTCGCGCATCGATTCGTAGATGCTTTTTCCTTCAATTACTTTTTCTTTAATGCCAATTATGAGTTCTTTTTCAAATTTATTATCTGATTGATTGCTTAGAATTTCTAAAGCTTTTTTAAAATCGACTCCAGATCGCAAAAGCATTCCTAGCTCTCTGTAGAAAATCTCTTTTTTCTTATCAGAAAGTTTTTTTGAAAGCTGAAAAGAACCCCTTTCGATTCTGAAATCCTTTTTTTCTCCTTTTTGCGCTTTGTATGTGGATAAATCGAAACTCATTAGTTTTTAATCTTTTGTAATAATTCGTTTGGATATACTCTTTTGTAAAATCGTAAATCCAATTCCTTTTCGTTAGCTTCTATATTTAGTTTAATCTTTTGAAAAACAAATTGTTGTGATTTGCTTTTCACCGTATCCAAAACCATTGTTTTCAATTTGATTTGAAAAGTGTCAATAAAAGTTTCGCTATTTCTTAAAACAACATCATCAAAGAATTGATAAGAAACTTTTTCGCCGGCATATCCGTTAAAAGAAATTTCATTTTCTGAAGTCGTCATTTTCTCTTTTTCAAAAATATCTTTGTTCAAACTGTAAGTTAATCGGTTCAAATCGTTTACCAATAGGTTCTGATTTCTAAAATCCAGCATTCGGCCTGTTACAATAGAAAAAATCACAAACAGAATACCCATAATAATAGCCGTAACAGCCATGCCTATAATTGCTTCTATAATAGAAAAAGCAGCTACAGAATGATATTTATTAAGGCTTTTGGACATAAAAAGTTTTTTCAAATTGGAATTGTGTACTGTCCTTATATTGAACTGAAATCTTTTTCAGATTCTCGTTGATAGATTCTTCTTCAATTAATAAATTTTCATTTTCGTCATTCGCTATAGAATCAATTTTTATCTGCGATAAATAAAAAAGTTCATTCACTTTATTTTGGGTGCTATAAAATTTGGCAGAGGTTTTTGGCGTATAAACCGATGCAAAAATCATTATGGCAAAATACAGGCAAACCGAGATTATCGTTAATGCAATAACCGATTCTAGTAAAGAATTCGCGCTTACTTTACAACACTTTTTTAATGACACCATAATTTGTTGTTTTAGTGTTGAACAACGGAATTGAAATATAATAGTCTGGACGTTTTGTTGTATTAATTTCAATGTCGCTTATTAAATTGTCGTATGATGTTGAGCCTGTTTTTATGAAAAAACGATTGGTATAAACAGAGCCATACACATTGCTTTTGATCATTACTTTTCCTGTACAATATAAATCTCCAAAAATTAGACCTGCTTCATCTATTTCTATACTGTGCTTATCAATAAGATCTATTTTGTTTCCAAATAAAACAACAGCGCCTGCTATTTTACATTCTTTTTTTATTTTAATTTTTGACTCCTCTGTGCCTTCATTGTATACGCAAACAACTGATGGGTAATTCAAAATTACTTTTTCTTCAAGTTCAATTCCTTTTGTAGCAAAGGCTTGAACTGTTCCTTTAAAACCTTCTTCAAATGTTATTTTAGGAGCAATTAGAATAATGTCTTCCAAAACTGTATTTTTTTTTACCCTAATAGAATCATCAGATCGTAAAATAAAGTTGCCTTTGAAAATAACGTTGTTAAGATTCTGATTTAATGTAAGTTCTTTTGTAGTATTTAAAAAAGAATTGTAATAAAGAGAGTCTTTGTTTTTTTCAAGGTCAGCCAATTTTACTTTTTCAGAGTTAATTCCGTAATAGATTTTTTTTAAATCGGAATTGATTTCTGGAAGCTGAGGATCCGAAATTGTATTTTTTCCTTCAACTTTAAGTTCATTAAGACTGTTATTAATATATGAAGTCTCAATAAAAGTACTCGGCAACTGATTGTCTCCAATGAGTTTCACTTTTCCTGAATAATATAAAGGCTTTGATAAATTGGTTAAAAAAATAGAATTTTTATCTAAGTTTCTTGCTCCGACAAAATGTGCAGACGTAACCGTATCATTTGCAATAAAAGATTTTGCTAAGATCAAAGTAAGTAAACCGTAGGGTTTTGCTTCAAAACTTCCTTCAATACTCGTTTTTTCATCTTTCTCAATTTCGGCTGGCTGGATTTTATTTCCTAATGCAAAATTCAAAACAGATTGGTTCTGAATATAAAGCTCTTCTTGTATATTATAATATACATTGAGCTGATTGTACAAGTTTGAAAAGTACAACAGGGCTCCGCAGATTATTGAAACAATTAAGCAGATATAAATGGCATATAGCAAACTATGAGCTTTAACCATTATTTTGGCGCTTTATCTTTCTTTTTGAAAATGTTTTTAAAAAAGCTTTCTATTTTTGAATCTTTTTTAGGTTCATTTTTAGCCTTTTCCTTTGCTATCTTTTTAGCCTCTTTTTCAGTTTCTCTTTTTGCTTTTTTATCAGCAGCAACGATTTCTCTTTCTTTTTTGGCTTTTTCTTTTGCTTGTGTTTTTTCTTCTTTGGTTTTTGCTTTATAAGACTTCAATTTTAAAGCATCAGAAGTAGCCTCGAGTTCTTTTTGAGATTCTTTAGCATTATCAACTTTAATATTTTCTTGTTTGATTCTGTATTGTTCAGATTTGCTAATGATTTCTTTCTTCTTAACAATAACACCGTCTTTATAAGTAATGATTTCTTGTGACTCGGTGTTTATCCATTTGCCAGTCTTTAAGTTAGAAGAGTATTTTCCGTTTTCAACTAGGCTCCCAATTTCATTATATCTGAAAAAATTACCGCAACGGTAACCATTATTATAATTTAGTATTGAGGCCAAAGCACCGTTTTTATGCCAAGTCATCCATTCGCCAACACGAAGTCCGTTTTTAAATTGGCCTTGTTCTGCCAACTGATTGCTGTGGTACATTTTGGTAAACTTATCATTTAGCAATTCACCTGAAGTTCCGCCTTGTGCTTCATGAATAAGTCCACCCTTAAACCAGAAATAAGTTTTAGTGGTTTTAGGATTGATTTTTTTGTCTGTAGTGTAAAATTCATATCTAAAATCTTTATCAGAAATTCTTTTTATCAGATAAGAATCTCCGAAAGAGAATAAAGTAAAAGAAAAAAGTATAAGGAGATAAGGTGGTATTGTTAATGTTTTCAAGGGGCGTCTTTTATTTTTTAAACGGGGGCAATTTAGTTTTTTTTTGTAGGAGTACAAAAATAATTCTATAGTTAGGTTGAATTTTTTTTAATAATAAAATTGTAAGTAAAATTTTGATAGTAAAAATAGAAATCTACAATAATTAGTCGCGCGAACAACTTACGATTATAAGTTTTTACATGTTATTTTTGTTTGTTAAAAATATGTTAATTTTTTTTGATCAATTTTTTACGGGAAGACGTATGTGTATAATGTAAAATCTTGCCGTATTGTTTTTTTGACTTGTGTTTAGGTGTGAAAAATTTAAAAAAAAATCATTTTTTAAGTTTTTTATGTATTTCTTTCCTTGTTAAAAGTTTTTTTATTGATAAATTTATAATTAATTCTACATTTGTCGCACCAAAACAAACATACCTATTTTATGCCCCAACATAAATTAACCACCCAAAGTGTAATTAATGTAGTGTTAATATGCTCATTAATTATTTTAGTTTTTTTTCAGTTTTTTAGTCAAGACACGAAAGTGGTGTATATTAACTCAGCAAAATTATTTGAAGGTTTTGCGATGACTAAGGAAATGAAAAGAGTAGGAGAAAAAGAATTTAACTCTCGCAAATCACAGTTAGATACGCTCTATTCTGTCTTACAAAATTCGTCACTAACTAGTATTAGAAAAGAACAGTTGATGCAGGATTTTATTAGCAAAAAACAAGAGTTTGAAAAATTTAACCAGAGCTATCCACAAGAGCAAACTTCAAAAATCTGGTCGCGAATTAAAAGTTACACCTCAGAATTTTCAAAAGACAAAAAATATAAACTTGTAATCAGTTCAGATAACCTGCAGACAATTCTGTTTGCCGATGAAAAAATTGATATTACAGATGAGCTTCTTACTTATTTAAATAAAAAGTATGAAGGGCTATAGTTGTATAATTTTTATTTTCTTTCTATCTCTTCTAACGTCCTGTAAAAAAGAAGAGAATCCGAATCATGATTCTGAAATTAGAGATAGATATTTTAATCTAGAAAAAATTGGCTGGAAATCAAGATCTTATACTCAAGTAGTAGACGATATTGGTTTTACTGCTATTGAAGTTCCTATTCAATATTTTTTACTGAAATCGCAAGGAGTAGAAAATCTTTCTCATATCGACTCCCTTTATGAAGAGAACAAAAGAGAACGGGTTATTGAGTTTGTTTTCCAGCAAGATGAGGAGAAAGATCTTCTTAATCAAGATTTTACAGGACTCGATTTTACCAATTCGGTCAAGTATATGTCTTTTGGTCTTGACAAAGATTTTTATGTAGTAACGTCAAAAAAAGATACAATAGCGTGCTCAGGTGTAAACTTTGAGCGTAATTATAAAATAGCCCCTTTTCAAAAGGTACTCTTGTTTTTTTCGGGGATTGATCCTAATGATAAAATCCAACTGATTTACAACGATTATCTTTTTAAAAAGGGAACACTAAAATTTAAATTCAAAGATCCTTTTACCCCAATTGCATTATGATCCAGCAAATGAAAATAAGTAAGATTAAAAAAGTAGTTGCTATTTATTTAGCTATGATGATTCTTTTGGAGACACTTCACCCTATGCAGATGTATGCATTGACAGGAGGTCCGTCTCAGCCTGAATTTGAATCATTTACACCAATAGGAACATCAGATATGGTTGACCTTGCAAGTGGAGATTTTAATTATAATATTCCAATTATGGATGTAGGGGGTTATCCGCTCAATTTGGCGTATAATTCGGGAGTTGGAATGGATCAGGAAGCCTCGTGGGTAGGTCTAGGATGGGACTTGAACGTTGGGCAAATTTCAAGACAACTTCGCGGTTTACCCGATGATTTTGACGGAGATGAAATGATGTATGAGAACAGCATGAAGCCTAACGTAACAATAGGTTCAAGCGCAAATGTCTTTCTTACCGCTTTTGGTATGAAAGAAGCCAAAGCAAGCTTTGGTATTGGTGTTAAGTATAATAATTATGATGGACTTGGTGTTGCTGCTAATGGAGGTTTTTCTTATCAAATTAGCGAAAACCTTAGTGTTGGTGTAAACCTTGAATCGTCAGCTTCAGAAGGAGTATCGGTTTCTCCAAATGCGTCTTTTTCACAAAAATTTAAAGCTACAAGTAATACAGACGTTGCTGTTGGAGTAAATACAGGAGTTACTTATAATAGTAGAAAAGGGGTTGAAAGTGTGACTTTAGGAGCTTCAGCTACGACAAAAGCCACTCATACAATAACTAAGACCAATAAAGATGGTAGTACTACAACATCAAAAGAGACGAGCAATTCTACTCTAGGTGGGATATCGGGTTCATTGTTAATGAATAATGCTTCTTATACGCCAACTAAACGTGTAGGTATGGTTTCGTCAAACTTTATGTTTAGCACCAATGTTGAAGGAGAAATCTGGGGTGTAGAAGGAGGAGGAAAATTTTCTGGATATAGAACTTCGCAAGGAATTAAAGATTCTGAAAAAAGAAAAGTAGAAAAAGCCTACGGGTTTGAAAATACATACAATGCTCCAAGATCTGCAGTATTAGATTTTAACAGAGAAAAAGACAGAACAGTCAATAAAAATACGACTTCGTTGCCTATCACTAATAATACTTATGATATTTATAGTATTCAAGGACAGGGAGTTTCAGGAATGTATCGTCCGTACAAATCGCAAGTTGGATATGTGTATGACAACGAAATAAATGATGATAGTGCAGGAGGTTCTCTTGGTTTAGAATTTGGTGCTGGTGGAGGTGTCCATTTTGGTGTAGACGTGTCGGTAACGATAGGTGATAGCTACAGCGCGTTATGGTCAAATTCTAATCCTGCTTTAGGGAGATTCAAAGAAAAAAAAGTGAATAATAGACCAGATTACGAGAAAGTATTTTTTAAGAACGTTGGTGGTTTTCATACGGATAAAGAAGTAGACCTATTCGAAACTCAGTTAGGAGGATACGAGCCAATTAAACTTAATATTGAAGGAAATGGTTTTGAGAGACCAACAAGTTTAAATTATTCCACTAATAAAAAAGTTATTGCCAACACAGGTCAAGTTGCAAGAACAACAAGATTGGCCAGAAACCAGACAATAGAAAAACTGACTAGAAAAGAAGCTGAGAGTTTTGGCTTTACAAAACAGTTTAGTGAATATGCTAAAGATAACCACACTGCCGAAATCAAAATTACAAAAGAAGGTGGTGATAGATATATCTATGGTATGGCAGCGTACAATAGTATTAAAAAAGAAACAACATTTGACGTTAGTCAACAAGATCAATATTTTTATGCTGGTGTCAAAGACGGATTAATTGAATACAAGCCGGGAGTTGATAATTCACCAAGAAATTCTAAAGGTGGAGATCAATATTTTAATAGAGTGACTACTCCAGCTTATGCGCATACTTATTTGCTGACTTCAGTTTTATCTTCAGATTATCAGGATATTAGTAATAACGGACCATCAGATGACGATTTGGGCACGTATACTAAATTTGAATACGAGAATAAATATGCCGATAAAGGTCATAATTATAGATGGAGAGTTCCATTTGAAGAAAATAAAGCCAATTTTGATGAAGGTCTTCGTTCAAGTAAAAAGGATAATAAAGCCAATTATTTATATGGAGAGAAAGAATTACTATACATTAAAAGAATTGTAACTAAAACGCATGTTGCCATTTTTCATCTTTCAGAAAGATTAGATGCTTATGGTGTTAAGGGTGAGAATGGAGGAAGAGACGACGGTTCTCCAACGTATAAATTGGATAAAATTTCGCTGTATTCGAAACCCGAATATCTTGCAAAGGGAGATGAGGCCACTCCAATTAAAGAAGCGCATTTTAAATATAGCTACCGTTTATGTCAAGGAGTTGATAATAATAAAAATAAAGAAAAAACAGGAGCCGGTATTGATGGCGAGAAAGGGAAATTAACTTTAGAGAAAGTTTATTTTACGTATAAAAAATCAAAAATGGGAGAATATACTCCTTATGTTTTCAATTATGCTTCTGAATTTAATGTAAAACAGAGTGGTTATAACTTAGCTACAGATCTTGAAAACAACCCTAATTATGATATGAAAGCTTATGATGCTTGGGGAAATTATAAAAAAGTTGATGGTAAGGTTGGTTTAGGTACTATGGATGCATTGTCAAATGCAGAGTTTGCTTATGTTGATCAAAAAAATAAAGAAAATGCAGATAAAAATGCTGCAGTTTGGCTTTTAAAATCAATTCATTTGCCATCTGGTGGTATTATGGAACTTAACTATGAATCTGACGATTACAGTAAAGTACAAAACAAAGATGTAATGCAGATGTTTAAAGTAGTGGGAAGTGGAAGTAGAGATGAATTCACAGCTTCAAACCTTAATGATGCTGCAACTCCAGGTAAAAAAGATTTAGGAGATTATATTTATGTAGAGCTAGATCATAAAATAAGTGACGGAGGAAATACTTCAGTTGCAGAGACTTTCTATAATAAATATTTGAAAACTATAGGTGATGAAGATAACCCGATTTACTTTAGGTTCTTGCTTAACTTGGTAAATCCTGATCCTAAACCAGGCATTAATGAAACAGATAAATACGATTATGTTACGGGTTATATGAGGTTGACAAAAGACCTTAATCAATATGCCTTTAATGAGTTTGATGGAAAACAATATGTTGCTATTCCTTTAACGAAAGTTCGAAAAGAAGATGGTTTTAATGGTAAGCAAGAGGTAAATCCTATATCTAAAGCAGGTTGGGGATTTGGTAGAAAGAACTTAAACAGATTAGTATACAGTTTGAATAATGAGGAAGATACTAATGATCTTAAAGGTGTTGTGACAGAATTAGTAGGCTGGCTTCCAACTTTGTTAGATATTTTTGAAAGTCCTAATGCTATATTAGAAGGTAATGGTATTGCTAGTAATTTTATTACTGGTAAATCGTGGGTTAGACTGCATCATCCTGATAGTAAAAAGTTCGGAGGAGGAAGCAGGGTTAAGGACATAAAAATTCATGACCAATGGGATATTATGACTGGAAATAAAGACTCGGATATCTATAAGCAATCTTACGGACAAGAATATTCCTATAATGCAGTTGATAAAGATGGCAATCCTACAAGTAAGTCATCTGGTGTTGCAACTTACGAACCTTTGGGATCAAAAGAAAATCCTTTTGTAAAACCTGCTTATGACAAAAATAAGCCAGAGTTGTTATTAGGTCCTGATTCTGATAATTACGTAGAAGAACCGTTTGGAGAATCATTTTTTCCTTCTCCAAAGGTTACATATAGCCGTGTAACGGTAAAGAATTTGGATAGAAAAAATACTACAGATCCTTCATACGGATTGGTTGTTAAAAAACACGCTACAGGTAATGTTGTGACTGAATTTTATACCTCAAATGATTTTCCAACAATAGTTGATAGGACTGTAATGTCTGGAGGACATAAATCTTCTGGTGTTCTTGCTAATTTGATTAATTTAAATGTTAAAGACAATCTCACAATGTCGCAAGGATATTCTATTCATACCAATGATATGGATGGGAAGATGAAAAGTCAGCGCGTATATGGAGAAGGTCAGACAAAAGCTATATCTGGCGTTGATTACAATTATAATATTATTTCAAACCCAGAAAGTAAAAATATAGGATTATTAAATAATTATGTTCAAACAGTTGATTCTAAAGGAACTATTGGAACTAAGCTTATTGGGGTTGATTATGATGTAATAAATGACTTTAGAGAAAATAAAACAACTACTTCAACTGCCGGGGTAGCAGTCAATGTTGCGACACTACCATTTACTATTGTGGTTATTGTTGTGCCAACAATCATTCCAACTTATTCTAAACATGAAACCCAATTGCGTACAGCAGTTACTACAAAAGTAATTCATACATCTGCAATACTTTCGGAGACTGTTGCATACGATTTAGGATCAGAAGTATCTACTAAAAATCTTGCTTGGGATGCAGAAACAGGAGATGTTTTATTAAAAGAAACAATTAATGAGTATAAAGATAAATATTATACTTTCAATTTCCCTGCATATTGGAGTTATGACGGAATGAGTCAAGCTGCGAAAAATACAGGTTTAGAGTATAATGTTGTAAAAACGGGTAATAATCAGTACCAATTTGATGGAACGGCCAATATTACAGAGTCCGATTATTTGATTAATGGAGACGAAGTTTGGCTAAGCGGGAAAGCTCCAGCTAAAAAAGAAGGAGATGATGAGGTAATAAGTGCTTTGAAAGGATGGGTAGTAAATGTTAATGGTTCTAGTTTTCAGTTAATAGATAACAGAGGAGTACTTATAAAAGGTGATGTTGTAACAACTGGAAAAATAAAAATCACCCGTTCAGGACATCGCAATATGCAAATGGCTTCTATGGCTCATATTACGTCTATGCGAAATCCGCTGTATAATTATGATGTTAACAACAAAATTACTGAACCAAAACCAAGTATTGGAAACGCTCCATTTTTAGCGAGCAGTTCGATTGACAGAATTGTTAATGCTTCTGCGATTGAGTACAGTAATGAATGGCCTTCTCAATGTGAATGTAATTTGCCAAAAATGGTTTTTGTTGATGGAAAATTAAAATTTGGTTATGAAACGCAAACAAGTAATGACGATATGGATGATGTTATAAAACGTTCCTATAATCCATATTTGTATAACGTACTAGGAAACTGGAGAGCCAATAAATCGTATGCGTATCTAACAGGTAGAAACTATACTATTGATCCTACACCGCGGAAGACAGGTTACTTTACTGATTTTTCACCTTTTTATGTTTTTGACAACAATATTTGGAAAATTACTGGAGGAGATGAATTTAAGAAATGGACTTTTGCTTCTCAGGTTACTCAATTCAGTCCGTATGGTCAGGAGGTAGAAAATAAAGATGCTTTAAATCGTTACTCGGCAGCTTTATACGGATATAATAACCGTTTTCCAGTTGCAGTTGGTTCAAACACTAAATATACTGAATTAGCTTCTGATGGATTTGAAGATTATGATTTAGTAAACTGCGGTATTTCTTCTCATTTTGATTTTCAAGGTCAATTAAAATTAAATGAAGTAAGCGTTACAAACAAACACTCTCATACAGGAAGAAAAAGTTTAAAAATAGAACCAAGCAAAAAAGCAATTGTTAAGAAACAAGTTGTGACTTGTAAACCATAAAGTGCTAACTAATACAGAAAATAATTACAATGAAATTATTTCAATCTTACATCTATATTATTTTGAGTTTATTTACAGTAACAATATTATTTTCTCAAAATAATGGAAAATCAATGTCTGCCAATAATGGAAAAAGAAATCCAATTGGCGCTATTATAGGAGGAAACAATGCGATTTGTGTAGGCTCAAAGACACAGTTTGATGTAGCCAACCTTTCAACTCATACTGGGCACAATGGTAATTGGTCTGTTTCTAACAGATTAGTGGCTAGTGTAAATAACAGTGGAGAAGTGACAGCACTAAAGCCTGGAATATTTATCTTAAAATATGACTCCGATGACTCAAATTGTAAAGGTGATAGCTATAGAACGATAGTAGTGAATTCTATCCCTTCGGTGAGTATTACGGGACCAACTTCCATTTGTATAAATGGAACATCAAAATTATTTCCTATTCTTGGCGGAATATGGAAAAGTAGTAATCCAGGCGTTGCAACTGTAACTAATCTAGGTATTGTAAAAGGTATTTCGCCAGGTACAGCAACGTTTACATTTACAGATTTAAATGGCTGTCCATCGCAACCAACAGCTGCAATAACGGTTAATTCTGCTGCAAATGCTGAAATTGTAGGAGCAAACAGTATCTGTATCAATGAAAGCACTACCTTATCTCCAACTACAGGAGGAACATGGACAAGTAGCAATAAAGCAGTTGCAACAGTAACAAATGCAGGTGTTGTAAAAGGAATTTCTGCAGGAACGGCAACATTTACTTTTACAAGTACAGGAGGCTGTTCATCTTTACCAACAGCTGCGGTTAAAGTAAATGCCAATACGACAGTACGTATAGCAGGTGCAAGTGTTATTTGCGTAAACGGAACAACAACATTATCTCCAACTACGGGAGGAACATGGTCAAGCAGTAATTCTTCTATAGCAACTGTAAGCAATACAGGAGTTGTTACAGGTATAGCTGCAGGAAAAGCAACATTTGTTTTTACTAAAACTGATGAATGTGCGTCTTTACCAACTTCTGCAGTAACAATAAATGCTTGCGCTCAAGCTGTTATTACAGGGCCAAGCAACATATGTGTAAACGAAACAACTACTTTATCACCAACTTCAGGAGGTACTTGGACTAGTAGTAATAGAGCAGTTGCAACAGTTACTAATACAGGTTTGGTAAAAGGAATTTCGGCTGGTTCGGTAACTTTTACTTATACTAAAACTGGAAGTTGTTCATCTGTACCAACACCCGTTGTTACAGTTGGTACTAGTACGCCAGTTAAAATTACAGGAACAAATTCAATTTGTATAAATAGCAGCACAACTTTATCTCCAACCACAGGCGGAACATGGAGCAGTAGTAATTCATCTGTTGCAACAGTTAGTAATGATGGTATCGTTAAAGGTATTGCTGCAGGAAGAGCGACATTTATTTTTACAAAAACAGGAGGTTGTGCTTCACCAGCAACTTCTGCTATAACAATTAATGATTGTCCTGTTGCGGTTATTACAGGTCCTACTTCAATCTGCATAAATGGTACAACAACTTTATCTCCAGTTACAGGCGGAACTTGGACGAGTAGTAATAAAGCAATAGCAACAGTTACCAATGCAGGGGTAGTAAAAGGAATTTCAGTTGGAACAGCAAAATTTACTTTTACAAAAACAGGAAGCTGTAATTCGTTGGCAACTCCAGAGGTAACAGTTAGTACAGCGCCAAAGGTAAGTATTACTGGATTGAATTCTATTTGTGTAAACGGAACTACTACATTATCTCCAACAAGTGGAGGAACGTGGTCTAGTAGTAATTCTACAGTCGCTACGGTAAATAATAATGGAGTTGTAACCGGTATTTCAGCAGGTACTGCCACTTTTATCTTTACAGGTTTAGAAGGAGGATGCGTTTCGGCGCCAACTTCTGCGGTAAAAATTAATGCAAGTCCAATAGTAAGTGCAATAACTGGCGGATCAAGCATAATTAATATTGGGACTACAGCTCAATTTAATAACAATACATCTGGCGGTGTTTGGTCTGTTACAAATGGAACAGGAAGTGCAACCATAACTGCTTCGGGACTTGTAAAAGGAACTGGAGTTGGAACCGTAAAAATTAATTATACAGTAGATAATGGCTATTGTAAAAGTGAAATGGTTTCGCTAGAAATTACCATAAAAGGAGCTACTGTTTTACCAGCTATCACAGGGCCAGATACCATTTCAATTTCAAAACCATCAACAGCGTTCCAGAATGAAACATCGGGAGGTGTTTGGAGTGTAAAAAATGGTTCGGGTGCGGCAACAATAACACAAGGCGGAATTGTTCAGGGAACTCAGGCAGGAACTGTAGAAGTTGTCTACACTTTTGTTGATTCTTACGGAGTTACTGTTACGACCAGCAAAGAAATTACTATAAAAGCAGCTACTGTTTTGCCAGCTATCACGGGTCCAGATACAATTTTAATTTCAAAACCATCAACAGCGTTTCAGAATGAAACACCAGGAGGAGTCTGGAGTATAACAAACGGTTCGGGTGCAGCAACAATAACACAAGGCGGAATTGTACAGGGTACTCAGGCAGGAACTGTAGAAGTTGTCTATACTTTTGTTGATTCTTATGGAGTTACTGTTACAACCAGCAAAGAAATTACTATAAAATCAGCTACTGTTCTGCCAGCTATTACAGGGCCTGATGCAATTTCAATTTCAAAACCATCAGCAGCGTTTCAGAATGAAACAGCAGGAGGAGTCTGGAGTATAACAAAAGGCTCGGGCTCGGCGACAATAACACAAGGCGGAGTTGTACAGAGTACTCAGGCAGGAACTGTAGAAGTTGTCTATACTTTTGTTGATTCTTACGGAGTTACTGTTACGGCCAGCAAAGAAATTACGATAAAAGCAGCTACTGTTCTGCCAGCTATTACAGGTCCAAATGAAATTTCAATTTCAAAACCATCAGCAGCGTTCCAGAATGAAACAGCAGGAGGAGTCTGGAGTATAACAAACGGCTCGGGCTCGGCGACAATAACACAAGGCGGAGTTGTACAGAGTACTCAGGCAGGAACTGTAGAAGTTGTCTATACTTTTGTTGATTCTTACGGAGTTACTGTTACAACCAGCAAAGAAATTACTATAAAATCAGCTACTGTTCTGCCAGCTATTACAGGGCCTGATGCAATTTCAATTTCAAAACCATCAGCAGCGTTCCAGAATGAAACAGCAGGAGGAGTCTGGAGCATAACAAACGGCTCGGGTGCAGCAACAATAACACAAGGCGGAGTTGTACAGGGTACTCAGGCAGGAACTGTAGAAGTTGTCTATACTTTTGTTGATGCGTACGAAGTTACTGTTATGACCACTAAAGAAATTGCAATTGTAAGCTATACACCATTACAAGGGAAAATTATTGCTTCAATAGAAAAACCCACTACGTTAGATACTATCAGTTTTTCATTTGAACCTTTAACAACTAGTTTTACAGCAAGAAAAACATCTTCTCAATTGGCTGTTGAGAAAAGCAGTGCCTCGTCAACATTAGCAAATAGCCTTAAATATAAGTGGATTTTCCACGAATTGGATAATGTCACATTAAAGGAGACCATCACAGATCCTATTGCGTTACAAAGATTTCCTATTCCGGGTAACTATCGTTTAACTCTTATCATTACAGATCAAAATGGTTTTGAAACTACATTTTACAGAGATGTAATTGTAACACAAACTTGTGATCCGATTACAGGTAAAATTAAAATTTTGAATTAGTCTAAAAGACGAATCATCATAGGCTGAAATTATAGTAGTTCTGCAACTGCTCATAACTTCTCTTGCTCTATTGCGAGATAAAGTAAGCAAAAAGTATATAAAATTAACATATTAGAAAATATGACAAATTGTTTTAAAAAGCATTGGTTTCTTATTATTGGAATATTATTGTTATCAAATTATTCTATTGGACAATCTTTTATTAGTACCCCTGATGGACTTGATAAGCCAAATGGTAGACCTTTCATTGTTAGATTAAATCCAACTAGTAGTATTGCTGCGCAATGTACAAGCCAAACAATAACATTAAATATCAAGCAACTAACATATCTTCCAGGTTCTAATGGACCTCTGCCAGCAGGGGTTACAATAACACCTGTGACAGATAATACTGGTAATACAGTATTGACTATTGAAGGTATTGTTAACGATGGAAAGCAAGGATCAAGTTTAACTATGGATATTGCATTGCAGTTCAAACCCGGTACTTGTGATGGTGATGAACAAGTAATTTCGGCTACAACTAAAAATATAGGATGTGCTGTTGATTCAGATCAGGCAGGTAGTTTAACGGTAAGGTCTTTAACTCTAAATAATGCATATGTAAGTATGTATTTAAATAGTCCGTCATTAACACAGCCAATTTGTCCAAGAAAAACCATTAAGTATACTATTGATATAACTAATTATGGAAATCAAGGATTTAACCTTGATAAATTAAAACTCCGTTTAGAATTAGATAAGTGCGCAACTGTTTTAGGAGTGTATAAAACAGGTACCTATGTACCAGTAAATACAGTTGAATCAAATGAAGGTAATTTGAAAATAGTTACTGTTGATGTTCCGGATTTATTGTTAAGCATTAACTATGTTAATGCTGGTTTCGATGTTTATTTTATGTATCCTTGTCTTAATGGTAATGCTAATGATTGCAGTGGTGGAACAAAAAGCATTAGTGCTACTTTAAGCGGATCAAAAAAGGGATGTGGCGTTACTTTTGAGTTGAATAAGGTTGCAGCTTCTCATATAACTACGATAAGCCCTGCTACTTGTGGAGATGTTAATTGTAGTACTGGTGGAAGCGTAGGTGAGTTAGAAGGAATATATATTAGTTCTCTTTACACTAGTTTTCCATGTTCTAATGCTTGTTTAGGATCTAGTCAGTATGCTGGAATGGGATTGTATATTCCTCCTTTTCATCCGGACTTTCAAGATAGAGTAGCAACTATTGATGTTCCTGCAGGAATAAATATTCAATATGCTTTTGCAGGTTCAGCAACTGCATGCGGAACATATTATACTGTTATGTATGTAGATGCCCAAGGTAATAAGCAATCATATCCCTTTGGTAATTCTTTAACCCGAAAAATTGAGTTAAGTACAACTTGTTCAATCTCATCACCTGTCACATATTTTTACGTTTATTTTGATTACGATCTAATAAATCCACCTTTAGCGGGTTCAAGTTTGAATTTTAATTTTAGATACACATCTCAAGGAGTAAAGGTTATTGAATCTACTTTTGGCGGAACTATTCAACCGTGTAATCCTAGGGCTTATTTAGTTAAACAAGTTAGGAAAGCAAGTCAACAAGTGTATGAAAACAATTATAATGCTTCAGCCATACCAGGAGAGTTAATGACATACCGACAAATGATTTATAACGATGGAACAGGAGATACTAACAATATAATCATCGATAATATAAATGAAAATTTAATATATGAAGGAGGAGTTAGATATGCTTATGAACCAACGAGTTATATATATGATCCAGAGTTGTTTACACCATTAGAAGGTCGAGATTCTTTTGAAATAGCAGGATTAGGAAAAGTTAACGTATCAGTTCCTAAGATTGGTCAATCAGGTGGGATTGTTAAATTATCAGGGTTTAATTTTCCATGTACGAATAAAAGACTTTTCGTTGAGTTTAATGTCAGAGTCAAGAATAATGTCTCTGCCGGAGCCTTGATACCTAATTATGCTACTATTTCGGGCTCGCAACCCCGTTATGATACTCCTTCTATTCCCTACATAACAATAGCAGCATTTACTTATGTAAAAACCAAGATGTTTGTAAAATGTTCTTTGGCTAATGAATGGAATGATAGTGGTATAAATGTAAAAAATGGTGAAGTTGTTGATTTCAAAATGCAATTTACTAATGCTGGATCTAATCCTATTGTACTTTCTGAATTATTAAATTTAAGACCGCAACCTGGAGATTTGTTTGAATTTGGATCAAATTCTAGAAATAGTACTCTCAATATCAATTATAATTGTGATACTCCTACAGCTTTTTTAAATGGTGAAAAAACATCTTCTTTAACTTTTAACTATGCTCTAAATTCTCCGACTATGGATAGAGATATGTTGTGTCCGCCAAGATCATCAGGAAATGTACCGAACTGGATTCCATCATGTGATAGTTCCAATTGGCTCAAAGCAACATTCTCAAATAATTTCACATTATTGCCTGGGGATTATGTGGATGTAGTTTACAAAGGAAGAATAACTGGGACGATAGGAAAAGCCTACAATAGTTTCGCTTTTAAAGTAGGTAATTGTAATATAGTTTCAGCTAATTCAAATACTTTGGCCATTACAAATGACGAGGTTGGTGTGGGTTGTAATTCTTGTACACTAACAAATCCATACTCAGGAGATATGAAAAACCTCTTTGAAAGTTTAATGAACAATGTACTTACGAGAAAAATTAAAGGAGAAACAGATGCTCAGATTAACGGTAGTAGCCCTGTAGAGTTACTAGCTCTTATACCCTATATGACAAATGGAGGAGGTGATAAAATTTACAATTTTGTATCTGTAAAAAATGCTCAGGGTAAAATAACAAGTATTAAATTTTCTTTTTCTTCAAATAGCGAAAATGATGTTACATTCATTGAAGAAAAGGGAGTTGATTACAATCCAGAAGTTGGTTCGGTTGATCCTTCTTATTTAAAAATAGATACCACTTTATATTCTGCAGCTGATCAATATTTAACAAGCTGTAGAAGAACATTCGATGATAATGGAGGTGTGCTTTTTGAATGCAATAGTAAAACACAAGTAAGACATATTGATTTTTGCCCTACGAGATTTTGTTATCCAATGGGTGGTGAAATTAAAACAGGCGAATAGACTTCCATTTATAGGCACAAAATAAAACAGGATTGGGAAAAGCTATATTGAATTTATTTCATTGTCTTTCAAATTCATTTTCACCTGTTTGAAAGTTATAAAATATTAATACATAAAGAATTAATTATGTTAAACGGTTTTAAAATAAGAAGATACTGGGTTCTTACTTTTTGTATGATACTTTGCTCTATTACTTCAATTTATTCTCAGGAAATACCGGATAATAACCTTGGTATAGATGTAGCAAAGATAACCGAAGCTTACAAGGCTAGAGGTTTGTCTGATGAAGTTATAAAAGTTGAAATAGAGAGAATGAGGGAGACTGAAACGAAACTATTTTTAGAAGCAGCAAAGAAACGAGAGGCCTTGAAGAGTTCATCTACAGCAAAAAAATCTTTTGTATTGCTTTCAAATATTGGCGTAACTTCTGAATCAACACAGTCTGGTAAAATTGCTGCCAAAACATTAAGTGCAATGGCAAATGTTTCTGACACTTTAGAGGTGAAAAAAGGAGCGGAAACAAAGTTTTTTGTTGATCCTGTAATGCCAGGGGCAACCTATAATTGGGTTTTTTATGACTTAGATAATGTCACAAAAAAAGATTCTGCGACAACCCCAATTGCATATCAGAAATATACCGTTCCTGGTATTTATAGAATTACTGTTGAAGTTAAAGATGCAAGTGGATGTATCTCTTATTTTACAAAAAATATTGAAGTTAAGGATTCTGAACTTTGCGTTAGAAAACCAATAAATTTTGCTTTTGAAACAACAGAAACTAATTTAATATATACTTGGACGGCTACAAATGCTGCAGGTGTTCTTGTTAATGAATTGTATAAAAGTACAGATGGTTTGTATACTTATACACCAACTCTTCCAGGAGATTATGTTATAAAATTAACCGCTACAGGTACAGGAAAATGTGAAACTGTATTTGAAGAGAAAATAACAGTTGTAGATTGTGATGAAGCTCCTCCAGTTTGTAAAAATCACATTGCGATTGTAGTAGACGAGTCGGGATCAATAGATGATACCGAAGCAAAAAGAATTAGAGCGCAGTTAAGATCTTTTATAGATGCGCAGATTAAATCAAATAGCAAAGGAGAAGGTCAAATGTTTGTTTCTTTAATTGGACTTTCAGATACTGATGAAAACAAACGTACAGATCACGTAATAGAACGTTTGGTTGCTGTAGGAGATCTTGCAAAAGATGGTATCATGTACAATTGGATTGAAAATTATGGACGAAGATTTGGGAATGGTGCCGCTGGAATCAGTGAAGGCTCTGATTATTGGAAAAGTGGTTTGAGTGTAGCTCTAAATTCAAGTTTTAAAATAAAACCAAAATTAGTTTTCTTAATTACAGACGGTTGCCAGACAACTAATCCAGAAGGTCTTAAAACATTAATGCAGAAGTTTGATAATTATCAAAACTCACCTGATCAGAGCGAAGACAAACCTCATTTATATGTCGTAGGTTTAAATAACGGTTTTTATGTTGATAACGCTGTAACAAGTAAAACAACGGCTCGTAGTGCAGATCCTAATTTCGTTCCTTCATTATTGAAGACAAGTTTCGATTCTACAAATTCTGCCTTTTTAGGTAAATCATTGCAATACCTGTTTAATTTCAATAATAATAATACTAACGCATTCCCTCTTGAACGTATTAATGGTTTTGACAGTGCAACATATTTTGCTCATAATGATTTTACAATGTTAAGCGATCAACCTTTTTATTTCTCAGATGGTATCATCGAAGCTGGAGTAGGATGTGGAAAGCCTTCTGAAAAAGATTACTGTGCTAACTGTTTGTCTTTCCAGCCAGAAATTAATAAAGAATATTTATTAAGTGCTTGGGTAAAAGAAGATACAAATATTCAGGTAAAAGACTATGAAAATTCAGAAATCAATATTGTGTTTTACGATAACGAACAAGCTCTAGATCCAGATCCAAACGATCCTACTGCGCCATCTCAAGTAGTTGAAACGATAACATTAAAACCATCAGGTGCAATTATCGACGGTTGGCAGAGAATTTCAGGAAAATTTATTGTTCCAGAAAATACGATAACAGCGGGAGTGGTCTTAAACAATAAAAATGCTGGTATTCCAATTTATTTTGATGATTTGAGAATTCACCCAGTGGATGGTAGTGTTAAAGCCTTTGTTTATGATTCAGAGACATTTAAGCTGATGTCTGAGTTAGACGAAAATAACTACAGTACTTTTTATGAGTATGACAACGAAGGAGGATTAGTTCGTGTTAAAAAAGAAACAAGTCAAGGAGTAAAAACTATCCAGGAAACACGCTCAGGTAATTTTATCAATCCAAAAAAATAATTAGAAATGTTTTTTAAAAAAATAATAGGTGTTTTGGGGCTGCTGTGTTGTTCATTGGGGTATTCACAAGATGCAAAAGAGATCTTTAAAAAAGTTGGAGAGCAGTATAGTGCAGCCAAACCACTTCAGTATAAAGTAGATTATGCTCTGTTTAAAGATTTGGATTCAAAAAAAGTAGAAGAAAGTTATACGGGTGTTTTTTATAAAAATGCCCAAAATGAAATGTATACTAAGATCGGGAATACGGAAACTTTGAATACAAAGAAGGTAAACTTAAAAATTAGCCATCCCGAAAAATTAATCGAGATTAATAAGCCACTGCCAAATTATAAAGGAGATTTGGATATAAAGGCTTTATTAGAAATGTGCAAGATTGAAAAGTGTACTGACATGAAATCGTTTTGGGAAATAATCTTAAAAACGAATTCTTTTACTGGTCTGCCGTACTCAAAAATAATAGTCAGGGTATCAAAAACCTATTTTATACAAAAGCAAGTATTTTTTTATAATGCGCCATCTAATTTTTCTAAGGATTATCGTAAACCAGATTCGCATTATCCAAGGCTTGAAGTAACCTATAGTAATTTTAGCAGAAACCAAGTAAGTGCATCAGTATTTAATAGTCAAAACTATTTTACATCTTCTGGAGGAAAAATTGTCTTGTCTCAGCAATTAAAAAAATACGAGATAGTAGATCAAAGAAATGTTGCCAATAATAATTAAGATAAATCATAGATATATGTATATCAGCAAAAATTTTATAGTAGTATTATTTTTATTTTTTAGTTTGTTTTCTTTTGGACAACACGAAGAAGGAGTTGTGGCTTATAAGCAAGGCAGTCAATTGTCTGGTAATCCAAAACTAAGTGTAATTGATCCCAGATTTTCAGACTTAAAGGATAAGAAATTATTTGTTTCAGTAAATGATGGAGTATCCATTCATTTTGGTTTCAGAGACGATATTACTAAACCAGATGCTTATAAAGAAATTTATGATTGTACCATAAATTTAAAAATCACTCCGTATAATATTGAAGGAGCTAAAGATTTAAGCTATATAGAAAATGGTATTGTAAAATATCACGATGATCCTTTTACTATTTCTTTAAAAATTACACACGATAATGTGACTAAAGGAGCTAAATTGAATGATTATTTGGTTTACAAGCTTCCTGGAATTCATAGGGCAGATGTTGAAGTTAGTTCAATAACTTACTCAGCTCCTGGAATTCATAGTTCTCCTTATTTAGAAGTGAAATTTACTACAGATCGTTATTATAATTTACAAAATACTACTGCTATACCAACGGCAGGATTTGTTAAGTATAATGGAATTATACCTAATACAGTATCTTCAGCTAGTCAAGCTGATGAAATTTTAATTAAATGGGATAAAAATGAACAAGCTCCAGCTTTAGAATACGAACTAGAATGGGCTTGGATTGATAATTTTGGATCTGACGGTACTAAAAAGGCAGCTAGTGACATTGCCTTGACCGAAAAGGATTTTATGTTAAATAGCACAAGAATTCAAACAAAAGAAACTTCTTACAGTATTCCTATTGTTTATTCTAGCGGTTATTTTATATACAGAGTTAGAGCAGTTGGAAGATTTTTAGATGATATTACTAAAGTTTATAACGGAAAATGGTCTGTTTCTGAAGTTAGCGATAGATTAAATCTTGTTAATGATTGGAAATTTATCGAAATAGATAAATCTCATGAAGATGGTGTGAAAAACTGGCAATATCAAGCCTCTTTTGCCGAAGACGGAAAGAAAAAAGAAGTTGTAAGTTATTTTGATGGTTCTTTGCGTAATCGTCAAACTGTTACAAAAGTCAATTCAGATAATAAAGCAATTGTAGGCGAGGTTATTTATGATAGCCAAGGTAGAGCTGCGATCGAAGTTTTACCGACTCCATTACAATCTGCAGCAATTCACTTTTATAAAGATCTTAATAAAAATGCTAAGGGTTCGGTATTTTCCCATAGAGATTTTGACTGGGATTTAAAAGATAGTATTCAGAGTTGTAAACCAATTACAGTTCCAGGATTAGCCAATACTTCAGGATCTGGTAAGTATTATTCGGTGAATAATGCAAAAACAGATACTTTTCAAGATTATGTTCCAGATGCTCAAGGTTATCCTTTTTCTCAAATTGAATATACTCCTGATAATACCGGGCGTATAAAAAGTAAAGGAGGAGTGGGTCCTGATCACCAGATTGGTAAAGGACATGAAATGCGTTATTTTTACTCTCAGCCATCACAAGAAGAATTAAACCGACTTTTTGGTTACAAAGTTGGAAATAGACTGCATTATAAAAAGAACACAGTTATTGACCCGAATGGCCAGGTAAGTGTAAGTTATTTAGATCCGCAAGGAAGAACTATTGCAACAGCTTTAGCAGGAGATAAAGAGGGCAGTTTGGAATCTTTAGATGATGAGAAAGATACAAAGCTTCATGCTGTTTTAACTACAGATATGTTATCAGACGGAAATACCGTTTACGCTTCTGGAGATAATGGAATACTAAAAGACGGGTTGAAACTAAACACCGTTGTTCAGGTAGTACAAAGCAAAGCGGTTACTTTTGATTATTCTTTTACTAAAACAAAAAGCGCATTTACCGATGCTTGTTTAAACGGTAAATTTTATCCATATGTCTATGATTGGTCAATCAGTCTTAAAGATGATTGCAGCAATGAATTATTAGTAGGGAATGATTCTTTAACTTCAAAAATAGGAAAGTACAGTTTAGCAGCAACGAGTTCATCTGAGTTAAAACTTCCAAAGAGAACTTATAATGCATTAGATCAGGAAAAGTTCTTAAGAGTAGGAGCGTATTATTTCAATAAAGACTTGCGTATTGATGGTGTTGCATTAAACCGTTATGCTGATGATTATATCAAACAATTAAAAGACAATAAAATTTGTTTGCCAGATTTGACTGCCTTAGAAAATGATGTAACCGTTACAGATTGTAATATTACTTGTAAAAGTTGCGAAGATAGTTTAGCGAAAAGCTATCTGACAGAAACACAATATGATTCTTTTAAAACGTACCTTGGTGATGTTGATTACAAATTAGGTAATGTTGATGGAAGGGCGTATTTAGTAAATATTGCAGAGGATAATTATGTAGCAAAAAATATGCTAACTGTTCTTGAGTTACAAGGAACAGACAAAGCTACTTACGAGAGTAATTTCAGATTTGAATTTAAAAACTTGCTGAAAGGCTGTAGGGAATTATGTGAACAGCCAGTAAATGTTTGCAATATTAATCTAGGCATGTTATTAAAAGATATGAGCCCCCATGGCCAATATGGTTCTGTACAAGGAATTGAATCAGATGTTGATGATGCTGATGTAGTTGCAAATCCTGATGTAGATGCTCCACTAGATCCTTTAAGTATTTTTAATGTTAATAACGATTTGTCATACGGTGGTTTCCGTACTGAAACGTATAAAGATGAAGATACAAATGCTGATGTAACCGTAAAAATTTCAAATTATACATGGAAAAATCCTGATGGAGGGTTTTATAAAAATGATGATGGAACGGTTTCTAAAATTAAAGTAAAATTAATCAGTACTGTTGCTGGACATCCAGAGTTAAATGTTTATGAGCCTGCATTAGAAGATGTTATCTTGACCATTAATGATCGCGATCCAAATAGTGACGATTCAAATGATTATTTAGTAGAACCAAAATATTTAAAAGATGTTTCTTATTTTGTAAGTATCTGGCAGGGTAGCTGGGCTAATGCACTTCTTAAATATCATCCAGAATATCAATATTATGTTTATAATTTAGGTCTTTGTAATAAATTGAACGGTGCTGGTAAAAATTCAAATACATTTGATGCTGATTTACTTGAAATGGAATATTTTACTAAGGAAATGACTCAGCCAAATGAAGCAATCTTTGCAGCTGGGACTACAGGTGTGTTAGAGCAATTGCTAAACATTGATAATACAAATGATCCTTTCTACAATTCTAAAAACTCTTTCTTACAAGAATCAGACGAAGATTTTGCAGTTAGAAGAGATATCATGCGTGAAGCTATAACATCAAGTTACGATGGAATGAAAACTGGTGGTAGAGGCATGAATATGCTGCAGACAGCTTATTACTTTGCTGTTTTTTCAAACGGAATCGCACCAGCTTCAGCTTACACAGATTTTATGAGTTTAACACAATCAGGTTTGTTAAACAAAATAAGAACTCTTGGAAGTAATGGAAATATTGTAGACTTAACTACTAAACAACGAATTTGGGCTAATTTCAAATCATATTATATAGGTCTAAAAGATAAAACACGTACAGTTTTGGCGCATATTGATGCTATAAAACACAATAATTATAACGATTGTATAGGTGATTCTGAAGCTTCAGATAGCTTTGCTTCTTTATTAAAAAAATATGGAGCTTACCAAAGAGTTTTAAATTTAATTGCTGCGACTCCTGATCCTGATGCGATAAAAATACCTACTACAAATCCAGTAAGTACGGGAATAGAATTGGCTTGTTCAGATGCACTTTCTTCTTTATTTGTTAAAAAAGAAAAACGTTTTGTCACAGCTGATTATGCTTACGATTCAAGTATGGACGATTTGGATATACTGGCAGCAGCGCAAACAGAGGCAGATGCTAATATATATTTAGAAACTGGAAAAAGCCCTGGATATTTATCTTTAGAAAATTTCTTAAATGGATTAGTTGATAGAACCATTCAAGATCAGGGAATTGTAATACCAAACGGTATTCCAACTACAAGTATGCCTTATTTATCTCGCACTCTTTTTGATGCTCAGGTAAATCCAGGCTTTAATTTGAATTCTTCAAGTGATACTCCAAAAATAGTGAGTTCGGTTGATTCGTCAAATATGCTTTCGATTGGGTTTATAAGTGCAGATTATCCTATTTCAACACCAATTACATTACAGTTTGTTAATGCTGCAAGCCATATTAACCCATGTGGTGGCTCGAACTCTTTAAATTGGTCTGATATTATAAGTTTTAAAAATTTATATTATATGCCAGAATCTTATAATAGAGATTTAGGCACTTATCAATTTCGAATTATTGCTATAATAAAAAGATCTGGAAGTGTTTGTGCTGTACCAGAGGAAGTTCTGTTAGAAGGAACGACGAAAGTTAATATTGCTGATTTTTCAATAGGAACTGGCTCTACGAGCTGTGGCAAACAAGAAGGTTTTAGTAAAGCTTTTAATACTCTTGTACTTGAATTGCAGAGAACTGGAGTTTTGAGAAATTCGAATCTAGATATTACTTCAAATCCTGCATTTGCAGGAGGGTATCTTTCTGAATTTTTCGGAGTAAAAGCTGGAGAAGCGGTTACTTGGAATAATTTAGGAAATGCGGTTAATATTACTGTTAATGGGCAAAAAAGAACTATACTAGATTTTGGTACTCATATTTTTGGTAGCAAAGCTATATCTAATATATCTATTGGAAGTTTAGTAGCAAATGGATCTTCTAATGTAGTTAAAGTAAAACTTAGAAGTTTAATAGGATCACGTCAAATTACTGGAAAAATTTCAAGCGGAACAGGTAGAAAATCATTGTATTTTCTTTGTTGTACAGCTTGTGGTGAAAATGACTTTAATGGTAATGGAATCGGTGATGAGTGTGAAGATGTAATTGAAAAAACGGTTGCATGTTCTGAAAGTACTTTACTAGAAGATAGTTTTGAGACAAATTATGCTTATTTATTAAATGATATATTTAATTCTAGAAATTACAATATTATAGAAAAAATATCTGACAATGCTTTCATGAGTAATTTTGTTAGAGATGAGAATTTAATGCAACGTTTTCAGGCGGTAAGAAATTACTATAGTGCTGTTTATCCTGGGACATCAACAACTACTCCTATTTCGCAACTAACAAAATTTTCATTTAAGATTGTTGATGATAATATAGAGATTGCTCTTTATAATGGAGGTGAAGATTTAGAATGGATGCCAAACCCGCCATACTCTGAATTTGCAGATATCCGCATGTCTTTCCAATTGAATGGAGCAAGCTCTGTTAAAACAATCAATTGGATTGATATTAGAAATGATAATAGATGGGGATTAAACTATACTGATTTTAATAATGTTACGCATACAACGGCTGTATTAGTTTCAAATACAATTAAAACTTACGATGAAAATTGGAGCCCAGTTAATATTTGTGAATTTTTATCGGGTAATTTTCCACCCGTTCAGCCTACAGTACCACCAAATGTAGATATTTGTTCAGCAACTGGACAAGAATCTATTTTTGAGAAAAATTTGAAAAATGTATTGAATGATTACATAGCTTCAAACCCTTTACCTTCAAGTGGTACTTTAAATACAGCTTTATTTGCATCATCAAATAATGCGGCGGTAAAAGAATTTATTTCTACTTCAAATTTGAAAGAGCTTTATCAAAGTGCTAGGACAAATTATCGCAATTTGGATTTAACATTCACTATACCTGTTGCTTTAAGCGGATATTATTTAAATCTATCTTCTAATACTGAGTTGGCATTTACAGATTTACCAAATTCAAAATTAGTTGGTAATTATATAAATTTAAATTCATTCTCACTTTTTGGTGTAAAAGAAATTTTGAGTATAGATTTTATCGATGGATCAAATGCTGTTGTTTACTATAAAGAAAAAGCAAACGAATCTATAATTAAAAGAGCAGATATAACATTTAATATTGCTACTAGTTACAAAACAAATAAGGCTGGAAATTTTGAATTTTGTGCATTCTTTACAAAATCAACTTTTGTTTATCCACGACAAAGTACAGCTAGATCAATACAAAGACAAAGTGTTATTACAGATGGATTTACAGTTAATAGTGATGGAACTTTTATTTATGATAATGTAAATTCAACTGTTTCTCTTAGAACAAAATCTGTTGCAACAGTTAGTAAACTTGTTATTGTTTGTCCAAAACTATGTGTTCCAGCAATTCCAGAACCAGTAGTTTGCGCAGTGGAATGGTCTTCATTTAAAACAGATTTGAGTACAATAATGCCAGATTATGTGCTTCCTGCAAAATTGAATAATAATGGTAAATTTTTCTGTGAGGCCAATTTTGGTTACATAAGTAATGATTATATCTACTATTTAACAAAATTAAAAGAATTCAAAAAAGGTGTAATTAAAAGCAGTAATGCATTATTTGTAGACATCAATAAATTTGGAGCTACAAGATTGCATTACGGTAATAAAGATACTCGTGGGGTAATTGAAAGCTATTTTGCTTATTTAGTTAGAATTGATGTGCCAAATTCAACTGAGGAGGCGCTAACATGGAACCAATTTGCTGACAAATATGTTGCAGATTATCAGAAATGTGTACCTGCAGTAATGATTCCGAGATTTAGTTTAGTGCCTGAAAATCCAAGTACAAAAACACCTTGTGAATTATATGCAGCTACTATAAAAGAAGCTAACAAACAACAATTGGAAGCAGCATTTTATACGGCTAAACGAGAAGAGTTTGTAATAAACTATACAAAAGAAGCATTGGAAGGAATTACTGAAACGCTGACTAAAACAGCTTCAGATAAAGAATACCAATATACATTGTATTATTATGATCAGGCAGGTAACTTAATTCAAACAGTACCGCCAGAGGGAGTTGATAGATTATTGCCAACTTCGGACACCATTATTAATACAGTTAGAAAAAATGATAGTGAAAAAGTGGATTTAGCCGATGTAAACGGAGTAAAAGTTGCACCTAAAAACGAATTGCAGACTCAATACCGTTACAACTCATTAAATCAGCTGGTTTGGCAAGAAACACCAGATGGTGGAGTGACTGTGTTTGCTTATGACGAATTAGGAAGAATTATTGCTTCTCAAAACGCTAAACAAAAATTAGCATCACAATTAAGCTATACGCGTTATGATAAATTAGGCCGTATTATGGAGGCTGGTCAGTTGACATTGAAAACGCCAGCTGTAATTACCGAATTAGGAAGGTTAGCAGTTAGTACAGCTCCAAATGCCGGTTTGATTAAAGTTAATGCTATTGAGGATCATTATCCATACAATGTCGCTTCAAAAACAGATCAGGTGACAAAGACTTTATATGATAATCCTCTTGAGAATTCACAAAGCTGGTTCACAGATTATAGTGCAAACAATAGTCAGAAAAGAGTTACTGCTATATTATACTATGATGAATTAGTTTCAGAGCCAAGTTTGGTTCAGGCTTCGGGTGGATATAATAATGCTATTTTGTATGATTATGATGTTCATGGAAATGTAAAAGAATTGTTGCATCATACAAACAACAGTCCATTATTAAATGGATTAAATCAACAAGTTAAAAAGATAGTATATGACTACGACTTAATAAGCGGAAACGTTAATAAAGTTATCTATCAACCGGCCAAAGTAGATCAGTTTATTCATAAATATGACTACGATGCTGATAATAGAATTAAGCAAGTTTACACTAGTAAAGACAATACAATCTGGGAAAAAGAAGCCAATTACCTGTATTATGAGCATGGCCCTCTTGCTCGTGTAGAAATTGGAGACAAGCAAGTGCAAGGAATAGATTACATCTATACCATTCAAGGCTGGTTAAAAGGAGTTAATTCAGAAGAATTAAATAATAATAAGACAGATGCTGGTAAAGATGGATTGAATGTAGCCAAAGATGCTTTCGGATTTGCTTTAAATTATTATAAGGGAGATTATTTGTCAAGATCGAACACTACAAATTCAACTGTTTTCACTTTAACTAAAGGAGGAAACCTTGAAAGTAATGCGAATCTGTACAATGGAAACATTAAGGATATGGTTACGTCATTGTTGGATCTTAACGGAAACCCAATGGCAACGCAATACAATAGCTACACATACGATCAGTTGAACCGTATCAAGACAATGAATAGCAAGTCAATTCTAGCTGGTGCTTCGGCTCCTTCGTACAGTTCAAGTTATAGCTATGATCGAAATGGAAATTTACAGGCATTAAATGCTTTTGCTCCTAAAGCAGATGGTACTATTGCCGAAATGGATAACTTAACTTACAGTTATAAAACCAAAACGCATTTAGATAGAGATCCGTCTGCGTATAATTATAAAACGAGAACAAATCAATTGCGACATGTAAAAGATGCTGTTGCTGCAAAAGAGTTTACAAATAACGATAAAAATCCAAATGATACATCATTAGATATCGATAGCCAGCCAGATGATAACTATACTTATGACGAAATCGGGCAGTTAACGTCTGATAAATTGGAAGGAATTGATATTGACTGGCGTGTTGACGGTAAAGTTAACAAGGTGACTAAAAAGAATGGTACAGTAATAAGCTTTGAATATGATGGATTAGGAAATAGAACATCTAAAAAAGTGGTTACTCCAACTTCTAGTACCATAACATATTATGAAAGAGATGCTCAAGGAAATGTATTGAGTACTTACGAAATGATTACAAATGGGGCTGGATCTAAGTACTACCTTGTAGAGCAAAATATCTATGGAAGTAGCCGTCTAGGAATAGAACAATATGATCGTACCAAAGAAATTTCAGGAGAAACTTTTGCATCATTTGCAGCAAAAGCAAGTTTAATGACTGCAAGATCTATGGTAGCGATGGCTAGTGTAGAAAGCGTTCCTCCAACTTATGGATTGCAATTTGACGACCCAAAAGATTTTACATCTTGGTCTGATACAAGCAGTAAACTAAATTTATTTGTTAATAAAACAACTAGAACAAAAGCGATAACATTAAATTCTCATTTCAAAATCAATACTGCTGATACTAAAAATTTAGTAGCATCAATGCATGGCAGCTCAGTTGAAGGAAGTTTTCCAAAATCGAATTCGTTCTCATATAGAAGTTCAATATTGTTAACAATCAAAAAGGATGATAAAGGCCTAGGATATGTTCCTACAATTTCATTAATTAAGTACCGTCGTAATCACCATGATTACAATAGAAAAGGGAAGAAAAAATATTCTTTTAGAAGTATTCTTGAACAGACAGACTATGTAATAAATACAACAACTAACGCTGTTCCAGAAAACGAATGGGATTTTAATGCAGAAATTAAATTAAACGCTAAAACGGCAGCTTACGATGTTACAATTACATTAAACGGAAACGTCTATACAACTACTGCAAAAACGACAGCGCACTTGAACGGACAAGAGAATGATAACATGAAGAGAAGCAACGAAAACCTAAGTATTAAAACTCCGTTATATAGATTAGGAGCGTTAGATTTAGAAAATCGTCCGGGAGTATTTGATAAATATGATGCATTAAATACTGAAATGTGTGATTTCACATACAGTATCGATAACGGAAAAGGAACAGAGCCGTTAAAAGTTAATGCGTTTGGTTTTGATGAAGGGCAAGGCAATCCAGTTTCTTCTACAAGTTTAAATATGACATTAAGTAACGTTATATATGCATCAGCATTCTGTGGTTTAGCAGATCAAGATCGTGATGCAGATGGTGTAAAAGATGAAGATGATATTTGCCCAGATGTATTTAACCCGAAACAAGAAGATACCACTGAAATTGCATTAGGATATGCTCCAGATGGCGTTGGAGATGTTTGCGACAACTGTGCTTATCCCAATCCACTTCAAACAGATACAGATGGTGATGGAAGAGGAGATGATGTTGAAATAAACGGTGTATTAAAACCATGTGATAACTGTAAACTTGTGGCAAATTACGACCAGACAGACAGCGATGTTGATGGTGTTGGAGATGCTTGTGACAACTGTAAAACAATAAACAACCCATTACAGGAAGATTCTAACCATAATGGTATTGGTGACGCTTGTGAAGGATTAGATCAAGGAGAAGGAGAAACAACTATTGTAGCTGTTCCTGAAACAGCCAAACGTTTAGTTGGTGACAAGCGTTACGAATTATCAAATCATTTAGGAAACGTTTTAAGTGTAATTAGCGATAGAAAATTGTTTAGAGCTGCAAATGAACCAGGTCAAGAAACACTTAACTATTATGATTTTAACGGATGGGAAACTATTGTCGGTAATTCAAATTGGCTTAGAATTGGTTCAACTACTGAGAGTTCAGTTGTTCCTGAAGACAATAAATTAAAAATTACTGAAATTGATAATAAACAAGGTGTTTTACTTACAATGCTGACTACAGCTGGTAAAAAATATACAGTTTCATATGACTTAGATTTAATCAATTGTCCACAAGTAAAAGTAGAAGCATTAAATTCGACTACTCCTATTTTGAATCAGATTGAAAATAATTCTGGAAGAAAAAGTATAACATTCACCGCAGCCGGAGTTGTAAGTATGATCCAATGGACACGTACTAGAGCTAAAGATAATGTAGCCGATATTTACACATTAGATAATGTAACAACAAGTGTAGAATCGACTGAAAATACAGTTGCATTTACTACCTTTAGTCCGGATATATTTAGTTACTCAGATTACTATCCTTTTGGAATGCTCGTGCCGAATCGTCATAAAGACGCTAAAGAGTATCGCTATGGGTTCCAGGGGCAGGAAAAGGATGACGAAATTAGAGGCGGTGAAGGGAATTCTTTGAATTAT
>Ga0308159_1000577_pt1 | contig 78256 bp, 57 predicted proteins | sample PhyCR1_FD_201040 | JGI IMG/M metagenome (GOLD analysis project Ga0308159, IMG submission 201040) | Phyllosphere microbial communities from UC Gill Tract Community Farm, Albany, California, United States - DLSLC.R1 | ecosystem: Host-associated > Plants > Phyllosphere > Unclassified | place: USA...
GAACGGCACCTTCAGGTACTCGGCCTGGCAACCGTCGATCGTGTTGCCGAAGCGCCAGCCGCCGATGGCGTGGCCGCCGCACTGCGACGGGTGGCCGTCGAGGCAGGTATGGCACTGGCCGCACGGCGTGATGGCACCCACGACCACCCGCTGGCCGATGTGGTAGCCCGTCACGCCGGGGCCCAGTTCGTGGATCGTGCCTACCGGCTCGTGCCCGATCGTCAGCCCGGCCTTGACTGGGTATTCGCCTTTCAGGATGTGCACATCGGTGCCGCAGATCGTCGTCAGCGTGATCCTGATGACGGCTTCGCCGGGGCCGGCGACCGGAACGGGCTTGCGGTCCATGATCATGCGACCGGGCCCGGTGAAGACTGCTGCGTTCATCATGCTCATGAAAACCTCCGAGGTCGTCGTGCTTGCTGTCGCGCTGGCCGCCGTTGGTTGGCGTTATTGGCGCTGTTATGGCGTGCTTGGCAACGATGACCGGGAGGGGCCGCAAAATCCATGACGTGCATCAAACCCGCCAGCTTGTCCTGGCGGCTGCACGGCCCGTCAAACCATCGGACTGCAGGGTGAGAAGCCGCTCGCCATCTCGGCAATCCGCTGCGGATCGTTCAGCACGATGGCGCGCTTGTCGACCGTGATCAGTCCCAGCTTGGTAAAGCGGGCCAGCAGGCGGCTGATGCTTTCGATGGTCAGGCCGAGATAGCTGCCGATGTCTTCACGCGACATGCGCAGCTGAAATTGCGCGGGAGAATAGCCACGCGCCGCGTACGATGCCCCCATGTCGACCAGAAAAGTTGCCATTCGCTGCTCCGCCCGCATATTGCCGAGCATGAGCATCAGATGCTGCTCGCGGTTGATTTCGCCGCTCATGAGCCGGTAGAAGCGGCGGTGCAGGCCGGGAATGTCTTCGAACAGGCGTTCGAGCGCCGCGAACGGCAGTTCGCAGACGATGCTGTCCTCGAGCGCGATCGCGTCGGCCTGGTGGATGCCCGTGCCGATCGCTTCCAGGCCGAGCAGTTCGCCGGCCATCGGGAAAGCGATGATCTGATCCCCCGCGGAACCCCGCCGGCGGATCTTGAAAAAGCCGCAGCGCAGCGCGTACAGGCTGCGTAGTGGCTGGCCGGTACGGTACAGGGTGTCGCCCCCCGCGATGCGGCGATGCTGGCCAACCAGACGATCGAAGCGCACCTTGTTGCCAGCGTCCAGGCCGGTGGACAGACAGAGGCCACCGGTGTTGCAGTCGCCACAATGGCTTTTGTTGACCGCCGTCAGATGGGGAGGGGCAGGACCGAAGGGAGCGCGATGCGGAGCATTCATGGCTGCGATACCTCTTGTGGATGACGTTGACCGCCTGCCGCGACGGCTGCGGCATCATGGACGGGGCGCGCGCCGCCGTCCGCGGCGCGCTTGGCGGCATACATGGCGGCGTCGGCATGGGAAATCAGTTGCGCCGTGCTGGTGCCGTCGCGTGGAAACAGCGCCACCCCGATGCTGGCTGACAGGCAGATTGCCGTGCCATCGACGAGGATCGGCGCGCGGGCGGCAGCGGCCACGCGTGCGAGCAACGCGGCCAGTACCGCGTCGTCGTGCATGCCGGGCAGGGCGGCGACAAACTCGTCGCCGCCAAAACGTGCCAGCGTGTCCGACCCGCGCAGTGCGGCGCGCAAGCGCTGCGCGATGATGGCCAGCAGGCGGTCGCCGGCCGGATGGCCCAGGTTGTCATTGACCTGCTTGAACCCGTCGAGGTCGATAAAGGCGAGCGCCACGCGGGACGCCGTGTCGCGTGCGCATGCGAGCAGCTGTTCGAGCCGCTCGCCAAGCAGGACACGGTTGGGCAGGCCGGTCAGCGCATCGTAGTTGGCACGCTCTTCGAGACGCTGGCGCTGGATGCTGGCGCTGGTCACATCGGCGAACATGGCAAGGTAGTGATGCGGCGTGCCATCGGCGCCCGGGACCGCGACGATCGTCAAGCGCTCGGCAAACAGCGTGCCATCCTTGCGCCGGTTCCAGGCTTCGCCCTGCCAGTAGCCCTGGCTGGTGATGGCCTGCCACATGCGTGCATAGAAGGCCCGGTCTTGCAGCCCCGATTTGAGGATGCGCGGATTCTTGCCGCGTACGTCGTCTTCGGTGTACCCGGTGATGGCGCAGAATGCCTGGTTGACCGCCAGGATCGCGCCATCCAGGGCCGTGATCATGATCGCGTCGCGGCTGTGATGGAACACGGACGCCGCCAGCTCCCCTGCAGTACTGGCGCAGGCTGCTTGCGTGGCTGGCGTGGGTGTCATGACGGTCTGGCGTGATGTGCTGAATGTATTTACAATAAGCCAGCTGGCGCTCCAGGTCGAGGCCAAGCTACCCGATGAGTCATATCTTGGCGTGCTTTTTGATTTGCATCAAAAAGATACCAACTAGCTATTGACGCTGATCTTTACGCGCAGCGAGCTGTTCAGTGTCGATTTTGCCGCAACAGCAGCGCCGGCAGCAGCGCGCCGGCCAGGCCAATGACGCTGGCACCAGCGACCAGCACCGGTGCAAGCATGTCGAACTGGAACACCGCCGCCAGCCACGGCACGTACAGCGTCAGGGCCAGCAGGCCCAGGGCCGCCGCCACGACCAGCCAGAGGATCCGGTTCGGCTGGCGCAGCGAACCGGACAGGCTGGTGCCCGCTGCGCGGTTGACCAGGATCAGCGACAGGTTGGCAAACACCAGCGTCGTGAATCCAAACGCGCGGGCCTGCTCCGGCGCCAGTGCGCCCAGGGCCCAGCCATACGCGCCCGCCACTGCCACCAAAGGACCCAGGCCCATGGCCAGTGTCCGGGCCAGGGCGCCAGGTGTGAACAGCGGCGCGTGCGGATCGCGCGGCGGGCGCTGCATCGCACCGGGCGCCGCCGGCTCGTTCTCGAACACGAGCGTGCAGGCGGGATCGATGATCAATTCCATGAACACGATGTGCATCGGATACAGCAGCGGCGGCCAGCCGGCGAGGATCGGCAGGATGGCCATGCCGGCGATCGGCGCGTGCATCGAAATGACGTAGCGGATCGACTTGCGCAGGTTGTCGTGGATCCGGCGGCCGGCGCCGATGGCATCGACGATCGATGCGAAGCGGTCGTCCAGCAGCACCAGCGCCGCCGCCTCGCGCGCCACGTCGGTACCGCGGCCGCCCATTGCGATGCCCACGTGGGCGGCCTTGAGGGCCGGGGCGTCATTGACCCCATCGCCCGTCATGGCGACCGTGGCGCCACTCCGTGCGAACGCCTGTACCAAGCGCAGTTTCTGCGTCGGGGCAATGCGCGCGCAGATGTCGAGTTCGCGGATGCGCGCGTCCAGCGCAGCCTCGTCGAGCGCATCGAGCGCCGCGCCGGTGAGCACCGGCGTGTCGGCAAGCCCGGCCTGTCGTGCGATGGCGCGCGCCGTGTCCGGATGGTCGCCCGTGATCATCACGACCCGGATGCCGGCCCCGGCACAGCGCGTGACGCAAGCGGGGATCTCGGGGCGCAGCGGGTCGGCCAGGGCCAGGAGACCCGCCGGCGTGAACCGGATATCGGCTGGTTGGGCCGGCCAGCTGGCGCCGGGCAGGACGGCCTGCGCCACCGCCAGCATGCGCAGGCCGTCCTGTGCCATGGATGACGCCGCGGCCAGCAGTCCGGCGCTGACATCGGCATTGGGATCAAGGTTGCACCAGCCCAGCACGGTTTCCGGCGCGCCTTTGGCAGCAGCGATCAGAACACCGTCGGGCCGCCGCCACACCTGCACCAGCGCACGCTGCTGCGCGCTTACGCCGTACTCGTGCACCAGCGACCAGTCCGGATGGTGCTGCGCCGGTGGCAGGCACGCTGCGCCAAGTCGCTGGACGGCCCGGTCGATCGGGTCGGGGCCCGTCGCGGTGCTGGCCAGCACGGCCGCTTCAAGCAGCGGTGCCAGCGCGGCCGGCAGCGGTTCCTCCATCACCGGATAACGCACGCCGTGCGCGTACAGTGCCACGATGTCCATGCGGTTGGCGGTCAGCGTGCCGGTCTTGTCGACGCACAGGACCGAGATGGCGCCCAGCGTCTCGATCGCTGGCAGGCGCCGCACGAGCACCTGCTGCCGCGCCAGGCGCCAGGCGCCAATCGCGGGAAAGACGGTCATCACGATCGCGAGTTCCTCCGGCAGCATCGACATGGCCAGTGCGATGCCGGCCAGCACGGCTTGCAGCCAGTCGCCGCGGATCAAACCATACGCCAGCACCAGGACGGCGCTGAACGCGATGCCCAGCACGGCAAACGCGCGTGCCAGCGCAGCACTCTGGCGTTGCAAGGGCGATGGCGCGGGCCGCAGTGATTGCAGTGACGCGGCAATCCGGCCCAGCTCGCTGCGCGCACCGGTGGCGGCCACACGGGCAGTCGCGTGGCCCTGCAGCACCAGCGACCCGGCATACAGCATCGTTGTTGCGTCCTTGTCGACCGGCATCGATTCGCCTGTCAGCAGCGACTCGTCGGCCTGCAGTCCGGTGCTGCTGATCACATGAGCATCGGCCGGCACGCGATCACCTTCATTGACGGCGACGAGATCACCGGCCACGATGCCGGCGCTGTCGATGACGTGCCAGCAACCGTCGCGCAGGACGTGCGCGCGCGGACTGGCCAGGTCGCGCAGCGCGGCCAGTGCGCGCTCGGTCTTGCCTTCCTGGTACAGGCCCAGGCCGAGGCTGACGGCAACCATCACGCACAGCAGCAGCCCTTCATCGAGCTGCCCCAAGACCAGATACAGCAGGGCCGCGCCCACGAGCAGCAAAAACATCGGCTCGCGCGCCGCATCGGCAGCGATGCGGCGCCAGGTGCGGCGTTCGGTAGTGGCCAGCGTGTTCGGCCCGTCCGTGGCAATGCGCTGCGCGGCCTCGGCGGCGCTCAAGCCATCGGCGGTCGGGACGGTGGCCATCAGTGCGCCATCAGTACCGGCACGGTCATCCGGTCAAGAAGCGTTTCCGTGACGCCTCCCAGGACCAGTTCGCGCAGGCGTGGGCGCCCGTACGCGCCCATCACGATCAGGTCGGCATCCAGGCAATCCGTGCAAGCCAGCAAGGCGGCGCCGTCGTCGATCGCCGATGGTTCGACGTGCACCTCGCAGCGCACGCCCTGGCGTGCCAAATACAACGCGAGATCGGTGCCCGGTTCGCGCCCGCTGGCCTCGGACGGCTGGAACATGACGATCGCCACCAGGCCGGCATCGCGCAGCAGCGGCAGGGCGCCGGCGACGGCGCGCGTGGCCTGCTGGCTGCCGTCCCATGCCAGCATGATGCGTCCGCCGATCGTCGCGTGCCGGCGGGCATGCGGGAGCACCAGCACCGGACGCGCGCTGCCCTGAACGACATGGGCCGGCACTGGCCCGGCCAGGTGCGCCGCCGCCGGATCGTCGAGGTCGGTCTGGCTGACGATGACGAGATCGGCGTAGCGGCCCTGCAGCGCCAGTCCGCCGGCCGGGTCATCGTCGGCATAGCGCCGCTCATGACTGAGCACGCCCTCGGCAGCGGCAATGGCATCGAAGCGTGCCAGTGCGCTGTCGTGGTCGCCCCGGCGTTCGTGCTGCTGCGCCAGCACCATCGTGATGCCGGCCTCGGCATAGCGCGAAATGCCCGAGAAGGCGCTGCCGACGAGGTGCGCACCGCAGCGCGCGGCCAGTTGCGCTGCATACCGTATGCGCGCCTCGGCATGCAGGGAATGGTCGACGTGGACGACGATGGTCTTGTAGCACATGCTGCACCTCCGGATGGCCGTGACTGGCCAGCGTACGGCGCGTCGATGCCGTCAGTCCAGCGCGATGTTCGCGGCTGGTGCATCCCGTTTGAACGAATTTGACTTGCATCAAACTTGCCCGCCATGCTGCGCATTCCCGCGATTTTTGATGCATGTCATATCGGTGTTTGCAGCGGGACGATTAGGATCAACCCGATGCTAGAGGATTGCCCGACGGCAGGCGCTGACACCCTTTTTTCGGAGAATGACCCATGTTCCAGCGCATCCTGTTGCCCGTCGACGGGTCGTTGTCGATGACGCCGCTGGTGGCCACCTGCCTGGCGTTTGCCGCTGGTCTTGGCGCGGCCGTGGTCGCCGTGCACGTCGTCCCGCCCTCCGACGCCACTGATACCGCGTCGGCGCCGGCCACGCCGGCGCACGCCGGGCGCATCCTGCAGCAGGTGGCCGACACCGCGCGCACGCTGGGCGTGCCGTGCGAGTGCAAGGTCTTGATTGGCACCGAGCCGTGGCAGGAAATCGTGCGCGCCGCACTCGAGCATCACACTGACCTGATTTGCATGAGCTCGCACGGCCGTCACGGCGCCAGTGAACACATTCTTGCGAGCCAGACCGCCCGGGTGATCGAGCACGCGCATCTGCCTGTTTTGCTGGTTCGCTGAGAGGAGGGTAGGCGCATCGCAGATCTGTCATCGCTGCCTGCAACCGGATCCGCCATCCCTGGTGAGGCGCCGGTGCGCGAACTCGACCGTGCACTGCACGCCCAGATCGCCTGGTGGACCCAGGGCCTGTCCCCCGCTTCGCTGGCGGCGGCCGCCACCGACTGGCTGGTGCATCTGGCCTGTTCTCCCGACAAGCAGTGCGAACTGGTCAGCAAGGCGCAGCGCAAGATGCTGCGCCTGGCCGCAAGCGCCGCAGCCGCTGCCGGCCAGAAGTCCGCCCCCTGCATCGTCCCCTTGCCGCAAGACCGCCGCTTCGCTGCGCCCGAGTGGCAGGCGTGGCCGTTCAACCTGATCTACCAGACGTTCCTGCTCGAGCAGCAATGGTGGTACAACGCCACCACCGGCGTGCCCGGGGTAACGCGGCATCACGAGCAATTGTGGACCTTTGCCGTGCGCCAGGTCCTGGACATGTTTTCACCATCCAATTTCTTGATGACGAATCCGGTCGTGCTCAATGAAACCTGGCGTTCCGGCGGCATGAATCTGGCCATGGGGTGGCGCAACGCGATCGACGATGCGAGCGGCGCCGCGGCGACGGCGCCAACGGGATTCGAGCCTGGCCGGGGCGTAGCACTGACGCCGGGCAAGGTCGTGTACCGCAACCGCCTTATCGAACTGATCCAGTACGAGCCGGCGACGTCCACCGTCTGCGCCGAGCCGGTCCTGATGGTGCCGCCATGGATCATGAAGTACTACATTCTCGACCTGTCCCCGGCCAATTCGCTGGTGCGTTACCTGGTCGAGCGGGGTCATACCGTCTTCATGATGTCATGGAAAAATCCGGACGCGGCCGACCGTGATCTCGGGATGGATGATTACCTGCAGATGGGTGTGATGGCGGCCATCGACCAGGTCGCCGCGCTGCGGCCCGGGCACGCCATCCAGGCGCTCGGCTACTGCCTGGGCGGCACGCTGCTGGCCATTGCCGCCGCCGCCATGGCGCGCGACGGCGACGGGCGTCTGGCCAGCCTGACGCTGCTCGCGGCGCAGGTCGACTTCAGCGAGCCCGGCGAACTGGGCCTGTTCATCGACGAGAGCCAGCTGAATTTTCTCGACAACGTCATGGCCGGCAAAGGCTATCTCGACGGCACGCAGATGGAAGGCGCGTTTGCGCTGCTTAACTCGAAAGACATGGTCTGGTCGCGCATGGTGCAGAATTATTTGCTGGGCAAGGGCCGGCGCGTCACCAGCGACCTGGCGGCCTGGAACGCCGATGCCACCCGGATGCCGTACCGCCAGCAAAGCGAGTACCTGCGCAGCCTGTACCTCGACAACAATCTGGCGCAGGGCCGCTACCGCGTGGCCGGCAGTCCGGTCGCGCTGTCCGACCTGCGGGCGCCCATGTTCGTGCTCGGCACCGTGCGCGACACGGTCGCGCCCTGGCTGTCGGTCTACAAGCTGCACCTGCTGGCCGACGCCGACATCACGTTCTGCCTGACAGGCGGCGGGCATAATGCCGGCGTCGTCAACCCGCCGCTGGCAAGCGGCGGGCACGGCTACCAGATCGCCACGCGCGCCCACGACGGCCGCTATCTCGATCCCGACGCCTGGTGCGCTGCGGCGCCGCAGCACGCCGGCTCATGGTGGCCGGCCTGGGAGCACTGGTTGCGCAGCCATGCCACCGCGCAGATCGCCGCCACCGCTGTGACGGCGATCGATCCGGACGCGGTGCCGGACGCAGCGCCGGGCCGCTACGTGCTGGTGCAGTAGGCGTGGCGTCAGCAGCAGGCATTTTCCACCGATGGACGACGGTGATGGCAGTCTTTGACTTGCATCATTGAAATTGCGGCCTCGTCTCTGCACACTGCATGCCGTGACTGCCATATGCATGGCGCTCATCCAACAACCAGGGAGCCCCCATGAACACCAAACAAATGCGCCGCATGAACTCGATCTTTTACGCGCTGCTGGCGCAGGCCGCCGCCGTCCACGGTGCTGCGGCGCAGGCGCCGGCGGACACCACCTCGTCGTCCGTCAAGCAGGAGACCATCGACAGCGAATACGTGAGTAACGCAGTCGCCGTGGCGTGACGCAGGGCGCCGCCGGCGCCGCGCGACGGCGGCATCGCATTCATTCCAGCTGCAGCGCGGCGATCAGCGCAGCGTCGCGCCCGTAGATATCAGGGGCGAACAAGGCCCGGCCTTCACGATCGACCAGGGCCGTTGCATAGAACAGCACCACAGGCACCGGTTCGGCCAGCCTGACAAAACCGTTCTTGCCTGCGCTCATGGCGGCAGCCACCTGCGCACCGCTCCACTGCTGCGGATCGGCCAGCACGAATTGCGCGAGTTCGGCCGGTTGTTCGACGCGGATGCAGCCATGGCTCAGGTCGCGGTGCGTGCGCTTGAACAGTTCCCTGGCCGACGTCGAATGCAGGTAGATATTCATCGGGTTGGGCAGCGCGAACTTGACGTCGCCCAGAACATTACGCGGGCCGGGGCGCTGCCTGACCCTGGCGCCGCCGACCTGCAGGCGGCTTGCCGCATCGCCGGCGCCAACCTGCAGCACGCGTCCGTCCGATCCCACCAGTTCCATGTCATTTTGCTGCAGGTAGGCAGGATTGCGCGCCAGCTTCGGGACGATTTCATTCTTCTGGATGCTGGCAGGAACATTCCAGTAAGGCGCGAATTCGAGGTAGCGCATTTCTCCGATGAACAGGGGCGTGGGCGTGCGACCGCGCGCGCCGACGATCACGCGCATTTCCAGCGCTGGCGCGGCAAAATTGTCCCTGGCATCGAAGGCCCACAAGCGGTAGGTGGGCACGTTCACGACGACGACGCGCCCGTGCACCGGGGGAGGGGGCAGCCAGCGCAGCCGTTCGAGCGTCAGCGCCAGCTGGGCGATACGGTGCGCGGGCGGCACCGACAGCGCCGTGACCGTCGCGGCGCCCAGTACGCCGTCTTCGTCCAGCCCGTGCCGCGCCTGGAAACGCCGTACTGCGCCAGCCAGCGCCGGCGTATAGATGCCGTCGCTGCCCATGGGCGCCTGCGCGTCCAGATCACCCAGCAACTGCAGCCGCGCCTGCAGCATGGCCGCGCCCGCGTACGGCTCGCCGGCGTGGATGGCGGCCCGTGAGACCGCCGGCAGCGCGGGCCAGTCCGGTGTCGCCAGGGACAGGGCGCGGTACTGTGCCAGCGTCGCCTTGACCCGGCCATACAGCGGAATGGCGGGCACGGCTGCATCAATGGCCTGTGCCAGCCCTTGCGCGTCGCGCACGGTGGCCAGGCGCTTGCGCGGGTCGAAACCCGTGTCGGGCGCTGCGGACACCCGGCTGGCCCAGGCCGCACGGCCGCCGTGCAGATCGCACAGGTACTGCACCATCGCGCGGTCGAGGTCGCGCACGAATGCCGCCGATGCACCCTCCGGGCCGGCCAGCCGCACGGTCAACTCGTCGACCTGATAGCGGCGCATGTCAAGCCCGTGCTCGGGCGCCGCGCGCAGCAATTGCAGTGCCAGCGGCGCCAGTCCTTGCGCGCCGGACAGCCAGGATGCAACAGGCGCGGCGGCAGGCAGCGCAGTGGAGGTGCATGGATTGACCGCCGGGGCCGGCGCCTGGACCTCGGCGCCAGCAACGGCATCACGGGCAAATGCGGCGGAACCCGTGGCAGCATGAAGCAGTAACAGCAGGAGGAGATGCGCGGCGCCGCCATGTGCTTTGGCGGGCCAGGTCAGACGGGGAACTACCATGAGGTGTGGTGCATGCGCTGTGATGGAGGGGTAATGTGACAGGCATCAAAATTACACCCTGCGGCGCCTGGCAGTCGTTGATCTGCATCAATCGAATGGGTCGCCGGTGCAAGGGACCGCGCCACGATGGACGCGGTCTCTCCCGATCAGAAGTAGTAACGCAGCGACGCTCCCGCCGTGGCCTGCGGCACGGTCGTTATCAGCAAGCCACCGGCTGTGCCATACGCGATGTCGCTGGCGAACTCATGCGGCTGCAGCGTGGCAAACAGCGAACCCTGGAACTTGCCCAGATCGTAGGTCGCCTTCATGTCGTAACGCACATAGGTCGGCATGTCGCGCTCGTACAGCGGCGTGCCCATGTAGTAGGGATTGCCGGCCGTAACGTAGACGTCGCCGCTCAGTGACAGCCGGCCCGGGCCCATCGCCGTGCGGTACTGGACGCCGGCTTTCCACGTGTGTTCCGGCACCGACAGGCGCGGGCCGGCGCCAGGCGCCGGATTGTCCAGCTGCGCGCGCAGGATGCGGCCGTAGCTCAGGTAGGTGTTCAGCGCGCTGCTGAGCTGGTAGTGCAGATCAAGTTCGAGACCGCGGCGCGTGGTCTGGCCGGACGCCACGAACACGTCCGGCGCCGTGTTGATGATCTCGTCGTCATTCTGGATATAGTAGAACGCACCGGACACGCTCAGGCCGTCCAGTGGCGCCGCCTTGAAACCGAGGTCGTGCGAGCGCACCCGGCTCGGATCGATGCCGGGATTGCTGCGCCCGCCAAGCGCGCCCAGCGGACCCAGACTGCCGCTGGTGCTGATCTGCTCGGCTGCCGGCGAGCGGAAGCCCTGGGCGATGTTCGCGTACAGCTCGACGGTCGGCAGGACATTCCAGATCGCGCCGTATTTTGGCGTGACCACCGAGGCTTCGTAGCCGGTCGATGCGGCGGGCAGCTTGCGGTTGACGAGGTCGTAGTCGAAGCGGTCGTAGCGCGCGCCGCCGTGCAGCTTGAGCGTGGGCAGGATGCGGTACTGGCCCTGGATGAACGCGCCATAGGTCAGCAGGTCGAGGTCCTGGTTGTTGACGTAGCTGGCGGTCGGTTGCCGGTTGCGGTATTGCTGGCGGAACGCATCGCCCTTGTCCTGACGCGCCTCAAAGCCGGCCGTCAGCACGCCGGCTGAGCCGAAGACCCAGGTATTGCCGCCGCGCGCGCCAAAGATGTCGCGCTCGTCATAGCCATAGGTATGCAGCGTGGTGCTGGTCTGGATCGCGCGGCTGCGCGCAAAGTCTTCCGCATAGGCGGTGGCGAACCAGCCCGCGTCGCCCGATGCCGGACTGCGGTTGAACACGAGCGTCTTGCGGTGTGCATCGCCAAAGCCCGGCAGGTTGAACATGGTGTCGTGCGGATCGACGAGGCCGGCTTCCATGGCCGGCAGCGACAGGTAGCCGGCGCCGGCATAGTCCGACTTGTAATAGGTGGCGCGCAGGCTGTAGACACCGTCACCGATATTGGTCGAGAGTTTCCAGAACAGGTTGCTGCGGTCAAGGCTGGCGCCGTGGCGGAAACCGTCGAGGCTGTAGCGGTCGGCCACGACCAGTGAACGGATGCGCCCGAAGTCATTCGACAGCACGAGCGAGCCGCGCCGCCCGCCATAGCTTTCCACGGTCACCGTGGCGCTCGACGGCGTGGCCGCGCCGCCTTCGCGGGTGCGGATCGCCACCGCGCCGGCGCGGTTCTGGTCGCCGTACAGGGCCGAGACCGGGCCCTTGATGACGTCGAACGTGTCGATCATGTCGCCGGTCATCCATTCGAGGAACGCCGGGCCGTGGCCCGCGCCGCCCTGGCTCGATGGAATGTTCTGCGGCACGCCGTCGATATAGATGGCGGTGTCGGCGCCGTGCGTGCCCTGGGTGGCGAAGCCGCGCATGCGGAAGCCGTTGCCGGTGTCTCCCTGGTCGATATTGTTGGCCACCACGCCCGGCACGCGGCGAAACACATTCGAGATGTCGCGCCCGATGTCGAGCGTGGCGAGGTCCTCGGCCGTCACGGTGGTCACGCTGCCCGGCAGCGACCTGGCGCCCAGGCCAGGCGCGAGCCGTTCGTCGTCGCCGCGCTGGCCCCGGACTTCGACGACCTGCGCCGCGGATTCGGCCAGCGGCGCGAGGTCGGGCGTCTCGTCATCAGCCACGGCAACGCCGCCAAACAGGCAGGTGAGCATGACGGCGCTGGGAATCGCACGCAGGCGGGTGAAACGGGTAGCGGATTGCAAGATCAATACTCCAGTGGGTGGCAAAGTGAGGGTGAGAGAAACAGATATCAGCAGCGCTGCCGGCGGCGCTCGCGCCACAGGGCGATGCAGGCCAGCACGGCGAAGGCGCAGGCCCAGACCGGCAGCATCCAGGTGCGCGCCGGCATGGGCGCGGGGCGCGCCAGCGCAGACGACGCGGCGTAGCGGGGCACCGCATCGAAGTCGCGGAACCCGTAGCCGCCCAGACAGGTGCGGGCGCACGGCGCCTGTTCGTCGCCCAGTGCTGCGCGCTGAATGGCGGCCTGGAACCAGTCGCGCAAGCGGCCCTGGTGGCGCGCGACGTCCTCGATGAAGTGGCGATGGCGGGCGCGGTCATTGCCGGCGGCATCGGCGAAAGCTTCATTGGCGAGACTGACGGGACTGAGCACGCTCATGCGGGTAAAGAACGCAGCGCGCGCATGTTCGGCCAGCGCGAATTCGCGTTCGACGCCTGCCATGAGACGTTCGGTTTCCTGGGCCCGGTGCAGGCGTGACACGCTCGAAGCGACCTCGCCCGGCGCGGTGCGCCTGGGTTTCCATTCGGGATGGCTGTCATAGAAACGCGCCAGGCTGCCGGCCTGGTCGGCATTGACCTGATCAAGGGCATCGCGCATGGCTTGCACATAGCGTTCGCGGGGCAGCACCGGTGCCGCGATGCGGGTGACAGCGTCGAGGGCGGCCGGTAGCACGATCGCGAACAGCAGCCACAGGCCGAAGCCGGCAAAGGCGGCGCTCATGCGGTTCGCGCAGCAGGCGCAGACGGCGATGCCGACGCCGCTCCAGAACGCCGAGTACAGCAGCACCAGACCGGCCCACTGGGCAAGCGCGCCTGCCCCGGCGCCATCGAATGGCACGGCGCCGGACAGCAGCGCGGGGCCAGCGACGCCCAGGATCAGCAACGTCGTCGCTAGCAGGACGCGCATGCCGGCCTGGACAAACAGGATGCGCGCCGTGCCGACGCCCTGCAGCAGCAGGCTGCGCAGCCGCAGGCTCTCGCGGTCTTGCGTCAGCACCGACGCCGACAGCGTCAACAGGATCAAAGGCCACAGGTAGACCACGAAGAACATCAGGTCGTAACGGCCCGACGCCAGGCGGGCAGGGTGGTCGATGTCGGTGGCAGTGCGCACCGACGCCATCGATTCGGCCCGCACCCGCACATAGGCCGGCTGGATGTCGGCCAGGCCGATCGCCAGCGCCGCACCCGGCAGCGCCGGCATGACGGCAAAGCCCACGTGCTCGCGAAACGCGTAGCCGCGCACGTCCACTGGCGTGCGGTAATACAGCAGGCCGGCAAATTCGGGCGCGTCCGGCTGCGCGAAGTAGCGCGCCGCCAGATCCCTGGCCGCTGCGCGCGCCGTGGCTTCCTGCGCAACTGCCGCCTGGCTCGCGGCCTGCGCGTGCTGCTGGAAGCGGGCGCCTTCAAACAGGCCATACCAGGCCAGCAACAGCGCCGCCGCGAGCAGCAGCAGCGTGCCGCGCTCGCGCAGCAGTGCGCGCAGATCGAAGCGCATCAGTGCCAGGGTGCGGATCATTTGACGCTCCCGAGACGAAGGCGCCGTAGCGCTGCCCAAGCGAGGCCAATGCTGGCAACGAGCAGGGTGAGAAGCGGCAGCAACCAGCGCACGGCCACTTCACGCAGATCGAGCGCCGCATAGCCAAACGTGAGCGGGGGAATGCTGCGCCACAGCGCCGCATCGGCCTGGTACTTGACACCATCGCGGTCGGGATGACGCGCCAGGTCGCTGTTGAGCAGGTTCTGCATCAGGCGGCGGTGCGTTTCGGCAACGCGGATGAATTCGACGTGGCTGGCGCTGTCGCTGGCGGCCAGCCGGCTCGACAGCCCGGCGATCGCGGCGGCCGGCGACAAGCAGCCCGCCAGCGCCATCGCCCGGTCCTGGCTTGCCAGCGCCGCGAACAGCGGGCCGTAATGGCGGTCGAAGACGACATTGCCGTGCGCTTCACTGCGCAGCTGGCTGATGCCAGCCCAGTTGACCGGCAGGTCGGCGACCTTGTCGACGCCATACTGCTTGAGCAGTTGCTGCTTGTGGCGCTCGGCCTCCTGCGGATCGTCCGGCATGCCGAGGTCGTCGTCGACGGCTTGCCGGAATGCCTGCGCGGACGGCAGCGGCGCGGCCGATTGCGCCAGTTCGGCAGCGGCGCGCGGCAGCACGAGCGTGAGCGCCGTCCACAGGGTAACGAGCAAGGCCAGGCTGGCGCGCAGCGTGGCCGCATACGCCGACGCGGCCGTGATGATGGCGGCCCAGACAGTCAGGTAGACGAGGTAGCCGCCACCGAAGAGCAGCGCGCGCAGGCCCGGATCGGCAACCGGTTCGCCGCCGCCGGCCTGCCACTTCAGGGCGACGATGGCGACGATGGCGGGCAGCGACAGCGTCATGGCCAGGCACAGCAGGACCGCGCCACGTGCGACCGCGATTGCGCCCAGTGGCGCGCCGTTCAGGCGCAGCGCTGGCAGCATCCCGCGTTCGCGCTCGCCGGCAAACATGCCGAAGCCCAGAAAGATCATCGCCGCCGGCGCCAGCACTTGCAGCACCAGCGCGGGGCTCAGGCGAAACTGGCGGTCGGCGCCCGCGCTGTCGGCAGCGGGGCGGTACACCATGTCGTTCTGCTTGTGCGCTTCGAGCCAGATGCTGGACCCCACATATTGTTCGATGCCGGGATCAATCGCCGCCAGTGTCGGCAGCGGCTTGAACGCGTACACGCCGTAGTGCGCGGCGGAATGGGGATTCTTGCTGCCCTGGTGCACCCAGCGTTCGACCTCCGCCGCAGCCGCGACGGCGCGCGCGGCGCGGGTGCGCTCCAGGTCGAGCGAGGCGAGCAGCGCCGCGCCTGCGGCCAGCGCCAGCCCGAGGGCCAGCACCAGCGCCACGCGCCAGTCGCGCCGGCGCTCGCGCCAGTCGGCCTGCCAGGCGCCGATGAAGGCTTGTCGCCACACGGCATCAAGCACGGGCAGCGAGACTGTCGAGGTAATTGCGTTCGAGTTCGCCGGCATGCAGTTCTCCAAGTTGCCATTCGCTGACCAGGTGGCCGCCCACCAGGACGCCGCAGCGGTCCGCCAGTTCCTGCGCGCGCAGCAGGTCGTGCGTGGCCATGATCACGGCCGCCCCGTCATTGGCGACGGTGCGGATCAGGTGCCCGAAGGCGACGCTTGCTTCCGGATCGAGGCCCGAGGTCGGCTCGTCCAGCACCAGCACGCGCGCGCCCTTGGCCAGCGCCATGACGATGCCGACCTTCTGGCGCATGCCTTTCGAATAGCCGTGCGCCTGGCGGTGCCAGGCGTGGCGGGGCAGGCCGACCCGCTCGAGCAAGGCTTCGATCTCGGTTGTGTCGAGCCGGCGCCCCAGCAGGCGCATGAAGAAGTCGACGTTCTCGACGCCGGTCAGGCGCTCGTACAGGGCCACGTTTTCGGCGATGTAGGCGGCGTGCCGGATCGCGGCCTCGGCCGGCATCAATGGCGAACCGGCCAGCGTGATGCGGCCGGTATCGGGTTTGACGAAGCCGAGCAGGCAGCCGATCGTCGTGGATTTGCCGGCGCCATTCGGGCCAAGCAATGCATAGACCTGGCCTGCTTCGACGTGCAGGTTGAGGTCGTTGACGACGACGCGTTCGCCGTAGCGTTTGGTCAGGTGGTCGATTTTGATCATTGGATCTCTTGTAAAACGGGCGCGCGCGGAGAGGCCCATCGGCTCGACAGTGTATTTTTATTATTGAGAATGATATCTCATTACCGATAGAGTGGGGATAGTGGATGTCGCCGCGAGCGGGCGAAGGAGACTGGCGAGACGGCCTCTCGGCTGCCAGCTGGCTCGGCAATGCAGTTGGATGGTGGAGCATGGTCGCTGGAGTGCGTCAGCAACGCCGGTGGCTTGCTGGTCTCGTCAGTGGCGAACGCACATCAGGTGCGCTCGTGTCACGCGCCCTGGTTCAGCAGTGCACGCAGCAAACCACCCAGCCCCGACAACGTGGCCAAGCGGTCGGCATCGCGCTGGTCGGCCAGCGCGGCGCGCAGCAGGCGGGCCACCTCGGCGTAGCCCGCCTCATCGAGCTCTGTCGCCTGTGTCAGCGCGCGCTGCTGCAGTGACGGCGGGATATGCCGCAACCCCTGGCGCAGAACCTGCTCCAGTAACGTGAACGTCATGCGCAGCAAGGCCTGGCCGGCATCGGCCCCGACCGGCATGGCGCGCAGCGGCATCGGGTGTGGCGCGCTGGGTTCGAGCGCCAGGATGATGGCGCGCTGTTCGGTCAGCACGCCGGCCGGCTGGATGGCCACGCCGCCGCCCTCGCACGACACGGGCCCCGCGATGGCGTGCACGGCGCCCCATTCGCCAGCCAGTGCCCGCGCCAGCGCATCGACCGCGCCCGGGGTCACGCTCTGATAACCGAGCCGGGCGCGCAGCACGGGGCCATCGGCGTCTTCCCACTGCGCAAACAGCGTCTGTTGCACGCCATCCCAGGCCCACTCCGCAAGCGTCATGTCGCGTACGTCGACCACATGCCAGTTGCTGCCCGCCTGGCTCGACCGGATGCCAGCCGGCGCACGGCTGCGCAGGTGCTGCTGCAGCGCGCGCAGGCTGGCGAAGCGCAGTGGCGCGCGCAGGTCATCCCACGCCTTTGGCGACAGTGCCAGCACACTTGTCTGCCGGGCCTGCGAACCCAGTTCGACGCTGGCGTTGGCGCGCCGTTTCGCGGCCCGGGTCACGACCTGGCCGGCCCCCAGCAGCCTGAGCGGATGGCCCGCAATGCGCCGGTTCAGCAACTGCGCGGCGTCGTCCTGGGCATCGTCGCCACGTGGCCAGGTGCGTTCCAGCGTGCAGACTGCCTGGGTATCGGGATCGGCGAACACGATGCTGGCACCGACGCCCACATCATCGCGCCAGCACGTCACGCCCAGCGACACCATGCGCAGCAGATCGAGCGCCACTTCGCCCTGCTGGCCGATGCCCAGTATCTGGCTGGCCGGCATGCGCGCGCCCGGTGTCGCGTCCGCATGGGCGGCACCCTGCAGGCGTGCGTGCAGGCCGGCGCTGGCGTCGACCAGGTCGGCCATGCCGAAGCGATTCGAGCGCTGCGCCAGCGATTGCACGATGCGCCAGACGGCATCGACATCCTCGCGCACCCAGGTCCAGCCCAGCTGCGTCAGCGCGGCCATGATGGCTTCGTAACGTGCTTCCAGGCCCGGCAGGGGCTGCGCCGCGCCTTCGCGCCATAGCGACCACAGCCAGTCGAGCACCAGCGCGCGGGCGTGGTGCGCTGCCGCCGTGTCCATCAGGCCAGCGGCAGCCTCGGGCGCCGCCATGCCAGACGGTGTGACCACCAGCGTCACCTCGTTCATGCCGGGATGAGACTGCCGCGCTTGCCGGAAGGCCCAGCAGGCCAGGACGACGTGGGCGCAGGCCGTGCCCTGCTGGCAGTCGCAGCGCGCCAGCGCCAGGCTGGTACTGGAAAAGAAGCGCACCTGGCTCATGGGCAGGTGGGCCGCAGGCACGCTGCCGGCAGCGCCGGCCAGAACGATGGTGGCAGCAGGCCGCTCCAGGGCCAGCTTGCGCGCCTGCTCGAGCACCTTGGGCGTGCAGGCGGCAGCGAGCGCTTCGTCGTCGAAGTCGGCCGGATTCCAGCGGTCGGCCTGTGCCTCGGCCATATCGTCTGCAGCACCCGGGGCGCCGGCATGCTCGGCCTGGTAGGCCAGCACGAGCATCACGCGATGCCGGCACATGCCGCTGGCGCTGCAATTGCAGGCGGCGTCGCGCAGCGCGACCCCGGGCGGCATGCTGGCCTGCACCGCATCGGCAAACAGCGCGTGCACGGTGCCGTCGGGATCCTGGCGCATTGCCGGCAGCGCGCCGGCGGCGACATCCTTCTGCGCGCGCTTGACAAACCCCGGGTTGGCCAGCGCCGTCAGGGCGTCCGGGCCCAGTTCCATCAGATCGGTGCGCACCATCGTCATGCTTTCAGTTTCTCCGCCAGCCAGGTCGCCAGCTCGCCGGGCGTCATGGCGCCGACCTGGGCGCCGGCATCAACCAGCCGCCCGGCCATCGCCCGGTCGAAGGCAGGATCGGCCCCGCTGTCGAGCGCCGCGAGACCCAACACCCTGGTGCCGCCCGCAACCAGCGCCTTGACCCGCCGCACCAGATCGAACTCGCTGCCGCCTTCGTAGAAGTCGCTCACCAGCACGACCACGCTGCGGGTCGGATTGCTGATCAGGCCTTGAGCGTAGGCCACGGCATGGGCGATGTCGGTGCCGCCGCCCAGCTGGACCTTCATCAACAGCTCGACCGGGTCGGTGACGCTGGACGTCAGGTCGACCACGGCTGTGTCGAACGCGACCAGGCGTGTGCGCATGCCCGGCAGGTTCCACAGGCAGGCCGCCATCACGGCGCTGTGGATCACCGAGCTCACCATCGAGCCGCTCTGGTCGATCAGCAGGATGATGTCCCACGGCTGCGCGTGGCGCCGGCTGCGGCTCATGAACACGGGCCGCTCGACATACAGGCGCTGGCGTGCCGGATCCCAGCGCTGCAGATTGTCGGCGACGGTGCGCTTGAAGTCGAAGTTGCTGGCGATCTTCAGCTGGCTGCGCTGGCGCCGGTCGCGCGTGCCGCTGAATGCCCGGCGCACCTCCGTGTCGAGCTGTTCCATGATGCGGCGCACGACCTCGGCCACGAGCTTGCGCGCCGCGCCGAGCACCTCGGGATTCATCAGGTGCTTGGTGTGCAGGACGGCGCGCAGCAGCGATTCGGATGGCGTGATGCGGGCCAGCACCTCCAGGTTGGTCACGACCTCGTCGATGCCGAAGCGCTCGACGGCGTCGGTCTCCAGCCGCTCGATCACGTCTTTCGGAAACAGCGTCTGGATGCTGTTGATCCAGTCGGGCGTGCTGAGGCTCGACGGGCCGAGGCCGGCGCCGCGTTCATCGCGCTCGCCGCGATCGGGATCGCGCCCGTACAGCCATTCGAGCGCAGCATCGGCCTGGGCGGCTTGCGCGCCCAGCGCGCCGCAGGCGGATTCGGCCGCTTCGCCCAGTATCAGGCGCCAGCGTTCGAGGGGCAGGGGGATCTGGAGCGTCATGCTGGTAATCCGGACGCAAACGCGATGCCCCATGCGGCCAGGGCAGCCAGCGCCTGTTGCTCGGCCAGGCGGTGTGCGGCGACATCTTCGGCGGCCCAGGCGCCATGGCGCGCAGTCAGGTCGTGGCGCGACAGGTGCGACGCGTCGTGCAGGCCCAGCACCTGCGACGCCAGGTCGCCCCGTTCACGCGTGGGCAGCCAGCCGAACGCGGCGCGCAGGGCGGGCAGGGCGCTGACGAATTCGTCGTCGGCCAGGCGCTCGATGCGGGCGTCCAGGCCGGCGACAAAGTGCGTCTCGTGCAGCAGCGCGTCGCGCGCCAGCGCCAGCAGGCCGCTGACGGCGTCGCCCAGTTGCGCCGGTGTCAGGCTGTCGAGCACGTTGAGCGCCAGTGCGGCGAGCGGCGCGGCGGCTTCACCGTCGTGGGCGCGCAGGCCGATCACCGCGCCCAGTGCGCCGCCACGGCTGAGCGGGGCGGACGCCACGCTGGCGGCCTTGCGTTCGAACACCGCCAGCATGCGCGGCACGTCGATCGACAGCACGCTGCCGGCCTCTTCGCGCCGGCTGCTGATCACGTCGAGCGCGATCTGGCGTAGCGCCACCAGCGCCGCGATGTGCTCGTCCACCTGGTCCGCCGGCACGGCGGCAGGCGGCTCGAGCAGCCACAGGGCGCGGTCAACCCCGGCCTCGATCACCACCTGCAGCACCGGCGCGTCGGCCATGCCAAGCATGTGCCCGTGACGCAGCAGCATGAACAGCGTGCCGACGGCCGTGCCCAGCGGCTCGAAGCGCGCTTCCTCGGCCACGGCTGCCTGCAGTTCGGCCAGCACCGCCGTGCTCAACCCGGGCAGGCCGGCAAAGGCGGCGCGGTCGAGCAGGCGCGCCAGTGCATCGATCTGCCGGCCGGCGCTGCGCAGGCGGTCTTCCAGCCTGGCGCGGGCGGCGTCCAGCAGCGTCGCGCCCCAGGCGCCGGCCTCGATCAGCGCGGCCGTCTGCGCGAACGGCTGACTGATGGTCCAGCATTCTGTCGATTGCCCTGCGAGCGCCCAGCCCGGCCCGCTCTTGCGCACGAAGCCTGGCAGGTCGAGCAGGGCGATCCGGTGCAGCACCTGGCTGCGCCGCCGGCCCTCCGGTGTGTGCAGGTCCAGGTCGACGTCGACCGTTTGACGTTGCAGCGGCAAGCCGGCAGCGGCCAGCTCGGCGAGGAACGAGGCAACCAGCGGCGGCTGCGGCGTGCCCGGCGCCAGCGCACCGGCGCCGTCGCCAGCCAGCACATCCATCGTCTGCACGAGCACCGGATCGGTGCCGGCGCGGATGGGCCCGCGGTAGGTCCACGGCAGGGGCACATCGAGGGCATCGGCCACCAGCGTGCCGGCCAGCGCATCGAGCCAGTCGCTCCGCAGCGGGGTGCGGTGGCCGCGCAACATGGCCAGGCCATGGGCGCGCAGGTGCACGGCCATCAGGTCGGCGGTCGACGCCGGCAACTTTTTCGCGCGCAGGCGTTCCAGCACCCGTTGCAGCAACTGGCGTCCGGCGCCTTCCAGGCCGTGCTGCCACACCCAGTCGTAATACGCCGGCGACGGCATGCCCGAGGCGTAGCCCGAAAACGCGTCCAGCCGCTTGAAGGTGTAGGGCACGAGAAACGACCCGTGTCGAACATCAATCGGCGTCGCGCCGCCGGGCGCCGGGGTGGCCGGTTCAGGGTCGCCCGGCCGATAGTCCGCATGCGCCGCCGGCCACAGGCGCGCCAGCGCCGGCGCATGGTAGCCGCCACACACGACCAGCACCGGGCCGTGTCCCTGCGCCATCGCCCAGCCGATCCACTGCGCCATCATCGCTTCGCGCGCGGCGTTGCCGATCGAGCCGGGATCGTCGTTGCGCAGATGCGCGAAATACTGCGTCAGGCTGGCCTCGAGCAGGTCCAGGTCGGCGTGGTCCTCGAACAGCTGGTCCCACAGCGCATCGCGGCCCTCGGTGCCCAGCGCCTCGGCCAGGCCATCGAGGTAGGCGTGCGCGCGCGCTTCCTGGTCGGCGCCGTCGATGTCGGCGTAGCGGTTGAGCGTCTCGGAAAACGCATCGTGCCAGGCCGGCAGGTCGATGAAGCGCACCTGCGCACCCAGTTCGCGGCCGACCGACAGTGCCTGCCATTCAGGCGAGTGCGCGGCGAACGGCGACCACGAGCCATGCTGGGTCTCGCCGTCCGACAGATAGCTGTAGATGGCGATGGGCAGCCGGTGCGGCAGCGCCAGTTCATCGAGCCGCAGGTTGAAGTCGGCCGGGCCCTCGATCAGCACATACGCGGGCCGGACGGCGCGGATGCGCCCCGCCACCAGCCTGGCGCAGGCCGGGCTGTGATGGCGCACGCCGATGATCGACAGTGCGTGGGCTGTGGCGTCGACTTGCCGGATCACGGCAGGCGGTGCCGGGCGTCGTAGTACGCGCGCCAGTGCTCGCCCGGGCGCTTGGCGACCTTTTGCTCGAAGTAGCGGCGCAGCTTGGCATGGTCGTCGGCATTGTCCTTGACCACCGTGCCGGCAATGCAGTCGACCACGTCGGCCGGGTTGCCCTCGCGCCCCTCGAGATACCAGGCGCGGATGCCCACCGCATGCGCCACATTGACCGCTTCGGCCGTCGACATGACGGCGCTGAGGCGGTCCATCGCCGGCCCGCTGCCTGGCGCCGCGTGGCCATCCTGCGCGCCGCGCAGGTCGCGGAAGGTGCTCACCAGCAGTTCGAGCACCTGCGGCGGCAGCGTCGTGGGGATGCCGCTGCGGGCCAGCAGCAGGGCGGCCGAATCGGCCACCAGGGTCAGCTCGCGCTCGAAGTCGAGGATCGGGAACACGGTCTCGAAATCGAAGCGGCGCTTGAGCGCTGCACTCATTTCATTCACGCCCCGGTCGCGCGTATTGGCCGTGGCGATGATGTTGAAGCCCTCGCGGGCGTACAGCATGCCGTCGGCGCCCCCCAGTTCGGGCACGGCCATGACGCGGTCGGACAGCATGCCCAGCAGGCAGTCCTGGACCTCGAGCGGCGCGCGCGTGATTTCTTCGAAGCGCACGATCCGGCCCTGCTGCATGCCGAGGTACAGCGGCGCCGGCACCAGCGCCCGTGGCGACGGCCCTTCGTTGATCAAGAGCGCGTAGTTCCAGCCATACTTGATCTGGTCTTCGGTGATCGACGCGCCACCCTGGATCGTCAGCGTCGACACGCCGGAGACGGCGCAGGCGAGCAGCTCGGACAGCAGCGACTTGGCCGTGCCCGGTTCGCCCACCAGCATCAGGCCGCGCCCGGTGGCCAGCGTGACGAGCATGCGCTCGATGCTCGAGACGGGCGCGACGATCTTGGCCGGGATGCCGAGCGACGCGTCGCCCAGGATGAAGCTGCGCGCCGCGCGCATGCTCAAGCCCCAGCCGGGCGGCTTGACGTCGCCATCGCGCGCTGCCAGTTGCGCGAGCTGGTCCGCGTACAGCAGTTCGGCGGGCGGACGTTGGAGGAGCGCGCTGGCGCTGGTCTTCGGTTGTTTGGTGTTTTTGATGGTCATCGTGTGTCTCAGGAACGCAGGCGTTCCATATCGCGGATCAATTCGCTGGCGGCGATCGGATCGAGCGTGCCCATGGCAGAGAGCGTGTCGTTCTGGCCCCAGCCCCCGCGCCCGGCGCGGCCCAGCGTGATGTCGACCAGCGTCTGCTCGGGATACTCGTCGATCATCCCGACAATAATACCGGGGTCGAGCGTCAGTTCGAGCGTGCGCCCGCCGTCGACCGCCTTGTCGAATGTCCAGATGCACCCGCCGTCCTGCGCCGGGCCGCGGCGCCAGCCGATATTGGCCAGCCCCAGGATCTTGCCAGTCGGGACCACGAGGTCCTTCCAGCGCAGCAGCTTGTCGGCGCTGCGCTCCGCGTTATCCAGCGCATACGTGTCGCGGCCCAGTTGCGCAAATGGCTGCAGCAACTCGTAGTCGGCCAGCAGCTGGCCGAACCCGGCCGCCTGGTCGGCCGGCAGCTCCAGCGCATGCGGCAGGCCGATCCGGATCTGCGCGCCCTCGGGCAGCGTGAACGGATCGTCGTCAGCGGTGGTGTAGTCGCCATCCTCGGCCACCCGGAAGCAGCCCAGCAGCTCGCCGCCGTAACTTGCCACCTGCTCATGTGCATCCTCGCCCTCGCCGACGGTCTCGAGCGGCATCGCATACACGCCCCACACCAGGCGTCGCACCAGGTGGCGCACCAGCGGATGGCCGGCGATGAACTGCGCGAACACGTCCGCGCTCCAGCGGCGCCGCGCGCACATCGCCAGCTCGAGCCGCAGCACCTGCTGACTGGCGATCGTGCGCGCATCCTTTTTCAGCAGCTTGAAACGCTCGACGGCGTCGGCGGCCATGGCGGCGTCGTCGGTCTTTTTCGGCTTGGGCAAATCGGGCAGGCGCGCGCCCGGCTTGCCATCCTGCCATTCGCGCACATAGGGCTTGAGCGATTCGTCGAATCCGACCTTGTAGGCGCGCGGGCCGAAGTCCAGCAGCATGCTGCCCTGCGCGTCCAGTCCCAGATCGGGCGCGAGGCGGTCTGCCAGTTCTTCCGGGCTCAGGCCCCGCGCTTCGGCGACCTGGTCGATCTTTTCACGGGCCTTGTCCTGCAAACCCTTGAACTTGACCTTTTGCGCGATCCCGTTCAACAGCATCAGGGCCACGTCGCTGCCGATCGCGGCCAGCACGTCCAGGCCCATCACGGCGCGGGCGTGGGCCGCTTCGCCGGGCCAGGCGCGGATGAACGGGGTGAGCTTGCGCGCCGTGTCGTCCTGGCCGAACAGGCCCAGGTTCGACAGCGCCCAACTGTCCTTCGACGGCGCCGATGCATTGAGCCAGCCCGAAAAACAATCCCACGCGAAATCGGCCAGGCTCTGCGGCGTGCAGGCAGCCTTCACCTGGTGCAAGCCCGCATACACTTCTTCATTGGTCGGGAACATCATCATCGTGCCCAGTGCATCGAGCGCGGCGTCGGGCAAGGCTTTGCCGTCCTGCAGAAGAGGACGGTGCCAGCCGCCGGGCTTCCAGAACCCGGGCAGCGCGGCGCGCTTGGCCGGGTAGCGGTCGAGCGGGCTTTCGTCGAGCATGGCGTGCACGGCGGTGAGCACCTCGGGCAGGTCATAGCGGGCCGCGACTTCTTCGATCAAGGCCAGCTTGCCGATACTGGCGAGGTAGCGCAGGCTGGCCGCGGCGCAATCACGCGCCTCGTTCCGCTTGCCCAATGCCGGCGCGATCAGCGCGCAGGCCGCATGCTCGGGGAAACGCCGCAGCCATTCGCGGCCGGTACCGCGCAGCGACTTGAGCTTGGCGTAGGCGCGCGCCGCGATGGGCGCCAGTTCGACTGCGCCGAAGTGCAGGGCGATGCCGAGGTTCTCGGTCGGCGCGCTGCCGATCCGCGCCAGCAGCCCGGGCAACGCCGGCAAGCCCCAGGTCGCGGCAACCACATCGACGTCCGTGCATGAGGCTTCCGATGCAGCGGCGTTCCAGAACGGGATGCCCAGCGCGGGCGCCATCCGTGCCACCGCACGGCCGTCGAGAAAATAGTAAAACCAGCGCTCTTTTTTCTTTTCGACGAGCAGGGCGCGCCAGGCGGCGAGCAGCGCGGATGGGTCGCCCGCGGCGACTGCCTGAAGTCCTGCAGCGAGCGCGGCGGCTCGACCCGGTGTCTGCTTGTCGTGCTTGAACCCCAGCAGGTCGACCATCACCTCGGGCGAGTGGGCAGCGTCTTCGTAGCGGCTTGATTGCCAGGTCATGCGGGTCAGGATCGCATCCTTCTCGCCGTCATCCCAGTGCTCGATCGGGGCGCAGGGCAGGGCAGCCAGTTGCAGCACGCCGATGGTCTTTTTCTTCGCCTGCAGCCACGGCACGCTGGCCAGTACGTCTGGCAGATCGGCGGCGTCGGCAACATCGACCGGGCCCGCCAGGCGCGCCGTGACACGATCGAGCAGCGCATTGGCAGCCGGCTCGAGCCAGGGTTGCAACAGCGCCGGCAAGGCAGGCTGATTGCGCACCAGGTCGATCAGCGTCGGCATCAACAGGCCGCCATCCTTGCTGTTGCCGCCAAGGTGGCGCGCCAGCGCAACCGTTGCGGCGACCGGCCAGCGCCCGGCGGCCAGGACGAAGCGGGCCAGCGCAGGCTTGCTGCTGCTGGCAACGCGAGCCAGTGCATCGAGCGCTTCGGGTGTACCGATGCGCGTGAGCACATCGCCCGTTTCGTCAAACGCCGCGCCCGGCGCGAGCCAGTGCACAGCGTCGGTGCGATGCTCGAGCAGCAGCGTGCGCACCATGCTGGCATTGCCCCAGAACGTGACATAGCTGTCGACCTTGATCTTGCGCGCCAGCGCCAGCGCGGCGTCGTCGGTCGCGGTCAGTTGCAGCCAATGCATGGCCGGCACCGGCTCAACGCCCTTGATGCCCAGCTGGTCGAGCACGCCGTGCGTCATGTCCGGCAAGTCGGGAAACAGCAGCGCCAGCACGGCCTGGCATTCGAGGTCCAGCGTCCCCATCACGTCGCGGACCCTGGCGGCACAGGCGTCGTAGAGCGCCTGCGGCGCGGCCGCCAGATGGGCGCGCAGGCGCCACTGGCCGTCGTGCAGCGGCTCGGAGACCATACTGTGCATGGGTGACGACGCACGGTAGACGATGCTCACGGTGCGCTTTCTGTCATCGCTGTGGGAATATGTCTGGTGCACACGATACTGCATGGCGTCGAGCTGGACGTCGATCGCATACGGCAGGCCATGGCGCGCCACCAGATAGTCGACCAGCAGTTCGGGGATGATCTCGTGGCTGTATCTGTGCTGGCTGCCGGCCAGTGCCAGCAGGATGGCGTCGGACTGGGGCGAGCCGCCCGGCACTGGATCGGCCATGCCGTTCCACGCTGCCTCGAAATGCGCGCGAAAGCCAGGATCGGCGCCGTCGAAGTCCGGCCTGATCTGCGCGCCGATCAGTTTGCGTACCTTGTCCCAAGTGGCCTGCTGGTCTGCCATGACGACCGGCTGCGGGTTGCGGCGGGTTGCCTTCGCCCGTGAACGGGTGATGTCGTCGGCATCGTCGAGCAGAATCGGTTCGCCATTGGCCAGCCAGGGCGCGACCTGATCCGCTGCTGGGGCAGTTGCGGCAGTCGGGGCAGCCGGCGCCGGTGCGCTTGCCGCGGTGTCGTCTTGCGGCGTCGCCGCGTCAACCGCCGCCTCGGCCGGCGCTGCCTTGATCGGGGCGGTGCCAATGACCGCGCCTGGCGTGGCAGCCTGTTCCGCATAGCCCTTGACTGTCTTTTCCTTGATCAGCTTGAGCATGGCCGCACCGACGCTGGCGCCATCGGCAAACGACTTGGTCTGGCTCTGCCCGGCGGTGCCGATGCGACCCCAACGGATATTCAGGTCGAACCCGGACTGCTCGACTTCCCAGAACTTGGCCGACTTGTCGTCGGTGAACTCAAAACGGCGCATTGGTGATTCCTTCCATGGCACAGAGGGCTGTATTGTGAGTGTGAAGTTTCATGCGCACAAGTGTTCCATGTCGCGAATCAGGTTACTGGCAGTGATCGGATCGAGCGATATGCAGATCGGGTTTGCCCTGTTCTATCTTCCAGCCACGACGGCGTGCTGCATGCCACGTGCCGGATCGCGGGGTACCACCGATCGCATGCAACGACGTGATGCTGGTATCACCTATTTCTATTTCTATCGATGGTTTATTACTGTCTATGATGGCCAGAGCGCGCAGGCGACGTCGCATCGTCGCGACTCATAAAACGAGAAACAAGGAGACCCATGGTCGATCACGCACATCCGAGCCAGTTACTGGCCACCTTCGCAGCGTCCCTGCGTTATGAGCAGATTCCCGACGCCGTGCGCATGCGCACCGAGGATCTGTTTCTCGACTGGATCGGCTCGGCGCTGGCTGGCCGTACGTCACGCGCCGTGCTAACCATCGATCGCTATGCGCAGACGATGGGGCCGGGGGGCGGGCCCTGCGAGGTGTTGATCTCGCGCCGCACGACCACGCCGCTGTTCGCGGCGATGGTCAATGCCGCTGCCTCGCACGTCGCCGAACAGGACGACGTGCACAACGGTTCGGTCTTCCATCCCGGCGCGGTGGTATTTCCGGCGGCGCTGGCGGTCGCGCAGTCGATCGGTGCCAGCGGGCGCGACCTGCTGACGGCGGCCGTGGCCGGCTACGAGGTCGGTATCCGCATCGGCGAATTTCTCGGTCGCTCGCACTACCGGATCTTCCACACGACGGGCACCGCCGGCACGCTGGCCGCCGCTGCGGCGGCGGGGCACTTGCTCAAGCTCACGCCCGACCAGATGCTGCATGCTTTCGGCTCGGCCGGCACGCAGGCGGCGGGCCTGTGGGAATTCCTGCGCGACGCTGCCGACTCGAAGCAGTTGCACACGGCCGCCGCCGCCGCAAACGGCTTGACCTCGGCCTACCTGGCCCAGGACGGCTTTACTGGTGCGCGCCGCATCCTTGAAGGCGCGCAGGGCATGGCGGCGGGCATGTCGAGCGATGCCGATCCGGCCAGATTGACCGACCGCCTGGGCGAGCGCTGGGCGCTGGCCGAGACGTCCTTCAAATTCCACGCATCGTGCCGGCACACGCATCCGGCCGCCGACGCCTTGCAGCAGGTGATGCGGACCCACGGCCTGCAACCCGAGCAGATCGCGCGTGTCGTCGCGCACGTGCACCAGGGTGCAATTGACGTGCTGGGCGCGGTGGTCGATCCGCACACGGTGCACCAGGCCAAATTCTCGATGGGGACGGTGCTGGGGCTGATCGCGCATTACGATGTGGCCGGCCTGAGCCAGTTCGAGGAGAGTTTCAATGCGGCGCCAATCGCGGAGTTTCGTGGCAAGGTGGGCATGGAGTTCGACGACGAAGTCGACACCGCCTATCCAGCGCGCTGGATAGGCAAGGTCACGGTCGAGACAACGGATGGGCGGCGCCTCACCGGCCGGGTCGATGAACCGAAGGGCGATCCAGGCAACACCTTGTCGCGCGCTGAACTCGAACAGAAAGCTCTGCGGCTGGCGCTGTTTGGCGAAGCCGCAAGCGAGGCCGAGATGCACGCACTGGCCGGGCGCGTCTGGAACCTGGCGGACGCCGCAAAGGTTGGAAACTTCTTTGCCTGAGCAGACCTGATACAGTCGTGACACTCTCGTCTCCCGCTGTATCAGCTTTTTCGATGGCACTGAACAATATCCTCAGAAGGCTGGACCTCACCAGCCTGCAGCTTTTCCTGGCAATCCACGAAGAAGGTTCACTTACCCGCGCCGCCGAGCGCGAAGCCATTGCCGTCTCAGCCGCCAGCAAGCGGCTGGCCGACATGGAGGGGGCGCTGGGCGTGGCGCTGATGGTGCGCACCGCGCGCGGCATGACCTTGACCCCGGCCGGTGAATCGCTGCTGACCCATGCGCGCCGCATTCTGCTCAGCGTCGACAAGATTGGCCAGGAACTGGCCGAGCACGCCCAGGGCTTGCGCGGCTACGTGCGCATGGTGGCGAACCTGTCGGCCATCGTGGAATTCTTGCCGGAGGATCTGCGCGCGTTCCTGAACCTGCACGAGCAGATCCGGCTCGACCTGGAAGAACGTCCCAGCGGCGATGTCGTCAAGGGCGTCGAAGATGGCTTTGCCGAGATCGGCATCTGCTCGGGCGACACCGATACCCGCGAGCTGCACAGCCGGTTGTACCGGCGCGACCGCATTGTGCTCGTCATGCGCCACGACCATGCGCTGGCCGGGCGTGGCCGCGTGCCGTTCGCCGAGACGCTCGACTTCGATCACGTCGGCCTGCACGCGGACAGTTCGATCAACAAGCGCACGCACCTGGCGTCGCGCGCCTCCGGCCGGTCATTGAAAACCCGCATCCACGTCCCCGGCTTCGACGCCGTGTGCCGCATGGCGCAGGTGGGCATGGGCCTGGGCGTGATTCCCCACGAAGTCTTCACCGCCATCGGCCAGCCGCTGGGGCTGGTAGCTGTCGAGATCGACGAGCCGTGGGCCGAGCGCGAGCTGCGCATCGTTGTCCGGGAAGAAAAGGGCTTGTCGCCGGTGACACGGGCACTGCTGGCGCATCTCGGGGCCGCCGAAGAGCGTTCGCGGTTGACGAAGGCTCGTTGAAAAGAAACGGTTGGACGGGCAGGGCCCGTTGTCTCTATGCTGGCTCGACAAGCTACAACCATCGACGAGACCAGCATGAACCTTCATAACTGCATTCCCGACGGCGCCCTGCGCGGCGTGCGCGTCATCGAAATGGGCCAACTGATTGCCGGCCCGTTCGCCGGCAAGACCCTGGGCGAATTCGGCGCCGATGTCATCAAGATCGAGGCGCCCGGCAGCGGCGACCCGCTGCGCAACTGGCGCATGATCAAGGAAGGCACATCGGTCTGGTGGCAGGTGCAGTCGCGTAACAAGCGCTCGATCGCCCTCGATCTGCGCAGCGCCGAAGGCCAGGACATCGCCCGCAAACTGATCGCGGAAGCCGACGTGCTGATCGAGAACTTTCGCCCCGGCACCCTGGAAGGCTGGGGCATGGGTTGGGATGCGTTATCCGCCATCAATCCGGGCCTCGTCATGCTGCGCATCTCGGGCTATGGCCAGACCGGTCCGTACCGCGACCTGCCAGGCTTCGGCGCCATCGGCGAAGCGATGGGCGGCCTGCGCCACCTGACGGGCGAGCCCGACCGCGTGCCGGTGCGCTGCGGCGTGTCGATCGGCGATACGCTGGCCGCGCTGCACGGCACGATTGGCGTACTGACCGCGCTGTACCACCGCAAGGTCAATGGCGGCAAGGGCCAGGTGATCGACGTCGCTCTGCACGAAGCCGTGTTCAACGTGATGGAAAGCCTGCTGCCCGAATACAGCGCGTTCGGTGCCGTGCGCGAAGCGGCCGGCAGCGCGCTGCCCGGCATCGCGCCGTCGAACGCCTACCGCTGCAACGACGGCTACGTACTCATCGCCGGTAACGGCGACAGCATCTTCAAGCGCCTGATGGCCGTGATCGGGCGCGACGACCTGGCGCACGACCCGGCGCTGGCCGACAATGCTGGCCGCGTCGTGCGCGTGGCCGAGATCGACGCCGCCATCAGCGTCTGGACTGCAACCCGCCCGATCACCGAGGTCCTTGAGTTGCTGGGCGGCGCGCGTGTCCCGGCCGGCAAGGTCTACACTGCCAAAGACATCGCGGAGGATCCCCATTACCGGGCGCGCGACATGATCCTGGCCCAGTCCACGCGCGACGGCTACGACCTCGAGGTGCCGGGCGTCGTTCCCAAGTTGCTTGGCACGCCAGGCACGGTGCGTACCTCTGCCCCGGGCCTGGGTGACGATACCGATGGCGTGCTGCGCGAACTGGGCTTGAGTGAGCCGGACATCGCCGCCTTGCGCGACAAGGGAGTGGTCGCATGAACCGGTGGCACGGCGCTGGTCGCCGCATCCACATGCAGGAAGTCGGCACGCGCGATGGCTTGCAGGCCGAGTCGGTGTTCGTACCGACCGCCGACAAGATCGCCTTGGTCAACAGCTTGTCGCAGGCCGGCATGGCCAAGATCGAAGTGACCGCCTTTGTTTCGCCCAAAGCGATTCCGGCGCTGGCCGATGCGCAGCAAGTCATGCTCGGCATCGAGCGGATGCCGGGCGTGATCTACAGCGCGCTGGTGCCGAACGTGCGTGGCGCCGAGCGCGCAATCGAGAGCCGCACCGACGAACTGAACCTGGTGATGTCGGCCAGCGAAACGCACAACCTGGCCAATCTGCGCATGACGCAGGCGCAATCGTTCCAAGGCTTGTGCGAGGTGGCGTTACTGGCGCGGCAAGCGGCGCTGACCGTTAATATCTCGTTGTCGTGTTCGTTCGGCTGCCCGATGGAAGGCGACGTGCCGGAAGACACGGTGCTGGCCTGGTGCGCGCGCTTCATCGACGAGGCGGGCGCCGGCGGCATCACCCTGTGCGACACGACCGGTATGGCGTACCCGAGCCAGGTGGCGTCGCTGACGGCGCGTTTTCGCGCCGCGTGGCCGGATACCGAACTGAGCCTGCACTTTCACAATACCCGCGGCATGGGGCTGGCCAATGTGCTGGCCGGGATTGATGCGGGCGCCGACCGCTTCGATGCGTCGCTTGGTGGCATCGGCGGCTGTCCGTACGCACCCGGCGCCTCGGGCAATGTCTGCACCGAAGAGGTGGTGCACGCGTTGCAATTGATGGGTTACGACACGGGTGTCGATCTGGGCCGCTTGCTGGATGCATCGACACGGCTGCCGGCACTGATCGGGCACGAGACGCCGAGCCAGATCGTCAAGGCGGGCCGGCGGCTCGATCTGCATCGGCCCCCCGGGGATTTTGAAGCGATCAGGGAACGCGCAGAAGCGCGGTCAGCCTGAAGTCACGCGATGACCGGTATGCAAAAAACTATTTTAATAATTCAGGAGACACCATGAAATCGATCCACTCGCTGCGCATGCGCGCCAGTATGCTCGCCGTCGGCGCAACACTTGTCAGCATCGGCGCGCACGCACAGGACAACTATCCCGCGCGCGCCATCACGCTGATGGTCTCGGCCGCGCCGGGCGGCACCACCGACCTGGCCGCGCGCATGATTTCCGATCCGCTGTCCAAGGCACTGGGCAAACCGGTCGTCGTCGAGAACCGGCCGGGTGGGGCGGGCGCGATCGCTGCCTCGGCCGTCAAGCGGGCCAGGCCGGACGGCTATACCTTGCTGGTGCAGTACTCGGGCTTTCACGTCATTACGCCGCACGTGGTCAAGGCCGGATTCGATCCGATCAAGGATTTCACCCCGGTTGCCAACCTGATCGTGGCGCCGCAAGTGTTTGTCGTGCGGCCTGATCTGCCGATCAAGACGTTGCCCGAGCTGGTCAGCTATGCCAAGGCACACCCCGGCAAACTCAATTACGCGTCGTCCGGCAATGGCTCGTTGCAGCACGTGACGGGCGAAATGCTCAATCAGATGAGCGGCACGAATATCGCTCACGTACCGTACAAAGGTACGGGTCCGGCGATTACCGATCTGCTGGGTGGTAACGTCGAGATGACCTTTACAACAGCGCCGCCGCTGCTGGCTCACATCCGGTCCGGCAAGCTGCGCGCCATTGCGGTGACCGGCAACGTTGCGCTGCCGAGTCTGCCCAACGTGCCGACGACGGCGACGATCAAAGGGTACGAGAAGCTGGACGTGAGCTCGTGGTTTGCCGTGTACGCGCCTGCCAACACCCCCAAGCCAATCGTCGACAAGCTGACTGGCGAGATCAAGAAAATCATGGCGACCGACGCATTCAAGCGCAAGGCGCAGGAGCAGGGTGCGTACGCGGTCTACATGACGCCGCAGGAATTGGCAGCGCATACGAGCAAGGAATATCAGACCTGGGGCAAGTTTGTGAAGGATGCGAAGATCACGGGGGAATGAGGGCAGTGAACCATTTATGAATGGCGCCGGGGACTGCACGATGTCAGATGAGGAGGTCATCTGGTTCGACAGCTCAGATGGCCGGCCATGGTACCGCATCCTATTAGTCTTTATGCGCCCAGCGCACTCGCTGGCTCACCTCGGGAAGCAATTTAAGTTACCCTTTATACCGCTTGTTTCCTAACGAATTCTGGTTTTTTTGATAGCAAGCATGGAGCGCGTGATTGAAATATAAGCACGGCTGTGTTCCGTTTCGACATGTCAAGCCGCACGTTCACCGCGTTGGGGGAAGATTAATTGCTTACAAACGTAAAAGGCAGGAAATAATTGTAAAGCGTTTTTCACCACTGCTCAATCAATGGCAGAAAATCGCGGGCTATATGTTGAAGGCGGCTGGTGGTCGAATGTTACCTGTGAGAACTTTATCTTTTCATTTCCTTAATGCAACGTGAATGCTTTACGATTAGACTGTTGATCATAACTCGCGCGCAGAGTTGTTGAGTTGGAAGCATTGCCGTTCTCGCGGAGTTTTTTTACAGAAGAGATCGCGGCTATTATTGGAGCGCTGACTAGAGAGCCAACTTCAGGGGCTAAGAATTTGCGCATAAAGGCCTAAGTGATTAATGCCCATTTAGATTTTTCGATGCTGGGTTAAGCTGCGTATGCGCACACATATTCTAAATGCCCCGTTGATACAAGCCAAGCTCCTGATCCTTATAGCATCTTTTGATTTCTCGCTTGAAATCAAGAGCGGGGATATATTTTGCATTGAAGTAAACTAATGAAATATAAGGCTTGTCAGTTCGGAGCATTCTAGTAAAAAGGCCTGTCCAGTTAATTTTTTATTAAATGTATGGGTGGGAGGTCTTGTGGCCTTATATTCTTTGCCCATCATGGGAATTTTTCGAGTAAGTGGCAGATAACACTCTGGCCACCAGAGCGATAATTATTGGGCGGATTGTAGTAATAAATAAATAAATTTTTTATTATCTACAACGCACGCGATGCCGGTTACGGTCCTCCCGCTCTTACTTACCTTGGTGCTATATGCACTGCATTCTTTTAGTTGAGATATTTTGACGCGACTATTTTCATGTTTAGCCATTAGTGCTTTAAATTCTTTTGAGAGCCAGGGCCTAGAGGCTTGAGGAACAATATATTCATCCTCACGATCTTGTACATCTCGCAGCAGAAATGTCTGGTCTTTAACATCGATTTCGGCAACAAGCGCAATAAAGTCGGACGGGCCCGGAATGCTGGCATATTCCGGTGAGTTAAATATCTCCCACTTTGCAGCAAGGATTTCATCTGGAATTACGACAATTTTTTTTAAAGCCGAAAGATCCGTGGAGTAAAGTTTTTTTTCTTCATCTGTTGAGCATCCCAATAAAACGATGAGTAATGCTAGTGAAAAAAATTCCTTTAAGCGTAATAAAGACAGTATCATATTAAACCCTATTTCTTAAGCGACGATTGTCGTCTGGTTTTCGTTGGCGTGAGGTCGGGCTGCCATTCTTTTTTGAATTTTCACGATTTTTCTCAACCCAAGTAATTTGTCGTTTTACTTTTGCAAAATGCATATATTGACTGCCTAAACCTGTAACTTCAAAAATTCCATTCGCGGAATCTGGAATTCCTGAGGCAATGTCATTCTGTCCTGGGTTGAAATTATACTGATCTTCGACATTAATTGTGAGGTCGGCATTATACATAATATCTCCCTTTTTGTTTGCTGAGACCGCGATATCGGCGCTGACCCAAAGATAATGAGCTCCCAAGGTTTTTTGCCAATTAACCGTCTTGGGATAAGGTGCTATCGCATCCACGCTGTTCCCCGCGTTGTAGGCACTGCTGGTAACCGAGAATTTGACGCGATCTCGACCAATATTTTCAATGTGGTTTTGAAAATCGCTGATCAAATTTTCCAGCAGCTCCTTACCCGCAGGATCATTCAGTATATATCTTTCATAATTGAACGTTCTATCTTTTCCCTTTCCGAATAGAAAGTGACGGTATGCGGCTGCGGCGTCAGACAAATCTTCGTACCAGCACGCGCCGACAATTTTTGCACTCGGCCCGCTGCACACAGCCTCAAGGCCCTCAAGAATAGTTACCCATTTTGCAAACTGGAGTTTTTCAATTGCCGTGGGTTCACGTAATCGGAGTTTCGCAAGAAAACCGCCATCGTGTTTAATGTACGGTCTATCTGGCTTCCCAATTCTGTAGCGACCAGATCTTTCTGTTAACTTAACAGGTGTAGTGTGAATGCTTTTCTTCTCTGCGGGTTCGAGACTTAATTTCTGTTTTTCTATCTTGTTTCCAGATGCATCCATTTGGAGCAGGCTATCGAATGGAGAGGAAGAGACTTCCTTCTTTTTGTCTTCCAACAGGCTTTCAAAAGGGTTGTCCATTTTAAGATTCTAAGTCTTTGCAATTTCTATAAGGGCGGCGTGTCCGAGTAATACCTGGAACTCTTCAGAGGTATCACCTTGAAGTATTTGTGTATATCCGTCGTTATCAGTAATGCCGTGCCAAATAACTCCGCTCGTTCCTCTCATAAAGTAAGGGGTGCCGCTAATTGCCAAAGATGTTGACTCATCGATGACGCGTACTTTTCGATTGAATTGCGAGGCGATTCCACTAGGCAGTGCGGAGAACGATGCTTCAGAATGTTGCGCCATTTGAAATATATGTTGTCCACCCTTCACCGAAAAATTTCCCGGGCAAGCAAACGTAATATTCCCGCCCTCCAGCGTCACCGACGACTGCCCCGCCTGCAGCACAATTTTCTCACTGGCCTTGATCTCAATAACATCATTGACCGACACAATGGTGACAGCCTTGTCCGCCAGAATCTCCAGTTGATCGGTATGCGCCTGCAACGACACCGGCCCATTCGCCGCCACCGCCTGAATCCCGCCATCATGCGTAAACAACCCGGTCGCATTCGCCGACACTGAGGCCACCGTGTACGCCGCCGCCATATGCAAATCCGCCTGCGTCGTCCATTGCAACTGCCCACCCGCAAACATCACGGTCGATGCCGGCGTCGCCCAATTGATGCTGCTCGGCGCTTCCATCAGCACAAGTGGCGCACCAAATTTTTCCACCGGCGCTGCGGCATCCGCATCACGCGAACCAGCCGCCGCCTTCAGCGCATCCTGCCCACCCACGCCGCCGGCAAACTTGCCTTTCTGCTTCGGATCAACATGCTCGATCAATTCAACCTGCGCCTGCAACGCTTCTTTGCTCGACAGGGCCTTTTGCCCGGTCGCCGCATTGAGCAGTGTGGTCCCCAGCTCGCTCGCACCACGCAGCAAGCCGATCGCCTCACTACTATCCAGCTGCGTCGACGTCACACTGCTGCCTTGCTGCGCGCGCGCCGTCGCCGACATCAGCACACCTTCGCCGCCACGAACAACAGCCCACGCATCAGTGCGCAATTCAAACCCGCTCCCACGATACGCGCCGCGCTGCGCCGAGCCGGCCGCCTGCTGCACCAGATACCCGAGATTGAGCTGCGTGCCCGCACTGCTGGTCGCCAGACGCGTGCGTAACTGCCCGCTCGTATCGTCGAGCACCCACTGGTTGAATCCGCCGCCGTCGAAGTTATTGCTGTGCATGCCGGAAATCACACCGGCATGATTGATGTCGGTGTCGACGCCAGCCGAGAAGGGCGGCGTATCCGATCCGGTATATAACTGCGCGACCACCAGCGGCCGGTCCATGTCGCCTTCGATGAAATCGACCAGCACTTCGGTACCAAGGCGCGGCGTGAACTGCGAGCCCCAGTTCGGTCCGGCAAGTGCCTCGGCCACGCGCACCCAGGTACCGGATGCATCGTTGCCCGGTGCATTGCCTTTTTCGTCGGTGTCGTGCGTCAACCCACCCGAGATCGCGCCAACCCCGCGCTGCCAGGCAAACTGAATGCGCACCTGGTGCTCGCGCGTGGTCGTATTGATCGTCTCAGGCAACCCGACCACGATGGCCGTCTGCGGTCCGAGCGACGCCCCGGCAAAGCGTGCAGCCGCCGCGCGCGGCACGATCGCAACGGCTTCGCGCACGCACCCAAAGCGATTACGGTAGGTGCCGGGTTCGAGCGCTTCATCGGAAAACTGCAGCAGGGTTGCCGCGCCGGCTTCGGCCAGCCCGGTCAGCCGCGACAGCGCCTCACCCAGTGCCGGCTCGAGATTGTTGCCCGCCTCGTGCTCGACCCACAGCGTCTTGAAGCTGTTGTCGCCGTCCGCATAGCCATCGTGCTGCGTCAACGTAAAACCGTGCCCGGCTGCCAGGCGGCGTACGGCGCCTGCGCCTTCGAACTGTTTGTTGTCCAGCTCCAGCGCCTGCAGCACGACGCGGCTGTGGGCGTCGGCGAAGGCTTTGTTGTCGTGACGACGCTCGGCGCTGCCGTCGTAAATCGACAGCGACGGCATCTCGCCGATATCCAAGCTGGTCAACTGCTCGGCTGCGGGCGCCATCAGTTGTGCCGGATCCCAGCTGCTGATGGAGACGGCGTTGGCCGCCACGCGTCGCTGCGCGGCGAACCGGTCGATTGCGTCATCGGTGTCGCTGGCGCGCACGCCATGAAAGCGCAGCGTGTCGCCACCCGGCGTAGCGGGCAGGGCGGCCTGGCTGTCGAAGAACACGATGCGGTGCCGCGCTTGCGCCGCGCCGCCCTCGGGCAGTTCGTCGCCTTCCTGATCGTGCTCGAAACGCCAGCTGAGGCCCTCGGCCGCCAGTACCCGCTGCAGAAATTCCAGGTCGCTTTCGCGGTACTGGGTCCAGATCGGCCGCACGGCCAGGGCCTGCGCCACGTCGAACGAATGGCGCACCTGCGGGTAATCGGCCAGCAGTTCGCCAATCAGGTCGCGCGCATCCTTGTCCTGAAAAATATAGCTGTCGCGCCGCAGTCCGAGCAGGGCCAGCGCCGGTTGCAGATGCAGCCGATAGCGCGCCAGGCCGCCGTCGGCGCCGAGCCAGGCGGCGTCGGTGCACAGGCCGTGCCAAGCGCGGCGGCTGCCATCCGGTTGCAGCAAGGTGATCGTCAGTTCTTCGCCGATGAAGTCGGCCAGATCCAGATCGGTCGACGTCGACAGTGCGTCGACGTCAAAACTGAACAGTTCATTGACCGCCTCGCGCCCCGTGAAGCGCTCGGCCACCAGTGCCTGCGGCAGGGTCGAATCCTGCGCTGAGGCGATTGTGATCAGGCGTGCGTGCTGGCTCAGTTTCACGCCAAACAGCGCATCGATCAGCGATGCGCCTGCCAGGTCGGACGGGGAGTTCACGGCAGCGTGATGGTCAGGTTGGCCTGCTTGGGCGCCAGTTTGACGACGTCGTTATAGGCGCTCAAGGTCGTCTCGGTGGTGCTGCCCAGCGTGCCGCGCAGGGCCAGGTAGCCTAGCGCGCAGATCAGCGCAAACACCGAGCACAGCACCCACAACGGCACGTCGTTGCGCAGCTTGTGGATGATCTGGTCGGGGCGCTCGGCGCGCGGCGCGAAGCCGCCCGTGCGGCCTTTCATGTGGGCGATTTCGTCGCCCAGTCGCGAGGTCAGGTAATTGAGCTTTTCTTCGCCCTCGATCATGTAGCGGCCCTGGAATCCCAGCAGCAGGCACATGTGGAATACCTCGAGCGCCTGCAGGTGCGCGCTGCCACGGGCGCGCAGGCCTTCGAGGCGGATGAAGAAGTTTTCGCCGGCCAGCTGGTCGCCGAACAGCACCAGTTGCAGCGGGCGCCGGGCCCAGTCGTCGCGGATCGAAAACGGTGAGCGCAGGATGATTTCATCGACCGCCGCGCAGAAAGCGTATTTGGCGTTGTCGATGTCGTCCGGCGTGGCGTTCTGCTTCTTGGCACCGCGCGTGAAATCGTCGAGGAACTGCGTCAGCTTGCTGCGAAAGTCCGCATCGGACTGTGGGCCATGGCCGTTCTTGAGCATGAACAGTGCGTAGAACCCGTCGTACATCAGGTCCATCAGCGTGTGTTCGGTGCCGGGGCCGGCGGCCACGCTGGGCGTGAACGAGGGCTGGCCGCCGGGGATAAGGGATGGTGCGCTGGTTGTCATAACGGGGTCTTCATGAGGTAACGGCGACGAGGTCGAGCTTCAGGTCGCGCAGTCCGGATGGGACATAGATCGAAATCGATTGCGCCTGCAGCATGCGGTCATACATCTGACCTTTTGCATCCAGGGCGAAGTAATAGGTGTCCGGGCGCACCGGCACGGCGGCCGGCACTTGCGGCGCATGCGCCAGGCGTACGCCGGGCATGGCCGAGAGGACGAATTTTTCCACGTCATCCGGCGCGCCGACCTTGAAGCGCAGCGGGACGATGTCCACCAGTTCCACGCCCGGCAGATCGGCCGAGACACCCAGATAAAAACTGGTCTGGGCGTCGATCTTGCCCGAGTCCAGCATCCCGTGGTGGTACGACGGCTTGACTTCGTTGAGGGCGATCGCGAAGTACTTCGACGAGATCACGGTATCGAGCAGTTCGCGGATGATCGCGTGCAGGCGCGCAAAGCCCGGGCCCGGGTTGACGTGCTCGTAGGGCGGCAGGTCGCTCAGCGACAGGCCTTTCGAGAACGTCATCAGGGCGCCGGCAAGGCTGAGCAGCGCCTCGTACAGGCGCTCCGGGTGCAGTGTCGGATGATGGAAGTAATGACTCAGCGACGCGTGCGCCGAGCTGGCCGTGTGCAGCAGCCAGAACGACGACATGTCGCCCGAGCGAAATTCAATGACGTTCTTGCTTGGCTCACGGTGATGGCCGTACAGCGCGTCGACCTTGGCCTGCAGCGCATCGAGCAGGCGGCGCAGCTGCAGGAACATCAGCGGCGCGCTGCGGATCGACAGGCTTGGCGGGATGAAGGTCGGATCCTGCTCGAAGCCGCCGGTGGACAGGCGGCGCAGGCGCAGCAGCGGGATGCTCACGTACGAGTCGCGCGGTTCGGCTTCCGAGATCAGGCGCAGCGATTTTTTCAGGTAGGCCAGTTGCGCGCTCGCGGCCTGCGTGTACAGGTCCGGCGTGTCGGCATTGTGCTGGGCGAAGCGCGCCGCGTTGCTGGGCTGGCCGTCGGGCGCGAAGTTGGCGCCAAAGTGTTTGAAGGCGGGCAGGGCGGCGTAGAAGGTCAGCTCCTGCTGGTTGCGCGGGATGGCGGCCAGGTCGATCTCGGGCGGCAGGTCGTCGTCACCCGGCGCCGCGTAAATTTCGCCGTCTGGGAAGAACACCGTCAGCTCCAGCAGGCGTAGCGTGTCGTTCTGCAGCGCGTCGCGGTCGACCTGCAAGCCATTTACACCCCAGCAGTACGGATGCAGTGCCCGCACGCTGTCGCGCAGGCGCGCCTCGTGGTAGCGATCCTGCTGCTGAAAGTGCTGGGGACGCAGAAAAAGTCCTTCGCCCCAAAGAAGTTTTCCAGAATTACTCATCGCACATCCTATAGACAAAACCAATGCTCGGTTACAACTGACAGGACAATAACATTGAATATCAGGAAATTGCTATTTCCACTTTGTACCGTGCTGCACCCCCTTTACCTACGGTGCATAACGGGTGTTCCGTTTCCTGTTGTGAGCGCCATTTCCATAATTTATGGTATTTTTTTGGAAATGACAGTAGAGCAATTGTTCGATACAACCTGCATTAACCCTTTTTTTTGAGGACCGCATGACATCATCCGTACGCCTTCGCCGCCTGTTGGGCAGCGCCCTTTGTGTCATGGCACTGGGTGCCTGCAGCACCGCGCCAGTCAAGCCAGTCAAGCCATCGCTGGCCGACGTGATGGGCAAGGCCGCTGCCGCCGATGCGGCTGGCCAGAAGGAAGCCGCCATCGCCTTGTGGCGCGAAGCCGCCACCGCATACCCGACTGACAAGACGCCATGGACCCGCATGGCGCAAACGCGCTACGACGCCGGCCGCTATGGCGAAGCCATCGTCAATGCCGAAGAAATCCTGGTGCGCGATCCCAACGACCAGGTCGCCAACAGCATCATCGCCGTCAGCGGGCTGCGCCTGTCGACGCGGGCGCTGGCTGACCTGAGCCGCCAGAACAATCTGTCCGGTTCGCTGCGCACCGAGTCGCAGGATCTGGCCAAGCTGCTGCGCGAAAGCCTGGGCGAGCAAGTGCTCGTGCCGCCTGCACCGCGTGCCCGCGCTGCCGCGCCGGCCACCCGCACACCGGCGCGCAAGGGCGCCAAGCCAACCACGGATACGAGTGCCAATCCGTTCGATGCATTGAAGTAATCCAGCTGTCGTCTCAAGCCATCGGCGCCGCCAACGCGCCGCCGTTCATGTGAAATGGGGAAGGTCATGTCAAAAAAAGAAAGTGTTCAGAAGCGCCTGCAAAAAGTGCGTCCACCACGGGTCCAGATGACGTACGACGTCGAGATCGGTGATGCGATCGAGAACAAGGAACTGCCGTTCGTGATGGGTGTCGTGGGTGACTTTGGCGGCCAGTCCGAGATCGAGCAGAAGCGCCTCAAGGAACGCAAGTTCGTCAACATCGACCGCGATAATTTCGATGAAGTCATGAAGGGTGTCGAGCCGCGCGCAGCCTACCGCGTGTCCGATGAACTGGGCGACGGCACGGGCCAGTTCTCGGTCGACCTCAAGTTCAAGTCGATGGCCGACTTCCGCCCGGAAGCCGTGGTCGAGCAAGTCGAGCCGCTGCGCAAACTGCTCGAAGCGCGCACCAAGCTGGCCGACCTGCGCAACAAGATGGCCGGCAACGACAAGCTGGAAGACATCCTCAGCGATGTGCTGAGCAGTACCGAAAAGCTCGCCGAACTGGGCCAGCAAACCCCTGCCAAGAAAGACTGAACCATGTCTCTCCAAACCTCGTCCCAGACCGCCGGCGCGGCCACCACCGAACTCGCGCTGCTCGACCAGATCGTCGAGCAGAGCAAGGTGGCCAAGTCCAGCACCGAGCATGCGCGCGCCAAGGACATCATTTCCGAGCTGGTGTCCCAGGTCATGGAAGGCACTGTCGTGGTGTCGAACAACCTGGCGGCCACCATCGATGCCCGTGTGGCCGAACTCGACGCGATGATTTCGCGCCAGCTCAGCGCCATCATGCACGCGCCCGAGTTCCAGAAGCTCGAAGGCAGCTGGACCGGCCTGAACTACCTGGTCAAGAACACGGCCACGGGCCAGAACCTCAAGATCAAAATGCTCAACGCGACCAAGAAAGAACTGGTCAAGGATTTCCAGAGTGCGCTTGAATTCGATCAGTCGACGATGTTCAAGAAGGTCTACGAAGAAGAATTCGGCACCTTCGGCGGCGCCCCGTTCGGTGCGCTGCTGGGCGATTATGAAATCACCCGCCAGCCCGAAGACATGTACTTCATCGAGCAGATGTCGCACGTGGCCGCTGCCTCGCATGCACCCTTCATCTCGTCGGCCTCGCCCGAGCTGTTTGGCCTGGAAACCTACAGCGACCTGGGTAAACCACGCGACCTGTCGAAGGTGTTCGACACCGTCGAATACGCCAAATGGAAATCGTTCCGTGAGTCGGAAGACGCACGCTACGTCGGCCTGACGCTGCCGCGCTTCCTGGGCCGCCTGCCGTTCCATCCGGCCGACGGCGCCACTGTCGAAGGCTTCAATTTTGTCGAGGACGTCGACGGTACCGACCACGAAAAGTACCTGTGGTGCAATGCCTCGTACGCGTTCGGTGCACGCCTGACGACGGCGTTCGAGGACTTCGGCTGGTGCGCGGCGATTCGCGGCGTCGAAGGCGGCGGCCTGGTCGAAGACCTGCCGACCCACACCTTCAAGACCGACGAAGGCGAAGTGGCCCTGAAGTGCCCGACCGAAATCGCCATCACCGACCGTCGCGAGAAAGAGCTCAGCGACCTGGGCTTCATCTCGCTCGTGCACTGCAAGAATACCGATTACGCGGCGTTCTTCGGCGCGCAGTCGGCGCAGAAAGCCAAGAAATACAACAGCGACGCGGCCAATGCCAATGCGGTGCTGTCGGCCCAGCTGCAATACATTTTTGCCGTCTCGCGCATCGCCCACTACATGAAGGCGATGATGCGCGACAAGATCGGCAGCTTTGCATCGGCTGCCAATGTCGAAGATTTTCTGAATCGCTGGCTGACCCAGTACGTCCTTCTGGACGACAACGCCAGCCAGGAACAGAAAGCGCAGTTTCCGCTGCGTGAAGCATCGGTGCAGGTATCCGAGGTACCCGGCCGTCCCGGCGTGTACCGCGCGGTGTCGTTCCTGCGCCCGCATTTCCAGCTCGATGAGCTGTCCGTGTCGCTCCGCCTGGTGGCGGAGCTGCCGCAATCGACCAAATCTTAATCACGAACATTCTGCGAAGGAACTAGCATGGCTATTGACGTATACCTGCAAATCGACGGCATCAAAGGCGAATCCACCGACACCTCCCACAAGGACTGGATCGAATGCCGTTCCGTTCAGTGGGAAGTGCTGCAGCCGAAATCGGCGACCGCATCGACCGGCGGCGGCCACACGGCCGAGCGCACCGAGCACAAGGACATCGTGATCGCCAAACTGGCCGATCTGGCGACCCCGCTGCTGCTGCAAAATTGCTCGTCGGGCAAAACGATCCCGAAAGCAAAGATCGAATTCCTGCGCGCCGATGGCCAGGGCGAGCGCATCAAGTATTTCGAGATCGAACTCGAGAACGTCCTGATCAGCAATGTCTCGCCACGCGTTGAAGCCGGCGACATCCTGTCGGAAAACCTGTCGCTGAAATACTCGAAAGTAAAGTGGAAGTACACCCAGCAAAAAGTGGGCGGCGGTTCGGGCGGCAATACCTCGGGCGGTTGGGATCTGTCGGCCAACAAAACGGCTTGATGATCCGGTAGTGCACTTTCGGCGCACCCGCGCGGCAGGCTTGCCGCCCGGGTGCGCCGTGCAGTTGATGTCGTCGTCATACCCACGCTATCCAGGAGCCACATGAAGGGTTTTTCGCCGGGACTGTTTGACCGCTTGATGGAAGGCAGCACGCGCAGCGCACCGCAGGGCGCGCCGTCAGCCGTCACCCGCCTGTCGATCGAGGAACTGAAGGACAGCGTTGCCCGCGACCTGGAAGCACTATTGAATACCCGCGCTGCCATCGGCGACGACCGCATCCGCGCCTTTCCGGAATGCGCGCGCTCGATCCTCACCTATGGGCTGAAGGATTTTGCCGGCCTGAGCCTGTCGAGTAGCGACGATCGCGCCTACATCTGCACCTGTATCGAAAAGACGATCGGCCGCCACGAACCGCGGCTGCGCAATGTGCGCGCCGCGCTGGTGGTGCAGGAGGGCGCAATCAATCGCCTCAATTTCGCCATTACGGCGCTGCTCGTGCTGCATGCCGAGCAGGAACCGGTCAATTTCGACGCCGTACTGCAGCCATCGAGCCTGCATTACACGATCAGCAAGGCGCGCCGCCTGGCGCAAGGAACCTGAAGTGGAAGAACTATTACCGTACTACGAACGCGAGCTGGGATTCCTGCGCCGCTATTCGCGTGAATTCTCCGAGCGCTATCCGAAGATCGCCGGGAACCTGCTGATGGGCGGCGAGGTCTGCGAAGACCCGCATATCGAGCGCATGATCCAGTCGTTCGCACTGCTCAATTCGCGCGTGGCCAAACGCCTCGATGACGATTATCCCGAACTGACCGAAGCACTGTTTGAAGTGCTCTATCCGCACTACCTGCGGCCGTTTCCATCGTGCTCGATCGCGCGCATGGATTACAGTGCGAGCGCCGCGCAGCTCACTACCGCCAGCACGATGGCGCGCGGCACCGAGCTCGATACCCGCGCCGTCAAGGGCGTGGCCTGTACCTTCCGCACGGCCTATCCCGTCACCATCGCACCGCTGGCACTGAGCCACGCGGCATTCCATCCGATTCTCGACGCGCCGGAAGCCGTGATGCTGCCGCCTGGCGTGAGCGCGAGCATCGCCATCGGCATCGAGACCACGGCGGCCCAGGTGACATTGGGCCAGTTGGGCGTGGGCGCACTGCGCGTGTTCATCGATGGCGAGCCATCGTTCTGCGCCGCGCTGCGCGACACGCTGTTCATGCGCACCGTGAAAGCCTGGGTCGAGCCGGATGGCAGCGGGCGCTGGACGCCGCTTGGCGCGATCCCGTTGGCACCAGCCGGTTTTCGCGAAGACGAATCGCTGATCCCGTTCTCGGCGCGCTCGCATCCGGCTTACCGCCTGCTGACCGAGTACTTCTGCTTTCCTGAGAAATTCAATTTTTTTGATATCGACCTGGCCGCCATCGTGGCGGCGCTGCCGGCCGGCTGCAAGCGCTTCACGCTGCATCTGGGTCTGTCGGGCCTGCGCACCGATTCGAACACGGCCCGCATGCTGGGCACGATGTCGACGAATAACCTGCTGCTTGGCTGCACGCCGGTCGTGAACCTGTTCCGCCAGCGCGGCGAACCGATTCGCCTGACGCACGCGAGCGCCAGCTACCCGGTGCTACCCGAAGCGCGCCGCGCGTATGCGTACGAGGTGCAATCGATCGACTCGGTCAAGCTCGTGCGCCAGACGCCGCAGGGCGAGTCGGTCACCGAGTTCCGCCCGTTCTACTCGCTGCGCCACGGCGAATCGCCGAGCAAGCATGGCCACTACTGGGTCATGCGGCGCGACGAACTGGTGGCTCTGAAAAGCCCCGGCTACGAAACCGAGATTTCCATTGTCGACATCGACTTCGATCCGGCCGCCATCGAGACCGACACGCTGAGCCTGGAGCTGACCTGCACCAACCGCGACATCCCGGCGTCACTCAGCTACGGGCTGCCGGGCGGCGACCTGTTCCTGGAGGGCGGATCGAGCGTGCGCAGCATCGCGTTCCTGCGGCGGCCAACGCCGGCGCAGCGCTTCGAGCGCGGGCGCGGCGCCCACTGGCGCCTGGTGTCGCACCTGGCCTTGAACCACCTGTCGCTGGCCGGCGCTGGCGTCGACGCGTTTCGCGAAATGCTGACGCTGTACGACTTGCCGCGCTCGGCGATCTCGCAGCGCCAGATCCGCGGCATCGCTGCCATCGATTCAAAAGCCGCCAACGCCTGGTTGCCGGGTAATCCGTTCGCCAGCCTGGTGCGCGGGATAGAAGTGCGCCTGACGATCGACGAAGAAGCCTTCATTGGCAGCGGCATTCACGCGTTTGCCCACGTCATCGAATGCTTCTTCGGCCTGTATGTGCACGCCAACAGCTTCGTGCAGCTGGCGATCGTTTCCAAGAAAACCGGAGAAGAGATTTGGCGATGCGCACCCCGCAGCGGCGATTTGAACCTAGTGTAATCGAGCGCCTGTTCGATCAACCGTACCGCTTCCAGTTCTTCCAGGCGGTGCGGATGCTCGAGCTTTGGCTCAAGAAGAATGGCCTGCCGCGTGAAGGCGCGGTGGCCAGCTTTTTGCGCTTTCAGAATTCACTGTCGCTCAACTTCCCGGCCAGCCAGCTCGAGGCGATGGACACTGAGCCGCGCGCGCTGGCCAGGGACAGCGCTGCGCTGGGCGAAGCGCTCCAGCGCGGCGAGCTGAAATACATTCGCATCACGCCCGCCTTCATGGGCTTTCTTGGTACCGCTGGCGCCTTGCCCGCCCACTACACCGAACGCATTGCGGCGCACGCGCTGTACGAACGCGACGACGGCCCGCGGGCTTTTCTCGATACCTTCTCTAACCGTACGCTGGCGCTGTTCTACGAAGCCTGGCGCAAGTACCGGCTCGAGCTGCAGTACGAAATCGACGGCAAGGACCGCTTCCTGCCGCTGCTGCTGTCGATGGCCGGCCTGGGCAACCACGCGCTGCGCCATCGCCTGTCCGATGGCGGCGAGGGCGTGCTGGACGAATCGGTCGGCTACTTTGCCGCCGCGATGCGCCACCGGCCTGCGTCGGCGGCCATGATCGGCAAGGTCTTGAGCGATTACTTCGGCGAGCCGATCAACGTCACGCAATTCATCGGCGCCTGGTACGACGTGCCGCCCACGCAGCAAACGACGCTGGGCGGCACCAATGCGCAGCTGGGCATGAGCGCATTGGTCGGCGGGCGCGTCTGGCAGCGCGACCTGCGCATGCGCCTGACGGTCGGCCCGCTCGACCGTGCCGGCTTCGATGCCTTCTTGCCCGGCGGCCTGGCCGCGCGCGCGCTGGCAAAGATGCTCACCATGTTCACCGGCCTGACGCTGGAGTACGAAGTGCACATCGTACTGCGCGCGCCGGACGTCGATGGCGTCACGCTCAGCGAAGAACGCCATGGCGGGCGCCTGGGCTGGGACAGTTTTCTCTGCACTGCGCCGGAAACGCGCGACCGCGACGACCTGCGCTACGAACTGGCAACCGTCTAGACACACACCGATTCATTCACCCTCAACCACACCATCACATTACAGAAGGACTCGCGCGCAATGAGCATCAACCTGAAGACGCTGATCGGCAAGCTCAATGACACCAGCCGCACTGCCGCCACACGCGCCGCCAGCATCTGCGTGGGCCTTGGCCAGTTCGAGGTGGACCTCGAACACGTGTTCCTGGCGCTGCTGGAGCAGCCGCGCAGCGATTTAGCCGTCATCGCGCGCAAGAGCGGCATCAGCCTGCCGATGCTGGAGGCCGACCTGCACGCCGAAGTCGCGCGCCTGAAAACCGGTAACACGCGCACGCCGGTCTTTTCGGCGCGCTTGCCGAAGCTGTTCGAGAATGCCTGGCTGATTGCCTCGCTCGACGTGCGCGCTGGCCGCGAGAGCAGCATCCGCAGCGGCCACCTGCTGCAGGCGCTGCTGACCGACAGCGAACTGGCGCAGCTGGCATACCGCAGCTCGGCGCTGTTCAACAAATTCAACGTCGATGAACTCAAGCACAAATTCGATGCGGTGACCGAGGGCTCTCAGGAGGCGATGGGCCCGGCGGCGGATGGCGAAGAGGATGCCGCCCCAGGCGCGGACCCGGTCGGCGAACTCGAAGGCCAGGGCGCTGGCAAGACGCCGGCGCTGGACCAGTTCACGACCAACCTGACCGCGCGCGCACGTGACGGCAAGGTCGATCCGGTGATCGGCCGCGACATGGAAATCCGCCAGGCAGTCGACATCCTGATGCGCCGTCGCCAGAACAACCCGATCCTCACGGGCGAAGCGGGCGTCGGTAAAACCGCCGTCGTCGAAGGCCTGGCACTGCGCATCGTCGAAGGCGATGTGCCCGATGTGCTCAAGGGCGTCGAGATCCACACGCTCGACATGGGCCTGCTGCAGGCCGGGGCCAGCGTGAAGGGCGAGTTCGAGAACCGCCTCAAGAACGTGATCGACGAAGTCAAAAAGAGCCCGCACGCGATCATCCTGTTCATCGATGAAGCGCACACGATGATCGGCGCCGGTGGTACGGCCGGCCAGAACGATGCCGCCAATCTGCTCAAGCCGGCGCTGGCACGGGGCGAACTGCGCACGATCGCCGCCACCACCTGGGGTGAATACAAGAAGTATTTTGAAAAAGACCCGGCACTGGCGCGGCGCTTCCAGGTGATCAAGGTGGAAGAGCCGAGCGAGGAACTGGCCTGCGCCATGCTGCGCGCAATGGCGCCGCTGATGGAAAAGCACTTCAATGTGCGCGTCTATGACGAGGCGATTACCGAAGCAGTACGCCTGTCGCACCGCTACATCAGCGGGCGCCAGCTGCCCGACAAGGCGATCAGCGTGCTCGATACCGCCTGCGCCAAGGTGGCGCTGGGCCAGAACGCCACGCCCGCGCTGCTCGATAACCTGGCCAAGCGCCTGGACCGGATCGATGCCGAGATCGCGTCGCTGGCACGCGAAGAAAGCGGCGGCGCCAGTCATACCGCCCGCCTGGCCGAATTGCGCGCAGCGCGCGGCGCGGCCAGCGACGAATACGGCACGCTGGCAGCGCGCTGGGAGATCGAAAAAGGGCTGACTGAGAAAATTCAGGCCGCCCGCGGTGAACTGGAAGCAGGCGCCAAAGAGGGCAGCAAACCGGGCGGCAAACCGGGCGACGCCGCCGGCGTACAGGCACTGATGACCGAGCTGCGCGCGCTGCAGGGCGAGACGCCGATGGTACCGGTGCAGGTCGACGGCCATGTGGTGGCCGAGATCGTCGCTGGCTGGACCGGTATCCCGCTTGGCAAGATGGTCAAGGATGAAATCAAGACGGTCCTGAAATTGAAGGACCTGCTGGAAGAACGGGTGCTGGGCCAGTCACATGCAATCGAAGCCGTGGCGCAGCGCGTGCGCACGTCGCGCGCCAACCTGGATGATCCGGACAAGCCGAAGGGCGTGTTCCTGTTCGTCGGCCCGTCCGGCATCGGCAAGACCGAGACGGCGCTGGCGCTGGCCGACGTTCTGTATGGCGGCGAGCGCAAGCTGGTCACGATCAATATGAGCGAGTACCAGGAAGCGCACAGCGTGTCGGGCCTGAAAGGCTCGCCGCCAGGCTACGTGGGGTATGGCGAAGGCGGCGTGCTGACCGAAGCGGTGCGGCGCAACCCGTACAGCGTCGTGCTGCTCGACGAAGTCGAGAAGGCCCACCCGGACGTGCTCGAACTGTTCTTCCAGGTGTTCGACAAGGGGGTAATGGACGACGCCGAGGGCCGCGAAATCGACTTCCGCAACACGATCATCATCCTGACCTCGAACGTGGCGTCGAGCACGATGATGGCCGCGTGCCTGAACAAGACGGTGGAAGAGCTACCGAGCCCCGAAGCGCTGGAACAGCAGATCCGCCCGCAACTGATGAAGGCCTTCAAGCCCGCTTTCCTGGGGCGCTTGAAGGTGGTGCCGTACTACCCGATCCCCGACGACGTCCTGGTGCGCATCATCGAGCTGAAACTGGCCAAGATCGCGCGCCGCATCGCCGTCAATCACAAGGCCGAGCTGACCTGGGATGCGGCGCTGGTCGAAGCCGTGCTGGCACGCTGCACCGAAGTCGATTCGGGCGCGCGCAACGTCGACAATATCCTGAACGGCAGCCTGCTGCCGGAGGTTGCCGAATCGGTCCTGGCCAATATGGCCGAGGGCAAGACGATCTCGAAGATCAAGGTGGGCGCGGACAAGAAGGGGCAGTTCAAGTACAGCGTGAAGTAACGAAGTAAGCAAGCTAGTAAGCAAGTAAGCAAGTAAGCAAGTAAGCGGGCCGGCGTGAAAGCCGGCCCGACTTGATCCGGATCGGAATTTCCATGACGGTGGCTTCATGACGAATGCTTTCAACCCCTCACAGGCGGCGCAATGGTGATCTGGTTCTATCTGGTATGCGCCGCATCTTCGTCGATGACTATTTTGTTCTTCACTGTGGGCTTGAGTTGGAAAGACTTGATGACGTTTGCCAAGCGTATGACGCAAGTTGCGACGGCACCCTGCATGGAATCGCCTGACGACATCATTCTTGCAACATCTACGAGGGCAGCGCCGAGAGAAAGACGCCTCGAGCTGCCAATGGGCATCTACGATTATTGACCTTTGGCGAACGCCACGCATGTATCTATTTGCGCACTACACTGCAGCCGATGTGATCGACCTCGACGATTTGACAGGCAACTGGGCGCCAATCCTTGACGACGACGATGAGCCGCTCATGGTCGGCCAAATGTCCATGTTGCAGCGCGCCGACTTTTCCGTGCGTGGCAGCTACACCGTCGAACATGAAAAACGGTGTTTTTTTTATTGGACGGATGACAATGAACTGGTATTCAGGACGCCCGACGAGCGGCGTTTTGGGCTGTTCCGGCGCGAGAACGACGGCAAGCTCGTCGAACTCATACCGGGTATCTCGGTCGATTTACAGCCCGCGCTAGTCAATGGCTGCCACGCGCTGCCAACCATGAGTATCTTCACACTGACAGGCGCCGACGGGGCAACACTGTTCGCAATCACCTACGACTCGGCGCGTTATCTGCAGGCGTACCAAAGCAATGTTACCTTCACACCCGACGAAGATTTGAGCGACTGGGATTTCTTCGTTGCGGTCAAGCGCGTCGTGGACGAATTGACCGGCATTGCGCGGTTGATCCCGACAGAACCCATCCCATAGGCCGGTAAAACCCGACCCTGCTCAATCGTTACGCGGCTGCACCCCCAGCAACTCCTCGATATGCGCCATGGTCGCGCTATCCTTGACCACGGACTTGAGCCAGTCGTGCAGATTCTGCTCGCCCGCATCGGCCGCTTTGTCCGCGTAGTACGACACCGGGCTGTGTGGCTCTGTGTGCCGGAAGAACTGCGCCACCGCGCGTAGTTGCGCCAGCGCCTGCGCGCGGGTCTGGATCGGTCCGGGCGGCCCAGCCGGCGCCACTGGCATGGCGATGCCGGCTGCATGGACCGCAGCGCCAACCGGCGCATCCGCCAACGCCGCAGCATCTGCGTCGCCCGGCACCGGTGCAGCAGCCCCGCCAGCTGCCGGCACCATCCGCTGCAGATCGACCACGGCATTGCGCGCCGCCGAAAACCCGGGGCTATCCGGGCCCAGCCGCTCATCGGCCACGGCTTCCAGTTCCGTCAATGCATCCAGACACAGTTGAATATCCGCGTTAAACGCTGTTACGAACGCCGCCGAGTTGTTGCGCCGCGCCGCTTCCAGGTCGGCCAGCTTGGGTCCGGTCACCGCGCCGCCATTGCTGGCCGCCGCGGCCGCTTTGCGCGCCGTCTCGAAGTCGATCGTCGAATAACTGCCTTGCCGGCCATCGGTCACCGGCACTTCGCGCAGTAGTGCCGGCATGCGTGCCAGGATCCAGCTCAGGTTGCCGATGCGCTGGTCATGGTCATCGCCATCCGATTCCGGATACAGGCCCACGTCCCAGTAGTCCTGGCACAGGCCAGCCAGTGTGCGCAGCGATTCACCCAGGCCACGCAAGCCATCGGTCTTGACGGCCGCCTCGGCCAGCCAGACTGCCAGGCGCAAGTCCTTGCTCGTGTCCTTCAAGAGGGTAGAGCAGCGGCGCACCACGAATGGCCAGTCGGCCTCCTTCAGGTCGGTGATCCACTCGCCCTGGGCGAGCGACGGGTCGTCGAAGCGGCGCGCCTGCGAGATGGCGTCGAGCTCCGGCGAGAAGGACAAGTCTTCGCCGCTGGGCGATTCGGGGCTGATCGGTTCGAGTAGTTGTTCTGCTGTAAACGTCATGGGTGACCCTGTCAATTATTGCGCGATACGAAATTCGATGCGGCGGTTGCGCGCGCGTCCATCGGGCGTCGCGTTGTTGGCCACTGGCCGGTCCGAGCCCTGGCCCAGCGTCGTGAACATGTCGGCGGCCATGCCTTTGCCGGTGAAGTAGGTCTTGACCGCGTCGGCGCGCGCCTGGCTCAGGCTCTGGTTCGCTGCCTTCAGGCCCTGGTTGTCGGTGTGGCCGATGATCTCGATCTTGCGGCCCTGCAGCTTCTGGATGGCGACGGCCATCTGATCCAGAATTGCCTGACCGGCCGGGGTCAGGGTGGCCTTGCCGCTGTCGAATTCAACGATGCGATTGGCCAGCGCGCCGTCGAGGATGTTCTGTTCGGCCGCCGCCACGCGCAGGCCGTTGTTGACGACATAGGTCGGGTTCAGGCTGGTGGCGAAGTCGCTGGCGATGCGCTGGCGCTGCGCCTCGTTGGCCACTTCGCCGCGCACGCTTACCGTGCTGCCGTCGATCTTGAGCTGGCCGCGCGTGATCTGCTTGAGTTGCGGCGTGATCAGCTTTTGCACGTAGCTGTTCCAGTTGGCCGGCTGCGCCACCTGGCCGACGGCGATCTGGTCGACGACCTTGTCGGCGCCATACACTTCGTACAGGCGCGCCAGGACGGCGGCCTTGGTCGATTCATCCGGCACGGTGCCGCTGGCCAGCACCTGGCCGGGCTGTGGCGTGACGCCTGCGGGCACCGCCGTCTGGGCCGAAGCCGGGTTCAGGAGGGCAGTGCCAAGGACGAACAGGAGGGACGTTACAACACGCATGGTCAGGTTCCGATAAAGGCGGCGTGCAGCGATTCGCCGGCCGATTTGAGTGAGAGGGCGCGTTGCGCCAGATAAGTCGAGACCTTCTTGATCGCGTAGTCGGCGCCGACCTGGTCTTCGACCCAGTCGAGCTGGTCGAAGCCGATGTGGTGTTCCAGGCCGACCTGTGGATCCATGATGGCTTGCAGTGTCTGCGCCGACGCGCCGGAAAATCCCAGCACCAGCACCGGCCGCTCGTCCTGGCGCGTGACGAACACCGACAGTTCGAAGTCGGCGCGCAGCAGGAACGGCGTGATCAGGTGCATCCAGAACGCCGCCACCTGCTGGCGCTGCAGCGCTTCCACGGGCAGCGGCAATACCAGGCTTTTCTCGAGGCGGCTCGAGCTGGTGGCCATCACCGGTTGCAGCAGCAGGCCAAGCGCCAGCAGGATCTGGCGCGTCGAGACGTGAAAGCCGGCGCGCCCCAGCATCGTGTCGAGCGAGCCGACCGTCTGCTGTTCCAGAAAAGCGTTCAGTTCGGCGGTACTGGCAGCGCTGTCCGGATCGAAATCGACCGTGGTCGTCGCGGCGGTCTGCAGCGCCGGTGCCGGTTCCTGGGCGCGCATCACGTCGGCACTGATCGTTTCGACAGCCGTGCCAGCATCAGGGGGCTGTTGGCCACGAAGGTGGCCGGCGTGGTGATCGCCATGGTGCTCATCAACAGAAACGGAAAGCGCCGGCCCGACTGGTCGGTACTGGCCACCAGATGGCCGGCCACCGCGCGCCCACGCCGGGGGCCGATGAAGGCAAAGTTGATCGGCGCGAGCGCATCGTAGTTGCGCTTCCAGCGCGCGTCGGCGCTGAGCAGGTCGATCGCCTGCGCCAGCCAGGCGTCGAGCATGCTGCTCAGCGCCGCATTCTCGCTCGCCTTGACGAAGTCGGCCCGGGTCGGGATCTTCCCGAAATACCCGACCGGAATCGCGACCGGACGACTCATGGCTTGCTCCCGCCCGCTGCCGCTCCCGCTACTGCACCGGTGACCGGCGCGCCAACTGGTGCGGCGGCGCTCGTCGGGGCGAGCGGCGCCGAGACCGCGATCGTGTCCGGCAGGCGCATGCGGCGGAAGCCCGCTGCCGCACCAGGTGCTGGCGCTGCCGCCTGGGTGGTGGCGACGATTTTCAGGTTGGCGCGCACAATGACGCCACTGTTTTCCCAGCTCAGCTCGAACACGCCGTTGTCGCGCCGCTGGCGCTTGGCGGCATCGATCATTTTCTTCAGACCGAAGTGGCCCGGCTCGTTCAGCAGCACGACGGTGCGGCCTTCGGGCGTCATGGCCGTGATGCGCGAGCCCGGCACGCCGCGCGGGTTCGGCCACACCATCTGCACGAACGGTTGCGGCTGGCCGCGCCAGCGCAGCGACTGGCCGTCGATTTCGACCGTGAACTCGGTCGCGCCTGCTGCGCCCAGCGCCTGGACTTCAAAGCGCGTCTGGGCTTCGCCGGCGCCGGCACTGGCAGCCACGCCGCCGGCCGACAGCGGAGCGATCCAGCTCGGGAAGCTGCTCACCACGCCCGGTGCCAGGTTGATGCCCATATTGGCCCAGGTCTTGGCGCTGATCACGTCGCCACGGCGCACGACGAGCGGGCCGATGGTGGTGTTGAAGTACTTGGCGATCGACCCTTCCGGACCGAATACCTGGCCGATTTCAGCATCGCTGGCTTCCACGGCCGCATTCTGCGCGAACGGGTATTTCACGGCCAGCGTGCGGTTGAACGGCTCGAGTACCTGCGCAGCCCAGACCTTGTTGATCTCGGCCTCGGTCGGGCGCACGATCACGGCGAAGGTCTGCATCAGCGGACGCACCAGCAGCGGCCGGATGGCGCTTTTCTGGGCGTCCGTCATCCCGATCAGCATCTGCTCATCGACATACTTCAAGGCTTCGGCCAGTTCGGAACCGGAACCATCGAGCGTCTGCTGCATGAACTGCTTGGCGCCGGGGCCGGTGTCGCCCTGGTTCTTGATCTGGTTGAAGCGCGCGCGCAGCTTGGACAGCATGTCCATATAGCCCTTCATCAGCGTCGCGCCGTTATCCTTGCTGACCACCAGGCGGGCCACGCCCGAGAATTCGCGGCCGACCGGACCCATCGGGATGGGGGCGGCGTCCGGCTTGCTGCTCGTGTCCAGATTCACGTTGATCGCCGACGGCTTCTGGCGCAGGATCGTTTCCTTGAACCAGCCCATGGCGCCGCGCTGGGCGCGTTGCAGGCCGGCGTCGATCAGCGACGGGTTGTCCCACGAGGTTTCGGCGTACACCGTCTTGATCAGTTTATCGATCGGCGAGGATTCCGGATCGCCCAGACGGTTCATGGCCGTCGCAGCCTGGTCAAAGCCATTGAGTTCGCGAATGCTCACGCCCTGGATGAACTTCTGCCACTGCTGCGCATACTCGTTCTTGTACAACGCGAGCAGGGCTTTCTGGATCTGCTCCGGGCTGCCTTCGAGTGTCAGGTCGTCCTTGGCGGCCGTCTTGAGCACCCAGTCGGTGCTTTGCAGTTCGCGGTTGGCGGCGTCACGGAACGCGCCCTGGATGTAGTTGTCCCAGGCGTCGCGGGTGAAGGTGCCGGGAATCGCATAGCTGCCGACGACCAGTTCCTTGTCGCCGTCGCCGACCACGCGCGCCACCGTCATCGACGGGAAACGGGTCGCGGCGCGCGCCTTGACGTCGGCATACACGCGCTCGCGCGCCGGCATGCCGCGTACCACGCGGCGCAGGTTGTCGCGGGTCTGGTCGACCAGCGCGAGCTTGCCTTCGATGGTCGGCCAGGCCGGGTCGTTCAGCTGGCTCAGGTAGAACGAAATCATGCGTTCGGCGCTGCGGATCATCTGCTCGCGCGTCATCGTGCCACGGTTGCTGTCGAGCCAGACGCGCCAGAAGCGGGTCAGCTGGTCATTCAGGTGGCTGGCTTCGGCGCGCGATTTGTCGCTCAGCATCAGGTAAGTTTTCAATGCGTTGTAGGCATCTTCGACGTTGGCCGGATTGGCATCCTTGAACTGCAGCGCGCCGAAGTTGACGGCAGCGGCGGGGGCCAAGGGCGAACCTGGCAGCGCGGCAGGCAGGGCGCTGGGGGCTGCGCCCGTACCAGCTGCGGAGCCGGTCGCTGCAGCTGGCGCAATACCGCCCACGGCGCCGGACTGCGGCGGCGCCGACATCGGCTGCAACTGCGCCGCGCCGCTGTTGACTTCACCCAGGAAGGCTTCGAGCGACTGGCCCACCGGTTTGAGCATCACTTCCTTCATGCCCGCGAAGTATTCCTGGCGCAGCTTCTGCTCGAGAATCTCGCCCTGATACAAGCCGAGGCTGAGCGCCAGCGGGCGCTGGTCGCGGTAGGCGTCGAGCTGCTCGATGCGGTCCTGCAGGATTTCCAGCGCCTCGAAACGCGACGCCAGATCGAGCCGTTTCTCCTGCACTTTAATGGCCTGGTCCAGGTCGGCCTGGACATTGGCCACCAGCTGGCGGTTGGCCAGGTACGACCACGACCAGCCGCCCAGCGCCAGGCCGGACAGTGCGACCACGGCAAAGAACGTCACATAGCGCGCACGGGTCTTGGCCGGGCTGGCGTACTGTGCCACCAGGTCCTTGTCGGCGAAGATCACCTTGCGGAACAGGTTGAGCAGGAAGTAACCGTGCTGTTCCTGCACGTCGGAGCGCGTCGCCGGCATCATCTGCAGGTCGAAGCGATGCGCGACGCGCTCGGATGACGCGGACACGGTTTCGCCTTCCTGCACGGCGCTGGTGAAGTAAAAGCCGCGGAATACAGGTTTGAACTGGAACGGGTTTTCTTCGAACAGCGTGGCGATGAAGGTGCGCAGCGGGCCCTTGATCGAGCTGAACTCGAGCGGGAACGTGAACACGCCCGGTGGCATCTGCTCGCGCCATTGCAGGGCCATATTGGCCATGCTCAGCTCTTTCAGGCCGTCATACAATTCGTCGAAGCGGGCATCGAACTGTTCCAGCACATCGGCTTTCGAGCTCGTCTGGCTGTAGGGCAGGGTGGCGCCCCAGACCTTGTCGCGGTCGCCCCGTTCGGCGTCCTGGAAGAATTCGTTAAAGCCCGTGATCAGGTCGGCCTTGGTGAACATCACGTAGACCGGCGCATGCACTTCGAGGCGCTCGGTCAGTTCCTGCACACGCTGGCGCAGGTTCTTGGCCAGGTTGATCGCGAACTCGGGCCGGTTGCCGGTCAGTTCGGCGATGCTGACGGCGATGATGATGCCGTTGATCGGCGCGCGCTTGCGGTATTTTTTCAGCAGGTCGAGAAAGCCCATCCACTCGCCACGGTCTTCTTCGTTGACCGAGTAGCGCCCGGCCGTGTCGAGCAGGATGCCGTCGGTCGTGAAGAACCAGTCGCAGTTACGGGTGCCGCCCACGCCCTGCACGATCTTGCTGTCGGCGAACGGGAACTGCAGGCCCGAGCTGGCAATCGCCGTGCTCTTGCCGGCCGCCGGGTTGCCGATCACCATATACCAGGGCAGCTCGTACAGGGCCGCATCGCCCGACAGCTGACCCAGCTTCGAGGTCTTGATCGTGCCGATCGCCTCGACCATGCGCTGGCGGATCGCTTCGTTTTCTTCGCGTTGCGCCGCACTGGCCACTGGCGCGGCCGCCTGCTGTTCGAGCATGCCACCGAAGGCCGCGCCGGAGCGCAGGCGCATCTGGCGCTTGTAGAACCAGACGGCGCCGTACAGCAGCAGCGCAGCGAGCAGCACGGCGCCGACCCAGACGTACGAAACGTCGAACACGGCGGCGGCGATCAACAGCGCCAGGGCGAAGGCGGCGAAGCCGATGGCGGCCAGGCTGAAGCGAGCGGTAAGGGAATGCCAGAATCGTTGCATCATAGAATGGGCGCGACGGACGTCAGTTGAAGGGAAAGGAAAAATTGGTTCATGCGGCGAGTGCGGCAGGTTGCGGCGACAGTTGCGGCGCTGGTTGCGGCCCCAGCAGCGCAACGCTGCGCTGGACCGGGTCGAGGTTGCTGACGCACAGCGCGGCGCCGGCGCCGCTGCGCACGTGCTGCTGGGCCAGCACCAGCGCCGCAAGCAGCGTGGCGTCGCCGGCATCGCCGCACGCACCCGCCACGGTCACGACCTGGCTGGCCGGATCGAGGTCGGGCAGCAGGTTGGTTGCCATACCGAGGGTTTCGCCGACGCGGCTGGCGCGGGCGTCGCTGTCGGCGCTGACTAGCGTGACGCTGCTCGCAGCAAGGCCGGCGCTGGCCAGCAGGTCGGTCGCCTGCTGCGTGATCAGGGTGCTGTCGATGCGGCCACGGCCGTCAGCCGAGCTGGCGCGCGCGCCACTGGCGGCCGGGTACAGCAGCGCCGCGTCGGGCGCGTCGAACAGGGCGCCCTGGGCGCGGTCGGCCAGCAGCAGGCCGGCTGCGCCTTCGCCGGGCACACGACCGTCCGGGTGGCGGCTGTCGAGCAGGATGAATTGATCGGCCCAGGCCTGCACGCTCCCTTCGCCGATGCGCGACCCGCAGGCCAGCAGCATGCACAGGAACGGTTGTTCGGCCTGCTGCGCGCGTTTGGACAGCGAGTCCACCAGCGCGAGCGGCCCCGCTGCGACGTTTGCGCCTTCAGCGGCCAGCACGGTTGCCACGTGGGCTTGCGGCCAGCCATACAGTTCGATGATGTTGCGCAGCCAATCGGCGGCGACGGCGCGTTGTGGTGGATTCCATTCGGCGGGCAGGAGCAGCACCAGTTGCAGTGTGGGCAGGGGTGGTGTCGCCTTGCCGGCCTGAAGCGCATCGAGATAAGCCGGCAGCGCCGGGTGCGGCCCGAGCCCAAACGCCAGTTCGCTAGCGACAACGCTGCCCAGGGCCAGCGCACGCCACTGTTCGTCGTCCAGCACATGGTCGGGATGGTGCGGTTGCAGCCACTCATCCATGGTTTCCTGCTGCGCCAGGCTATCGACGCTGGCCACGCGGCCACTGAGGATCGGGTAGCCACGGTCGTCCAGCAGCGACGGATCGAGCTGCAGATTGGCCTGGCGCGACCGTAACGCCTCGCTCAGCGAGTCGACGTTGTCGCCGTGCGGCATGTTCAGTGCACCAGCCAGGACCACCAGCGCGGTCGGCTGCGCGGGGTCGGGTGCAGGCACTGCCGCAACCGGCGACGCCGTCGCGGCGGCCACGGCAGCGGCAGCAGCCGAACGCGCACTGACAGCAGAGATGATCTTGCGGCCAGCCCACAGCACGAGCAGCAGAAACAGCGGCATCAGCACCAGCCAGATGACGATATCCCCGGTGTCCGGCATGCGAGTGGTGGAGCGCCAGTACCACAGGGCGCCGAGCCAGCAGGCGCTGAATGCAGCGGCAACGATCAGGGTTCGGCTCAGCCAGGGACGCATCGGTTCTGCCTTTGCAAGTAATAAGGTGGCATGGTCAGACCTGGTCCACGGTGCTTTGCTGGCTGGCGATCAGCGTCGCACCGCAGCTGGTCAGGTCGCCGTGGCGGGCCACTGGCTTGCCATCGACGATCATGGTCGGATCACCGCTGACGATCACGCATGGGGTGCTGCCGTGCAGCGGACAGACGACGGTATCGCCGACGCGCGCGATGGGCACGCCACCGCTGTCGCTGACCATCGATGCGGTCGCCACGACCCCGCCATGCGAGGTCTTGTCGCCCAAACGAATTACGGGACCTGCCATCACGTCTCCCTAAGACTTTCGTTTCATCACGCCGGGCACCCGCAACTCGGTGTGCCCGAAATCCATCATCTTCCAGCGGCCGCCCCAGGTAAGGCCAACCGACTCGGCCACCTGGCCGTACAACTCGTAGCCACGCATGGCCCACGGATCCTTTTCGGTGATCACCAGCTTGCCGTCGCGCAGAAAGGCGCAGTCGGCGGCCAGGCCATGCTGGTGCCAGCTTTGCCAGGCGCCGGCATTGGTGACACTGGTGCCCATCGACGCCAGTGCATTCTGGCGCTCGGGGCTGCGATAGCCTTCGAGGATCGCCATGTCGTACCCGTGCTGCTCCTTCATGATCTTGAACACCAGCAGCAAGCGCTGCGTGAATTCGGGGTCCAGCAATGCCCAGTTGCGGCTGGCCGTGCGCAGCAGCGGCCGCTCCACGGCCACGTCGGCTGTGGCAAACACGGCTGGCGGCAGGGTCGCCGGCGGCGCCAGTTGTTCGCCCTGCAGCAGCGACGCCACCTGGGTGTTGACTTCGCGGGTCGATACCTCGTAGCCGTCCAGCATATGGCTGCCGCCGGACAGGAACACCAGCGCCGGCGGCACGGCCAGCAGCGCCGCAGCCAACAGCCACGGCCAGTATCGAACGGCAGCCCCGGTGGAGCTACGCTGCATGCGGGGCATGGCGCCACCGACGGCGCCGGAGCTAGTCACGCGCGAGCGCCGGATGGCACCGAACCACGCGCCCAAGCGTAGTTCCGTGCGCGCTGCCGCCTGTACTGCCAGGCTTCTCCCTGCCGGGAAGAACACCAGCCAGCCGATCAGGCAGGCCAGAATGAAAAACAGGGCAATCGCCATTAACAACACATTGACTCCGCGTTTGACACTATTCCGGCTACCTGGTGTGAAAAGGGTGCGCCAGATGACCGACGATCGGTATTTCCTTCAAGTACAACTTACTAGTCTGATAAGAACGGCTCATTCTACCCAACTGTGGAGTCTTATGCGCAACTGACTGTCGGCAATTGTGTGGGGTATCGCGCTAGTCAATTTATTAGCGTAAAGTGTTGCAACAACGATCAGGAGCTTGAATTTTGCAACGAAAAGACAAGATTTCCAGCAATGGACCACCTAGTTTGCTGACCCCTGCACAGCAGGCCGAAGCCGAACGTAACCGCATACTGTCGACGCTGGAGGCGTCCGGCGGCAAGCGGACATCGCCGTCGCCGAATGCGGCGCGTGCTTCGCGCGCGCCATGGATCTGGGCATTCTCGGGCGTGCTGGTGGCCGCCGTGGCTGGTGGTGCAGGGCTGTGGTATGGCCAGCAGCGCGAACCGTCGGCACCCCTGATTGTTGCTGCGGCCGCGCCAGAGAATGCCACGCAAACCGACGTGACCGGCACCAGCACCGCCGCGCCGGCGGCGGATGAGCCAGCCACGGCGATCATCGAAGAAGACCACCAGGCGCGCTCGGCACCCTTACCGGACGCGCAACCGAGCCTGAGCGAGATGCTCGCTGCCGAACCATCAGCGCCACCTGCTGCCGGCGCCACCGGCGACGTCCTCAGTCAGGCGTTGGAAGCACCGTCCGGCGCTTCGCTTGCAGCCGCCGCAGCTGCGCCGGTCGCCGCCAAAGCTGCTGCGAACAACACCGAGCGTGCAGGTGCACCGGCCAAGCCGAAGCCACCTGTCAAACGCGTGGCAGCCGTAAAACCTGCGCCGAAACCTGCAGCGAAATCCGCCCCGAAAGCCGCGCCTGCACCCGCTGCTGACGGCGACGTGATGCTGCTCTCGGCCCTGATCGCGCACGCCCAGGCGTCCGAGCCGGCCGTGCAGTCCAGGACCCGCGCCAGCCTCGAGCAAGAACTTGCCTATTGCAAGAAGCAGCCGAAAGCCGAGCTGGCGGCATGCCGCAAGCGCGCCTGCGATGGTCGCGCCACAGCCGCCGCCTGCAAGGTGAAACGATGAGTGTGGCGGTGGTCGACGATGTGCTCGCTGCACTGGACGGCTTTTCCAGCCGCACCCGCTTATACGCTTTGCAACTGGGTGAAGACGCAAGCCTGATGGTGGAAGCGTTTGCCGCCGATGACGGCGTACAGACCATCGGCATGCGCGACGTGATCGTGCTCGGCACCGATGCCGCGCTCGACCTTGCGTCATTACTGGGCCAGGCCGCCACGCTCGAAACCAGTCTGGCCGACGGCACGCGCACGCGCTTCACGGGCCTGGTCAGCGGGGCGGCGATGCTGGGCAGCTTTGGTGGCCTGGCGCGTTACCGGCTGCGCTTGCAGCCGTGGCTGTGGCGCCTTGGCCAGGTGCGCAACAGCCGCGTTTGGCAAGACAAGACGGTGATGGAAATCGTCGACATCGTGTTCCAGGAACACGCACCGCACGCCGTCTGGCGCTGGAGTGACGAAACATCGGCATTCATGGCCGATGCCGGCGCGCGCAGCTATTGCTGCCAGTACCGCGAATCCGACCTCGATTTCGTCACGCGACTGCTGACCGAAGAAGGCCTGAGCTGGCGCATCGAAGAGACGGACGAGGGCCACGGTGTGGTGCTGTTCGGCGACAGCAGCCAGGCCAGCGCGACGCCCGAAGACGCCAGCAGCAGCGCCGGCGGCGGCATTCGCTTTCATGGCGCGCGCGCCGGCGAAGCGCAGGACAGCGTGCAATCGCTGCGCGCACGGCGCAGCCTGCGCGTGGGCCTCTCCACCGTGCTCAGTTACGACTACAAGGCCAAGAAAGCCGTGGCCGCCAGCGTACCGACCGCGGGCGCCGTGGGCGGTCCCAACGCGCCGCTGCTGGAAAGCTTCGACACGCCCGGCCAGTATTTCTATTCCGACGGCGCCCAGGCACGCCGCTACGCGCTGCTGCAGATGCAGGCCAACGAAGCGCGCCGCCACCTGTGGCAGGCCCGCTCGACGGTGCGCACGCTGCGCGCCGGCACCCGTTTCACCCTGACGCAAGGGCCGCTGCAAGCGGGCGCCGGCACAGGCGACGATGCCGATCCGGCGTATGTCGCGCTGCGCGTCGTGAGCGTGGGCGTCAACAATCTGCCCAAGCCGGCCAGCGAGGGACTGGCCGAATTGTTCGGGCCAATCCCGGAGTTGCTCGAACAGACACTGCCCGAGCAGGATCCCGAACTGGCCGCCGTCATCGCCCAGGCCAGCACCAGCGGCTACGCCAACCTGATCGATGCCATCGCGGCAGATACCCCGTGGCGCCCGGTGGTCGGTGAAAACGGCTTGCGTCACCATCCGAAGCCGACCGCCCACGGCAGCCAGAGCGCGATCGTGGTCGGGCCCGGCGGCGGCGCCAGCGCGAGCGGCGCCGATGAAATCCATTGCGACCGCCTGGGCCGCGTGCGCATTCGCTTCCACTGGCAGGAAGACGCCAACGCAACCTGCTGGGTACGCGTCGCACAGCGTTCGACCGGTGGCGGCATGGGCAGCCAGTTCCTGCCGCGCATCGGGCAGGAAGTACTGGTGCAGTTTCTCGAAAACGATATCGACCGGCCGCTGATCGTCGGCGCCCTGTACAACGGCCAGGGCGAAGGCGGCACGCTGCCGACGCCGGGCGGCAAGAGCGAACAGGACAGCGACACGGCGATTTTCGGCGCGGCCAACGATCACGCCATCTCGGCGCAGGGTAACCTGGCGGGTGGCAACGGGCCGCTATGGCACGGTGCAGCCGCGGCCAGCGCCGGTCACCGCAACAGCGCTGCGCAGTGGGGCATTCGCAGCAAGGAATTCGGCGGCAGTGGCTACAACCAGCTCGTGTTCGACGACACCGATAGCCAGGGCCGTATCCAGCTCAAGAGCAGCCACGCGGCCAGTGAGCTGAACCTGGGCCACCTGATCCATACGGCCGACAATTACCGCGGCAGCCTGCGCGGGCTGGGCGCCGAACTTCGGACGGACGGCTATGGCGCTGTGCGCGCCGCCACGGGCCTGTTGGTGACGAGCTACAAGATTACTCATGGTGCCGATGCGCGCGAGCCGGCCGGCGACAATGTGGCCGGGATCGCCATGCTGAAACAGGCGGTCAAGCTGGGCGAAACGTTCAGCGATACCGCCATGACGCATCAGACGGTCGCGTTCGCCGGCCATCTCGGCGCTGCGAAAGCCAATGCCAGCAAGCTCGACGACAAGGAAGCGCCGCTGCCGGCAATGCTGACGGCGGTATCGGGCATGCTCAGCAACGAGAGCGTGGATACGGCGCGCGGCGAGATGCCTGCCAAGCCGGTCGCGCCGGCCGATGGCAAGCTGCCCAACAGCAGTTCGGCGGTGATTGCGATTGCCGCCAAGGCTGGCCTGGGCGTGGTTGCAGCGAATGATCTGCAACTGGCCAACGGCGAGACCATCACGTTGATGAGCGGGCAGGATACGCAGTTCGTCACTGGTGGCCAATTGCGCATGCATAGCGGGCAGGCGATCGGCATGCTGGGCGGGGCGGTCAAGGCGGGTGCGGAGAATATCGGCCTGCAACTGGTTGCAGCAAAGGGCGCGGTGGATCTGCAGGCGCAGGGCGATGTGCTCAATGTACAGGCGCGCGATCAGGTCGACATCATCAGCGCCAATGCGCATGTCGACTGGGCGGCGGCCAAGAGCATCAGCCTGTCGACGGCGGGCGGGGCGAATATCACGATCGAAGGCGGCAATATTACGGTGCAGTGTCCGGGGAAGATCACGATCCACGCCGCAAAGAAAAGCTTTATGGCCAGCCAGGAAGTGAACTACAAGCTGCCGTTCCTGCCGCAGGGCGTGTGCGTGGAGTGCCTGGCCAAGCGGGCGGCGCAGCGCACGGCATTCATCAATAAAGGTACATAGGCTTTTGCAATGAAGATATCGTTAAAAAACACCACGCGGATTACCCGGCGCTGGCTGCTGGGCGCGCTGGGCAGCGCGTCCGTGCTGGTCGCCGCAGGCCGTGCTTCGGCTGCGCCGGCCAAGCCATTGTGCGTCGAGTGCCTGGCCAAGCGTGCCAAACAGCGCACCGCGTTCATCAGTAAATGGGTCTGACGATGGTCGCGCAACCCACGATCGCCGCGCTGGCAGCGCTGGCTGCGCAGCATCCCGACTGGCGCTGGTACGCGATTGCCGACAGCGCGCAAGACGCCACGCTGCCCGGCGCCATCGATGGCCCCGGCGCCACAGTGCGCTGCCTGCTGGGCGCGACGCAGGGCAGCCCGCTGGCGGCGCAGTCGCCGCACCTCGTGCAACTGGCGCCACCGGGGCAGGGCGGCGTCGCCTGGCAATGGATCGCCCGCTGGCTCGGCCGGCCCGCGCCGCTCGAACCGAGCCTGACCGTCGTCGCCAGTACCTTGTCGTTCGATGCCTTGTTCGCGCAGCTCAAGCAGTTTACCGAAATTCGCCTGCCGGACGACTACGACATGTTCTTCGGGTTTTGGGACCCGGCAATCCTCGGTACGCTGATCGGGCAGCCGGACGACGCCACATTGCACGTCAAGGGACCGGTGCTCGATGCGGGCCAGCGCGCACAGCTGTTTGGCGGACTGGCCGGGTGGTGGTACTGGGATCGCGACGGCCAGCAGCACTCGGTCGATGTCGATGCCACGCCGCCGGTGCGCTTGCCGGCGCCGCTGCTGCTGACGCAGAATCAGGTCGATCAGCTGGTCGAAGCTGGCGTGCCCGATCATGTGTTGTACTTTGTTGATCTGAACCAGCCCAATCTGCTGCGACATGTGCCGGAGGCTTCGCGCTATGCCTATGTGAAAAAGGCATTGGCCGGCGCACGTGCCATTGGTCTGGTGTCGATGCGCGACCTGGTCAACTATGTCTGCATGACCCTGATTTACCGCGAGCGCTGGTATAGCGATGCCCAAATCATTGCGCTGATGGCACGCGTCAAGCGGGGCGACATCAAGTTTGATGATGCGATGGCGTTGTTGCCGCCGTCTAAGCCGGCTGAACCGTGACGATGTGGCATGCTCCGATCAAAAGTTGAAAGGTCAACATGAAAAACAGCAAAACTCCTTTTGCCGGAACGAACCGGCGTCAATTTCTCGGCGCCGTTGCCATTCTTCCTGTTGCAAATCTTTGTGAGGCGAAACCCATGAAAGTCGTACTGGATGTCGTGCTGTTCAGTTATCTCAACCGTCCTATCTTCGATGTGTTCATCGACGGCAAGGTCGGCGAAACCAGCGACGCTTATCCGTCCACCGGAGGCGGCATCTTCACTGGCGTGCCCTTTGCTCTCGGCCCGAAAAAAGTGACCTGGCGACTCGATGGCCCGAAGGGCACGCCTCGCAACGGCGAGACGGTTGCCAACAAAAATCCGCTGCGTCTTGACAGTGTCGTCCAGGGTGCCAAGTTTCTTGGTGTGCATATTTATCCGGATGACACCGTCGAGTTGACGACCTCGGTGGGCGTGCCTGACCGCACGCCGCGCGGTATCACCATGGCGCAGGAGCATCGCCGTGGCTGATGACGCGGCCGTCGCTGCGGTTGCCACCAACCGCGACGTCCCGGACGGCCCGCCATCGCCGTTCCAGGACTGCCGGGATGTCGTTCATCTGTCCGTATTTTTCGATGGCACCGGTAATAACTGGGAAAACGACGCTGCAACCAAAAGCTGGAGCAATGTCGGGCGCATGTATGACGCTGCGATCAAGGATGATGCCAAGGCGACCTATGCGGTGTACGTGGCCGGCGTCGGTACGCGCTTCAACGGCACGGCAACAGGCTGGCTCGATTCGACTGGCATCTGGCTTCAGGACAACCTGGGCGGGCTGGCGTTCGGCGCCGGCGGCGACCGGCGCCTGGGTCATGGTGACGATATGGTCAACGAGCGGCTCAAGGCGCTGTTAATCGCGAATGCACAAGCTGCAGGCGGCGAGTTGGCCAACTATGCAAAAACTGCCACTGCAAAAGGCTTCGCGGACGTCAACAAGGCGTTGAGCAAACACCGCCTGATCAAAACCATCACGATGTCGCTGTTCGGCTTCTCGCGCGGCGCCGCCCTGTCGCGTGCATTTTCCAATCGCGTGATCAGTCAGAGCGAGCAACGTGGGGACAACCTGTATTTCCACTCCTACCCATTGCGCATGCAATTCATGGGCGTGTTCGACACGGTTGCATCGTTCGGGGTGCCTTCAACCAACGCACGCCTGCCGTTCCAGGAGCGCGACCTGATCGTGTCACCGCGTATCGAGCGCTGCGTGCATTACGTCGCTGCGCATGAAGTGCGCTTCGCCTTCCCGGTCGATTTGATCCGCAAAAACGGCAAGCTCGCGGGGGCATGGGAAGAAAAAGTCTACCCCGGCGTGCACTCGGACGTCGGCGGCGGCTACGGGCCGGACGATCAGAGCATTTCCGATAATTACGCGCGCATTCCCATGCGCGACATGATGCGTGAATCGGTCGTCAGCGGCGTGCGCATGCGCTCATACGACGAGATCGAAGCATGGCGCGAAGGATTGTTCAACGAACGGTTCAAGTGTGATCCCGCTACCTTCGCCGCCTACCGCAAGTACATGGCTGCGTGTGGCGCATTGTCGGGTACCGTGGAATCCCAGATAAAGCGGCATCTCGAGGTGTTCTACAGTGCCAACGGCACCATGCATCGCCAGGGTATCCAGTCGCCGGGACAGCGTCGGCGCGACGAGTCCTGGTCAAGGCGTATCGGCCCGGTGGGCATGGAAGAAGAAATCCGGCGTCATCGTACCGCGGTCAAACAAGGACAGGGTGTCCGCATGGGCGGCGATCATGTCAACGGCTACACCCAATATGTGAAGCTCGAAGAGTGGCAGGTGTCGGCCTGGGATACGCCGGCCAGCACCGGGGTGGTGGGTTTCGTGTCGCACTTTATTCACGACTCGAAAGTGGACTTCGTCCTCAATGCCGAGCCATTCAGCTATTTCAAACCGCGCGGCGTGCTCGAATCGACCGTCAGCGTCTGGACCGAATGGGGCGACTGGATCGGCGGCAAGGCCAGCGCGGCCAGCGACGCCGTCAGCGGCGCCTATGAGTCGGGCAAGCGGCAAGTGGGCCAGGCGGTCGACACGACCACGCAGGCCGCCAAGGATGCCGCCGCCGAAGCGCAGCGCCGCGCCGATGCGCTGGTCGCGGCTGCCGAGCGCAAAGCTGAGGAAACCAAGCAGTATGCGCTGCAAAAGGCAGCGGAAGCACGCGCCGCAGCCAAACGCACCTACGATGCTGCCGCAAAAGCCGCGAGCGATGCGGCCGACGCCGCGCAGGCCCGCGCGCATGAGTTAGCCGAATACGCGCGGCGCCAGGCGCATGCTGCCGGCAACGCGATCGATCGCGGCGTGCATGCGACCACAGCCGCTGGCAGGGACGCCGCCGCAGCGGCAAGCAGAAAAGCTGCCGAGGTCGGAGACGATGCACATCGGCTGTATGACCGCGGGGTCAACTGGATCAAACGGCAGGCACACGACTGGTTTTGAGCCGATCGCGGTGAGCACGATCTTTCGTGCTCACTTGCGCAAGCTGCGCGGCGCCGTCAATTCGTCATGACATTCAGTGCACCGCACCGACGCAACGACTTACGAATTGAGCACGTTGACAAAGCCCCCCAACGGCATCGGCCGGTGAAACAAAAAGCCCTGCATCGTCGAGCACCCATGCGCGCGCAGATAGCGCGCCTGCGCTTCCGTTTCGACGCCCTCGGCCACCAGATCCAGATTCAGGCCGCGTGAAATCGAGATGATCGCCAGTACGACGGGGTAATGCCCATCCTCGTCGCTGATCTGCTGCACGAACGACTGGTCGATCTTGATGGTCTGGATCGGAAACCGGTGCAGATACGCGAGCGACGAATAGCCGGTACCGAAATCGTCGATGGCCACCGAGACACCCAGCTGCCCGAGTTTCCTGAGCTGCTCGATCGCATACTGCGGATTGCGGATGCAGATGTTTTCGGTGATTTCGACGGCGATCCGCCCGGGGCCGATGTCGTAGCGCTCCAGGGCATTGCGCATCGTTTCGAAAAATTTGCTGTGGTCGAGATAATGCGGCGACAGATTCAGCGACAGCGTCAACGGGTTCGCACCGTCCGTGCCCCATTGCGCCATGTCGCGGCACAGGGTGTCGATCATCCACTCCGAGATCGGGACGATCAGGCCGCTTTCTTCGGCGAACGGCAGGAACTCGGCAGGCATGATCAGGCCGCGCACCGGATGGTTCCAGCGCATCAGCGCCTCGGCGCCGATGATGCGGCCACTGGCAGCGTCGATCTGTGGCTGGTAGTACATCTCGAGTTCATTGCGCTCGAGCGCCCGGCGCAGATGCTGTTCCAGCGCGACGTTCTGGTGCAGCGCGTCGTGCATCGACGGATCGTAGAAGGCATGGCCGTTCTTGCCCAGGTCCTTGACGCGGTACATCGCGATGTCGGCATTGCGCAGCAGCTCGTCGATCGACTCGCCGTGCTCGGGGTAGATGGCCACACCGATCGACGCCGAAATATGCACTTCGGTGCCGGCCAGGTCGAATGGCTGATGCAGCTGCTCGATGAACTTGTCGGCGACCACGCGGGCGTCGTCGCGCGAGCGCAGGTCGGGCAGCACGATCGTGAACTCGTCGCCACCCTGGCGCGCCAGGGTGTCACCCTTGCGCAGGCAGTCCTTCAGGCGCTGCGCCACTTGCTGCAGTAACTTGTCGCCGTGGCCGTGGCCGAGTGTGTCGTTGACCAGCTTGAAGCGGTCCAGGTCGATGAACATCACCGCCAGTTCAGCGCGCTTGCGGCGCGCCTGCAGCATCGCCAGGCCGAGCCGGTCCTTGAACAGCACGCGGTTGGGCAGGTCGGTCAGGATGTCGTGGTAGGCCTGGTGATGGATGACTGCCTCGGCACGCTTGCGTGCGCTGACGTCGCGTGCGATGCCGTAGGTGCCGACATAGGTCGGCGTGTGCGGATCGCGTTTTTCGCGGTGCATGCCGATCGCGTTGAGCGAGATCGTCATCACCGATGTGTCGGCGACGGTGGCGTGTCCGTGCATCGGGCTTGCCCGGCACGTCACGCGCAGTTCGACATCGCGCGAGGCCCGCTCGCCGACGCGCCGCTCGTTGAAGACGTAGAGTGCGCGCTCGTGGTCTTCGGGATACAGCAGCGCCGTGTAGTGCTGGCCCAGCAGCTCCTCGCGTTCATAGCCCAGCATCTGGCACGCGCGGTCGTTCACGTAGGTAAAGCGGCCTTCATGACCGAGCATGTAGATCATGTCGGGCGAGGCATCGACCAAATAACGGTATTTTTTTTCGGACAGCGCGAGCGCTGCCACCATGCGACGGTTGATCTGCTGCAGGTCGCGCTGCTTGAGCGCGTTTTCCACCGTGCGCAGCAATTCTTCGCGGCTGAACGGCTTGCGCAGGTAATCGTGGGCACCGCGCTTCAAGGCCCCGATGGCCGAATCGATGCCGACGGTGCCGCTGACAACGATGACGTCGGCCTTGATGTCGTGCTGATTGATGAAGTCCATGACCTGATGCCCATCGACATCCATCATCAAGAGGTCGAGCAGCACCAGGTCGAAGCGCATTTCTGCCAGGCACGCCAGCGCGGCGGTGCCGCTGTCGGCGGTCGTGATGGCGTAGCCGCTGCCTTTGAGCATTTCTTGCAGTGAGGCCAATACGCGCGGCTCGTCGTCGACCAGCAGCAGGCGGGGACGGTGGGGAGGGGTGGTGGCGGAAGCGTCAAGATGAGTGGGCAACGTGCCCCGGATGCTGGCCGGGAGACCGGTAGTTCGAAATCGATTCATCGTCATTCTGTCAGAGCCGTGCGATTTTCTGTGCCTGGCGCCCGTGAGGGTTGCAGTCGTTCATGTTTTATCTGCTACATAATGCCAGCTTATCCGTTGCATTTGAGGCATGACAATGCAATCGTGTGCAGAAATGTCGGGTGTCAGAGGCTTTTCGTTCCTGTATGGCGACAGAACAGCTGACGCACGTTCCCATTTTCGTGATGACGACCTGTCAAGCAAGCAGGCCGACCGTGTTCAGGGCGCTGTGGCTCTTCTGGTAGACTCAGGCACAGGCTGCGCTTTGATCGCAGCGCGCCATTTCTGAGGGAATCGATCGGGGAGGTTATTGTGGGCGGTTTGGACAAGCTATTCTTCGCGCTGCTGCTGACGTCAGCAGGCTATTGCCAGGCGGCTCAGTTGACCACGCAGTCGGATGCGCCCGCGACCACATCGGCGTCCGTTTGTCCGGCGCAGGATATTTCGTTTTTCATCCAGCGATTCTCCAGTGACGAGGCGGTGCAACGCAGCTACACGACGGTCGAGCCGGTTGAATTTCCCGTCATGCCATTAGTGCAAGAGCGCAAGGACAACGCACTGGTCATGCAACTGGAAGACGTCACCGTATCGACGGCGCGCGTCAATCTGGCCAAGGCCGACACCAATTACCTGGTGTCGTATTACTTCAAGATGGACGATTGCTGGAGACTGGTTCGTATCGAGAACCAGTCCCTGTGACGCAGATGCCAGGCAACTGCGCCAGGTTGCGGCTTACACCATGTTGGCGCCGGTGCGACGGCGCCGCGCCGTAAAGCCCATCAAGGCCAGGCCGGCGCCGAGCAGCATGCCGGTTGCCGGCTCAGGAATGTCCGTGCCCGGATCCACCGGCCCGCCCACTTCCGTCACACCAAAGGTGATCGTGCCGAAGTTCCAGATGCCGTCTGGCGACACTAATCCATCATCGAAATCCTCGTAGAACTCCAGACGCAGGATGCCATCCGCGCCGACCAGGAAGTCAAACCCGAGGTCGATCAGGCTGGCCGAACCGGCATAGGTGGCGGTGCCAGGGTCCGGGTTTTGAAAGCCCGGGTTGAAATACACGCCCGTCGACTGGGCTGAATCACTGAAATACAAGCCGATCTCGGACAGATAGCTGGGTGTGAAAGCGGTAATGTTAACGTTGAAGGCGACACTGGTGATCTGGGAGCCTGCGCCCACATTGAACGTGTATACGGTATTGCCTGCTTCTCCCACTTCGCCAAAGCTCTGGGCACCAGCAATATTGACAACCAGCGGTACAGCGAATGCGGACGTGCAAGCCAGTAAAGACAACCCGACAAGCAGCTTTTTCAGGATACGCAGGGACATGGTTTTCTCCGGTTAGTGTGAGTCTTGTAACTAGCAGTAACCGTGCCATGCCTCCATCCGGTTTCAAGTGGTTGATTCCAATAAGAATTTTAATCAGCGCCGGCCGGGTGTATTTACGTTTGTAAGCTTTCCCGACACGGCGCTATTTCCCAAGACTTTATCTGAACGAATAGTTCGCACTGGCATAGAAACGGCGCCCGCGAGGGTCCGTATAGCTTGGGTCATATCCCGACAAGAAGTAATAGGCCTGGTTCGAATACGGCGGGCTCTTGTCGAACAGATTCTGGATGCCCACGCGCAGCTTCAGGTGCGCATCGATTGCATACGCGCCCGACAAATCCCACAACGAATAGCGCTTGACCCGGTTGGCTGCCACCACGCTGCCGTTGTCGATATTGATCGCCGTATTCTGGTCTTCATAGCCGCTCGAGAACGTGTTTTGCAGGCTGGCCGACAGCGGTCCGCGATCCCAGTCGAAGCTCACCGTGTGACGCCAGCGCTGGACCACGCCATCGGTCACGAAGCGGTTCAGGTTGCTCACGAATTCGTCCCCGGGTGCATTCTGGATGTCCGACGTCAGCACATAGGTGCCGTTCAGGCGCCCGCCGAAGCGGCCGATGGCCGTGTCCACGCCGCGGACCGTGAGCGCCAGGTCGATGCCGCGTGCCAGTTGCGCGCCGCGGTTGTCCTTGCGCAGCTCGATGTAGTCGATCAGGCCGTCCTCATCCCGGTACACGAGATCGCCATATTTGGCGAGGTTGCCAAGAATGATGTCGTCGCCGATTTCGCTGATGAGGTTCGTGCGCTTGATGTTCCAGTAGTCAATCGACGCGCTGACATGCTTGCCGGCGGCGAATACGGCGCCCAGCGAGAACTGGCGGCTGCGCTCGGGTTTCAGGTTCTCGTTGCTGTAGCGGCGCGTGTCCCAGTTGTCGGCGCAGTCCGAGTAATTGTTCTCGACCGTGGCGCAGTAGACCGGATCGGGCAGGGTGGCCGTGCTGCTGTAGACGGTCGGGCGGTACAGCTCCGTCATCGACGGCGCGCGAAAGCCCCGGCCGGCCGAGCCGCGCAGCAGCAGCGCCTCGCTTGGCCGGTAGGTCAGGCCGATCTTCGGACTGGCTGCACCACCCACGTTTTCGTAATGGTCGTAGCGCGCCGACAGTTGCGCTTCCCACTGCTTTGCGAACGGTACCAGCACTTCACCATAGATTGCGGCCACATCGCGGCTGTCGCTGGTGGCGCGGCCACCTTCCGGCGCTGCGTCATTGTTGATGTTGTCGCTCAATAGCAGAGCCGATGGCGTGAAGCGGTTTTTCTCGCGCCGTGCTTCGCCGCCAATCGCCACCGCCAGATCGCCGCCAGCCATCGGCATCAGGGCGCGCGAGAACTTGACGTCGAGGGCGTCGAGCGTGCCGCGCGCGCGGCGCACGACGTCATCGACCTGGATGCTGTCGATCAGCGCCTGGCCTTCGGCGCTCGATGCACCGAACGGGTTGATGCGGCCGTCGGCGATTCCCTCCAGCAGCTCGTTGTAGAGCAGGTAGCCGTGGGTGTCGCGGTCCTTGACCGTGTTGACGCTGTGGTTGAACGCGGTGTCGTAATCCCAGCCGCCCACGGTGCCCGTCACGCCAACGACGAAACGCACGCCTTCGCTGGTGAGCGTGCTGGTGCGCTGGCCTGCTTCGTTCAGGCGCATGCGCAATTCCAGCTCGCCCGGGATGTCGTCATCCAATTGGTCCAGGCCGGTGCCAGCCAGTTGCGGCACCCGCGAATAATCGATGTAGCCGGCCACGCGCGCCGACGAGCCGGTGTAGTCGGTCTTGGCGCGGCTGAGCGCCATTTCGGCATAGGCCTGGTGCGACCCGCCCAGCTTGATCACGGCGCGGCTGAGCAGGCTGGCCTTTTCGGACTTTGGATACAGCTCGGTGTCGCCCATGTAGTTATAGGTGCAGGCATCGACGCCGCCCGTGCCGTCTGGCAGGTAGACGTTGGCCGGTGGCGCGCAGCCCGGGACCGACAGGTTGATCAGGCGGTTCGTGATCGGCCGCCCATTGAGTGTGAAGCCGATCTCCTGCAGGTGGTCGCGCTGGGCCGAGCTCAGGCGGATATTGGCCGGACTGGTGTAGCTGGAGAGCAGGTGACCCAGGCGCTGCTCGACCTGCAGGCCGGGAATAAAACTGCGCTGCGATGTATTCAACGGATTGGTGCGCTGGAAGTCGGCCACAGCGAACACGTTGTAACCGTCGCGCTCGAGCACGCCCTTGCCGGCGCTCAGGCTGGCGGTGCGCTTGCCGGCGCCGCCTTCGTCGGTCGTGCCGACGTACACGTTGGCTTCCAGTCCCTGGAAATCCTTGCGGGTGATGAAGTTGATGACGCCACCGATGGCATCGGTGCCATACAGCGCCGATGCACCGTCGAGCAGCACTTCGACGCGCTCGAGCGCCGCGGCCGGGATATTGTTCAGGTCAACGCCGCTGTCGTCGCCGGGCGAGGCAAAGTTGGCCATGCGCCGGCCATTGAGCAGTACCAGCGTGGACGAGGTGCCGATGCCGCGCAGGTTGGCGCTGTTGAAGCCGCGCTGGTCGCCGCCGACATTGATGCTGGCGCCATCGGTCAGGCCGTTGCTGTTGGCCGAGACGCGCCCCATCAGCTCGGCGGCGGTGGTCACGCCTGTTTTCTCGATCTCGGCACGTGAAATCGTTTGCACTGGCAGCGCGGTTTCGGACTGCACGCGGCGGATCGCCGAGCCCGTGACTTCGACGCGCGGTAACTCGGTTGCCGACGTCGCTGGCAGCGTTTGCGCGGCGAGGGGCAGGCTGGCCAGGGCAATGGTCGTCCCGGCAATGGCCAGGAAGACGCCGCGCACGGCGCGTGCGCCTGGTTTCAGATTCGTATTCATCAATTCTCCGTTATTACATCAAGCATATTGATTGATATTAAACGTGCACCGGGTTGAATGGATGCAACTATCGGCGAGGGATGAATGGATGTTGTAAATATGGTACGCGTACGCGTAAAAAAACCGCCACGTCGTTCGACGGGCGGTTTATAGAGGCATTCACTGGCGTTTAATTCGCGAACAGTACCTGGGCAATAATCCCGCTGGCGATCGCTGCCAGCACATAATCGTTGCCGGTCTGGACCCAGTGATAACCACGCGGTGGCGCGCTCAGGTGGCGACCACGCCAGTCATTCACTACGTAACGGTTATTGCGGTATTCCTTGTGCAGCTTGCCCCCACGGCGCAGATCGTGGCGTGGACCGCCGCCGCGCGTATCGTCACGGCGATAATACTGGGCGCTGTCGTTGCGATGCTGGTTGTCGTGGGCACGTGGGCCGCCGTTGTGCCGGCGATCATCGTCGCGACGGTCATCGTCGCGGCGGTCATCGCGCTGCTGTGAATAGCCGTTGCGATCGTGATCGCGATCGTTGCCGTGATCACCGCGTTGTGCAAAAGCGCTGCCACTCGCGGTAAAGGTCAATGCAATCAATGCTGCGATGAACTTGGTTTTCATTTTTATTTCTCCTGGTGGCCGATCCGTTGAATCGATGCATTCATTAGACTACGGCCACCGCCTAACATGTTAAGAATTCCAGTAAGCAATGCTACAAAGTGTGTCTGCGCCAGCGCTCGTCATAATCTGTGAGAAATGACGTGCTGGCGCTCGCTATACTCGATGCGGTCGATGCATTCAAACGGGGGCGCTGTAATGGAAAAACGTTCGCAACAATGGCTGGCAGGCGCGTTCGTGGTGGCCTGCGTTGCAGGGGCAGGATTCTTGTGGCGCGATGCTGCGAATGAAACGACGGCCCAGGTGGCGGGCGCGCCTCCGCTGGACGTACCACCTCCTGCCGTGCCGGCCTTCAAGCCGCCGCTGCAGGGCGCATCGGCTGCGTCGATACCGGCGTCCGTGTTGGCGACCGCCGCCGACCAGAGCCTGAGCGCGCATGTGGCCAGCCTCCTGGCCTCGCACGACCCGCACGCTGCCTACGCGGCGTACATGCTCGTCTCGAGCTGCGCGTGGTTCAACCGGCGGCACGATCTCGAGGTCCACGATGGCAAACCGGGCGCCACACGTGCATTGAACGCCGATGAGCGACGCAACATGACGCGCATGTGCGGCGCGATGACCGAGCGCGAGCGGCTGGCCCGGCTCGATTACCTGACCACGGCTGTCAAGGCCGGCGTACCCGGCGCGGCCTGGATGTATGCTGCCGAAGGCCCGTTCGGCGACCCGAGTGCGCTGACGACGCGACCGGATGACCCTCTGGTGCGTGAGTGGAAAGCGACGGCGGCCAGCCAGCTCGACGCGGCGGCCGAAACGGGCGACGCGACTGCACTCATGCTGTGGGGGATGCAGAAGCTGGGCGGTTCAAACCTGACGGACAAGCATCCCGTGCAGGGGTACGGCTACCTGCTCGCCGTTGGCCTGATCGAGGCAGACGTCGCGCAGCCTGGCGACCCATCATCGCAGATGTTTGCCGAAGGCAGCGGCTTGCTGACGGCGCTGGGTGGCCAGCTGACGCCGGCGCAGCGCGCGGCCGCCCTGGCCGAAGCGCGCCGTATTGCTGCGGCTGCGAAGGCCCGGCGTGGGCGGGACGACAAGCAGTCGGGCGTGACGCCGGCGTCGATGCCGACCGGCGCGTTGTCGGCTACGCCACCGGGTCGGCGGGGCTGACGGGTGGGCTTACCGTCCTGCTCAACGTCGGGCTTAACAGCGACGAGACATACAGCAGCAGCTTGTCTTCGCTCGATCCGAGGTCCAGGCCCGTGAGTTCACCGATGCGGCGCAGCCGGTAGTCGAGCGTGTTGCGGTGGATGCCCAGCGCTTTTGCAGTGGCGGCCGAATTCTCGTTCTGCGCGAACCACGCGGACAGCGTCGCGCGCAGCATGGCGCGGCTCTTGTCGTGCGCGAGCCGCGCGATCGGCATGCGCAGCTGGTGCGCCTGCCACCCGCTGTCCAGCCCGGACAGCAGTACCGGCAAGGCCATCTCGTAATAACTGAAGACCTGCTGCTGCGGATCTCGGGCACGCCCCAACCGGCTGGCGGTGCGCGCGCTGCCATACGAGATGGCAGCGCCGTCGATGCCGGGCAGGGCGATTCCCATCGACAGCGTGAACGGCAGCGGACATTCTTCGCGCAGCAGCTGGGTCAGGGCGTCGAGGCGGCGCTGCGGCGGCGTCTCGAGCCCCTTGCGTGACGGCTCCCATGCATCGAGCAGCACCAGCTCGGCCGGCCCGACGGTGGCGGTGAGGGCGTCGTCGCGCCGTGCCAGGATCCGCATCTGCAGCAGTTGTACGGCGCTGGGGGAATGGTCGACCGACGCCGGCACGCCCTGCAGCTCGACGAGAAACACGAGTTGCATGCGCTCGACGTCGATGCCGAGGCGCTGCGCCCAGCCTTCGAGTTCGGCGCGCGCGCCCGGCTCGTAGCGGATCAGGTTGAGCACGAAGGCTTCACGGTAGCGCGAATGACTCTGCAGCGCCTGGGTCAGGGCGGCCTGCTCGAGGATCATCTCGGCGCCCAGGCGGACCAGTTCGCCGAACTGGCGCACGGCGTCGGGCGCGCCGGACAGGCCGACCGCCCCGCACACCTGGCCACCGACGCACAGCGGCAGGTTGATGCCCGGCTGGGCGCCATGCAGCTTGTGCGCCGCGGCTGCATCGATTTCCATCGTGAGCTTCTTGGCCAGCGCCAGCAGGGCGCCGGCATGCAGCTCGCCGACCCGCGCCGGGTTGCCGCTGGCGAGGATCACGCCATGGGCGTCCATCACGTTGACATTGAACGGGATGATGCGCATGGTGCGCGAGACGATCTCCTGCGCGAGGCTGGCGTCGAGGATGTGCATGGCGATATCTGGGTGGACGGAATCGTTTGTGATTATGCACAATTTGTTGGCGTGCCGCCCACGTCGGGCGGGTGTTGGCTGGCTTCGACAGCGGGCGATGGACTGTCAGGTAGAAGTCAACTTGTGCATATGCCTGAAAAAAGGCATGCGCGGGGTACTGATTTTAGTGCGTGTCGCCGACGCTGTGCGCCCCTTGTTTGGTTGATAATCTCGATGATTACATGACCATATATTCGGAGACAGCATGAGTACCATTGCCAGCACCCCCGGCCCGAGCCTGCTCGACGGCGCCTACCGCAAGGCCACGTGGCGCCTGATCCCCTTCATCTTTGTCTGCTACTTCTTCAATTATCTCGACCGCGTCAATGTCGGTTTCGCCAAGCTCGAGATGCTCGATGCGCTGCAACTGAGCGAGACCGTGTATGGCCTGGGGGCCGGCATCTTCTTCATCGGCTACGTGACCTTCGGCGTGCCGAGTAACCTCATCCTGCACAAGCTCGGCGCGCGGCGCTGGATCGCAGTGATGATGATGACCTGGGGCGCGCTGTCGGCCTGCATGCTGTTCGTGAGCACCCCGGTCGAATTCTATGTGCTGCGCTTCTTTACCGGTGTGGCCGAAGCGGGCTTCTTCCCGGGCATGGTCCTGTACTTCACCAAGTGGTTCCCGGCGCACAAGCGCGGCCAGGTGATGGCGCTGTTCATGTCGGCCATTCCCGTCTCGGGTCTGATCGGCGGCCCGCTGTCGGGCTGGATGCTCAGTCACTTCTCGGCCGGCCAGGGCGGCATGGCTGGCTGGCAGTGGCTGTTCCTGCTGCAGGGCATTCCGACCGT